>Ga0247772_1000087_pt1 | contig 39412 bp, 28 predicted proteins | sample UWRJL151409C6_FD_179945 | JGI IMG/M metagenome (GOLD analysis project Ga0247772, IMG submission 179945) | Plant litter microbial communities from Arlington Agricultural Research Station in Wisconsin, United States - UWRJ-L151-409C-6 | ecosystem: Environmental > Terrestrial > Plant litter >...
AATTCAAACTCGAATTTTGCCCACGCGCACAGTGCCCCGCCCGCCGACACAGTTCGAATTCACGAACTCAAACTCGACTTTCGCCCACGCGCACAGTGCCCTGCCCGCTGACACAGTTCGAATTCAAACTCGACTTTCGCCCACGCGCACAGTGCCCTGCCCGCTGACACAGTTCGAATTCAAACTCGACTTTCGCCCACGCGCGGAGGTTTCGGTTGACCGAGTTGGCAATTAAACTCGACTTTGCGTTCAGCGTGACGCTTCGTTGGGCGCACATAGTCGAGCCCGACCCGGCTTGCCGTCTCGCGGACGCTGCCATGGCGCTCGCTAGCGCAGGTGGGCGGGACCGTTGGCGGCCATGACGCGCGGCGCTTGAGAATGTTGCGTTGACGATCTAAGTGGAATTATTCACGTTAGAGAGTCCGCTTGAGCGCGTGTGCGACGGCTGATTGGCGATTTCTGCCTGTTCTAGGTTCGGAATGGCTACTACCCAAACAACGGCAGCTTGGGTCTGTTCACTTTCGACCCTGAGGAGCAACTCATGAAGACCCTGAAGTACGGTGTCGGTCTGGCTTTCATCGCTGGTTTTGCGTTGACCGCTTCGTGCGGAGGCGAAAGCGATCCGGGCGGTGGCGCGGCCGGCAGCAACAGCGGCGGGCAGAGCGCGTCGGCAGGCAGCACCGCGCACGCGGGATCCACTGCGCACGCCGGCTCGGCTACAGCGGATGCTGGCGAGTCGAGCGGTGGCGCACCAGACGAGAGTGGTGGCGCACCGAGCGAGACCGGCGGCGCACCAGACGAGACCGGCGGCGCACCAGACGAGACCGGCGGCACGAGCAACACGGGCGGCACGGGCGCTACGGGCGGGACGAGCAACGCGGGCGGCGCGAGCGGAGGTACGGGCGGCGCGACGAACCCCGCCGGCTGCCCCGCGGCGGCACCAACCGACAATACCGTTTGCACCTCACCGACGAGCAACCAGACGCAATGCGTTTACACCGGTGAACGCTGTACGTGTCGTGCCCAAGGGGGCGGCCAGGCCGCTACGCGCGAATGGAATTGCGTCGATACGCTCGTTTGCCCATCGGCAGCTCCCAAGGACGGCGCCGCTTGCGGATCCACCAATGGCGAATGCACGTACTCCGGCTCCGAGTGCACATGCGGCAACAGCCATAACTGGAACTGCCGCGAAACCTTGGTTTGCCCGGCAACGAAGCCCACGATCGGCGCCGCGTGCACCGAGGCCGAGGGCACTTGCGCGTACACCGGCCTGGGCACGTGCCGCTGTGGCCAGACCTCGAAGTGGACCTGCTCCAACTCGTGCCCCGCGACTCAGCCGACGGTTGGCAGCGCCTGCACGGCGGGTAATGCCGTGTGCGGTTACGGCAACACCGACTGCGCGTGCTTGAACGAGAAGTGGGGTTGCAACTGAGCTGAGCGCAGGCTCCGACTACTTGTCGAAGCGCGTCCGGGCCCAGCTCACGAGCTGCCCCGGCGCGCGACGTTCGAGCGTCGGAGCGAAGCGCTTACGCCAATCGCCGTGGGCCAGCCTGCGCTTGCCGCGCACTTGGTCGGCGTTCATCGTATACGTCTCGGCTTCGCTGCCATCTGCCAAGCGGATCTGCGAGCGTTGAAACAAGATCGGCACTTGGCGGCTGACGTCGATTTTGCGACGCGTCTCCAGATCGACGGCATAAAGCTCACCGTGCACGGCTACTTTTCCGTCGGGGACGAGCGCAGCGTACACGTTGAGCTCGACCAGCTGGAACAGCGGCTCGGTCAGCGCAGGGCCGAGCAACTCCGCGTTGGCGAGCAGCGCATGGTCGCGCTCGCCGGGCAACAGCGTGCCGTAGAAGAACATTCGGCAGGGCTTGCCCGCGTTCACGGAGACTGCTCGCTCAGGAACTCGCGCACATGAGCCACCGCACGTGGCAGATCCCCGTCTGTTTTCCAGTCGTGAATGAACTCTGCGCGCGGCGCCAAGCGCGCAATTTCTTCCGAGATGGCGCTCGGATGGTAAACGTCGTTCCCGCGTAGGACGAGCAGCGGGACTGGACAGGCCGCGACCGATTCACGACTGACGCTGAACACGAAGTCTCCGTCGTACATCCGAGAGCGGAATGGCGGCAACGCTTCGTCGGAGATGTCCGTCCGAGTTTGCTTCAGCTCGGCGGCCCAGCCATCGAACAGCTGGTAGAACACATCCCGATTGGTGCCACTGTAACCAATCGGTTGCTGCAGCACGGCGGAGGCCACCCGCGAGGGCGCACGCGCGATCAGCGAGAGCGCGAACGCGCCGCCGATGCAACCGCCGAGTAGATGACAGCGCTCGACCTTCAGTTCATCGAGCAGCGCGAGCTGATCTTCGGCGTACGAGTGCCAGCCGTCCGCAGCGCTGATCGGCGCGCGCGACCCGCCGGCGTTGCGCTGATCCATCGCGATCACGCGATACTGCCCCGCAAACTCCTCGATCGGGTGGTACGGAGCGCGGGCCCAAATGGCGGTCGCCGAGCGCATGCCGCCCGGTGCGAGCAAGAGCAGCGGAAAGCCCGCGCCATGCACCTCGTATTCGATCGTGGTCTCGCCGCGACGAAGTGTCGGCATGCGGTTACCATGGCATGCGGAGCATTTCCCTGCTAGCCCCGAGCGCGGTGACTCGAACGCTAGCTGCGTTGCAAGAAAAATTCTCTGCCCTGAGCGCAGGGTTCAGCGTCCAAGATTGGACGCTGCTCGGCGCGCTCGCCAGCGAACAAGCGTTGCCCCAGAGCGTCATCGAGCAGCTCAGCCCCGCGCCCGCGATGCCGGCTGCGGCCTGGCTCAAGCGAGCCGAGACCGCGGGCTGGGTGATCAGCGCGCGCCCGCAGCGCAGCGGTTCACTCAAACCGCATTTCTCGGTCCACCCGGACCACGAGCAGCTCGTGCTGCGCACACTCGCGAGCACGGGCCAGCTCGACGAGATCGCTGCGGCCATGCGCAGGCTATTGACCGTGCGCTCCGTCAGCGATCTGACCTTGGCACTGCAAGCCGGCAAGCTCGACGATTTTCAGCGGCGTTATGCGGGCCGCAAACGCGCGCCGGAGTCGGGGCCCAGCACTCGCGCGGAATGGCTGCGCCGCTCGCTGTGTGAGCCGTTCGATGCGGCCTGGCTGATGCGTGTCTGGGGCGGAGACGCAGAACCGGTGCTGCGTCTGGTGCTCGCAGAATGCTTGATCGGCCCGGTTGCATGCGACGAACCTTACGCTTGGCTCGAGCAACGGGCCGAGACAGCGGGTCCTGAAGCAGATCCAGAAACCAGCGCGGTGCTCTATCAGCACGCCGTTCTGCGCGGCACGCTGAACCGCGTTCCGCGCTTGGTCCCACTCGTTTCCAGCCCAGTGCGCGCGGCATTCGCCGCGGCCGTGCGCTTCGCCGAGGGCAATTTGGCGGACGCTCAGCGCAATCTCGACCAGCTGCTCTCTGGCAGCAGCAAGCGACAAGCCATACCCGATTGCGGCGGGCTCGCGCCATTGCTCGCGTTGCTCGCGTGTGCGCGCGACAGCGACGCCGGCCGCGCCGCCGCCAAGCGTATCTTGAGCGCGAGCGACAGCGAGCTGAGCCGTGGTGCGCAACGCGCGCTGCGCACCTTGCTTCGGCACCTGTCCGAAGCCCCGGAAGAACAGCGCCGTCTCGACGTGCATCAACTCTCGCGTGACATTGGCGCGTGGGAGCTCTTGATCCTGGCGCTGACCGTGAGTCTGCATTCGGTGGACAAGTGGGCGCGCGCCAATTGGTGCCAAGACGTCTTGCGCCGGGCGCGCGAGTGGCAACGCGCGGGCTACGAATTTTTGGCCCGGCAAGGCTATTTTTTAGCGCAAATCTTGAACGAAGAGCACTTCGCCCAAGAGCTCGGGCGGCTCCAGCTCCAGCTGTCGCTCGAACGCTCGGCGCGCGAGCTCGTGCTCTGGGATCTGATTTCGACCAAACCCGAGTGGCAGAAAGCGCTCGACGCTCTGGCGCAGATCTCCGACGACAAGCCGCTCGATCGGGCACACGGCTACCGCGTGGCCTGGTACGTCGACATGGTACGCGGAGAGCTCAACCGACCGGCGCTGCAAGAATGTCGCCCGGCAGAGGGTTGGAGCGAAGGACGGCGCGCGACGCTCGCCGAACTCCACGCGCTGTATGCCGAGCTTCCCGCGGAAGACCAGCGTGTTTTGGATTGCACGCGTGAGCAGCACAATGGTCAAAGAGACTTTACGCCGGAAGCACCGGAGGCGCTGATTGGACATCCGCGCGTGGTCAACGGCATGCGAGCACGAGCTCCGGTCGAAGTCACGCGCGGCACGCCCCGCATCGAGACGCGGGAAGAGCGCGGCTACGTGCAGGTCTTCGTCGAACCCGCAGAAGCCACCCTCGGCATCAACGTCGTTCCCGAGAGTGAGACTCGCCTGCTCGTGTATCGCGTTCCGGAGGGTATTTTCCGGGCCAGCGAGGCCTTGAGGGGCGGCACGCGCATCCCCAAGAGCCACGAGCCGCAGCTGCTCTCGGTGCTGGGCAAGCTGGCCGAAAGCGTGGAAGTGCGCAGCCCCGAGCTGGGCAGCGAACACAGCGTGGTGGCTGACCCGACCCCCTGCGTGCGCTTTGCCGTGCACGCGGGAGCCTGGTTGGTACAGCTTGGAGTGCGCCCGTTCTCGGAGCAGGGGCGCTTCTTCTTGGCCGGCGTAGGCCGGGCTAGCCTGAGCGCTTATGCGGGTGGACGGCGCCTGCGTTGCGAGCGCGATTTGAAGCTCGAGCGCGACCAGAACCTGACGCTCCGCCAAGCCTGCCCGACGCTCGCCACTGCGCCCGACCCCGACGAGCAATCGCCCTTCGATACGCCCGACAGCTGGACCTTGGGCGAAGAAGGGGTGCTGAACTTGCTGAGCGAACTGCGTGACGCCGCCCTACCCTGCGCGCTCGAATGGCCAGAGTCAGGCGGCATGAAGCTGAGCGCTCATGTGAGCTCCAAAACGCTGCACGGGCGTTTGCGCAGTGACAAAGGCTGGTACCTGGTGACGGGCGGAATGCGCCTCGACTCGGTGAACGAGCTGACGCTCAATGAATTGGTGCGCGCTCCAATGCTGGGCAATGGCCGCTTCGTACGCCTAGAAAGTGGGGCTTATGTCGAAATCGAGGCCCGCATCCGGCGGGTGATCGCGGCTTTGCGCGCGGTCAACAATGCGCCACGCACTGGCGCCGAGCTCCGCCTACCGAAGAGCGCGTTGTATGCGCTCGGTGAGCTGAATGCGCCGGAGAGCGGCTTTCAGCTGGACGTCGAGAGCCAGGGTTGGCTCGAGCGCGTGGCCCGCCTCGCGCACAAAGAGTTCGAGGTCCCGAGCGAGTTACGCGCCACGTTGCGGCCGTACCAGGTCGAGGGTTTTCGCTGGCTGTCAGCGCTGAGCGAGCTCGGCCTGGGCGCGTGTCTGGCGGACGACATGGGCCTCGGCAAGACCGTGCAGATCCTGGCTTTGCTGCTGGCACGCGCCGCGGACGCGCAAGGCCCGGCCTTGGTCGTTGCGCCGACCTCGGTGTGCGGCAATTGGATCGCCGAAATCGCCCGCTTTGCGCCCACGTTGAGCGCGATCGAATACGTGGGTAAGGAGCGCGGTGCGCGTCTTTCCTCCTTGTCGGAGCAATCCGGCTCCTCGAGCGTGGTCGTGTGCAGCTACACGCTCTTGCAACAGGACCAAGCCGAGCTTTCGGCGATGAACTTTGGGACGGTCGTGCTCGATGAAGCGCAGTTCATCAAAAACCCGCAATCTTTGCGGGCAAAAGCGGCCTATTCACTGCACGCCAAGCAACGCATCGCCGCTACGGGCACCCCCGTCGAAAACCACTTGGGGGACATCTGGGGGATCTTTCGCTTTTTGAACCCCGGCTTATTGGGTGATTGGCAGCACTTCAAGCATACGTTCTTGATGCCGGTCGAGCGCGACGCGGGCCGCGAATCGACGGAGCTGCTACAGAAGTTGCTGCGGCCGTTCCTACTCCGGCGGCTGAAGCGCGATGTGCTGTCCGATCTGCCGCCACTCACGGAGGTCCAGCACGACGTGCATTGGTCGGAAGACGAGAGCTTGCGCTATGCCCTGCTCCGCAAGCAGATCCACCAAAAGCTCTACACCGTGCATGGCAAGCGCAACAACAAGCTCGAGGTGCTCGCCGAGATCATGCGGCTCCGGCGCTTCTGTTGTCACCCCGTGTTGGTTTTTCCCGATGCGCCGCGGGAGTGTTCCAAGATCGACGCGTTCTTGAATCTCGTGGAAGAGCTGCGAGAAAACCAACACCGCGCGCTGGTGTTCAGCCAGTTCGTGGATTTTCTGGCGCTCGTGCGCGAACACCTGGACGAGCGCCAGATCCGCTACGAATACTTGGACGGCAGTACGCCCCAAGCGGAGCGTCAGGCGCGCGTGGCGGCCTTTCAGGGGGGCGACGCGCCGCTGTTCCTGATCAGCCTCAAAGCAGGCGGATTCGGGCTGAATTTGACGGCGGCGGACTATGTCATTCACATGGATCCGTGGTGGAATCCAGCGGTGCAAGCCCAGGCCACCGACCGCGCGCACCGCATTGGTCAAGAGCGGCCCGTGACCGTATATCGTTTGGTCACGCGGGACAGCATCGAAGACAGCATCGTCAAGATGCATGCGTCGAAGCGCGAGCTCGCGGGCGCGTTGCTGGATGGCGGCGATGCGATTGCCGGCATCGACGCCGACGAGCTGATGCAGCTCGTGACGGAGTCTCTCAGTCAACCCGCGTGAGCCGATGCTTGCCCGGCTACTCGTTGAACTGCAACGGATAGCCGGCTTCGGTAGGCAGCTTGCCGTCGATGCGAATCACCCGCACCTCGTTCGTCACTTGGTGCGGCCGAGCATAACCTACGCCACCACTCGTGCGCGAGACTAGGCGCAGCAGCTGCGACAGCGAGTCCAAGGCGCGCGGTGGGCCAGGCAAGCCGCGGATCTTGCGATCGATCCAGAAGCGGCTGACTTCTTCCGGGCTCATGCGCAGCACGGTCTGGTCGAAGCCGACGCGATCGCTCGAGCGCGCAGTGTGATTGAATGGAACGCTGCGCTGCCCGGAGAAACCGCTATCGTCGGCATTCGTGAAAATGCGGCGCAATTCAGTCATTTTTAGGTTTTGTAGGGAGGAATCTTTGGCTACGAACACCGCGAGCGTGACCCGCTCTGCGGCACGTGCGCTGCGCTCGACGCTGGGCAGCGCGGAGATCACGGGCAGCACGACTCCGAGCGTGAGCACGCTTCGACGACCGAGCTTCGCGATGCGTTGCATCAGAATGCCCACGCCACTTGAGTTGCGAGAATTCTGAGCGGGTAGTTGCCGAAGCCCGCTGAACCCGGGGCGCTGAAATGCCAATCCGTGTACTCGAGCTTCACCACTACGGGCGCGATCGGGCGATAGTTGATGCCCACCTCATAGGCGGTCGCGGGTGGAGTGTTGGGCGAATCCGGCGAGATGGCGTGCTGCACGATCACGTACGGCATCAGCGGCAGGAAGGGCAAGCGATAGCCGATCAGACCGTACGCACCCCAACGTCGATAGTCGGCCTGGAAACCTTGCGGAGGGCGGATCACCGTCGAGCGCGGCCGAACCTCGAAGTTCGCCTCGTTCATGATGGCTTCGCCCTGAACCAGCCACGACTTGTATTCCCACTTCACGTCCGCGCCGAGTGATAGCTCCTGGTACTTGGAGAGGGGCGTGTACTCTTGGTCGACGGTGGTGCCGTTGTTCGTGACCACGTACTTCGCGGAGCGATCGAGGTAGCCCCCGCGATAAATCGACGCGCCGACCGTGAGCGAACCGACCGCGTCGGTCTTGACGTACAGCCGCCCACCGAACGCCTTGTCGTCATCGAAGTCTTGGTACTCGACCGGCCCGCGCCCATTGGAGAGCGTGAGGTGGTAGCCGACTTCCAGCGGATCCAAGAAGTAGCTGCCGTACAGCTGGAGCCCGACTTGCTGCTCGGGGAAGAGTTGATTGGAGACCACGAATGGCTTCTTGATGCCGATGATCGTCGGCGAGCCGTGGTCCACGTTCCAAATGCCGTACGGCGTGAGGAATTGGCCGACCTGCAACTTGAGCAAGCCGTTGAACTCGTGCTCGATGTAAATGCGCTCGATGCGAATGCCGCCCCAACGAATCGGCTCTTCGAACCCCGCATAGTCGAGCACGGTCGTGTCGGTGCGGATCGCGTTTCCAGAAGCGTCGGGTTTGCTCGCGCCGTTCGGCAGATACATGAAGCGCACCTCGGCCAGCGCGCGCCAAGAGTCGCCCAGGTTGCTGCTCAAATAGAGATTGAAGTTACCGACCGCGAACGAGTTCACGCTCGGGTACGTGCGGTTCCAGATGTTCTCTTTGTCGACCAACAGGCGTTGATAGGTAAAATCTGCAAAGCCGTACAAATCCAGCTTGCGCTGAGTGTCACTGTCGCTACCGCTCTCTTCACTCGTGAAGCTGTCACTCGCCGGCTCGGGTGCAGCCGCGAATTTGCCCTCCGCGTCCGCGTCCGCAGTGGTCGCGGTTGGGCCGGGCGCGATGGCCGGCGCCGGTGCAGGCGTCGGCATGTCCATGCCCGGTTCGACGGCAGTCGTCGGCGTGGTTGGGGCCGGCAGCGGATCCGCGGCCAGAGCCAGCCCCGCACGCGACAAGAGCCAAGCGCTTAGAGCAACGCTAGAGAAACGCATCAATCAACGCCTTTGCAGGTCCCGGGGTCCACGCAGATGGTCTTCTTCAGGAGCCCGCCAGAGGCGACCGCCAGATCACAACACTCCTTGCCGGGGCAGTCGTTGCCATCCAACGCGCAGCCCTGGACGTAACAGACGTGGCTGACGAAGGAATCGCACCAGGTCGCTTCGGTGTCTGCGCAATCCGTATCAGACGCGCACGACTTACCGGCCCCGTTGGGCGGCCGCGCGCAATACGTCGGCACCGCGACCGTGTCACAGGCGTAGCCACCGCTGCATCCGCCCGCCGTACAGCCGACGTTGGTGCAATAGCCAGCACCGTTTTCGAGCACGTGGCACGTGTCGTAGGTCGCATCCGTGCAATCGTCGTCTGACTCGCAGGCGAGGCCCAGCGCGTCGGGAACGTTCGCGCACGCCGCGTCGGGGGTTGGCCTCTGGTAGCCCTCTTCGCACACGCAAGCGTCGTTGCTCGCGACCTCGTGCTCGGCGCAGGCAACGCAGGCCGGGCTACCGGTGTCAGGATCCACGCCGGCGATGGTGTTGCCCGTGCACACGCACAAGCCGGCGGCGGCATCGTAAGCCTGCCCCGAGTCGCAGCGGTCGCTCGAATCGTATAAGCAGCTCGACAACCCAAGCAGACTGGAGAACGCCACCAGCATTCCCAGCGCTGAAATCCGACGCACACTGACCATGGCCGATATGTACGACTCTAGACCCACACATCTTAACTCTCACTACTAGAATCGAAGGGCACGACTGCGAACCTGCAACTACGGGCCAGGTCCCAATAAATCGGCCGCAATTCACCGGCCCGAGAGCATAACTACATGTCGGGAAGCGCATGCTTCGCCGAACCACAGTCGCTCTGGCCGCTATCTGGCAGCTACGCTTTGCAAACCTCGGCAGCGGCGTAGAAGTTCGCTCACCTCGAATCGGTGGTTGATTGGTTGATGGTCACGGGGCACGACTCGAGACGGCTCAGCCTTCGGCGGCAGGGACTTCAGGGACAGAAATAGGAGAGAGGAGGGCCCTCGTCACATGGCCATTTTCGGCTTGTACCGTCGGTACAACCAGTGGTACAAGCCGAGTATGCCGCGCGCTAGCTTTCAGCAACTTCCGCTCGAGCGGCGCGAGGAGATTCTGGCAGTGGCTGCCGAGGAGTTTGCCGCGCGCGGGTTCCAGGGCACTTCCTACAATCAGCTGCTGCAGCGCCTCGGTATCGGCAAGAGCTCCGCTTACCACTACTTCGAAGACAAGGCAGATCTGTTCCGCACCGCGGTCGCAGAGCGCTACACGAAGTGGTTTCAAAGCTTGGCGACGCTGAAGCCCGCGAGCACCCGCGAAGACTTCTGGCGCTATCTGTTCGACCTGAACCTGAACGGCTTCCGCTTCATGCTGGAGGACCCCACGGCGGCAGCGTTGATGCAGTGCGTGGTTCAAGAGGCAACGAGCCTCGAACGAGTGATGGGCACGGAGCAAGTGCTCGATGCCATCGACCAAGACCATCGCATGATCATCGCCATGGGGCAGCAACTCGGCGCTGTTCGCACGGACTTGCCCATCGAGCGGCTGTCCATGATTTCGCGCGCGATTAGCTCGGCGGAGGATCAGGCGTTCGTGCGTGAAATTCGCCGCGATGGTCAAGAGCTGGTGGTCCTGCGCTTGCCCGCGCTGGCCCAGCAACTGACTGACATGCTGCGGCGCGTGTTCGAACCTGCAATCGAATAGCGAAACTCGGCGTTTGCCTGAAAAACTAGGGAGGTAACCATGTCCAATGTGATGATTGCGACCGATCCGTCGTCGAAGCTCCCGACCTCGGGAGGAGCAAGCGAACGGTTCGGGGAGCGTGGGCGTTCGCACGGCCTGTCGCTGATTTTCTGGCTGCTGGAGCAACGGATCTGGCTGCTGCTGGCGTTGCCCACCTTCGCAGCGGCAATTGTGACTTGGGCGACGCGCGGCGGCCCGATCACGTTTGCGCTCGGCTGGTTCTCGGTACCGGTGCTCGGCGTGATCTCACCGTTGCTGTACTTGGTCTACCGCTCATGGAGACATGACGCGGGACCGGCGGATTGGAATGACGTCTTGGAGTTTCGCGAGCCAACGCTGAATCGCCGCTGGCAGGGGCAGAAGATCCCGATGGCGGTCGTTTACGAGGCGTACATCTCCGGTAGTCTCGAGCTGAAAGTCGACCTCCAGCAGTTGCTGTTGCGGCGCAACGAGCTGTTTCGATTCTGCTTTACCTGGTCGGACGTGAAGTTCTACTTCGCGACTTTCTTGGCTCAAAATTTGAAGCACGATCCACGCGCCGACAAACAAGACGTCGAGCCCGTGTACGACCGAGGCAATGACTTTTACGGCTGGTTTCTCGGCGAAAGCATGGTCTACACGAGCGGGCTTTTTCGTGACGAGTCGGAGTCGCTGGAAGTCGCGCAGACCCGCAAGTTAGAGACGATTTGCCAATCGCTGCAGATGGCGCCGGGTGATCGCCATCTCGACATCGGTTGCGGCTGGGGAGCTCTGCTCTGCCACGCTGCGCACGAACACGGCACGCACAGCCTGGGTGTAACTCTGGCGTCGGAGCAAGCGTTGCACGCCCGGGCACTCGCGGAGAAGCTCGGCATCGCAGACAAAGTGCGGGTGGAGGTTCGGGACTATCGCACCCTGGGCGGTCAGCGTTTCGACAAGATCACGTGTGTTGAAATGGCCGAACACGTCGGCATCAAGAATTTTCAAAGCTTCTTGCGCGGCGTGCACGACTTGCTCGAGGACGACGGCAGCTTCTACCTGCAAATTGCCGGGCTGCGGCGAGCTTGGCAGTTCGAGGATTTCGTTTGGGGCCTATTCATGGCCAAGTACATTTTCCCCGGCGCGGATGCCTCCTGCCCACTGGCCTTCGTTGTGGGCCAAGCGGAGCGGGCCGGGTTCGAGGTGCATCGCGTCGAAAACTGCGGCGCGCACTACGCGGTGACGATCGAGAAGTGGTACCAGAATTGGCGCCGCAACGAAGCTGCGATCGTCGAGCGCTACGGGCAGCGCTGGTTCAAGCTGTGGTCGTTCTTCCTCGCCTGGTCGGTGCTGATCGGCAGCCAGGGCAGCTCCGCCCTGTTCATGATCACGATGACCAAGAACCTGAAGAACGACCACGAAACCGTGCCTCAACCGTCGAACGTACGCTTCAGTCGACGACGGCGCTTCATTGGTCCCCGGACGATCGCAACACAGCAATAGCGCAGAGCCCGACGCGCGACGCGCGACGCGCGGAACGATACAGGGCCCGGCCAGCGCTGGAGCTTGCCGAGCCCTTGGATTGCACGAGGATCGCTCAGAAGGTCGGCGTGGGACCGCAGGAGAGCGATTGCATGGTCGGAGCTTCGAGCTTGAGCGAGTTCAGGGGGCTGGCCAGCGCGCCTACGTCGTTCGCGAGAATGCCGCCGTAGGAAATCGAATAGACCACGTTCTCGAAGAAGACGCCGCGGCGCACGGAACCGTCGAAATAGCCGCCGCAATAGCCGTAGTTCCCGTTGGGCATGGTGCCGAGCAATGACGAGTGATCGACGCTGCCCAGCTTCTGAATGCCACTTGCAACATCGACATGGAACACTTCCAAAGTGCTGGAAGGTCCGCTGTTCGCGCTCTCGCCCCAACCAGGCTGCCGCACGTAGGGGAAGGCGAGCAGCTTGCGATCGTCGAAGTAGGTGAAGGCCTTGTGGTTCTGGGTGGCTTCGGAGGTAGCGTACTCGCCGCCGTCGTAAACGTACTTGTGAGACAAGGCGGGATTCAGCGGATCCGTCACATCGAACACCTGGATGCTCAGACCGTACCAGTAGCCCGAATCGGTGTGTTGATGCCCCGTGTCGTCGGTCTCTCGCCCGATGGTCAGCAGGTGCGTGTCGTCGAGCGGGTGCATGTACTCGCTGAAGCCTGGGATCTTCAATTCACCGAGGATCTTCGGGTGCGTGGGATCGGCGAGATCGATCACGAACAGCGGATCGGTGACGTGCCAAGTGACGACGTAGGCCTTATCGCCCACGTAGCGCGTGGCGTAGAGCTGCTCGCCGGGCGCAATCGGGCCCGTGTCGCCGATCAGAGACAGCCCCTGCGCGCCACTCTTCAGCACGAACACGTGGCTCAGCTCGTTCTGCCGGCCATCGGCGAGCGGCGGGCCGCTGCGTTGCTCCGTGGTCGTAACTCGCACGAGCCCCTGCTTCTCGTCGAGTGCAAACTGATCCTTCACGTCACCCGGCACCGTGCCGGACGCCACATAGCGCGGCTGACCTTCGTCGCTCGCAACGTCGAACAGGTGCAGATGGGTGAAGTTCAATGTTTCGACGGGGATTGCCGGCGGGGTCGAGCCGTCGGTCGTGGGCGCGGCGTAGCCATACGAGCGACGGTACAACCACGGATCGGCGTACGCGCGACCGGCGAGGACCATCGAGTTTGCGTTGCCGTAAACGGTCTCGGCTGCGCCGACGATGGCCACGGAGCGCGGCGGTTCGGTCGGCAGATCCAGATCGAAGGCCTGGATTTGCGTCATGCCGAACTCGGTCGAGCCCGCGCTTGGCACGTAGAAATTCGCGCAGTCCAGCGATCCCGCGTGAGCGCCGCTCGAGTCCTTGGCAAAGCTCACGGGGACCCAATCGCTGTAGCTAGTGCCGGCGATTGCCGCGAGGTTCTTGCTGCGCAGCGCCTCCCAGGCGGCGATTTGCTCGTCTTGCGAGGGAGCCTGATACTGACCGGTGGCTGAAGTTTTGGACGGAAACACGGGATTGTAGTCGAGGGTGGGCCCGTGGCCGCCGCCCTCCAAGACCAAGCGAACCTTGCTCGCCACCCGCCGTGACGAGAGGTAGTCGCCCTCGAAGTACAGCTCGCGCGCCACGCTGGCATTGCTTCCATCGAGCGTCAGCACCGTCACTTTCGTGAGTGGGTTCTGGACGTAGCCCGCACCGCCGTTGTAGCCCGACGCGACGTCGGCGACGCCAGCATAGAGCGGTGTGGCGTAGCCGTCCGTATATCGCGTTCGCGGACTGACTCCGGTGGCAGTGTACAACGGCGTGCCATCGGTGCTCGAGAATACGACTGCGCGGCCATTGGCGACGAACATTTCGAGCGGCGTGCCCTCGATGTCGATGCCGCCCGCCAGGCCGAGTTTCGCCGCCGGCCAAGCGTCGACGATCAGGAACTTCTGGCCGTGCAAGACATACAGCTTGGTGCCGTCAGCCTTGACGATGTCCGCTTCGTCCACGCCCTTCACTTGAGTTTCGGTCTCCGAGTGGGCCGGAGTAGAAGAGGCGCCACCTGCGTCGTCCGCGGCTCCGGCATTCACCTCGGGCGCTGCCGAAGCAACACCGGGGGCGATGGCCAAGTTCCCACCACCGCGGTAGTAATTGTTGTAGCCTTCGCGAATCGCACGAACTTCGGCGTCGATCCGGCGATTGAGCTTGGAGCGCGCGTCCTCGCGCAGAGAAAGCGTCAAGTCCTCACACGACTGCGTTCGACGCAGCGCGCCAGCGCTGCTTGCGGCGGGGCTCTCATCGGCGCCCACCGAGCCTGAACAGCCGGAAACTAAGGGGCAGGCGAGCGCGGCCAACAGAGCGAGTGCGGTCTTCGAATGCATGAGTACCTCGTGGGTGTGGAGCTGCGCTGTCCCCTCAAGCAAACCAGGGGCCAAGCGAGAACTCCTGGGAAAACCGGCCTTCACGCCTCCCAACCGCGACTTCGGCGCCGACCGGCTGTGCCAAGTGGCACAGCTCTCGGGGTCGCTCGACACCGGCCCGGACGCCAGTACACAGCGCCCAAAAACGGGCGCGCCGGAGCGCGACGCCGAAGGCTAGGCCGCGGCGCGCGGTCGCTCGTGACCGTCAACGAGATTGCTCGGAGCCCAGAGACAGCAAGCGCCGCTCGATCGCCGCGATCGCATGGCGCCGGGACTTTGGGACATCCTGCTCGCGAGCACGCAGCGGCAACGGAGAATCCAGCGCGCTCCGAAACGCTTCGCTCGGCCGCGTGCCGAGGACCAAGACTTTGAATACGGGGTTGCCGACGAACCGCGCGAGCGAGTCGCGCTCGGCGCAGGAGCGCAGCACATCCGGCAAAGCGTCGCCGGTGACGTCTCGCTCAGGGCCGAAGTGAATCACCTTGAGACCGGCGGCTTCGCCGGCCAGCGCGAGATCGGTGAAGTTGACGTCAGCGGTGAGATCTTGGCTGCCGGGAGCAGCGTACGGATCGTTGGGCCTCGGCACGTATTCTTGCCAAGGGCCGTAGACGCGAAACGGAAAATCTCCACGCCGCGCGCCTTGCAGCAAGCGCCAAGTGGTATCGCCGTAGTCGATGGTCACGATGAAGCCGGCGCTGAGCGACGAAGCGAGCTCGCTGATGAATCGATCGGCGTGCACGTTGACGTAAGTCACGACCCCCGAGTCCTCGGCGGCGAGGGCCAGCGCGTATTGAGCTGCGTTGGCGCGCAGATGGTCGCTCAACTCAGGTACGACCGCGGCGGTCACGTACGCTTCCTCGAACCAAAGCCCAGCGAGCAGCGCTGCGCGCGGTTCGCTCGCCAAGGTCGCAAGCTCATTCATGACCTCCGCGTAGGTCAGCGCATCCAGGTAAAAATCTTCGACATTTTCCAATAATTCGAAGGCGCTGCGCGTGGTCTGGTTGACCGCTTCGATCCGGCGAGCGAGCTCTGCGCTGAGCACTTGCTTCAAGGCCAACTCCACACGTGGGATGACCAGGGCTACCGAGGCGTGTCCTTCGGCGCCGAGGAGCAGCTTGTGTACGCCAAACGCGTCCGGTAATTCGTTACTGAGCACGAGGCCGGTGAGACCGGTAGGAAAGTCGCGCTTCAGTGTCTCGCTCGGGGTGCGCGCGTCACCCGCCATGACCAGAGCACTCGGGCCGAGCAGCGCGGCTTGCTTTGCGCGCAGCGACGCGGATCGCTCATAGATGCGATACTGAACACACCCCGCGAAGGTCGCCCAGCACGGCTCTTCGCCTTGCGCGACCGCGTCGAGAAAATCGCGCGCGAGCCGGCCATTACCGGCGCCGAATTCGATCACGGGGAACGGATCGCTGTCGGCGAGCTCGCCGCGCGCGACGAGATCGGCCCAAGCCTTGAAGGCCCAGGCGGCCAGCCACTTGCCATAGTCGGGGGATTGCTCCTCCGGATGGGTGTCGAAATGGCCCGACTTTCCGATTAGAACGCTCTGTGCGTAGTAGCCCCAGTTTGGATCGTGAAGCGCGGTATCCATGTAGGCTTCGAAGGTGAGGAACGTTCGAGCCGCCGCGGCGGCTCCTGCGGCGGGTAGAGAGAGCGCGCCAAATAGCTCTGGATTGGCCAAAACTCGGCTCCTTCCGCCGTCTTTCGGCAGCGGCGCAAGGCTCGCTAACGTGCCCTCGTCCTCGTCCGAGAGCACGCGTCCGAACGAGATGCGACTTTTCATTCTGCGCAGGCCGCGAGCGTTCGGCACACACGCAAGCAGCTGGTCCAAATTTCGGTACGGCCAGTGACTGAGTAGTTCGTCCGCGATGGCTTCGCACGTCTCGGCCGGGGCTCGCGTTTCATCCAACAGCGCGAGCAGGCCGTCACGGTCGAGCTCGTTGATCCGCAGCGTGCCGGGCTCGTCCTCGGTGGTCCGGCCAATCTCACGCGCTAGACGGTCCAGAAAATTCTTGAGGGTACGCGCCGCGAGAGCATCGTTCGAAGTCGGATTGCGGCGCGCGGCCAGCTCGAGCACACCGAGCTTGGTTTGCAGTGGCATGAGTCGCCACCAACGCTCGCGCGGATCTGCGCCGAAAGAGCAGGGCAGAGCGCCAGCGAGGAAGCGCTCCGCCCATGGTCGATACGCGCGACCTTCAGGCGAGCGCCCGAAATCGGAGATCCAGCGCTCGGCTTCGAGCCGGGCCTGATCCTCCGAACCCCCGAGATCTCGATAGCGGTAACGTAGGCCGCGCACCACGCCCTCGAACGCCAGCGAGGGATTGCCGAGCAAGACCGGCAGCCCGACCAGCTCCCCGTTCACGCTCCAATCCTCGAAGGCCATCAGCTGGACAAGGTACGAGATCAGCAGATTCGAGCCGATACCGCCTTCACGCGCGCGCGCGGCGAGCAATCGAACTTCGAACGAGCCATCGCTACGGCGCCTGACCGCGAAGTCACCATCATTGACGGAGACATCTGCAATGGCGGTGCCGCCCGCGACCTCGGGCTCGTAGTGGTAAACGAGCACGGCAACCATTTCCGCCAGCAAATCCGCGGTCGCTTGCCGCCCGAGCGCAACGACCCACGACTTGTTACCCTCCGACAGCTCGATCTGAATCGCTCCGAGACCGAAGGTGAGCGTGTGGTAGTCGGACAGGGCTTCGAAGATGGCGCCTGGGACGTTGCCTTCGAGCAGCAACTGGCCCCTTGGTTCGACCACGAAGCGCCTCAGCCCCTGCTGGATGAAGGCGCTCATGTGCTCGGAATTGAGGCGCGGGACTTCACGCTTCGAGCGGCCGCGCCTGCCGGGTTCGTCCAAGACGCGCGGCACCTGCAAAACGAACGGTCCCGCGCTGCCTTCGCAGGTGATGTCCCAGGTGAACACGCCCATGCGCCCCCAGCCCAACTTACATGGCCCTTGGGTGCGCTGCAGATCTTGCACCAGATACTCGAGTGATTCGAGCTCGATGTGCTCCAGGATCCGCCCGTCGTAAAGACGCGCGGGGTGCGAGGTGACCAGGTTGTCGCGCGACCAGCGGCTCGACATGAGCGAAGAGTGCGCTAGCAGGTCATCGGTCGGGATCATGCGCGGCTCGACCTAGGTTAAGCGACGCGGGTGGACTGCGCCTCGTTTTTCTAGCGCACAAGCCGCGGGCGCGGGCGCGTTGACGGGCAATCCCTAGCCTGATACGAGCTTGGCCGCCGGGACGGCTCCCGACTGGATCGATGTCTTCTAACTCATCGGAGGCAACAACAGGCGAGCGCCAGGCGTTTTGGGAACGCTTGCGGCACCCCCACCCCACCCCACCACTGCGACTCGGTGTGGGGATAGACGTCTGGGGGCTAACCGTTTTCTTGGCTTCGCTGGCCGCATTCCTGACCGTCATTCCGTTCTGCGGCTTCGACAACATCATCGGCGACAACCTCGCCCAGGTCGGCTATTGGCGCATCCTCTTCAATCACGCTTTGGTGGGCGGCCTGGGCGCTGCGTCGATGAAACCGGGGCTGATCCTGTTGCTCGGCTCAGCTCATGATCTTTCGCTCGCACTGTTCGGGTCGACGGTACTGATCAAGGTCGTGTTCGCGCTTGCGGGGGCAAGCTTGACCACGGTCGTGGCGTGCATTGCGCGTGAGGACCAGGAAAAGATCGCCGGCGTAGGCGCGATCATTTACATGATGATCGAGACCCCCGTGCCAGCGATGTTCATCGACGGCACGTCGATGATCGTGTTCCTTCCGCTGCTGCTCTGGGGGGTGTGGCTCTTCAGTCGCGGCCGTGAGTCGGCAGGAGCAGTGCTGTTGTGCCTGGCTTCGTTGATTCGCGTCGAATCCTTCGCGGTCTTGCTCTGGCTCGCGCTGGCTCAGCAACTCTTCAAACGCCGCTGGCGGCCGTTCTTTTTTAGCGCGGTCATGGTGACCCTGTCGGTCGCCTTCACGATCTTAGTCTACTACCGCCTGCAAGGCAGCGTGGCGCGTTTCAACGCGGGAGGACCGGGAGCCGGTTACATCTACTCCCACGAGCACAACGGCTGGATTCGGCTGCTCGGTGCCCTCAAGTATCCGTTCACGGCCAGCGCCGTGATGGCATTCGAAGAGTGCGGCTCCCCTTACCTAGCCCTGCCCGCTTTGCTCGGCGTGGCGCTCAGCCGGGGGCGTCGCGTGTACCTCTCGCTGTTGGGCATTCCGCTATTTTTGATGGTGTACGTCGGGTCCGGCCAGGGCTTCGGCGAGGTGCGCTACTTTCAATTCTTGGCACCCGTGATCGCCGCGTTGGGCACTTCAGGGCTCGCCCAAGCGTTTCGCGTGGGCAGGCGCTTTCGCACTCGCACGCCCCATTGGCGGTGGCTGCTGGCCACGATGGGCGGGGTGCTTTGCATCATCCTCGACGCGCCCAAGGTGGTGTGTTCGCTGGCATTGATTTTTATCGCCGTTGGGCTCGGGGCGTTGAGCGTGAAGTTGCCACTCGCCGTGTCTCGGCTGCTCGAGCCGGCTTGGGCGCTGCTGTTTTGGCTTTTGATGTTGCATACACTCGAACACAACGACTGGCAGCGCGACACCAAACTCGCGGCGTACACCGACGACGCTCTGGACTTTTTGAAGCATGTCCGCGTGCCGAAGGGGCGACGCGTCTTGACGGAAGACGATCTCATTTATGGCATCCTGGTGCGCGACAAGCACTTCTTCCGAGACGTCAACTCACTCCAATACTTCAACGTCCAAAGCGACGAGCGACGCGCGGAGATACTCCGCTCGACCGACTACATCGCCGTGTCGAAGAGCGAGTTCCTGAACTATTATCTGAAGTGGGATCCGCTCGGTCGCGGCCAATCCGATCCGTTTCGCGCCGCGGTCACCCATGCCCGCAGGGGTGCGCCCTTCAGACTCTATGGCTATCGCTTGCTGCCTATCGAGACCACGAAAGGTTGGACCGTGATCAAGGTAGAACCGGAACCCAGCGCCAGCTAGGATTTGTCGATGCCTCGACATCGCGCGGCGCAAGCGCTCTCTGCCCTCGACGGTTTCATTCATGGCGACCTCTCGCGCGAGCTCGAGCGACACGCGACGACGGAGCCGAGCCAGCATTTGCTCGAACTTTTCGAGCGCACGCAAAGGACGGTACCCGCATATGCCGCATTCCTCGCAGAACACGGCGTCGATCCGACCCGGATCCGTGCGCTCGCAGATTTTCGCGAGCTGCCGCTGACGACGAAGGCCAACTACCACCAGCGCTATCCGCTCGCCGAGCGCTGCCGCGCGGGAGACCTGAGCTCCAGCGATATGATCGCGGCTTCTTCGGGTTCGACGGGAGAGCCCACGTTTTGGCCGCGCTTCTTCACGGACGAGCTGGAGGTGGCCGCGCGCTTCGAGCAGGTGTTCAGAGACAGCTTTGCCGCCGATAGTCGACGCACGTTGGCCGTGGTTTGCTTTCCACTCGGCACGTGGGTCGGCGGCATGTTCACGGCGAGTTGTTGCCGGCACCTCGCGAGCAAGGGCTACCCGCTCACCGTGGTCACCCCGGGCAACCAAAAGGCGGAGATCTTTCGCGTCGTACGCGCCCTCGGGCCCATGTTCGAACAGACCGTCTTGCTCGGCTATCCGCCGTTCTTGAAAGACGTGATCGACGCTGGCATCGCCGAAGGCGTGCCTTGGCACTCGTATGCACTCAAGCTCGTGCTCGCGGGTGAAGTGTTCAGCGAAGAGTGGCGGACACTCGTCGCCGAACGAGCCGGGATCGAGAGCCCAGTCAGCGGCTTTGCCTCGCTCTACGGCACGGCGGACGGCGGTGTGCTCGGCAACGAAACGCCGCTTTCCGTCTGCATTCGCCGCTTCCTCGCCGAGCGCACTGACGCCGCGCAAGCCCTGTTCGGCGAAGCGCGCTTGCCCACGCTCGTGCAATACGATCCCTGGCAGCGCTACTTCGAGGAGCACGAGCGCACGCTCGTGTTTTCTGGTGACGGTGGTGTGCCTCACCTCCGCTATCACATCTCCGATTCGGGCGGCGTGCTGAGCTACCGGGCGATGCTCGAGCGGCTGCGCGACTTTGGTTTCGACGCTGAGCATGAAGCTCGCAGAGCCGGCGCGACTCTCCTGCATCGCCTGCCTTTCGTGTACGTCTTCGGTCGCTCGCACTTCGCGGTCTCTTACTACGGAGCCAACGTCTTCCCCGACACCGTGAGTATCGGCCTCGAACAACCGGACACGCGCGCATTCGTTACCGGCAAGTTCGTGCTCGAGGTGACGGAGGACGAGCAACGCAATCGACAACTGACGATCGCCGTCGAGCTCGCCCCCGCGACCAGCGCCGAACCTGCGCTGAGCGACCGAATCGCGGCATCAATCCTGTCGGTGCTACTCCGGCTGAACAGCGAATTTGCCAACTATGTGCCGACCGAGCGAAGGTTGCCGCTCGTCACGTTGTGGCCCGCAGGCCACCCTGACTACTTCCCCATCGGCGTGAAGCACCGTTACGCGCGGAAGTAACTGGCTCTTCGACGAAGTGACGAAGTGACGAATGGGCGACGCTTCGCTCACGAGCGGCGCTCGAGCCGCTCGATCAGCGCGTATTTTGCTCGTTCAGCGCAGCCTGAATTGCCAGCGGCTGCGGCACGCGCTATCTCGGGCACGCCGAATGAAACGTTTCTTGCCTGACTACGTATCAGTGCGAGCCCTGTTTGGGCTGGCGGTGATTCTGTTGCAGGTAGTGAGCGCTCTTCACTTCACTTTGGTGCGCCACGGCTACTCAGCAGCCTTGGGAGGGGTCGTGCATGTACATGCCTCCGCGCGCGCCGACCAGAGGCCGCGGGCCAAGGTGGCAGCGCCGCACACGACGGCGCTGAGCGCGGATAGCCCTTCCTGCGCCGCAGAGCTGTGCCCGGTCGGGAATGCACCCCACGGTTCGGCACCGCGGATCGAGCTGCTGGCCGCCGGTGCAATCGCATTCGGTGAAGTGCGTCTGCTGAGCGAACGCGCAGCGTCCTCGAGCCAATCGCGGCGTGTATTTCCGAGCGCACCGAAGACCTCGCCACCCGTCTGAACGCTACTTCCGAATCGAAGTTCGCGTTTCCGTGGGTTCGCGCCGTAGGCGCGGACGTGGCCATTTTACAGGGTTTTATCGGTATTCATGTTCCATCGACAGTTGCTCGCGCGCCCCTTGGGCGCCGTTGCTTGCTCGGTTTCACTGCTGATTGCAGGCGCCGCGCAGGCGGCCGACGCCATTGTGCCGCCGCACGTCAATTCTCGAACCGCCCCCGAGTGGCCGGCGAACGTACCGGCCGACCGCGACATCGACGTCGTCGTGATCGTGACGGTCGCGGCCGACGGCACCGTGCTCGATGCGCACGTCGACGATAGCGTCGGCGTCGAGTACGACCACGCAGCGATCGAAGCCGTCAAACACTGGCTGTTCGAACCCGCGACGCGCAATGGCCAGCCGATCCCGGCGCGTGTGCGCGCGCTGGTTCACTTCGCCCCGGTCGCCGCAGCGCCTGCGCCGTTGCCCCCTGCAGAGCCACCCCCGACGCCGAGCCCGGCTTCCGCCACGTCGAAACCGGATCCCGTCGTGCCGGACAGCGCGTCCAAAGAAGCGGCCGAGGATCCCCATGGTCCGACCGAGATTACGGTCGCGGGTCGCGCTCGGCCCCCCTCACGCGGCGCTTCGGACTATGCCATTACCGTCGGCGAGCTTTCGATCATACCCCGCAAAAACGCCTCCGATCTGTTGAAGCTCGCGCCCGGCATCATGCTCAGCAACGAAGGTGGCGAAGGCCACGCCGAACAGGTTTTCTTGCGCGGCTTCGACGCCAAAGATGGGCAAGACATCGAGTTTTCTTTGGGTGGCATGCCGATCAACGAGAGCGGCAATTTGCATGGCAACGGCTACGCGGACACGCACTTCATCATCCCCGAGCTCGTGTCGTCGCTGCGCGTGGTCGAGGGACCGTTCGATCCACGGCAAGGCAACTATGCCGTGGCCGGCAGCGCCAACTACGAGCTCGGCTTGGCGCAACGCGGCTTCACGGCCAAGTTCACCGGCGGTAGCTTCGGCACTCAACGCCTGCTGCTCCTCTGGGGTCCGGCAGGCGAGAGCAGAGGCACGCTCGCTGGCGCCGAAGTATTCAAGACCGATGGATTCGGTCAAAACCGCGACGCGCAGCGTGCCACGGCCATGGGTCAGTACGAGGGCCGGCTCGGCGCGGAGGGCTCGTACCGCATCTTGGCTAGCGCGTACGCCACCCATTACCACGCCGCCGGCATGATTCGCCAAGACGACTATCAGAACGGGCGCATCGGCTTTTACGATAGCTATGCGGCTTCGTCGTACGCACACCAAGCGGTGCCCGAAGGCGGCGACTCCTCACGCTATTCACTATCCGCGGATCTCGATTCGCGCGCCGCCGACACCACGCTCTCCCAGCAGCTGTTTTTGACCTACCGCAGCATGCGAATCCTCGAGAATTTCACGGGTTTCTTGCTGGATGTGCAGGAGCCGTTGCAAAGCGTGCACACGCAGCGCGGTGACATGCTCGACCTCTCTGTCAAGGAAGCGACGATCGGTGCTCGTGGTTCGGCGCGTTGGCACGGGCAGGCGTTCAACGAGCCGCAGCACATCGAGCTCGGCTACTTCGCGCGCGGCGACTTTACGAGCGGCATTCAACAGCGTCTGGCTGCGGCCACGGGTCATCCCTACCTGACCGAGACCAATCTCGATGCGACGCTGGGCGATATCGGTTTGTATGCGGATGCCGATCTAAAACCCGTGCATTGGCTCAGCCTGCGCGGCGGCATCCGCAGCGATCTGTTCAGCTACGATGTCGTCGACAATTGCGCGGTGCACGACGTCGACCATCCCTCGGCATCGAATCCGCCGGTCGATCAGAGCTGCCTCAGCCAGGAGGATTACGGCAAGCCGCGTGAGCCGAATCAGCGCGCCTCGACCTCGAGCATCGCCTTGTTGCCGCGTGCATCGGTGCTGTTCGGGCCATTCGCCGGCTTCACCCTATCTGCCAGCTACGGCCAGGGCGTGCGCTCCGTCGACCCGAACTACATCACGCAAGACGTGAAAACACCGTTCGCGAGCATCAAGGCTTACGAAGGGGGAGTGATGTACGCGCACCAAAGCGACACCTTGGCGCTTTCGGCGCGCTCGATATTCTTCCTGACCTACGTCGATAAAGACCTCATTTTCAGCGAGACCGAAGGCAGGAACGTGCTCGGGGTGGGCACCACGCGCACGGGCTGGGCCGGCAACGTGCGCGCCACCGGAAAGTTCTTCGATCAATCAGCCAATCTGACCTTGGTCAAATCCGAGTTCAACGACACGCACCTGCTCGTTGCGTACGTGCCAGGCGTCGTGTTGCGCTCCGACACGGCATTGTTCGAAGAGCTGCCCTGGACCCTGCTCGGTCACCGGGCGCGCGCCGCGCTCGGGCTCGGTGCAACTTACGTGGGTCCAAGGCCGTTGCCGTTCGGCGAGCGCAGCAACCCAGTGTTCACGCTCGACGCTTCCGCGACGCTCAACTTCTCGCACTACGAGCTGGGCCTGACCGTGACCAACCTGCTCGGCACGCAATACCGGCTCGGTGAATACAACTACGCCTCGGACTTTCGTAGCGCGCGCGCACAACCGGGCGGCGCGAGCTCTCAGCCCACTCTGGTGCCCGAGCGCACGTTCACGGCGGGCGCGCCGCGGGCAATTTACGGCTCTTTCGCGATCAATTTCGGAGGCGTGTGATGCGTACCTTGCTCGTGCCGCTACTTGTTCTCTCGCTTGCAACCCCGGCCTGCGTGGGCACGACCGGCGATCAAATCGTCGATTTCGAAGCCGTCGCTTCGGGCCCCGCGGACGCGGCTTCTGGGCAGCCGCTCTCGTTCGATGGTTCGCGGGGCTGGCAGGTGACGCTGACGACGGCCAGCTTGCACATCGGGGCGCTCTACTTGGCCGAGGCCATGCCGGTCTCGGGGGCACAAGCCACGAGCTGCATCTTGCCCGGCAGCTACCTCGCACAAGTGGTGGAAGGTAGAGACATCGACTTGTTGTCGAGCGAGCCGCAAGCGTTCCCCACGCTCGGCCGCGGCACCACGTTCGAAGCGCGTGCCGGGCAGGTCTGGCTCACCAGTAATGACGTGAACTTGGCGAATGCCCCATCGCCGCCCACGGTGATCCTACATTTACTCGGCAGCGCCGCGCGCGACGGCGAAGTGCGGCCGTTCGAAGCTCGGTTGACCATTGCCAGCAATCGCGTGCCCTCGAGCGGAGGCGCCGCGGGCGGTTCCCCGATCTGCAAAGAACGCATCGTTTCGCCCATTCCGACGTCGCTCCGTGTGCAAAGCGGGGGTGCGCTTTGGTTGCGGATCGACCCACGGCTGCTGTTCACCAACGTGGATTTCGGCGCGCTCAGCGCAGCAGGTGACATCTTCGTCTTCCAAGACGACTCGAGTGATCAGCCGAGCGCGAACCTATACAACAACCTGAAGCAAGCAGGCCCTCTGTATGACTTCTCTTGGGTCGATCGGCTACCGTAAACGAATTCGAACTCGGCGTGAGTCGGGATCAGGGAGCTAGAACCGGCACGGGCTGGGGGCCGGGACGCGGCGTTGGGTCCTTCTTGTTCTTGGCGGATTGGCCGAGATCTTCGCAGCGTTCGATGAAGGCGCGCGCGCTCTTCGGCATTGGCACCCGGGCGCGAGCCATGGACGAGACCAACACCGAGCCCGCGCGCAAAAGCTCGCTGAATTGTGCGCAGAGTTGCGGATCGATGCCCGACGCGCTGGGCAAAGACGGCTCGAAGTTGCAGAGCGTTTCGCTGGCCACCACGAATGACGACCAAACCTCGAACACTTCCAGGTCCGTGCGCAGGGTTTCGGTCTTCAGCTTGGCCGCACGCACGAAATCATCGACCACGGGCGTGAGCGAACCGAACGGAGTAAACGCAGCGATGGTGCTCCTGAGCGCATCGCCGATGGCGTCGATCGCGCGCATCGTGAGCGCGATCTTCACGTAGCGGCTCTTGTAAAATTCCTCGATCGGAAAGGCGAATGCCTTGAACGGCTCGCCCCACAGCTCGTCGATCCCCTCTTCACCGCTGCGGTGCAGCACCATCTTTCCGAGCGCGAGCGACTCCTGCAAATGCTCGCCGCATTGGCGCATCAACGCGTTGTCGGACTGAATTTCTACGCCACACGCTTGCAGCTCGACCAGCTTGGTGAAGATGTCCGTAGCGCGATTGAACAGCGCGCCGGCCAGCATGCCACCCTTGACGCGCTTTTTTGCTTGGTCGGTTTCATCGAGAAAGGCCCGACGCGCTTCGGTCAGACGCGTACCCGGCACGTTGAGACCGTACTCCACGTGATTGAACAGGCGATGGGTGAGCGCTTCGATCAGCCGCTTCTTGGCCAACAACGTGTCGGCGGGCACGTCGTATTTCTTGATCCAGTAGCCATCGTAGTAGACGCGGACTTGGCCCTCGATCACGCGCTGTTCGCCTTGCGGTATCTCGATGTCCGTCATGTCTTCGTCACCTACGGCAGTGATGTTCGCGATGCCAGTCGATGATCACAAATCTTCGAGCGCGTTGGAACCACTGACGTAACTGTTGCGGGTGCGATCGCACGTCGTGCGCACGCGCTCGGCGAGCGCGAAACCGAAGCACGCTCGCATCCGAAACGTTCGCGAAGCAAACTCTGGAATCGGCCGGCGGACGCGACGCTGGCTCGACTCGCTGCGCGCCGAATCGACATTCCATCACTCGCGGCGTGACTCGCCGCCTGCCACCCGAAATCCGTGACAACGGAATACTACCGTCCCAATATCGAAGACTGTGGCGAGTGTGTCGCTTGCCTCAAATAAAGACGCATTTCCACGCACTTTTGCGCCGGGGGTGGTTTGCTTCGGGCAACCGTTGAGCATATGCAAAACCGGCATGACTGCGAATCGGAATTCGGGTCCACCAGTAAAAGCGGACGCCAACATTGGCGCGTCGCGCGGCATCCCATCTGGACCGCCGCCGCCCCCGCGGCGTCCTCAGTCTGCGGGCCCCCCACCGCCGCCGCAGCGGCCAGTGCCGAGCCAACCGCCGGCCGTGGCGCAGGCGCGTCCCGTCGTTAGTCAACCACCGCCACCGCCGAAGCGCAGCCGCACGCCTGAGCCGAGTATGAGCGTAGCGCCCGCTTCGCGTGCTGCCGTGCCGCCGTCTGCGTCTCCGCCGGTTCCGACTCGCCGGCCGTCAGCCATGCCGTCGCAGCCACCGCCCAATCCGATTCGCCGGCCAGCGTCGAGCATGCCGCCACCGTTGCCGCAATCAGCGACACCGCTCGCTCCGTGGACCCCGCCCGTTCAAGGGCGACCGGTGACGTTGCCCGCGTTCGAGGCGCCGATCTCGGCCCCGGTCGCGGCGCCCCCCGCGGAGGCGAACCCTTTCATGCCGAGGGACAATCCCTTCGTGGCCCCGGCGCATGCGACCCCGATCGCGCCGCCGGTGCACGCCAACCCGGTGGTCGTGCCGTCGATCCACGCGAGCCCCGTCGAAGCGCCAGCACACGTCGAGCCAATCGTGCCGTCCGAGCAAGCGAGCCCGGTCGAGGCGCCGACGCACGTAAGCCCCGTAGCGCCGCGCGTGCACGCGAACCCCGTCGTACGGCCCGCGTTCGTGAGCCCAATCGTTCAGCCCGAAGACGTAAACCCCGTCGTACGGCCCGCGATCGAGGAGCGCTTGCGCGTGACTCCCGCCGCGCCGCCGGTGAGCGAGGCACCGGCGCAAGCAAGCCAGGCCGCCCAACCCATCGCCGAGCCCGCAATCGTCAGCACACTCGAAGCAGTGAATTTCGAGCCGGCGATTCAGGTCGAAGCGCCGAAGACGCTGGAACCGCCGTTCGCGGAGCCCGCAATCGATGCGCGCTTGCACGAAAGCGCGCTCGCAGCTCCCATCGTCGAAGCCCCCGTCGTCGAAGCCCCCGTCGTCGAAGCACCCGTCGTCGAAGCTCGCGCGCAAGCCAACGCCTTCGAGACCGCGCCCACTGAATTCGCCGGCAGCGAGACACCGATCGCTGGTGCTGATGCCGAAGCGGCGTTCGTAGCGCCGCTCTCCGGCGAGGCAGAGTCCAGCGATGAAACCGGGGTAGAGACGTCCGCCCCCTCGAGCCCCGACTCCGAGGTGGCAGAGGCCGAGATCCAGAGCGCGCCGCAGACATTTCCTGCACCGCGGCCGTTCACTTCTTCTGGGTCCGAGATGCCGGTCGTGATTACGACGCCTGCACCACGCATGCGAGACACTGCTGGCGCTGGGTCCAACCTGTTTGGCCTCGGGCGCGAGCTTCTACCGCGCGCGCATGCTTGGTCGCGCAAAACGCTGCGAGCGGCGCCGCGCGCACTGGTGATCACCGCACCGCTGATTGCCCTGTTTGGAATTTGGGCCGTCCGCAGCCTCGTATCGCACTCCAAGCACGCGCCGGTCGCCGAAGCCAACACGGACGTCGTGGCGCAAGTCGCGGCGGCCACACCCGCGCCGCCAGTCACGGCCGCAGATAGCGCAGCAACGCCGGCTTCGCCCATCCTGGCGTCCACCGGCACAGCTCCGGCGGCGCCGCCGCCGGGCGCAGATCCCGCCGAACTCGCCAGCGCCGTGACGCATGGCTTGCCTGCACTCGAAGCGCTGGCTCAAAAATTCCCCAATGATCCACAGGTGCGCATTGCGCTGGCGGGCCAACAAGCCCAAGCACAGCGCTTCGAAGCGGCCGTAGAGAGTGTCGAGCACGTGATCAGCTTGGACGTAAAGAGCGCTCAGAGCGGCAAAGTGATGGGGATCTTGTGGCGCGCCGCGCAATCGAGCGCTACCGAGCCCAGCTTCTCGGCCCTGCGCAAGCTGGGCGGGCGCGGTTCGGACATTGCGTTCGATCTGGCGACCACCGCCGGCGTGCGCGACTCCGTGCGCGACCGCGCCAAGACCGAGCTCACGAAATCGCTCTCGTCCGAAGCGAGTGAAGACACGCGCGTCGCGACCGCGCTCTTGCTCGCGTCGGATTGCGACGCACGCAAGGCGTTGCTCGATCGCGCCGAACACGACGGCGGAAAGCGCACGCAAAGGATCCTCGACGGGTTCTCGCGCGGTTCGGTTTGTACTTCCAAAACCGACAAAGCTTGTAACGCTTGCTTGACGGGCAGCCCCGCGCTGAAAAGCGCTCTGGCCCAGGTCAGCGCACGAGGTGGAAAGTGACCAGTGTACGAGGACTAGTCAGCGCGCTGCTGCTGGGCGCCCTCAGCGGGTGCAATTTGGTGACCGGCGGCGTCAAGGTGGAGCCCGTCGCGGTCAGCACGCAGAAGCCGGGCAACGTTGCGCTCTACGTTGCCGTGAGCAAACACGGCAACGGCGTACTGGGGCTGCAAAAAGAAGACTTCAAGGTCTTCGAAAATGGCGCTCCGCTCGATAGCGAGCAAATCAAGCTGACCTTGCTCTCCACCAACGCCTCCACCTCGCGTCACGCCACGGTACTCGTAGACATGAGCAAGGCGCTCAAGCGCGAAGAGCGCAAATCACTCGCCGACGCTTTGCGGCCGTTCATTGCCCGGCTGCGCCAGCGCGAGCCCGTCAGCTTGTATGCCTTCGACGGCGCGGAGAAGGCACACTTGGTCCAGGAGTATTCCCAGCAGGAAACGCGCGCCGAGCCGGACGAAAGAGACACCAGCATGGAGCGCCTGCTGAACTTCAGCCGCAAGGACTCGTCCACGAGCTTGTACAGCGCAGTGATGGATGGCGCCGAGCAGCTGAGCGCCTCGCTCGCGGCCGAAGGTCGCCCGGTCGAGAGCGGTACGCTGATCGTCGTGGCCCTGAATCCGGACTCTGCCGGCCGCGTCGAAGAGAGCAAGCTGCGCGATTTCGTGGACGAATCACCGCACCACATCTTCTTGATGACGGTCGGCACGGCCGCCGCCTCGGCAGACATCACGTTCATCGGCAAGACGGGCGGAACACGCGCGGGTTCGCCGATGACCATGGGCGCCCCGCTGAACGACGTCGCCAATGCGGTCGACGACGAACTGTTCCGCAACTACTTGGTGTCCTATTGCTCGCCAGGCCGCGCCGGCCAGCGCGACGTGAAACTGGAAGTGACCAGTCGCGATGCACAGGGCAAGGCCAGCGTGGGTTCGTACTCCACCACCTTCGACGCCGAGGGCTTCGGTCCGGGTTGCGACCCGGGAGCCGCGCCACATTTCGTGGTCGCCAAGCGCAAAGACTCGACGACGAAGGCCGTCGCTTCGAACAGTAAGCCCGCGTCAGGCAGCAAAGCCAAGCGAGCTTCCGCCCCCAAAGAGCCGAGCGAAAACCTCTCGTCGGCTACTCCACCTACGGCACCCCCGCCCGCGGGCAACGCCAACGCGCAGGCGCCCATCGCCGAACCCCCGAGCGGTCTCGGTTACGAGTAAGCTCGGCCACCCGCCATGGACCCCCGCGTCGTCGACCTAGAGATCCGCTACGCCCACTTGGAGCGCCAACTCGGCGAGCTCAATCAGGTCGTGTTCGAGCAGCAACAAGCCATCACGCTGCTCGAGCAACAGGTGGTCGCCCTGCGTAGCCGCGTGAGCGGCCTGGGCGAGCCGATGGAAAACGAAAAACCTCCTCACTACTGAGCCGAGCAAGCGCGCTCTTCCCTCGAGCTGCCCGGGAAAACAAGCTCATCTGCGAGGTGCGCGGCTGGCTCGCGGGCGCCCCCTCCCTTCGTCCTTTGGGGGCTGCCTCGCTGCAGCTCGTGCGCCTCGTGGCCACGCTCGAAGCTTCGCGGCACCGCCGCCATGAGCGCAGCGCTCAGTCGCGAACGGCCGCGTCGAATGTCGCCGCGCTGGCCGCGCGCCACGCTCGCGCAAAGCTCTTGGGCACTGGCTCGCTCAACAAATCGTGGTCCTTCAGGTACTCGTACATTTCTCCGTAGTGACGGACCTCCGTCGGGCTGACCCGCCGCAGGATGTGCCAAGGCCGTAGCTCGCTGGGATCACGCAAGCCGCTGGCCGCCAGCAATTCACTGAAAGCCTTGACCGTGTTGTGTTGAAAATTGCGCACGCGCAGCGCCTTGTCGCTCACGACTAGGCCCGCCACCAAACCCGGATCTTGCGTCGCAACGCCGGTGGGGCAATCGTTCGTGTTGCACTTTTGGGCTTGAATACAGCCGAGTGCGAACATCATCGCGCGCGCGCTGTTGCACAGGTCTGCGCCGATCGCCAGCTTGTGCGCCAGATCGAAGCCGGTGACGATGCGCCCACTGCAGATCACGCGGATGTGTTTACGGAGCCCTACCCCGACCAACGCGTTGTGCACGAACACCAAGGCTTCGTCGAGCGGTGTGCCGAGCACGTTCGAAAACTCGAGCGGAGCTGCGCCAGTGCCGCCTTCCCCGCCGTCGACAGTGATGAAGTCCGGATGGATACCGGTCTCGAGCATGGCCTTGCAGATGGCCAAGAACTCTCGACGCTTGCCCAGGCACAGTTTGAAGCCGATGGGCTTGCCGCCCGACAACTCACGCAGCTGGCCGACGAACTGACAGAGACCGACGGGCGTCGAAAACGCGCGGTGGGTGGGCGGCGAGACCACGTCTCGCCCCAGCGGGACGTGGCGGATCTTGGCGATCTCGAGGGTGACCTTTTTCGCGGGCAGGATGCCGCCGTGTCCAGGCTTGGCACCCTGGCTCAGCTTGATTTCGATCAGCTTGATCTGCGGATTTTTGGCCTTTTCTGCGAAGCGGCCCGGCTCGAATTGGCCTGCGTCATCGCGACAACCGAAGTAACCCGTGCCGATCTGCCAACACAGATCGCCACCCCCCTCCAGGTGATACGGCGAGAGCCCGCCCTCGCCCGTGTTGTGATAGAAACCGCCCAACTTCGCGCCGCGATTCAAGGCCGAGATCGCGTTGCGGCTGAGCGCTCCGTAGCTCATCGCCGAGACGTTCAGCACGGCCGCGTCATACGGGTGCGAGCAAGCAGGGCCGCCGATACGAACGCGAGGCGGAGTTTCGGGCGGCTCCAGCGCGCACAAGGAGTGATTCATCCACTGATAGCCGATCGCGTACACGTCCAACTCGGTGCCGAAGGGGATCGTGTCGGTAACGTTCTTCGCGCGGCGGTACACGAGCGAGCGCAGCTCGCGACTGAACGGGCGCCCCGAGCTGTTGCTCTCCACGAAGTACTGTTGCATCTCCGGCCGCACCGACTCGAACCAGTAACGAAAGCGGCCTAGGAACGGGAAATTGCGGCGAATCGTGTGCTTGGTTTGCAGCATGTCTTGGGCGCCGAGCAGCACCACGGGTAGCACTGGAAACAGGGCCCAGAGTGCTGGAAGAAAGAACGCACTCGAGAGCGCGATCCCCATGAGACTCGATACGCTAGCGATCACGAAAATCCGACGCGGCGACATTTCGATGCTAGCGTCGCACGAGATGCACCTTCATATCCACGCCATTCCCGTATTGACTACGTTCGATGCGCCGCCCGGGTACCGCATCGTGCGCGTGATTGGTCCGTGCTGGGGTATCACCGTGCGTTCGCGCAGCGTGGTTGGCACCGCATGCGCGGGCTGCCAGCAGATCTTCGGCGGAGAGATCACCGCGCTCACCGAGCTTGCCACCGAATCACGCAACGTGGCCATGCAGCGCTTGGAACAACACGCCCAAGCCCAAGGCGCCAATGCGGTTTTGGCGATGCGCTTCGATTCCGGGGAACTGATGCAGAATACCAACGAAATCGTGGCCTACGGCACCGCGGTGGTGCTCGCGCCCGTGCAACCCTGAGCCATGCTGCACGCTCCGCTGCCTCCGCGCACCGTGCGGGCGATCGATCGCTTGGCCAAGGGGGCACACGCCTTCCACCGCTTTGCGCATCACCCGCTGTGCGAACGCTATGCGGGCGAGCTAATCCCGCTCGGCAAGCGCACGCGGATCTGTCGCGGCTGCGCCAGCACGGCGCTGGGCGCGGTGACTGGCTTGCTGGCAGCGCTCTCGTGGCAGCCAACACTTTGGATCTTGGTCTCGGCGAGCGCGCTGGGGCTGGGGCTATTTCTGAGTAGCCTCGCGCTGCGCCTGCCCAAGTGGCTGGGGCGAGCCTCGGCGGCGGCGTGTCTCGGCTTTGCGTGTCTGGGCGGCTTGCGCTCAGCGCACGGCGCGCCGCTGTTCTTGGCGCTGGGGATCGTCGTTGCGAGCGCCGCATTCCTTTCGCTGTATCGCAAGCGCGGTCCAAACCGCGCTCCGTGCCAGCAATGCCCGGAGCGGCGACTGACTGTCCCGTGTTCGGGGCTACGCCCCATCGTCCGCCGAGAGCGCGCATTTCGGCGCGTCGCCCAGCGCCTTCTCGACGCGGCCGCGCTCAGCGGACAGTGATGGCATTTTCCATTACGCGCGCCTTGGCGCGTGCCCAAGACACGCTGCGACCGGTACTGGATATCGTCGAGCAACGCGTGCACGACGCCCACACGCCAGCTTGGTGTGAACGCCGTGGCTGGAGCGATTTTCTGCTTCGACTGAGCGAAGCCGAGCTCCGGCGCTGCGAGGCCGAGGGCTTGGCCGTCGCCTTGCCGACGCTCGACGCCGTGCCCGAGACTCTCGCGGATTTGGCTCGGCGCGTGCGAGAAGTGAGCGCATTGCCTGCGCTCGAAGCTCGACCCGTGCAGCCCGCGAGTGAAGACTTTCGCGGCGTTGGCTTGCGCAAGCAACGGCAATTGGCGGCCCTGCTCGGCGCGCTCGCGCCGCTTGCCGCTCCCGCGCGACGCATCGTCGATGTCGGCGCCGGCAGCGGGCATTTCGCGCGTTTGTCCGCACAACATTTCGACCGCGCCACGCTCGGGTTGGAGCGCGACCCGAAGCGCGTGGCGCGCGCCGCGAACCGGGCGAGGGAGAGCACAGCCGAGGGGCAACGGGTGAGCGCCGAGTTCGCGGTGATCGACGCGGGTCGCGACGCGCTCCAGCTCTTTCCCGGTGATCTCGCGATTGGCTTACACGCTTGCGGCGAACTCGGCGACATCCTGGTGCGAGTGGTCGCAGACAGCGGCGCAGATCTGGCGCTCGTTTCCTGCTGCCTGCAAAAGATCAGCAGCTCCGAGCGTACGCCTCTGTCGCGCGCGGCAGATGGATTTTCGCTGCGCAAGGATACGCTCGGGCTGAGCAACCTGACTTCGCAAGCAATCGGCGTCGAGGCCAGCATCGAACACACCATCCGCGCGCGGCAGACGCGCTACGGGCTTCGCTTGCTGCTCCACGCGCGCGGCCTAGTGTTCGAGCCGGGCGCGGAAATGCAGGGCGTGAATCGGCGCCAGGCGCACGCGGGGCTGGCTGCGATTGCCCAGCGCTCGCTCGCCGTGCACGCGCTGGCGCCCGCGAGCGACGCGGAGATTGCGACTTTCGAGCAAGAAGCGGAGCAACAGTTCAGCGCCATCCGCCGGCTCTCCCTGCCCCGCGACATGCTCGCGCGCGCGATCGAGCTCAGCGTGATCCTCGATCGCGCAGCACGGCTCGAAGAGAGCGGGCACGCCGTGCGCGTGGCCACGATTTTCGAGCGCGCGGTGACCCCGCGCAATGTTTCGCTATTCGCCAGCCTCGACGGCGCCCGTTTGCCCGCCGTGCAGGGCGCGGCATCTTGAGCTAGGCTCGCGCCGCTTTGCCCGCCGAGCTTCCCATTCTCCCCAATGCCCCCGGTTCCCGGCGCTCGGCGTCCAAGGGTTCGCCGTCGGCGTATTCCGCGCTGCCCGCTGATTTGGCGGCGCTCGGCTTTCAGAATCCGCAGCACGCCTTCGCGCAACTGCAACGGCCCTGGGCTTGGCAAGCGGGTGCCCCCGCGCTCGGCCGCAGCGATCGCGCACAGAGCGCGCAGCTCTCGCTCACCTTGCCGCGTCTCGTGTCGCGCAACAGCGCTGCAGACGGTTCGACCAAGTTACTCTTCGAGCTGGCCTCTGGTGACCGCGTCGAGGCCGTGCACATGCCGCGGGCCGGCCGCGTCACGCTGTGCATCTCCAGCCAAGTCGGCTGCGCCATGGGCTGCACGTTCTGTGCAACTGCCAGTATGGGCTTCGGTCGCCACTTGCTCGCTCACGAGATCGTCGGCCAAGTGCTGGTCACGATGCACGAGCTCGGGCCACGCCACCCAGGGGACCTCACCTTGGTCTTCATGGGCATGGGCGAACCACTGCACAACCTCGAACAGGTAGCGCGCAGCATCGGCGTGCTGTGTCATCCGGCCGGCCTCGGCCTTTCTGCGCGGCGCATCACCGTCTCCACTTCTGGACTCGTGCCCGAGATTGCCGAACTCGGTCGGCTCGAACCACGGCCGCTCCTGGCCATCAGCGTGAACGGCACGACTGACGAGCAACGCGCGGCGTTGATGCCCGTCAATCGTCGCTACCCGCTGGCCGCGCTACGCACCGCGCTCGAAAGCTTTCCGCTACGCCCGCGAGAACGCATAACGGTCGAGTATGTGCTGCTCGCCGGCGTGAACGACAGCCCGGCCGACGCGCGGCGCTTGGCCCAGTATTGCGCCAGTTTTCCGCATCAAATCAACCTGATCCCGTTCAACGAGCACCGCGTCGCGGAGTTCCGCGCGCCGACCGAAGCCGTGGTCGATGAGTTCGCGCGCGCCGTGCTGGGCGAACGACGCACCGTACTCACCGTGCGCCGTTCACGCGGCCGGGACGTGGGCGCTGCGTGCGGGCAGCTCGTGCTCGGTTAGCCGCTGCCGACCGCCGATACCGCGACCTTCCTTGACGCAGCGCGGGGGCAGGCGCCTGCTCGGCTTGGAGGTCCGTCATGAAATTGTATTACAATCCACTGTCGCCCAACGTTCGCCGCGTGCGCCTCACGGCCGCCGTGCTCGGCCTCGAGCTCGAGGAAAAGTTGCTCGATTTCTCGAAAGGGGAGCACAAGAATCCCGAGTACCTCGCGCTCAACCCCAATGGAGCCGTGCCCACGCTCGTCGATGGCGACTTCGTGCTCACCGAATCGCGCTCGATCATGCAGTATCTCGCGTCGAAGAAGCCCGAAGCGGGCCTTTTGCCGCGGGACGAAGCGGCACGCGCCGATGTAACGCGCTGGCAGTTCTGGGACGCCGCGCACTTCTCGCCACAGCTTGGCACGTTTGCATTCGAGAAGATGATCAAGCCCATGATGGGCCTCGGCGAGCCCGACAGCGCGAAGATCAACGACGCTTTGGTCAACTTCCGACGCTTCGCCGCGGTGCTGAACAAGCGCCTCGAGGGTCGGCAGTTCGTCGTCGGCGATACCCTCACGCTCGCCGATCTGACGCTCGCTTCCTCGTTGATGTACGCCAAGCAAACCGAGGTTCCGCTCGGCGAGTTCCCCAATGTTCAGGCCTGGTTTGCTCGCATCACCACCCTCGAAGGCTGGAAGAAGACCGCGGGCTGAGCTTCAGCGCCGAGCGGTCACGTAGAAAAAGTCGCGCGTCGAGGCGTGGCCCAAGTACTCGTCGGGTTGGTACAAGAGGCCACGCACGGCGCCGACGGCGTTGAGTGAACTGCCCTCGCCGTCTTTGTACAGTAGGAAGCGCGGGAACGAAAAGTTGACGTCGAGCTGAGCGACGTCGCGCGCGCCCACATGCTGCATGCCGAGGGCAAGCGCGCGCGCAGTCGTCGAGTTGCTGATACCGACGAACAGCGTGCGGGCGTCGGCGGATAGACCGACCGCCGAGCGGCGAATCACGGTCTTGCCCTCCAAGGTCGCGCCCCAGTTGCGTGAATCTTCGGCGCGCAACCCGGGGTGCAGCTCGCCGTCTTTCACCATGCAGCCGGGCGTTTGGCGCCACCAGCTGAGGCCGCCCTCGCCAGCCAGGTCAGTCCACGGGGCAATGCGCAAGCTGCCGTCACTCAAGGCCGCGAACGTGCACGATTTCGCCTTCGGCGCGAGCAGCTCTTTGCCATCCACCATCATGCCGAACTGGCCGTGCTCGGCCTTGAAACCGCCGTTGAAGGCCGCGATCAACTGACCGCGGTCGGACTCTGGGATGACGCCGGGTCGCACGGCAGTGATGCCAGGCTCGCTGCTCTTCGGTTCGACGCTGCCCGCAACCGCGTGCACGCTCAGTTTCGATAGATCGAGAGCAAACACGAACAGCTCCGAGTATGCGCGCTCGGCGTCCGGGTGGACAATCGTCCGGTACATCGCGCCGCCCTCACCGGCCCGCGCGTTCACTGCTTGCCAAGTGCCGTCTTCGGCGCTCGCCGTCGCAGGATACAGTGCCCCGACCGCGCGTGGAGCCAGCGCTTCGACGGTTGTCTTCGCCTCGGCGACGCTGACCAAGAGCTCGCTCGGGGTCGCTTCGCTCAAGCTCCGCGCTTTACCGTCGCTGACTGCTTGCTGCACGCGATCTTCGACGCCCGCGACCGTCTCTTCCAGCTGCGTCACGCGTTCGCTGCCGACCAAGCTGCGCAGCTGATCCGCAACCATGGGACCGAACCAAGGCACGTGCCGTACGGCAAGCCACGCCGCGCACAAGCCCACGCCGCCGAGCAGCGTGAGCGAGAGCAGCCAGCGTGAACGCGGGCGCGTCGGTACGATCGGTGCGGCCCAACCGCTGAGCGCATTGAGTGCATGGTGAGCGGGTGGAACGAGGGACGAGAGAGTCAACGGGATGGCGCGCATGGCGGACAGTTCAAGCTCCTGCCGGACAACGCTGCATCCGGCGTGCCAAGCGCAGAGTTCAGCTGAGCTGCAAGTCTGCCGTCGGTGCTCGCTCGAATTGGCCGCGATTTATTGGATATTCCGCCGGGACGACGGCGGTGCGCAGGGCGGACACCTGTTACGCGAAAGTGCCGTTGCGGCGTAACACACACTTCGCAGTGTAAATTCCAAGACACCAGGGTCGCATTCGTGAATTTCCCGCGAACTCCGCGACGGCCGCGTTCGGATTCTCACACTTCCCTATTCCCCGCTCCAGTTGGGAACCTTTTCACGGTCACGCCGTTGTGCAGCCGTGCGACTGACCGGTTTCAGTCCATGCGGGAGTGTCATGAGAATCAGCATCGTTCTGCAATGTTTGGTGGCGAGCGTGTTCAGCCTGGGCGTCGCAACGGCACATGCCGCCACGAGCTGGGACGAGGGCCAGAGCGGGGATCTCTCCAACGACGGCCTGTCGCCGACAGCGCTCGTCATGGGGATAGGCTCCAATCTGGTGCTCGGCACCACCGGCGCCACTGGCAGCGGCATCGATCGCGACTATTTCAAATTCACGGTGCCCGCGGGGGCAACGTTGACCGCGATTACACTGCTAGGCAACACGGCGGTCGCGGGCAATGTTTCGTTCATCGCGCTGCAAGGCGGGACGCAGCTTACGGTCACGCCAACCGGTGGCGGTGTCGAACAGCTCTTAGCGTTAGGTCACTACGGGAACGATCAGGTTGGCAGCAATCTGCTCCCCGCCATCAAGCTCGGCGCGCCCGGTCCACTGCCGAGCGGCACGTATTCGGTCTGGGTGCAGGAGACGGGTGGGCGAGCGGACTACGGCTTCGACTTCGTGCTCAGCGCTCCCACGCCCGCCGCGGTTCCCAGCCTACCTGGCCGCGGGTGGCTGCTGCTCGGGTTCTTGCTGGCAATCATTGCTTGGTTCCAGGCCGCGCGCTCGACAGCGGCTCGGCGTGCCCAGCAAGACGCTTGGCTACCCAGCAATGAGCGTCAGGGCAACGCGGCCCTCGCGCACCGGAACCCGGTGCTAAAGCCGCGGCCAGCCGGCGGGGCGTAATACCGATTCGAGTTGTACAAGTACGGCAAGCCGTAATTCAGGCTGCCACCCCGGATGATCCGGGCCGAGGACATGGTAGTTAGGTTGGCGCAATTGATACACGTGGAGATTGTATATTGATTGACCCACCAATCCTGGGTCCATTCCCACATGTTGCCGGCTAGGTCCGACTGGCCATACCAGCCGTTGCCCGCGGGTACGGAACCGACGGGTGCGATGCTGTTGGCATTGCAGTTCGCCATTGGCGTCGGGTAGTAGCAACCGTAAACAGCGAGGTTGGCGTCGTCGCCTGGCACGGTACTTCCCCACGGGAACACCCGCTGCCGTGTACCTCCTGCTGCCGCGTAGTTCCATTCGGCCTCCGTCGGTAGCCGCCCACCGTCCCAAATGCAGAAGGCCTCTGCCTCGAACCAATTCACGCAGTTGATGGGCAGGGATTCGGCCGTGGCCGATCCGACATTGTCCTTCCAAGTTTGCAAACTGCACTTGAGCGCGGTCGTCATCGCCAGTGCCGTCGCATTCAGGCTCGCATTCCAGGCTGTGTCCCAGCCAGGGTCGCTCGGGTTGTTCGGGTTTTTCCCGGCTCCCACCGCAATCATGTTCTGCGAGTACGCTCCCACGAAGGCTCGGAACCGACCCACCGTCACTTCGTAGTTGTCCAACCGGAAGTCGCTGACTTGAGCGGGATATGCCTGGCTGGTATACCCCTGGGTGACCCCGTCGTAGCTGCGGTAGAATGTGGGCGTGCTAATCCCAGTCACCGGGTTCGACGCGCAACAGTCGGCATTGGCATTCGGGCCGCAGGTTGGGGCGAGGTTCGAGCAAGAGGGCGGCGTAAGACAGGTATTGGTGGTCGTGTCGCACTTCACTCCGGTGCTACAGTCTGCGTCCCCAACGCAACCAACGCACAGCGAGGTCGAGCCGAGGTCCTTGCATTTCGGCGTGCTGCCGGTGCAGGCCGTGCAAGCCGCCCCACAGCTCGAAGCCGATTTGCACACTGAGCACACGCCTGCGCCAACGCATGCCTTGTTGCTACCGCAGCCTTTGTTCATCGGCGCGTAGCTGCAGATGCCAGCGCTGCACGTCCCGCTCGTGGCATACAGGGTCTGGGTCGTGTTGTCCGCACAACCATTGGCAGGCGGCGAAGTGCATGCGACCCCGGCGCAAGGGTCCGGCTTACACGCCCCGTTCGCACAACCGAACGGGCAACTCGTGTTCATTGGCGCGTAGCTGCATAGGCCAGCGCTGCACGAACCGATCGTGGCGAACGTGGTCTGGGTATTGCTG
>Ga0247772_1000088_pt1 | contig 39239 bp, 33 predicted proteins | sample UWRJL151409C6_FD_179945 | JGI IMG/M metagenome (GOLD analysis project Ga0247772, IMG submission 179945) | Plant litter microbial communities from Arlington Agricultural Research Station in Wisconsin, United States - UWRJ-L151-409C-6 | ecosystem: Environmental > Terrestrial > Plant litter >...
CGTCTAGGTGGCCCCGGGGGATTGCTCCCCCAGGGCTCCCACGGACCCGGACGTGCGGATTTCCCGCATCCGGTTCGTCAGCTCATGGTTTCACTGAGAGATAGACCGAGTGCACGACACGAGGGGGTGGCAGAGGGAAGATCCCTAGCAACCGATTCATGCGCGCCCAGGTCAACGCTGTTTTCCAAGAGCGTCGGTTGAGCCACTTTTGCCAGATGCGGCGGACCAGCCAGCGCAGCAGCGAGAGTGCTCGCGCGTTGCCCGTGATCCCGTAGTACGCATCGTGACCGCGGAGCTTCCGACTCAGCGCGGTGTGCTGTTCCTTGATTGGCAGATGACGGTTCACGCTGCACCACATCGAAATGCGTTTCAGCGTGCGGCTCAGGCGAGCTGTCATCGTCTTGCGCATGACAACCCAGTTGCCCTTTCGAGACATGCCCCAAAAGTGCGTAAAACCCAGCAGATCGAAGCTTGTACGTTCACCCCCGGCACCACCGGAAGGGGGTGGACCGCAAGGGCGTACGAAGCGAATCAGCCGTGTTTTCTCTGGATGTAGCTTCAGACCGTATTTCTCGAATCGCTTCGAGAGCACAGCCTCTACCCGACGCGCGTCCTCCTCCTTTTCGAAGAGCAGCACGAAGTCGTCAGCGTATCGCACGAGCGAGGTGCGGCCGCTCATCCGCGGACGCACCTCACGCTCCCACCAGACGTCGAGCACTTCGTGCAAGTAAACGTTCGCCAATAGGGGCGAGATCACCCCGCCTTGCGGCGTGCCGGTTTCACACGCCGCACCGGCGGTGCTCGGTACTGGGCGCAATGACCATCAAAAAAACCCCGAACTCAACCGGCCGGGTCGTAGTTGAGGTTGGGGCCGAGCCAGCGTTCGACTTCGGCGACCGTCATGCCCTTGCGGGTGTGGTAATCGGCGACTTGATCGCGGTCGATCTTGCCGAGCGTGAAGTAGCGCGCTTCGGGATGGGCGAAGTACAGCCCGCTCACGCTCGAGCCGGGCCACATCGCATAAGACTCGGTGATCAGCATGCCGGTGTTCTTCTCGACATCCAGCAGGCGCCAAAGCGTGCCTTTTTCCGTGTGATCGGGGCACGCCGGGTAGCCGGCGGCGGGGCGGATGCCGCGATACTCTTCTTGGATCAGCTGATCCTTGGTCAGGTCTTCGGACTTGCCGTAGCCCCACTCTTCGCGCACGCGCTGGTGTAAGCACTCGGCGAAGGCTTCGGCTAGCCGATCGGCGATCGCTTCGGCCATGATCGCGTTGTAGTCGTCTTGTTTGGCGCGGAAGCCGTCACACAGCTCTTTCAGGCCGATGCCGGTGGTGACGGCGAACGCACCGATGTGATCGGGCAGACCACCGCTGAGCGGCGCGATGAAGTCACCGAGGGAGCGGCAGGGGTCGGTCGGGTTCTTCTGCGCTTGTTGGCGGAGGAAGTGGAAACGATCGAGCACTTGGGTGCGCGCCGGGTCTGCGTACAGCTCTACGTCGTCGCCGACCGCGTTGGCGGGGAACAAGCCGTACACCCCGCGGGCCGTGATCAGCTTCTTCTCGATGATCACGTCCAAGAGCGCGTTGGCCTCGGCGAAGATCTGACGGGCTTGCTCGCCGTATTTCTCGTGCTCGAGGATCTTCGGGTACACGCCGCGGAGTTCCCAAGTATGAAAAAAGGGCGTCCAATCGATGTAGTCGCGCAAGGTCGCGAGCGGGAAGTCGTTCAGAACGCGCACGCCCGTAAACTCGGGTGTGGGCACGTCGGCGGGCTTCCACTCGATCGGCGTGCGGTGCGCGCGCGCTTCTGCGATGGGTACGAGCTTTTGCTTCGGGGAAGCGTGGGTGCGGCGCAGCTTTTCGTATTCGGTTCGGTGCGCGGCGACGAAGGCTTCTTTGCCGTCGTCGCTGAGCAAGCTGGTGGTCACCGGCACGGCCCGGCTTGCGTCCAGCACGTGCACGACCGGTTCACTGTAGTGGGGTGCGATCTTGATCGCGGTGTGGGCCTTACTGGTCGTGGCGCCACCGATCAAGAGTGGCAACTTGAAGCCTTGACGCTCCATCTCGCGCGCGACGTGCGTCATCTCGTCGAGAGAAGGCGTGATCAAGCCGCTGAGGCCGATCATGTCCGCCTTCTCCGCCTTGGCGCGCTCCAAAATCTTCTCGCACGGGACCATCACCCCCATGTCGATCACTTCGTAGTTATTGCAGGCGAGCACCACGCCGACGATGTTCTTGCCGATGTCGTGCACATCCCCCTTGACGGTCGCGAGCACGATTTTGCCCTGCGTTTTCACGACCTGCCCGGAGGCCGCCATCTCGGCCTTCTCGGCCTCCATGAACGGGAACAAGTAGGCGACGGCCTTCTTCATCACGCGCGCGGACTTGACGACTTGCGGCAAGAACATCTTGCCCGCGCCGAACAAGTCACCGACCACGCTCATGCCATCCATCAACGGGCCTTCGATGACCAAGAGCGGGCGACCGAGCTTGGCGCGCGCCTCTTCGGTATCCTCGTCGATGAAAGTGTCGATGCCCTTGACCAAGGCATGCGAGAGGCGCGCTTCGACGGTGCCGTTGCGCCACTCCTCGGCTTCTTTCTTGGTGGTGACGGTGCCGGAGCTCTCCGCCTTCAGCTTCTCGCCGAAATCGACCAAACGCTCGGTCGCATCCGGCCGGCGATTGAGCAGCACGTCCTCGACCAACACTTTGAGCTCGGGCTCGATCTCTTCGTACACTTCGAGCATGCCGGCGTTGACGATGCCCATGTCCATGCCGGCTTGAATGGCGTGGAACAAGAAGGCCGAGTGCATGGCCTCGCGCACCTTGTTGTTGCCGCGGAAGCTGAAGGAGATGTTCGATACCCCGCCGCTGACCTTGGCGTGCGGCAAATTCTGCTTGATCCAGCGGGTCGCGTTGACGAAATCGACCGCGTAGTTGTTGTGCTCCTCCATGCCCGTAGCAACCGTGAGGATGTTCGGATCGAAGATGATGTCTTCCGGGGGGAAGCCGAGCTCATCGACGAGAATGTGGTAGGCGCGGCTACAAATCCGGATCTTGTCTTCGTACGTCGCGGCCTGGCCCTGCTCGTCGAAGGCCATCACGACGACGGCCGCGCCATACTTGAGCACGGTGCGCGCGTTCTGACGGAACTTCTCCTCGCCCTCCTTGAGCGAGATCGAGTTCACGATGCCTTTGCCTTGGAGACATTTGAGTCCCGCCTCGATCACCTCCCATTTGGAGGAATCGACCATGAACGGCACCTTCGCCACCTCGGGCTCGCTACCGAGCAGCTGCAGGTAGCGCGACATCGCGGCAACGCCGTCGATCATGCCTTCGTCCATGCAGATGTCGATTACGTTCGCGCCGTTTTCGACCTGCTGACGCGCGACGCTGACCGCTTCTTCGTACTTGCCCTCTTTGATCAGCTTGGCGAACTTGGGCGAGCCGGCCACGTTGGTGCGCTCACCGAGCATCATGTACACGCCAATTTGCTGGGTAAACGGCTGCGAACCCGACAAGCGAAGCGGACGCTCGGCTTCACGCTCCGGCGCGGGCGCGCCCGCTTCCAGCGCTTTCGGAACACTGAAGTAGGCGCGCGGGGGTTTGCTGTCCAACGCCTGCGCGATCGCTGCGATATGCTCCGGCGTATTCCCGCAGCAACCACCCGCGATGTTGATCAGCCCGTTCTTGGCGAAATCTCCCAAGTAGCGCGCCATGTCGGGCGGTTCGAGATCGAAGCCGGTGACCGAGAGCGGATTGGGCAAACCCGCGTTCGGGTAACACGAGATCGCCGTGCTCGACTTCTGCGAGAGCTCCGCCAAAAACGGATACATCAGATCCGGACCGAGCGAGCAGTTCAAGCCGATCGAAATCGGATTCACGTGCTTGACCGCGTTCCAATACGCTTCGATCGTCTGCGCGGAAATCATCGTCTCACCACCGCGCCCAACCGCGGCCGAGATCATGATCGGCAGCTCCTTGCCATCTTGATCGTACACCTCGCGAATCGCGACAAGCGCGGCTTTGGCGTTCAATGAATCGAAGATGGTTTCGACCAACAGCACGTCCGAGCCGCCCGCAATCAAGGCGCGGATCTGCTGCACATAAGCCGTTTTCACCTGATCGAACGTGCACACTCGGAAGCCGGCATCATCGGCATCCGGCGAGTTCGAGAGTGAGACCGTGAGCGGGCCAATCGCCCCCGCCACGAAGCGTTGCTTGCCATCCTGATTGGCCACGCGATCCGCCCACTCCCGGCACTGCCGAGCGGACTGCTCGTTGATCTCCCACGCCAAATCCCCGAGGAACTTGTCATCGATGATTTTCTGGTAAAATTCTGGATCCTTGCGACCGCCGTGCTCCCGTGGATCGTCCACGAAGAACTCGCTCTGCGTGATGCTCGTGGCACCGAAGGTGTTGGTTTCGATGATGTCCGCCCCCGCCTCCAAAAAGCGTCGATGAATGTCGCAAATCATCTTCGGCTGAGTGAGCGAGAACAAGTCGCCGTTGTTCAGCAGATCCTTGCTCGAGTCTTTGAAGCGCTCGGCGCGGATATCCGCCTCCGTCATGCCGTAGGTGCGAATGGTGGTGCCCATTGCGCCGTCGATGATGGCGATGCGGTTCTGGAGCAGCTTTTGGATGGGATGCAGGTTCGGCATGATTCAGGCGGGTTCAGCTCGGCTTTGGGCTAGTGCGTTTGGCAGGCGGTAGCGGCTTTTCGCCGATCGCCAGCACGACTTCAAGGTGCGGCTTTTTGGCCTCACGGGCAGCGATTTCTGCGGATTTGACCTCGAGACCGGCGGCCCCGAGCAAATTGCGCACCGCGCGCGGCGAAAACCCGGGGTGCCGCTCACCGTAACGCGCAGTCACCTCGTGCTGTTGGTGCTGGTTGAGACAGAGCAACACCAAGCGGCCCCCGGGGCGCAGCACACGCGAACACTCAGCCAATGCGCGCGCCGGATCCTCGGCGTACGTCAGCGTATGAAACATCATCACTTGGTCGAAGGAAGCATCCGCAAAGGGCAATGCGTGCACGTCTGCAACCTGCGCCGTCACTCGCGGGAAACGCGCCAAGCGATCTTTTGCGACCTCAATCAAACGTGCATTGGTGTCGATGCAGGTGAGCGAACGACAATGCGGTGCGAGCGACGCCGCGGCCGCGCCATCGCCCGAGCCGACGTCCAGCACATCACCGAGCTCGAGCAACGCAGCGATGCCGAGCGCGAGCGACTGCCAAGTACGGCCCGGCGAATAATAGCGCTCGAGCTCGTCAGCGACCGATTCGGGCAGCCCCCCGCGGCGCTCGGCTTCGAGCTCATGCAGGCGCTTTTGATCGCCGAGTAGCGTCGGATCGTCCGACGCCTCTGCTTCATCCAGCACCGCCTTCGCCGTGCCGGGTAGCGTATCGAGCGCCAAGCCGTAGAAGCACTGCGTGCCCTGCCGGCGATCCCAGACGAACCCGGCCTCGCGCAGGCGCCCAAGATGCGTGGACACTCGCGACTGGGCCATGCCCGTGACGCGCACCAGGTCGGAGACGCACAATTCACGCTCGCGCAGCAGCGCACACAGCCGAATCCGGCTTTCGTCGCCCAACAAGTTGAGCGTTTCTACGTAGTGCGAGAGGGCCATGTATCCGGGTATTGCGATGCGCGGATGTATTGGTCCTTTCTGATGACGGTGTCAAGCCAGCGAGGAAAGAGGTGGTTAATTCGACACTTACAGACTTGGCCCCGTGCTTCACTTTCTGACTTTGGGTTATTCTGCGCGCGGATGAAAGCGCTGCTCGGTAGGGTACGGCTGGTCGAATGGGGGTTCGTGTGCGCTCTTGTTTCCTGCGCGCCGGCTCAGCGGGGTGAGTCTCAATCTGCGCCGAGCAACGAGAGCCAAGCCACGCCCGAAGCGAGTTCGAGGCTCGGGCAAGCTCGCGCGGCGCGCGATGAGGCCCAGGCACTGCACGCGCCAGCTCCCCCTGCGATCTTGGACCGTAAGAGCGCGCTCGAGTACACTGGCGGACCGCTGCGCGATTGGATGGGAGCACGTCGTGCGCTGTCGGACGCCGCGGGTAAGGCCTATTCCGAAGCTGGCGTATCCGGCACCGCCGAGGAAGCGGTGGCACTGCTCGAAGTCGGAAAGTTGTGGCAAGGCTTCGGGGACGAAGCCGAAGCGAGCATTCGAGCCAGCATTCCTGAGGATTTTGCGGCCGATGCCCAAGTGAAGGCGTTCTACTTCGAGTCCGCAACCGAGGCGGCGCTGCCTTTGTTCGCTCTCGCATACGATGCGCTGCAACAATGCCTGACGGTGGCTGAGCGCTCGAATCGTAGTGACATGCAGAGCGCATGCGCGGCGCAGCTCGCGCGCTTGCCCAAAAATGCGAACCGCGCGCGAAAGGACGAGGAGGGTTCGTCGCCAGCGGCTGCTGATTCCGTACCGAAGCACCCTACCCCGATGCGGCCCAAGCTGACCGCTTCTCAACCGAGTCCGTGCGCGTTCGCCGGCTCTCTGGACCCGGGTGAGCAGTTCGAAATTTCGACCGACCAGAACGGGCGGGTGCTAGCCGCGCGGCCCTCTCGGCTGGATGTATCGGCAGTGACTCTGCCCGAAACCGCCGGCGCAGCCGTTCAGGCAACCGTGGTCTGGCCAGTGCAGGGGCGATACTGGATCGCCGCAAAGACGTTGCCCCTCGTACTCCGTGAGCGCCAAGAGCTCGTCAAAGATCACGTCTGGTTGAACGCGGGCACGCCAATCCGAGCCCATCACGTGAGCGCGGGCAGCGTCCAGGTCGACCGCTTCCGCGATTGGACGGCGGGCAGCGAACCCTCGTTCTCGCGCACGATGCCCTGTTCGGAGTTGGCCTTGGCGGGAAATGTCGAGCGAGCTCAGGTCGAGAGCGGTCGCGGTCAGCGTTCGTCATTCCAAGGTCTGCTCGAGTTGAGCGCCTCACCCGGCGGTGCGCGGATTGCGAAGCTGCAACTGAGCAAGGCTGCCTCGATCGAAGTTTTGGCGGAACGCCCGCCTTGGCGACGCCTCGTGGGTCGCAGCGGCGATTGGGATTTGCCGTTCGACTTCGACGCCTGGACCAAAACCGCTCCGAGTGGCGAGCCGGAGTTCGGTATGATCGGGCTGTTGAACACAATCGACGTGACCCACGTGTCGACGGGCCCATTGCCACTCTTCGCAGAAGCGGGCGCGCATTCAGCATGCGCTACGCTGGCACCCCACGTCTGGTTCAAGGCCGGCAAGGTCGTCAACGGCTTCGTCGCGATCTACATTGGGGACCTTTCGGGGCCGAAGACCGCCGAATTCTGGATTCGCCAGAACGCGCTCGCCAAGAACGCGCGAACTCGCTGAATGTCCGCCTGGTCACGGGGCGCGCGCGCCGCGGCGTGGCCTTCGGCGGCGCGCAACGGGACGCATTCCGTGAACCGAATGTTCAACAACCACGCGCGTTTCGACTGCGTGCGCGATACCATGCCGCACACCCGGCCAGCTCCGCGCTAAGCTTTTGGCGTGTTCAACGAAGGGCTTGGGGGCGGCATCCCGCCGCGGATTGGGATCCGCCAGCAATCGAGCTCCAGGCTGGCTTGGTCGGTCCTCGGCGCGATCGCGTTCGCGCTGTCCTGCGGCGGCAAGTCCAGGTCCGATGGCCCTCGCTCCGGCGATGCAGGCGCCAATTTCGGCGCGGGTGCCAGCGCAAGTGCCTCCGCCGCAGCGGGAAGCGGGCCACTAGCCGCCGGCGGGAGCGAAATGGCCAACGGAGGTGCATCGGGCTCAGCCGATCAGGGCGAGACCGCTCCGCAAGTCACGCAAGTCAGCCTGAGCGGCGACTCACCGTGTGCGCTTCGAAGCACCGGCACGATCGCCTGTTGGGGCAAGAACGCAAACGGACTCAGCACACCGCCTGCAGGCGTGTTCAGCCAAATCAGTCTTGGAGCCGAATTCGGTTGCGGGCTCCGAACCGATCAGACCGTCGTTTGCTGGGGAGCGAACGATTTCGGTCAGAGCGACGCGCCGGAAGACACGTTCACCGCCATCAGTGTTGGCTACGATCACGCTTGCGGGATCGTGACGGGCGGCGCGCTGCGCTGCTGGGGCTCCGACTCTTTGGGCCAGAGTACGCCACCGGAAGGCCGATTCAGTGCCGTCAGCGTGAGCGCTTTCTACAGCTGCGCGATCCGCGTGGGCGGCGAACTTTCGTGCTGGGGAATCGGCTCGGCCGACCACCACGCCGTACCGCCACCCGAAGGCAAGTTCGTCGAAGTCAGCGCCGGCCACGATCACGCGTGCGGACTTCAGCGCGATGGCATCATCGCTTGTTGGGGTAACGACGACCACGGCCAAAGCACGCCGCCGATGGGCACTTTCGAGCACGTCAGTGCGGGCGAGCTCTATACCTGCGGGATTATCAGCGGGGGACGCGTGAGCTGTTGGGGAGACAATCGCTCTGGGCAAAGCAGCGCGCCGGCCGGCGAGTTCATCGCCATCGGCGCGGGCAGGACGCTGACCTGCGGCGTGAGAGCGGACGGGGCCGCCGTGTGTTGGGGCCGAGCGCTCGACGGCGTCAATACGCCTCCCGCGGGCCTGTTCAAGCAAATCAGCGCCGGCGCAGTTCAAACCTGCAGCATCACGACCGACGACACGCTCGATTGTTGGGGAGACAACCCGCAACAACCCGCGAGCCCACCGCCCGGAACTTTCACTCAGGTCAGTGCCGGATTTAGCCACGTGTGTGGGATCCGAACGGACAGAACAATCGCTTGCTGGGGGTTGAACCAATACGGTCAAAGCACGCCGCCGAGCGGCGCCTTCGCGCAGCTGAGCTGCGGCGAGCAGCATTGCTGCGGGATCCGCGGCGACGAAACGATCGTTTGTTGGGGAGACAATTCAGCCGGCCAGAGCACACCGCCAACCGGCTCATTTCGTGCTCTGAGCGCGGGATCCGGCCATACTTGTGGGATTCGGCTATCCGGCAGCGCAGTCTGTTGGGGCGACAGCGGGCGCATCGTGAGTGCACCGGACAATGCCCTCTATCTGAAGGTCGCGGCCGGGCAGGAGCACAGCTGCGGCATCGAATTGGACGGCAGCATTGCTTGTTGGGGCCAGAACTCCGCCGGTCAGCTCGATGCGCCGGCGGGCAGCTACAGCGACTTGAGCGCCAGCGCTGGTTACACCTGCGCCACGAACTTCGATGGAGCGGTCACCTGCTGGGGCAACGTCGGCACTGAGCTCGGCCACCCGCCAAAAGTGGCGCTCAGTCAGATCAGTGCCGGTTGGACCTATGCGTGCGGGCTCGATGCGACGGGCAAAGAGTGGTGCTGGGGCTCAGTCGCTCGTCAACCGCTGTGATTGCGCCGAGCCAAGTGGAACTGTCACTCCGCAGGCATCGCTCGTCGCGCTTGGCCGATCAGCCGCCAATCGCTGCGACCAGTGGTTTGCATCACGAAGAACAGCGTGGCAATCGCGCCGATGGTGATGGCGAGCCCGGTGAAGCCGTCCCAGAAAAAGGAGTACGAAAAGAGCACCAAATACAGCACTTGGGCGATGCCGATTTCGCGCACCGCGAACATCCAGCCCACGAATAGCCGTGCATAGCTCACGACCAAGAACACGGACACGCCGGAGGCAATCGCGAACGATACCCCGATCGACAAGCGATCGACCAAGTACGCGAACAGCAAGTGGAAGGCGAAGAACGCGCAGCTGAGCAAAAAGTAGTGCATCGGGTGGATCTCACGACCCCGTACTTGTCCGAGCACCGCGACCACGAAGAAGAAGAACAACAGCGACACCGGCGCAAAGAACGTGACCTTGGTGGCGAGTGGACCGGGGTTCAGCAATTGCGGCAGCTCGATGCCGATGGAGCTCGTGGAAATCAGACTATCGAAGTGCCACGTGCCGCTGAAGCTATTCGCTGTGAGCGTGCGTGAGGTAGGGCTCAGCGTGTCGGTCGGGAAATCCACGTTGGCAAAGTTGGTTTCGATCTGCACCGTGAGGTCGTGTACACGGCCCGTCCCTTCCGCCATCAAGTAGCGGAAGCTCGTCGTGCCCCGCGTGCGATAGGCGATGCGGAACTGCTGCCGTTCGCCAGGCTCGAAGTGGCGTAAAAAGACGGCTTCGCCAGCCACGATTTGATAATCCACGGCTTGCCCTCGGCTGTCCTGCACCGTAAAGCCATCGAAGCTCGCGCTATTGGTCTGTGAGCCGCGCGTGCTACCGGTCTCGGTGGTGCCGGTAGTTTGCAGCGGAAAGTGCACGGTGACATCGTGCGCACCGACGCGATCGTTCAAGAAGGTGTAGTCGGCGTGAAAGTCGATGCCGTATGTGGGAAACCAGAGCAGACCCTTGCGCTGTTGCTCGAGCGTCAGCTTGGCGTGCACGTTCGATGAGTCGAGACTCAGCGGCACGTCGACCTTGGTCTCGTGTTGAACGATCTTCTTGCTGTTTCCCTCGGGCTTTTGCTCGACGGTCACCTCTTCGGTCAGCTCGATGCGTTGATACTTGGCGAGTGGCGGCGCTTGTTGTCCGGGAGGCCCCCACAGCGCGTTGACCTCGCTGCCCAGGCTGCCCGAGTGTGAGTCCGTACGCAGGTTCAGTGTCCCGCCGAGAATCATCCACGCCACCGTGCAACCGAGCCAAATCACTGCAATCGCCAAAAATCGCTTCACGAACGCCTCCTGTGGGTAGGCTTCGTTCTGGCGCGCGGATGCGGCCATTCGGCGCAGATGAACAGGAGCTTCAGTGGAGAAAATAAGGAGCAATTGTGGCGAACACCGGGCCGGCCGCCTGCTGCAGCGCGCTAGAGGAGCGGGTCCTCCAGGACCGTGAGAACGGGGTGGGCGTCTCCAAGCGAGCGTTCGAACAAGGAGGGCTGCTCCGGCGCCGCGCAAATCGCCGCAAAATCATCGGGGCTCAAGCCTCGGATGAGGCGCGCCGCAAACGTATCGCGCAGTAGGCGCAAGTAGTAGTCGACGTCGTAGTCGCGAGGGTCCGGGTCGACTTCGAGGCCTCGCGCATCGGCGACTTCCGGATCGGGCAAGAGCCCTGGGCGCCCACGCGCGGCGCGGTAGACACGGATCCGTTCGCCCGGCGCCCAGTCGTCGCGACCGTTCTCGAGCAGCGCTTCGTAGCTCAGCTCGCGGCGTTGGCTGCGTGTCGCGAGGTACTGATTGGGAGTCTTGGTCAGCCGCACACGGGCCGATACCTCGAAGGTGCTCAGCGTTCGATGTCGAATCCGAGCCGCCGTGTCGACATACGCCGCGCGCACCCCGAGCAAGTCTCCAACCAACAAGCAATCGATGGCTCGGCGCAGGAATGCTTCACCAAAGGGCTCGGCGCGGCTGGAACGGAAGGCAACCCCACGCAGCACGAGCGCTCCGGAATAGGGCTTGAGCGCGTAGTTCTTGGGTTCATGGGAGAGCATTGCCGCATAGCGGCCGTCGAATTCGAGCTTCACCAGCGGCGGCAGCAGGGCCGCGACCTCGGCCACGATCCGACGCTCGTCGGCTTCAGTGAGATCGTCTCGAACGGCGAAGTACACGCCATCGGTGTCCGCTTCGAGCAGCTGCACGCCGCGCCGCGCCAATTCGCGACACAATAGGCCGAGCACTTCGCGCCCTCGGCGCGTGACCTCGTTCGCGGCGTGGACGTCGGCAAAGCGCGTCAGCCCGACCGCGCCCAGGTAGCCGTACGCGGAATTGACGACCAGCTTCATCGCCGCAGAAATCGCCTCCTGTGTGAAGCGCTCATCCGAGCCACGCTCGGCGACCCGCGCGCGCGCCTTCGCACTCAGCCTTTGTTCGACGAGTTGGTCGACCAAGGCCAACAGCGCACCCAAGCGATCGCGCTTCGGCCCAATGCCGTATTGGCGCATCAAAGACGGATACAAACTCGCGACATCGGCCTTGACGATGCGCTGGGCTACGCCGCAAGCAAACAGGTGCAAAGCCGCGCCCTGATGTTCGGTGCCGTCACCCGGCTGATGGACCGGCAAAGCCGCACCCGAGCGCAAATAGGCCCGCACCAGCAGCGGATCGAGCACGCCCGTCGCCGCACCCGCATCGGCCAATCGCTCGTAGCGGCGCGGCACCATCTTGGCCAACGCGAAAGCAGCACCGCCCAAGAGCCGCGCCACCCCTGCCGCCTCGCGCACGTCGTCCGTCGCGTAGCGGCGCACGCGTTCCGGATCATCCAGAAACACTTGGTGCACGCGCGCCCCGGGCACGTACTCGCGATCGTCGCTGGCCAGCCCGAAGTGTCGGGCCACCGCCTTGAGGCCGTGACCAGGCAGGTCACGCGCGGAAAAATCGTGACGACGAACCGCGTCGAGCGAATCGATCATTTCGCGCCCGGCCATCGTGTAGCGTAAGCGGCGCATCGCGTCCGTGCGTTGCCGCTCGGCGCCCTGCCCCAATACGGATCCGCGCGAAGCTGGCCGATGCTGCAGTCCCGGTTCGCCGTCGCGAGCGAGCAACAAGGTGACGCCCAAGCGGCGCGCGCGTTGCACGAGAAACGGCAGATCGAAACCATGCAAGTTGTGGTTCTCGATTACGTCCGGGTCGAGCTCTCGAATCCGCTCGCACAGCTTCATTAGGAGCTCGGCTTCGGCGTTGTCACCTTCGCCGAAGACTTCCAGCGTCTCCTCCTTGCCGTCCGGGCAGCGCAGCGCGACCAGAAAAACCCTGGAGCTTTCCGGGTCCAAACCCGTAGTTTCCAGATCGAACTGTAAACGCCGCACAGCGTCGAACGGTAGATCTTTGAAGTACGTGCGACCGGTTGCAACCAGGTATTGCTCGTCGGGCGGCAGAGCCAGCACCGCCTCCGCGCCCAACTCGCGCAGATGCGAAACCGGCCGACCAAGGCGCTGGCGCGCGCCCTGCAATACGGCGCGAGCCAAGGCGCGACCGTCCTGTGCTCGCACTACGTAGCGCAATCCCCCTGCTCCATCCAGTTCCTGAAAACTCACACCACCCTGAACCTGGACTTCTTTCTCAGGGCGTAGACGCTCACCCAGGTGTTGCAAGTCGATCAGCGAAGCGAGCAGGACCCACGGGCGAAACACTTCCTCCTCACGGAGCAGTTCGCGCGACTTCGGATCTCGGCGCCACACGGTGGCGTGTCCTTCCGCGTCGGCCGATACCGACACGATCCCCGGCGTCTGATCCCAACCCCACAGCCACTCGTCTTGGATTTGGGTCACGCGCGTCCGCGAACGTAGCATCGTCTCCGTAGCTCGCGAACGGGGTTGATCCGAGCAACCGAGCGGAGTCTGATACGCCCCGTGGCTGCGATCATCCCCGTGAGTTTCGTGGGCGCGGAAACGGGCCCGTATCGGGTTTTGCGCATGAACACCGTGGTCGGGGCGCCCCTCGCGTCGGTGGCGGCGGTAACCGCACATCCCGTCCACCTGACCCCGAATGCGGCGCCGGGGGCGGCCTGGATCCTGCGCGGGACCAACTCGGCCGTACGCTACGTCGAGCGCGCCGAGACCGAAGCGCTGCGCGCCGTTCAGCCGGCGCTCGGGCGCCCGAACTGCTCGCACGCAGCGTTGATCCCAATCCGCAAGTCCGATGCGTGGTGGACTCTTTCGCAAGATGAACGACGCGAGATTTTCGAGACGCGCTCCAAGCACATCGCCTCCTGCCTCGCGTACCTCCCCGCCATCGCGCGTCGCCTCCACCACGGTCGAGAGCTGGGGGAGCCGTTCGATTTTCTCACTTGGTTCGAATACGCGCCCGAGCATGCAGAGCTATTCGAAGAGCTGGTCGGGCTCCTGCGCGCAACTGAAGAGTGGCAGTACGTCGACCGAGAGGTCGATATCCGCCTGTTGAAAAACAGCTAGCTCTGGTTGCAGATTTGGACTTCGCGCCGCCGCCCCGAAAGCGCGCGTCAGAGCCCGCAAACCCATTCAAGGAATGACTATCGCGACTGGACGACGCGAGGTGATATGCCTCGTGCGTCGTCATTGGGAGCGCCATAACTCTTGCCGATAGCGGTCGAAACAACGTTGGCCGGCGCGTAAGCGAAGCAGTGCACCCTCGGCGATTGGCGACGCGAGCTCAGGACTACTAGCGACGAGCGGATGGAGAACCTCGCGATTCCAAGCCGCGGAGTGGCGAACATCGAGCGTCGCATGCAGCGCGTAATAGCGACGAGCGGCACCATCGATCCCGAGCCGTTTCAACCCAGCATTGACCAGCTCGGCGCGCCCCGGTGCGGTGAGCTCGACAGCGCCCAGCGCGCCCACCGACTGGTATGCGTAGTGACGAGCGGTGGCCAGCGCAACCATCAGATTGCCCAGGGCCAGTGACTCCCAGACCGCTTCTTGCCCCGAACCGAGCTGCAACGAATCCGCGAGCGCGTTCAACATCGGGCCGTGCATGCCGCCCTCGTTGCCTTGGCCCATTTCGTCCCAGTAATTGCGCGCGAGCTCCAGCTTCGGTCGCTTGGGCAGCTTGATTTGCGTCAATGCGACGAGATCGTCGAAGCCTGCCTCACCGGCCAATTCTTGCGCTAGAAACCAGCGCATTTGCTGGAGCGTTGCGCGCTCGGCGAGCCAAGGGAAAAGTGGATCATGTTGTCCCGGACCGCTCCGTTCCAAGGACTCGAACCAGTTCACGAACGCGTCAGCCTCGGTCGGCACCGCGCGCACGTCACGAGCGATCGCTTGGCGTTCCGCTTCCACGAACGCGCGCTCGACGCGGCGTACCGCTATCTCCCGCGCGAGCTCAGCCTCGAAATCCACGTTGGACAGCGCTGGCGATAGCCGACGATTGTGCGAGGCAGCGACCAACCGGTGCATCACTTCGTCCGTGGAGCGCGAGCCTCGAGGAGCTTGGGGCAGCAACGTCGACATGGGCGCCGCGCTGCAACAAGGGTGCCAACAGCGGGGCGATCCCACGTGCTACTCGAACTCGCCAACTGCAGTGGATGATGGGCGACACCCAATAGCCTTTGTGGCTGCGGTTTTGGCCTTTCTGGGGCGGCTTGTCACAAGCGGACGGGGTTCGATGGACTGGCAAAAATGCGCTGCCAGGTCGTTGGTCTTGACCGGAAACTGAGGGGAAATTTCGCAGCGAGATTTCTGCGAGCCATCGTGCCCCCGCCTGGGCAAGCCTTGACCCACACCTTCGTATAGCTGGACAGCCTCCGGCGCCCGACTCAGGCTGATTACCGTCTCCACGACACCATGTCCGGCAGAAGCGAGTTCGAAGACGGCGAGACAGGGTCGGAGGGCGTCGTGCTTCGGAGCTTGCTCGGTCAGCTACACGTTAGGCAATCGTTGAGCGTTGCGGCGTCCATCGCGGAGGCCCTGGCGGCGCTACACGCCACTGGAAGCCTGCACCGTGAGCTCGACCCCACGCAAATCTGGGTGAGCGTCGGCTCGGGCGCGGCCTGGCTAGTGGGCGTTCCCGTCAGCCCCTCGGCCGCCAATGTGCGGGGAAGCGATCCGGCACGAGCCTCGGGCGGCCTCGCGTATCTCGCACCCGAGGGCATTGGTCGAACGTCTGCCGAGATGGATAGCCGCGCCGATCTCTACTCGCTGGGCGTGATCTTGTACGAGCTCGCGACGGGCAACCTGCCCTTCGCGGCCCACGAGCCCGGTGAGTGGGTTCACGCGCACCGGGCCCTGCGCCCCATCCCCCCGCGTGAGCAGCGCCCAATGCCGATGATGGTCGAGCGCATTCTGCTCAAGCTGCTCGAAAAGGAGCCGGACGACCGCTACCAAACCGCTTCGGGGCTCACGCACGACCTGCGCGAATGCCTGGCGCAGATTACGACGAACGGCCCCGACGCGATGTTCGAGCTTGGGCAGCGCGACGCAGCTGGCCAGGTCGCGCGGCGCACGGCTCTGCTGGGTCGCGCGCCCGAGCTGGCCGCTCTGTCAGCGGCGGTGGAGCGGGTGCAGCAGTCGCGCAAACCCGAGCTCGTGCTCGTCCCGGGGTACTCGGGGATCGGAAAGTCGTCGCTGATCCGCGAGTTCATTGGGCAGCGTTTACCGCCGCACACGCTCGTCGTCAGCGGAAAGTTCGACGACCGCGAAAGCGGTGCACCGTACGCGGCGTTGATGCAAGCGTTTCGCGAGCTCCTCAGCTGGACTTTGGCCCGACCGTCGCCAGAGCTGGATCAATGGAAACCGATGCTCGACGAAGCGCTGGGCAGCAACTCGAGCGTCGTCGCCGAGCTCCTGCCGAATCTCAAGCGCATCATCGAGGTCGAGGACCACGAGCAGCACCTTTCTGCGGATGAGACGAAGCGTCGCGTTTACGCTAGCCTCCGACGCCTCCTGCAAACCTACGCGGCGCGAAACAGTCCGCTCGTTCTGTTCCTGGACGATCTGCAGTGGGTCGACCGCGCGTCGCTCGACCTAGTCGAGCACCTGCTGCTCGATCCAGACTTGGCTTGTTTGCTCGTGATCTTTGCCTACCGCGAGGAAAGCGTGACGCTGCCGCATCCGCTGACGGAAGCCTTCGAGCGCTTTCGCGCCGCAGGCCTCGCGATGCGATCCGTCCCGGTCAACGCCCTGGTGTCCGCCGAAGTAGCGCACCTCGTCGCTGATTTGCTCACCAGCGCGCCAGAAGACACGCTAACGCTGGCACGCCTGATCGAGCACAAGACCGGCGGCAACCCATTCTTCGTGCGCCAGTTCGTGACCGCGATGAAGGAGGAGCGGCTGCTGCGCTTCGATCCGGATCGTAACAGCTGGAGTTGGGACGCTCAACGCATCGCGGCCAAGAGCTTCACGGACAACCTTTCGAACTTGCTGTTGGAGCGTCTCGCGAGGCTTCCCGCGGGAACCCAAAGCGCGCTCGAGACCTTGGCGTGTCTCGGCCCGCGCGCCCCGGCGCCAATCTTCGCCGAGCTCGAAGGCACGACCGTCGACGAGCTTGCCCACCGCTTGGTGCCCGCCATCCAAGCGGAGGTGATCGGTACCACGATCGAAGGCTACGCCTTCCAGCATGACCGACTGCAGACCGCCGCGTATTCGCGCATCGCCGAGGCAGAGCGCCCCAGTCGTCACCTCGCGATCGGACGTGCACTTCGAGCACGCAGCGACCAAATCGATGGCGATGGCCTGTTCGAGCTGGTCCGGCACCTCAACCGCGCGAGCGGGTTACTCACGGATCTCGAAGAGCGGGTGCAACTGGCAAGCCTCAATCTCGAGTTGGCGCGGCGCTCTCGCACCACGGCCGCTTCGGCGAACGCGAGCGTCAACCTCGAGCTGGCCATTGGTCTGCTGCCAGCGGACCATTGGCAGACTTTGCCGGATCTGAGCTTCGATCTTGGGCTGGCGCGCGCGGAGAGCCAGTACTTGCGGGGCGAGCACGAGCGCGCAGAGGCCTCGTTGTGCGAGCTAGCCACGCACGCCATGAACACCGAACGCCGCGGCGCCGTCGTCTGCCTCCAAGTGGACTTGCGGGGCGCGGCACATCGCTGGGCGGAAGCGATCGACGTCGGCTTGAACTTCCTCCGTTCGGAAGGCGTGCCTTGGCAAGCCTTCGACCAAGACGAGCTGAGGCAGCAGCACGAGCAGCTGCGCCGGGCCCTCGGGGGCCGGCAGGTCGCTTGCCTCTCGGCCGCACCCGCGCTCGCGTCCAGGGGCGTCAGGGCTCAGCTAGAAGTTTGCTCTCGCCTCGCGGGGCCTTCCGCCCAACTAGAGCGCGCCATCTTTCCGATGCTGACAATGTACATGGCCACGCTCAGCATCGAGCACGGTGGCTGTGAGCTATCCACTCAGTGCTATGCCCACCTTTCCTGCCTCCTGGGGCCACTGTTCGGCGACCACGCGCTCGGTCTCGAGTTTGGAAGGCTGGCAGCTCGCGTGGCAAACCTCGGGGAGCATCGGTCCTTGGCCGTCACCTGCGCGACCATCGGCGCCAACGTGGCACCACGGGTCTTCGGCCCCCATGCTGGCTACGCGTGGCTCGTTCGCGCCCGCGAGGCCGCCGATCGAGTGGGAGATCCGGCGTGGGGCAGCGTCAGCCGCGTGCACCTCGTCATGGCGGTCATGACGCGCGGGTCGTCGTTGGAAGAAGCGGAGCAGGAGGCAGAGCTCACGATCGAATACACGGAGCGCCATCGCTTTCCGTCGTACACCGCCCGTGCCCGCATCATGCGCGCTCTCATCCGCGGGCTTCGCCTGCCCGGTCGCGAACCCGGATCCCTCAGCGACGAGCAGCTGGACGAGACGTCCTACGAGCAAGCACTGCGCGGCGTGATGGACCGCTTTTACTACTGGCTTCGTCGCCTCCAAGCGCGCTACTTTGCCGGTGACTTTGCGGCCGCGCGGGAAGCCAGCCGTCGCGCCCGCGAGCTGTCGCGAGCGTCCACCATCGCGCATGATCTCGAGTTCTGCTTTTATGCCGCGCTCGCCGAGACCGCGGCGGCGGACCCGAGCAACGCCGGCGAAGCCCTGCAGCGCTCGGCCAACGACGAGCGCGAGCTCTTGGGTTGGGCGGAGCGTTGTCCTCCTACCTTCGCCAACAAGGCGGCGCTCGTCGCGGCGGAGCGTGCACGCGTCGATGGCCGCGCCACGGACGCCGAGCTTGGCTACGAACGCGCAGCGAATTTCGCGCGACAGAATCAACTCCTGCACGAAGAAGCCCTGGCGCACGAGCTGGCGGGCCGCTTCTATGCCAGCCGGGGAATCGTGAGTGTGGCGCGCGCCAAGCTCCTGCTCGCGCGGGCCTGCTACATGCGCTGGGGGGCGTTCGGCAAAGTCGCCGAGCTGGATGGACAACTAGAATCGGAAGCCGTCACGCCCATGCTCACTGACACCTTGGACTTGCTGGACGTCAAGGTCGTGGTGTCCGCGTTGCAGGCCGTGTCGAGCACGCTCGAGCTCGATCAGCTCACCCAATCGCTCATGACGAGCGCGCTTCGGCACGCTGCGGCCGAACGCGGCCTGCTCGTGCTGCTCGCGGGAGAGCCCCGCATCCGTGCCCGCGCCAGCGTCGAGGCAATGACGATTCACGTAGCCGCTGACGACGCGCGGCTGTCACCCCGCAGTTTGCCGGAGTCGATCCTGCGCTATGTGCTGCGCAGCGGTGAAATGGTCGTGACGCAAGCCGGCGTCGTGCCGGCGGCATTTCGAAACGACGCCTACTTCGAACACGAGGCCGTGCGCTCACTCTTGTGCCTGCCCATCGTCGTGCGCGGCAGAGTGATTGGGGCGCTCTACCTCGAGAACACCCTGGCCCGCCAAAGCTACGGCGCGCGCGCGCGGTCGGTATTGCAATTACTCGCCTCGCAGGCGGCCATCTCGTTAGAGAACGCGCAGCTCTACCTGGGCATTCAAGAGGCACAGCAGCGGATGACCCGCGCCGAGCGCGTCAGCCGTACGGGCAGCTTCAACTGGCGTCCGCAGACCCAGGAGCTCGGTTTCTCCGAGGAGTTGTCGAACATCTTCGGCATCGAGGGCTCGCCAAACATCGGCCTCGTGCGCGAACGGACGCACCCCGAAGATCGCGCGCTGTTCGAGGCGTTGGCGACCGACACGGCACGCTACGAAGGTCACACGGTGGAGTTTCGGCTCATCATGCCGGATGGCACCGTCAAGCACGTCGCGGCGATTGCGTCACGCCTGGGTACGGAGGAGTACGCCGGCACCGTTCGTGACGTGACCGACTCGAAGCAAGCAGAGGAGACTTTACAACGCACGCAGGCCGCGCTGTCCGATATGACGCGCCTGGGTAGCCTTGCCGAGATGGCGGCCGCCATCGCGCACGAGGTCAATCAACCGATCGCGGGCATCGGCCTCAACGCGAGCACCTGTAATCGGTGCCTGAGCGAGGATCGCCTAGACTTGGTTCGGGCGCGCGCGGCCGTGCAGCGCATTCAACGCGACGGAGAGCGTGCGGCCAGCGTCGTGCAACGTGTGCGCGCACTATTCAGCAATAGCCCCACGGCAAGAGCGCCGGTCGACCTCAACCACGCGATCTCGGAAGTGGTGGCCATCTCCCGTGGCCACATTCGCGCGGCCGAAACCGCGCTGGCGCTCGAGCTGGGCGCCGAGCTGCCGGCGGCCCTGGGTGATCGCGTGCAGCTGCAACAGGTCGTGCTGAACCTGCTCAATAACGGTCTTCAAGCCATGAGCAGCGAACCCCAGCCCCGACGTTTGACGATACGTACCTATGTAGACGAGGCCGGAAGGCTGCACTGCGAAGTCGAGGACACCGGCGCCGGAATCGACGAAGCAGATCGGCGGCGGATATTCGAGCCGTTCTATACGACCAAGCGCAACGGCATGGGCATCGGATTGTCCATTTGCAAAAATCTCGTCGCGAGCCACGACGGGGAGCTAGCGGTGCGTGCCAACCGTCACGGACCGGGCACGACGTTCTATTTTTCGCTGCCGTGCGTCGCGTGACGTAGGCGCTGCGCGGACGGCTCGCGCCGTCCACCGGCGCTTTCAGCCGTCCCCGTAGGGCTCGACGATTCTGAAAAGTTCCGAGCGCTCAGCGGGCGGAGTGGTCCGCGCCGCGCTGTGGGTAGCCTGCTCGGCGGCGCCGACATAGTGCCCTAAGCCAAACTCGACTCCTCCCCTTTGCTGGAGCCCCGCAGCGAGCGCGATTTCGATGCGTTTGCGCGTGTCTGGTCGCGCGGCGGAGGCGAGGTATGCCTTCATCCCCGCGTCGAGCTCGGCGAAGCCGGGCTGCGTGGGCCCGTCGATCAGCCGCTTTACCTCTGCGATTGCACGCTTGTCGAAGTCGGAAAGTCTGCGCGCAAAGGCCTCGACGAACTCGTCGAGCTCGTCGTCCGCGACGGCGCGGTTGATGTAGCCGTACTGCGCGGCGAGCTCGCCGGGAAAGTCTTGTGCCCCCACCACGATCTCCAGCGCGCGACCGCGACCCACCAGTCGGGCGAGCCTCGCCATTGGTCCCCCACCGGGTACGGCACCCACACCGACTTCGAACTGGCCCAGCGTGCAGTGTTCGCGACTGCCGAACCGGATGTCACACGCAAGCGCGAACTCACTGCCTGCGCCTCGGGCACGCCCGCGGATGGCCGCAACCGAGATCGCCGGCGCCGCGCTGAGCCGGTACAGAACATCCAGCCATGGATGCAACCCTGTTCGGCCCGGTGGCATCGCCGCGGTTGCGGCTTTGTCGACGAGCACGTCATAATGCGCAAGAAAAAATTCTCGATCTGCGCTGTCGAACACGACCACACACACGTGCGGATCCGCTTCGAGCTCGCTGACTAGCGCCTCGAGCTCCCGGATGGTACCGGGATCTATCAGGTTGATCGGCGGATGATCGAAAGTCGCCCGCCAAAAGCCCGGGCTGCACCTATCGACATGAATTTGCGCCTCTTTCATGCACGAGACCTCCACGCCTTCGAACATGAGGTCGAGCGCACCGCCACCAATTGCACGATGGTATCGGGCGGACCTTTCAGCGCCGCTCGGCGTGGGGCGGCCTCATGCGTTTCATGGGGTTGTCGGTCCTTGGGACACAATTGGAATCGTGAATGAGAACGCCGCGCCGCCCCCTTCCCGCCGTTCCGCCCAAAGTTTTCCTTGATGACCTTCGATGATCGAGCGACTGAGCGAAAGGCCAATGCCCATGCCGCTGTGCTTCGTGGTGTAGAACGCCTCGAACAGTCGCTCGCCGGTCTCTGCGTCGAAGCCGACGCCTCGATCTTGAACGTTCAACCGCACGCACTCGTCGCCATCTCGCGTGGTCTCGATGACGGCTTGCCGCTGCCTGTCTTCGACATTGCTCATGGCCTCGCAGGCATTCCTCACTAGATTCAGGATCACCTGCTGGAGCTGAACTCGGTCGGCGTTGATCATCGGCAGGTCCTTAGCGAGCCGCGTTTGCACGATTGCACGGCTCCGTTGCAAATCGCTCGAAAGCAAGGCAAGGACCTCCGAAACGAGCTCGTTCAGATCGACGTCATGGTGTCGCACTATCTTGCCTGCAAATAGGGCTCGCAGCCGCGCGACGACATCGGCGGCTCGACTCGAGTCGCGGATCGTCCGTCGTGCGGTCTCGAGGGCGCCGGCAAGGTTGGGGGGATCCGCGGTCAACATTCGAACGCACGTGTTCGCGTTGGTCATCATGCCGGTCAGCGGTTGATTCAGCTCGTGTGCGATCGACGCCGTCAACGTCCCCAGGCTCATGACGCGAGTCCGGTGTGCAACGTCGGACCTCAGCTTGTCGAGTGCGTCTTCGGCCAATCGGCGCCGCGTCACGTCCTGAACCGCGCCGATGCATATCTGCTGCCCATCCGGATCGTGGATCACCTGGGCAGAAGCCCGCACGAATTTGACTCGACCATCTGGCATGAGCAGTCTGACTTCATGCTCGGGATTGCCACGCCCACCCTGGATTTCAGCCATCGTTGCTTCGAGGACGTGGTGATCGACGGGATGAATCCGGTTCCGCATGGCCTCCGTCGTGACCTCGGCGGGATGCTCGAATTCGTGTATCCGAAGAAACTGCTCCGAGCAGGTAATCTTGCCCGTGTTCACTTCCCAAGCATAGGAGCCCGTGAGGCTGACGTGCTCACCGGCCGCAAGGTAGTACTCCCTGCGCCGCAGCTCGTCCTCGGCTCGCTTTCGATCCTCGATATCGGTGTTCACCCCGTACCATTTGACGATGTTGCCCAGCTCGTCACGCAACGGATTGGCACGGAATAGGAACCACCGATAAACACCGTCGTGCCGCCGCACTCGCGCTTCGGCCTCCCCTCCCACTCCGCTCGCGCGGAAGCGCTCCCAGGCTCGAGCCGCAACCTCCAGATCATCGGGGTGTACGACGCTCGTCCACTGCCAGCCCAGCATTTGCTCGATTGGCAAGCCCACATGGTCAAGGTAGTGCTGGTTGAAAAAATCTGCGGCGCCGTCAATGGTCGCGGACCACGCAAGAACCGGGATCGTGTCGATATTGAATCTGAGGTTACGCTCGCTTACTTCGAGCGCCCTTTCTGCACGTTTTCTCGCATCGACATCGGTAAGCAGACCATACCAACGGAGCACGCGACCCGCCGCATCGCGGTGGGCTTGGCCACGGATTTGGAACCAGCGATACTGGCCATCGTAGCGCCGGATTCTCGCCTCGATGTCATAAGGCTCGCCGCTCGCGACCGAATGCCCGAACACGGCCACGCAGTGCGCGAGATCTTCGGCGTGGATGGTGCCATTGGTCGCCCAATGGTTTGCTTCCTCGGCGGTTTGTGACACGTAGTCCAGGAACTGCTGGTTGGCGCCTTCGAGCTGACCATCCGGTGTGAACAAGCAAATCAGTCCGGGAATCGTGTTGATGATGAGCCTCAGGTCGACTTCGCGGGCACGCAAAGTGTCCTCGCTCCGTCGCTTCTCGTCGATGTCGGTCAGGAGTACGTACCAACGCAGTACCAGCCCGGAGTCGTCCTTGATCGGCACACCGCTGTTGCCGAACCAGCGGTACACGCCATCGAAGCGCCGGAGCCGCTGTTCGATGTAGTAGGGCGTCCCCGCCTCGATCGATCTGCCAAAGATGGAGGCGACGTGTGGCATGTCCTCCAGGTGAACGATGCCGTTGCTACCCCAGCTCTGAAGCCCTTCCAGCGTTTGCCCGCAATACTCGAGGATCCGGCGATTGACCAGCTGAACCGAGCCGCTCGGACTCAGCATCGCCACGAAGCCGGGGATGCCATCGACGATGGCATGAGCAATCCGTTCGCTTTCGCGCAGGGCATCCCTGGCGCGTACCCAATCGTCGATGTCGTTCACGGACACGCACCAACCGTGAAGCTGCGCAGCTTCGTCCCGGAGCGGCTGATGATGAGCATCGAACCAGCGATACGTGCCGTCTTGACGACGCATACGGTACGTAATCGTGAACCGCTCACCGCCGCGAATCCCTCTCTTGAAGGTGTCGGCCGCGCGCTCGAGGTCGTCGGGATGGACGAGGTCGCTCGCGCCCCAATTTCTCAGCTCATCTTCGGTCCGGCCCGTGTATTCGCGGATCTGGCGATTGATTAGGTCAGGCGTGCCGTCCGGTTTCAGCAGGCTGACGAGATTGGGGATATTGAGCATCACCGCCTGCGCGGCACGCTCCCGGGCGTGCCGCGCGGCCTCCGACAGTCGATGTGCCGCGAGCTCCAGCTCCAACTCGCGCACACGCTGCTGGAGGCGCAGAACGTCGTCCGCCCTTGCCTCGCCGCCATCTGCCGAGTTGGTCGTGTTCGGGGCTTCTTCGGCCGGACTACGAGGCACTTTCATGGCAAGACTCCGTGACCTGATCGGGCGAGCATCCGCTGCTGTGCAAGCAGCCCCGGATCGGGTTTAGACCAGCCGGGCCGCGAGTTCGATGTATTTTTCGGCAAAGCGTCGCGCAGGGCGAGTGCCATTGCCAAAGCGTGCGTCCTGAAACCGACGCGACGCAGAGCTGTGGCGCCGTCGGTGGAAGGCAATCCAACCGTGACCGTGAGGGCCACACCGCCGAGCCGTCCGGGTCCCGTACCGTGGTCTCATCGATACCAAAGTCTACTGCCGTTTCGGGGGGACGGGACCAAGTTCGGAGCATCGCAATCGGTCCTGCGCGACGGACGAATCGAGCAAGGGCCGACTCGCGAGGGCATCGCCAAACGGGACAGCAAACGTTCGGTCGCGTGCTGGTTGGCATCCACGTCCCATTCACTGAGGCATTTCACATGAGCAAAATCCTGATGGTACTTACTTCGCACAACATCCTCGGTAGCACCGGCCTGCCTACGGGCTTCTGGCTGGAGGAATTCACGGCGCCGTACTACGTCTTCCACGATGCCGGCGACGCGATCACGGTTGCTTCCCCGAAGGGCGGTCAGCCGCCGATCGATCCCAAGAGCGACGATCCGGCGAACCAAACCGACTCGATGACTCGTTTCAAGCACGATAGAGCAACGCAGGCCGTCCTCGCGAGCACGCTCGAGCTAGCTCAGATGAAGGCTTCAGACTTCGATGCCGTGTTCTATTCGGGGGGGCACGGTCCGATGTGGGATCTGGCCGAAGATCCCGTTTCAATCGCGTTGATCGAGGAGTTTTACGGCTCCAACAAGCCCGTGGCCGCCGTCTGCCACGCTCCAGGAGTGCTGCGGCACGTGAAGTACCGTGGCGAACCGCTCGTCAAGGGGAAGCGCGTGACTGGCTTCACCAATGAAGAAGAAGCAGAAGTCCAATTGACCAAAGTCGTTCCGTTCCTCGTCGAGGATGAGCTCAAGCGGTTGGGCGGCGTGTACGAGAAACTCGACAACTGGAAACCCTTTGCGATAACCGACGGTCGCCTGATCACTGGCCAGAACCCGGCGTCGTCGACGAGTGCCGCAAAAGCCCTGCGCAAGCTGTTGATGTAGCGGGCAAGCCCTTCGTCACCCTGAGGCAACGCGCGCGCGAGCGCAGCATCCGTGCTGCCTGCGCGACTCGGCCAGAGCGCGGCTGTCGTCCGTCCCCAACCTGCGTGCGACGGTCGCCTCGTCAAATCGAAAAATATCCAACAAATTGCAGGAAGACCCCATGAACCTCGAACACGCCAGCCCTGAAAATGCTCACGAAAACAGCGCTCGGGCGACCGATTCACGCCCGCCCTCACGGATCACGCTTGGGCGACTCATCGCGACGAGCGACGCTATCGCACCGACGATTCTACGCATCACACTCGGCGGCGTGATGCTGCCCCACGCCCTCCAAAAGACACTGGGCCTGTTTGGAGGCGCCGGGTTGTCCGGCACCATGCAGGTGTTCACCACGCAGTTGCATTTACCGGTGCTGCTCGGTGCCGGCGCAATCTTTCTCGAGCAAGCGGGCGCCTTGGCGCTCGTCCTCGGTCTATTCACCCGGGCCGCCGCGGTCGCCACGGGGATCATAATGGTCGGCGCTGTGCTCACCATCCACCTGCAATACGGCTTCTTCATGAACTGGTTCGGCACCCAGGCGGGTGAAGGCTATGAGTTTCACTTGCTCGTGCTCGCCATGGTCGCAGCGCTGGTCATCGTGGGCGGCGGCAAAGCGAGCATCGATGGCGCCTGGTCGCGTTCACGCAAGACGTCTTAGGGGTCGATCATCGACGACGGCCCTGCCCGCAACCGCTAGCCCACATTGGTTCACCTCTGCGACGACCCTCACCTTTTCCCAGACCTTACCGCCTTCCGAGATGGAGTCGTTGTAAGGATCGACGATCAGAAGCCCAGTCGTCGTTGTGTCGTACTCCAGTGTCATGCGCTGCCTCCAGAGAGCTCATTCGCCTTTTGACTCACAGCGCTCGGCCGCCACAGCGAACGATGCTGGGCATCAGGGCTATGTGATGTGGGACAGCGAATTCCCATTGCACGATCGTATTGCGGCGCGGCATGCGCGCGTCGCTGCCGGGCCACGGCTTTTCTGGCAAGCCAACGACCACCGGCGGGGACCCTCGGCGCATCGCGCGCGCATGGGTGGTGCTGATGAGGCGCCTTGGATACGAGCGCTAGTGGCGCAATTGCGGTGAGCGTCTCCCCAGACGAGATCCATGCCGCGTCCCGCACTTGGACGAAAAAGCGTACCCCAAGTTGATTCACTGCAATCGGCTCACTCGGGGCGGGCATTTCTGAGCTTGGGAGCAGCCGAAGGCGTTCACGGAGGAGCTCCGGGCGTCATTTCGACCGCTGCGCCAAGCAGCCCCGGCTCGCCGTCAAGCCACGAGGCGATAACGGACCGCAATTCGGGCGGGCGGCACGACGAGCCGTCCGCTCGTACCCATCCGCCAAAACACCGCGCGCAATACCATCGTCCAATGTTCACGGCGCGCGGTTGCTCCCAAGTTCGCAGTGTCGCCGAACGAATCGTGCGTTCGACAGAAAGAAAGCTCCGTATGACTCAATCCAAAGTGCTCTACACCGCCAAGGCCCATACCAGCGGGGGCCGCGAGGGCGCCTCTCGCACGAACGACGGTCGACTGGACGTCGAGCTTTCGAATCCGGATACCAAGGCCACCGGCACCAACCCCGAACAGCTGTTCGCGGTCGGCTGGTCCGCCTGCTTTCTGAGCGCCCTACAGCTGGTGGCCGCCAAAAAGAAGGTAGTCTTCACGGCGCCGCCCAGCGACGACGTAGAGGTGGATTTGCTGCTGTCGAAGGAAGACGGCTTCACGCTCCGGGTTCGCCACAACATCACGCTGCCGGGCGTCGACGCCGGCACCGCCCGCGCGCTCGTGGAAGAAGGTCACTTGACCTGCCCGTACTCGAAGGCCACGCGCGGCAACATCGAAGTCGAAACTATTATCCTCTAGCTCGGCCAGCGGTTGCCTCGATGACTGCCCAATTGCCCTGGCTCGGCGCTTGGCTGCTTTGCTGCCTAATGGGCTGCACGCGAAGCGACACGGTCGCCAACTCGCATGCGAACGACTCGCGCCGCACGCCGGCGCGATCCGACTTGCCCATCGAAGGCGAGTTGCCGGCGCTCGACGGTGCTACCACGTGGCTCAACTCTCGACCTTTGACTCCGGCAGGTCTGCGCGGAAAGGTCGTGTTGATCCAGTTCTGGACTTACACGTGCATCAATTGGCGACGCACGATGCCCAGTGTCCGGGACTGGGCGGAAAAGTACGCGGCGGCTGGCCTGGTCGTCGTAGGCGTTCATACGCCCGAGTTCGAGTTCGAGAAAGACATCGGGAACGTCCGCACGGCTGCTCGCGAGACCGAAATTTCGTTTCCCATTGCGGTCGATAGCCAGCGCGCGATTTGGAACGCCTTCGGCAACGAGTATTGGCCGGCCTTGTATTTCGTCGACGCCCGAGGGCGCATCCGCCATCACCAATTCGGGGAGGGGGAAGACGAACGCTCGGAGACGATCATTCGAGAGTTGCTGACGGACGCCGGCGCCACCGATGTCGCGCGTCCTCGAGCCTCGGTCGCTGTTCGCGGTCCCGAGCTGCCGGCGGACTGGGCCGATTTGCGCTCCCCCGAGACCTACCTGGGCGTTGGCGGCCCGGAAGACCCTTCCTCCCCCTTCGATGAGCCCGGGCGACGCCCGTATCCCGAGCCGGAGCCGCTGGCCCTGAATCAGTGGGCGCTGACCGGCGTCTGGAGGACGGGCCGAGAAGCGGTCGTGCTCGAACGTGCCGGCGGACGGATCGTATACCGCTTTCACGCCCGCGACCTTCACCTCGTGATGGGTCCTAGCAAGCCCACCTCCGCGGTGCGTTTTCGCGTGCGCATCGATGGTCAATTGCCTGGAAAAGCGCACGGCGTCGACGTCGACGAGCAAGGGAATGGCACGGTCCGCGAACCGCGGATGTATCAGCTGATCCGGCAATCGAAACCAATTATCGAGCGCGATTTTCAAATCGAATTCTTCGACGCGCCAGTCGAGGTCTACTCATTTACCTTCGGCTGAAGGGTTCCCCCGCTGCGAGCGCGGGAATCATGGACGTTCGTCGCGCCGGCTACACTCCAGCTGCCGTGCGGCGTGCGAGATTGCGACCGAGAGGCGCTTGTCGGCCTCGGCGGCGAGCACTGCTTCCTCTGCGCTGCGCGAGCATGAGTCAAAGCCCTCGCAAAGGCTCCGAGTGGATGTCCCATTGAATATCGCGCACATCGTTGGACTGAACTCCCGTGCTCACGAGACTTCGCGAACGGACGAGGTATCGTGCGATGTAATGTCGAATCCCTTATACCGCGTAGTTCAATCCGGAGCAGGGGACGCGCTTCATCACCAGCCGATGTACGAAAGGCCGGTCCTCGATGATTGGCTTGCAAGCGGCACCCGATACCATCGTCCAATCGATTCGACGGCAGACCGCGCCCATCCTCTATCTAGCAGCCGACCGAAGCGAAGGCACGGTGGCGAGCAGCAGAAGGGCATCGGGCAAGATGATCAACCGCGAGAACGGGACTCGAAAGACGGCCATCGTGACGGGCGCTTCACGCGGGTTTGGCGCGGGGATCGTGAACGGGTTTCTCGAACGCGGCTTCAACGTCGTAGCCAATTCCCGCAGGATGACCGATTCCACGGAGATCGTGGCTTCCGACCGGGTGGCGATGGTGAACGGCGATATCGGGGAATCGACAACCGCGAGCCGAATCGTCGAAACCGCACTGTCTCGATTCGATTCGGTCGACGCACTAGTCAATAACGCCGGGATTTTCCTTCTCAAACCGTTCACGGAATATACACAGGAGGACTTCGAACTGCTGGTCCGTACCAACCTCGGGGGCTTCTTGTACGTCACCCAACTCGCGATCAAACAAATGCTCGCGCAGCAGGGTGGCGGCAGCATCGTCACCATCACCGCGGCTCTCGCGCAGAACCCCATCCGAGGGGTTGCGGCTGCGGTGCCGATGATCACCAAAGGGGGGCTAGAAACGATTACCCGGCATCTAGCGATGGAATACGCGGGTGACGGCATTCGAGTCAACGCCGTGGCCCCGGGGGCTTCGTATACGCCGCTGCATCGGGATACGCCCAAGGAGATTATGGAGAGTCAGTCCCCGATGGGGCGGCCATCGACCGTCCAAGACATCACCGACGCCGTCATGTACCTGACCTCGGCCGCGACCGTCACGGGCGACACCCTCTACGTCGACGGCGGCGCGCATTTCGGCCGCTGGTGAGCAGCGGCTTGCGGCAATCCTCTAGCGCAATCGAACCAACGGAGGTCTCGTCAATGAATGTCCCATCGACAAACGACGCGGAGAACAATCTCATTAAACTCGGCATTGAATTGCCGCAGGCACCCTCGCCTTTTGGCGCTTACATCGCCGCGGTCCAAACCGGGCACCTGCTGTTCTTGAGCGGCATGCTCGCAACAGCGGGCCACAAGCCGACAGTCGTCGGCATCGTGGGCAAAGATCTGGACGTCGAGGCCGGCCGCAAAGCAGCGTACACCGCTGCGCTCAACGCGCTTTCACTGTCGCAGAAGCAGCTGGGCTCATTGAACCGTGTGCGGCGCGTCGTGAGGCTCGGTGTGTCGATCGCGGCAACGCCCGAGTTCGTGGAACACGCGAGGGTCGCTGATAGCGCCTCCGAGTTGCTCCGAGCCGTACTTGGCGAAGATACCATGTCGACCCGACTCGTGATTGGTGTCGCGAGTCTGCCTTTCGGCTCGCCGATCGCGCTGGAAGTCATCCTGGAGGTAACCTGAGATGGCCTCGCCGCGGCTGGCTTGGCTCGTTCTGATGGCTCTACACATCACACCGCGTGCCCTAATTGCGCGATCAAAGGAGTCAGCAGTGACCCATCATGTCTCGTACCGCACCGTCACGGTTGACGGCCTTTCGATTTTCTACCGCGAGGCGGGACCGAAAGACGCGCCGACTATCTTGCTACTCCATGGCCTGCCCTCGTCTTCCCGCATGTTCGAGCCGCTGTTTTCGCGCTTGGCCGAGCAGTACCACCTGGTAGCCCCGGACTATCCGGGCTTCGGGCACAGTGACGCGCCGCCCCCGGATCAATTTGCGTACACCTTCGACCACATCGCGCAGGTTACGACGGACTTCGCTCAGGCGCTCGGCCTGACCAAGTACACCCTGTACATGCAGGACTACGGTGGGCCCGTCGGATTCCGCATGGCGCTCGCGCATCCGAATCGCGTCGACTCGCTCATCGTCCAAGATGCCGTGGCCCACAACGAAGGCTTGGGCGCCAACTGGGCAACCAGGCGCGCCTTCTGGGCGGACCGCGATTCACATGAGTCAGCACTGCGAACGAATTTGCTTTCGCTCGCGACGACTCGAACGCGTCACGTCGGCAGTGATCCGAACCCCGAGAAGTACGACCCAGACCTCTGGACGGACGAATTCGCGTTCCTGAACAAGCCCGGGCAGGCCGAAATTCAGAGCGATTTGTTCTACGACTACCGCCGCAACGTGGATGCCTATCCTCGATGGCAAGCGTGGCTGCAAAAGGCGCAACCGCGCCTGATGGTGTTGTGGGGCAAGTACGACTTGTCGTTCGAGTCGTCCGAACCAGAAGCCTATCGTCGTGACGTGCCCAAGGCACAGGTTCATATCCTGGATGCCGGCCACTTCGCCCTGGACACGGCCGCCGATGAGATTGCCAATCTCGTGCGGGGGTTCGTTCCTCGCTCTCGCTGACCGACACTATCGTTCAATGGCTCAGCCGAGAGGAAAGCACAGGTTGCTGTGGCATCCGACTGTTCGAGGCGTTGACCGCGACGACGGTGGCCTTCGCCATCTTGGTCGGCACCGGCGGTTGCGATCAACATCGCGGTCGCTGATCAAGACCGAACCCGAACCAGACGATTTCGTGCGACTCACCGTGCGCGACACGTGCGTGGGCCTCGCCCCTCGCACGTCGGCGTGACTCCTTTGCGTCCGCTGGCAACCGTCGCCGACGACCACGAGTCCGTCCGCGAGTCGCTGCCCGACCTGCTCAGGCAGCTTGGTTTTGCCGCAAAGGCGTTTCCCTCACCGGAGAATCTTCTTGCGGCCGGCGTGCTCGAGCGACCGCAGTGCCTGGTCCTCGACGTCAACATGCGTTCACCTCTCTGGTTTTTCACGACCGTCAGCGCGATGAAGGCGGGCGCCGTCGAATTCCTGTTCGGTCCGCGCTCGAGCGCAGCGAAGCCGCCCTCGAACACGAACCGAGCTGCGCGGACCTCGCAAGCGCTACGCCACGCTGAGCGCGCGCGAGCGCGAGGTCATGGCGCTCGTCGTCGGGGGCCTGCTCAACAAGCAGGTGGGCATCGAGCTTGGCATCAGCGAGATTAAGGCAAGGCCCAGCGGGGAAAGTCATGCGCAAGATGCGGTCTGATTCGTTCGCTGAGCTCGTGCACATGGGCACGCGCCTGGGTATCGGAGCGCCCAAGGGCTGAGAGACTTTGCAGCCAACGGTGTTTCCGGCTCGAAAACTTTCACATGGTGAGTACCATGCGAAAACGTGCCTTCCCGGCCAGCATCTTGGCGTAGGCGTCCGCCGCGTTGTCGAGCGGGAGCGTCTCGCTCATCGCAGCAACGCCGCTCAGTGCGCTGAAGCGGAGTGTTGCGTCAGCAGTCGCAGGGTCCCCGGTCAACGAACCTTCGAGGCGGCGCTCCGCAAAAACGAGGTCGATACTCGAAGTCTCGATCATCGGGCCGACCCCTAGTACGACCGCAGCCCCACCGGGGCGCAGGGCTTTGAATGTCGCTTCGACGGCCTTCCCGCCCGAGGCAGTGACGAGGATGAGCTTCGCCCCGCCGAGCGCGGCAAGCGCCGCCGTTGGGTCGCTTGCCGCGCTGTCGATGTAGTGGTGAGCGCCAAGCCGTTTTGCCAGATCCGCCTTGTGCTCCCCGCGACCGATCGCGGCAACCTCGAACCCCATCTGCCGAGCATACTGGAGACCGAGGTGGCCGAGGCCGCCGAGGCCGAACACGGCAACCAAATCGCCCGCCTTGGCGTCCGAGTTTCGCAACGCTTTGAATGTCGTGAGTCCCGCGCACAAAAGCGGCGCTGCGTCGACGGACGACATTTCGTCGGGGATCGACAGGAGCCCGCTCGCCTTCGCGATCATCACCTCGGCATATCCCCCATCGCTATGAACACCGGTGTAAGCCTGATTGCGGCAGTTCACTAGATCGCCTCCACGGCACTGATCGCAATACCCGCAGCAGCCGCCGAGAAAGCCGACTCCGACACGCTGACCAACCTGCCAGCGACGGACCCCCGAACCGAGCGCGTCGATGCGACCGACCACCTCGTGGCCCGGAACGCGCGGCCAATCCACGGGGAATTGGCCCTCGATCGTAGCCGCGTCGGAGTGGCACACACCGCACGCCTCGACGCGTATTCGCACCTGATCCGGGCCAGGGTCGCGTAGTGGCAGGCGCACTTGGCGCAAAGAGCCTGGGCTAACCGCTTGTACGGCCCGATAGGTAGTATCCATGATCCACTCTCTCCGCTTCGCTGACGACTGGAGCCACGCTGAATCCCAGCGACCTTCAGTTTGCAACGGGCGTGCCGCAGGCCACCGCGGCTTGGTCGAGCCTGCGCGGCGCGCGGCTGCCCAAGCCTCGTCAGTAGATGCCGACTAGCTGTCATCTTCGGACGCGATAGGCCGACCGCCACGGAGGCAATGCTCGTCGCGAGTCGCAGGGCATACCAAGGGCTCGGTTGATACCGGCAGTGATCATAGGAAGGCAGCAGAGCAGGCCACAACGTTCGAGCAGCGCTAGCAAACCCCAAATCCAGAGCGAAGCCTCAGATGCTGCCCGCGGGGTATCGCGACTGGAGATTCATCTCGATTGCTCGAGAAGAAGCTCCTTTGGACAATACTCGGATCGTCGTGGGCAACGACGCCGCGACCACCGCGTATCGGGAGAGGAAGCTTCCTTTCCAGAAGGCACCATCATCACGCTTTCTCCCTACGCCGACTCCGTCGAGCGGGTGGGCGAGCAGAGCGCGGCGGTGTGCCACTGAGTGTACGTGAGGCCCTCTGCGGCGAGCTTATCCAAGGTCGGCATATTGATGCGACCGCCGTATGGCGACCACGCAGCAAGACCCGTGTCGTCATAGAGAACGAACAGGATGTTCGGCGAGCCAGGCGGTGCTTTCTTGGGCGTGTACGGCTTCCAGTCCGCGACCGAATCACGGACATCGAGTTTGATCTTGCCGTTGAACGCTCCTTGGGCGGCAGGTGCGGCATCGAGCGCTGCTCCTGCCGACGGCGCTGGCAGCGCGATAGGCGGCTTCACGTCCTGGGCCTGGGGCATGTTCTGCGCGGTCCCCCCGCATGCGGTGGCAGCCCAGGCGGCTAGCCCGGCTATGATCATCTGACTCACGTGGCAGACGCGGTTTGTATCAGCAGCCCTCATCATTGATTCTCCAGAATTCCCGCGCAAAATAACACGATCCGAATGTCCAATTGGGGGAGGCGCACCCTCGACCCAGTAACTCGCAATACGTTGTGCATAAACTCGCCGTCCGTGGCTCTGCGCGGACTTCGCACAGTCGCGCGAGGCGCGTCTCTCGCTCAACACGAACCCATCGGTGATGAGCGCACCCGGCGCTCATCACCCGTCTGCGCGCAAGGCGCGTAACTCCGCCTGCCGCGTTGCCGGTCACTTCTGCTTGGATTTGTCGCTGGAGAGGATCCCCTTCTCCTCCAACCGGTGCTGCACGGCAGTCGCCGCTTCCTGGGTGCGGTGCACGGCCTTCTGTGCAGTTTCCTGCGCCGAGTGGACGACCCTCGCCGCAACCTGCGAAGCGGCGTCAGTCACCTGGTACGCCTTCTCCTTCAGCAGATCCGCGCCCTTCGCGGCCAGTGCGTCCGCTCTCGCTTTCGCATCATCGATTTTCGAGCTGATGTCCTGATTTGCCATGTTGTCCTCCACTCCAGACGATTGGAACCAATCAAACGGGCCCAAAGCACGATGCGTGCCGGGACCCGCGGCCGTGAAGGGCCCACGCTCACCTGCTCTCGCCAGCTCCGCGTTGGTCGTAAATCGTGGGACATCTCCCGCATTTCTCTCGCAACCAGCGAATAATCCTCGGCAGGTCGGGAACGTTGAGTCGTAGCGCGCACGCGCAGGATCTGCGCAAACCCGGCGCAGACTCCGCGCTTGCGCTGCACTACGGGGTGTACCGCTGAGTAGCCCGCGCTCGGGCAACCCGGCACAGCATGAAGTCGATGCTCGATGACCACCGCTGACAGCCAGGCGCCGCAGATCAAAGCCTTACATGATTGCTTCGATCCGACTTCGAATTCAACGACCGAGCGAGCTAGTTCACGCCCGCTTTCGGCCGCCGGTGCACGCATCCTCGTTCCAGATGGGACCTAGGATGCAGAGAGCGAAACGCTTCCGACCCAGAGCTCAGGTCGTCATCTGCATTTTCACTTGATCGATGACCTGGGTCACGCCGGGGGCCGCCCAAGCGGCGTTCGCCGCATCTTCAATAGATTGCCAGGACGAGGCATAGCCGGTGAGCGTGACCCTGCCGCCTGACAGGTCAACGTGGATCGATTTCGCGTCTGCCCTTGCCTGCCTTTGCAGTGCCGCTTCGACCTTCTCTTTGACCTGGGCCACGGAAGTTTCTGGCTTCATCGTGGTGGAATTGAGGACGTTGATCACACCGGTGACGTTGCGAACCGCGCGCTCAGCGGACTCACGCTGAAAGTGCCAACTGACTTGCCCTTCGAGCGTGACCATCCCGTTGTGTACCTTGGCAGTGACCTCCTCCGGCACGAGCACGTCCCACTCGAGCACACTCTGAATGGCTTCGGCGATGTCGGTATCACTCCGCTTGTGCTCGTTCCGAATCTTGACGGTGAGATCTTGAGCAACCGTGCGAACGCCGGCTACTCGCTTGGTCGCATCTTCAGCAGCCCATTTTTGCGCATAGGTATCCACTGTTCCCAACAGCGAAACAGCTCCCTCGTTCACGCTCACTCCGACCTCGGCCGCGTTCACCTTGGGATCCCATGAAAGCTCGGCTTCGATGTCTCGTTTCAGTTGGTCGTCGGTTTTTGTCATGCCGCGCACCACGCACGATGCATGCCGGGTTGGAGCGGCATGCGAGAGCTCCGTTCAGCGCGTCTTTTGCGCGACCCCGTGCGTCTGAGCCGAAGCTCGCTTCGGCAGCTTGATCGTAAGCAGATCGCCGACGATAGCGACTCTTAGCCGACGAGCATCTACCGCGGTGGGAAGCACGAAAGTTCTTCTAAATGCGGCGCGCGGCGGCGATGAGTCGGGGGCGTCCGGGGTCGTGCTGACGTCTGCCAGTCCCGCCTTTCGCAGAACGATTACCAGCTGCGCCGTCACTCGCACCTCGAGTTCAGGCGCTGTGATACCCGGAACGCACGCACTCATTAGGAACCCCTCCGACGTTTCTGCAACTTCGAATTCGGGCGCGCCTCCTACATTTCCCGTCGCAACGCTGCGGCCCGTCGCCCTCGCGTTGAACAACTCGGGAAACACGCGCAAAGGGTCCCCCTCGTTGGACTGATCGCGGCGCCAGAGACCGCCCTCGAGATAGATCGAATTATTTGGCATGAGATTTCTTTCGAGTTCGGCAACCCGCCGAACCAGCAAGTACGAGCCGGCCAAAAAGCCCTGGAATTCGGAATGCTGCCCGGCATCTCGCGCAGTGTTTGCGCCAAGCGACGCAAACCTAGCAGGCCCTACCTGCACGCCACTCACGCACGCACACGGGTGAGCGTCCTCGTTTCACAGTCAGGGAGGGCAGACGGGGCTCGTGAGCTCGTCCGGTTTGGTTCGCCGTGACTCGCGTTTTGAAGCGGAGTCTCGTTATGGTGTCCCCAGGCGAACGCGCTCGGGGCCGCGCAACATCACTGTGCCGCGGCGCTGTCTGGCCAGCGTCGCTCGGTAATACTGGCGAGCGTTCTGGCGAGGCCGGGAAGCTCAGTCACTCGGAGCGGACTCGAGTGAGCGCTGCGGGCGATATCGCCGAGTGTCACGATGCCGACGAGCTCCCCATCGAACCCCACAACAGGCAGGCGCCGCACCTGGGCGGTGCGCATCTTGTCCTCGATTTCCTTGAGCGTGGTGTTTACAGAGCAGGCCCAGATTTTCGTGGCCATCACGGTCTCGACGCGGATTTCGCGCAATAGGGCCCCCTGAGTGTAGGCGGCCATCGCCAGGTCGCGATCCGTGATCATGCCAATCGGCTTTTGCTGGGCGTCGGTAACAACCACGCACCCAACATCCCAATCCCACATCAGGTGAGCGGCCCGCTCGAGCGAGTCACCCGGGCGGCAAACCGCAACGTTGCGCGTCATTAGATCTTCGGTCTTCATAGTACGGTCAAACGCACGATGCGTGCCCGATGCTGGCGCACGGCACACTACCCATTGCCGGCGCCTGTACAACACGGCCTGTGACACGGTTGCGCCCCGCAGTGTGGCGGTCTCGCGTTCTCAACCGGGCATTGGCGCCAGCTCGTCGTGGCTTTGCCGCGGTATTCCGTCAGCCCCCCGGAGTGCGGCAGCGGCGCGCTTAGTGCAGGCGCTGTGCCTCGCCCATGACACGCTCGAGCCTCGCCCGGACCGCCAAGACTCCTCGCGACGCGCGCGCACGGGCTCGACCGTGAAAGACCACGAGAGCGCCGACCAGATCGTCCGATGCAGTATCCTGAAGATAGTGCGCGAAGACGAAACCCGGAAGCGGAGATTGGCCAGTGCAGCGTGCGGCCGAGCACTCTCGCCGAAGCGCCTCGCACGGCATTTGGCCCTCGTGATCCGAGACATCCGGCTCCCCGATGCGCGTCAAGGCATGACCCGAGCGCTCCGTTTTCCAAAGGTTTCATCATGACCAAGCACCTCGCCGTGTGGCTCGATCAAGACCAGGCCCGCATCTTTCACGTCGATCCAGAGAGAATCGAAGAAGAGACTCTCACCCCGCCGCCTCGTCGCCTTCATTCGACGCATCCGAAAAGGGCTACCGACGATGGCCAAGCCCGTACCTCGAAGCGCTTTCTGCGCGAGATCGCCAAAGAGTTGGAGGGCGCGGAAGAAGTCCTCGTGACCGGCCCTTCGACGACGAAACACGAATTCTTCAAGTTCTTGCACAAACACGATCCGACGTTGGAGCCGAAAATCGTTGGGATCGAGTCAATCACGGACACGAGCGACGGAAACTTTCTCCGCTATGCGCAAGAGTACTTCAAGCTGAGTGACCCGATGCGCTGAGCCCTTTTTCCGAGTCGCGAAGCCAACTGTGCGAACACGGCCACGAGCCGAGAAGGAATACAAGATGTCAAAGAAGATTGCCGTTTGGATCGACCACAAAGAGGCTCGCATCTTCGCCGTCCAGGCGGACAACGAAGATGAAGAGGTGGTGGTGGCCCCTCACCACGTGCACCACACACACACCAGAAACGCGCAGAGCGTCAAGGGTCAGCCTGAGGAGGACAAGCGATTCTTCCGCGAGGTCGCAAACTCACTCGAGGGCGCGGAGCAGGTTCTGATTGTGGGACCGTCCACCGCGAAGCTCGACTTTCTCAGATACATCGAGAAGCACGACCAACCGCGGGGCCCGAAGGTCGTTGGCGTCGAGACAGTGGACCACCCAACCGACGGGCAGCTCGCGGCGTACGCAAAGTCGTATTTCAAGCGCGTCGATCGCATGGAGTAAAAGGAGGCAGTGCCTAGATGCAGCGGCGGGGACCGTGCCTAGCGAGCCCAAACCATGAAAGCAGTAACCTCGAATCAGATCTGCGACTGATGGACGCCTACTGGCGCGCCGCCAACTATCTGTCAGTCGGCCAGCTCTATCTCTACGACAAACCGCTGCTGAAGCGCCCACTGGCCCTGACGCACATGCTGCTCGGTCAAGCTATCGGCTTTGCGCACACCCTCGTCGAGATGTTCGAGGTCGAGATACTCATCACACAGTCACGCGACCCAAGGGCGACAATCGGCGAAGCAAATACTGACGGCTGAGCATGAACGCTCAGGAGCTCATCGCGATCTGCAACAGATCAACGACCTGGTTCACCCCGGGTGTGGCCCAAGCCGCGTCTTCCGCATCCGCCATCGATCGCCACGAGGACGCATGGCCAGTGAGCGTGACCTTGCCTCCCGACGTGTGGACGTGGATCGAGTTGGCCTCTACCGTCGCCTGCCGCAGCAGGGCGGTTTCGACGTTTTCTTTGACCTGCACCTCGGAAACATTCAACGTTGCCAAGGTGATCAGGTTATTGAGACTGACAACACCCTTCAGGTACCGAACCGCCTGATCAGCAGCCTGTCTCTCGGAGTTCCAAGTCACTTGCCCACTCAGGGTAACCGAGCCGTTCCGTACCTCCGCGGTGACCGTATCCGGGACCGAAACGTTCCATTGGAACGCGCGCTGTACCGCTGCGGCGATGTCCGAGTCATTGCGCTTGTGGTCATTGAGGACCTTGACGGTCAGATCCTGTGCGACACTCCTGACCCCAGCCACGCGTTTGGTTGCTTCCTCCGCGGCCCACTTTTCCCAGTGAGTATCGACGTTGCCAAGCAGGGTCACCGCGCCTTGGTCCACGCTTACCGCAATCTGAGCGGCATTGACCTTCGGATCCCAGGCGAGCTCCTGATTGATGTCTCGCTTTAGCTGAACGTCGGTTTTGGTCATGTAGCACTACACGCACGACGCGTGCCCGTTGTGTGCCGCAAATATGCGTTGAGCAACAGCCAACAGCCTGCTCGCACTCGTGGCACCATTGCGCCTCACTTCGAGGTAACACTTCGCTCAACCCCGTCGTGCTGAGATGAGGATGGGTTGAGAAACTCTCTGCATGGAAAAGATGCGGGAAGAGTTGAAGCTAGAGCTATCGGCGTTGGGTCCGCGCGGCCGCGGTCGCCCA
>Ga0247772_1000089_pt1 | contig 38141 bp, 25 predicted proteins | sample UWRJL151409C6_FD_179945 | JGI IMG/M metagenome (GOLD analysis project Ga0247772, IMG submission 179945) | Plant litter microbial communities from Arlington Agricultural Research Station in Wisconsin, United States - UWRJ-L151-409C-6 | ecosystem: Environmental > Terrestrial > Plant litter >...
GCTCGGGCCCAGGCGCGGCTGGCTCCGGTTCAGGTCCGGCCGCCGGTGGCACCACCGGTACGGCGGGCGCTGGGCCCAGCAGTGGTGGAAAGCTCGACCTCGGCGGAGATGGCCCCCAGTTCGTCGGCAACATCACGACCGGCTTCATGAGCAGCATGGATCAGGGCACCCGCAAGTTTGCCACTTACTGGGATCAAGTGACCCCGGAAAATGCTGGCAAATGGGGCTCCGTGCAAGCGAACGCGAACTCGGCCTTCAACTGGACCGCGCTCGACGCCATCTACGACTACGCCGAGCAGAACAAGATCATCTTCAAGCAGCACACCTTCGTTTGGGGCAGCCAGCAGCCGGGCGGCACCATCAACCCAGAAACCGTGCAGAAGTGGATGACCGAGTTCTGCGCGCGCTACCCGAACACCAAGCTGATCGACGTAGTGAACGAGCCCCCGCCCCACACCAAGCCCGCTTACGACGGCAACATCGGCGGCGGCACCAACGGTGATTGGAAATGGATCGCGAACGCTTTCACCTGGGCGCGCACCGCCTGTCCGAACGCGATCCTGATCTTGAATGACTTCAACAATATCGAGTGGACGAACGACAACAGCCACTTCATCGATATCGTCAAGAAGATCCAAGCGCAGAACGCGCCCATCGACGCCATCGGCGCGCAAGCGCATGACCTCGACAACGGCAGCGTCAGCCTGGCCACGGTGACCAAACTACTCGGCAATCTGAACAGCCAAACGGGCCTGCCGGTCTACATCACCGAGATGGACATCGACACCACGGACGACGCGCGGCAGCTCAGCCTGTACAAGCAGTACTTCCCGCTGTTCACGAGCACGAGCTACGTGAAGGGCATCACCATCTGGGGTTGGATCTTCGGCCAAACTTGGGCGTCCGCTCCAAACAGCGGCCTCATCCGCAGCGGCACGCCGCGTCCGGCGATGACTTACTTGATGGAGCAGCTCGGTCGGCCGGCGCCGTGAAGGCGCTCAGCGCAGGTCGTCCGCCGCGCCTGGAACGCTGAGTGGCACCGCGCTCACGGCCAACCGATCTTGCCCCTGGCCCCCGACATCGCTGATGAAGGCGAGGCGCTCGGCATTGACTGCCAAATTCGTGATCAGCTGGCGCGGCGCGGCCACGAGCTGGCGCGGTTTGTCAGTCGCTGATAGCTCGAAGATGCCCGCCATCGTCGAGCAGTAGACGTTCGCCCCGACTGCCAACGGCGAACAGATGAAGTCTTTGGCCAGGGTGCGTTCCTGCTGCAAGTCGAGCGATAGTCCGAGCACGTTGCGACGAGCACCGTCGTAGTAGACCAGCTCTTTCCGACCGCGCAGCAGCGCAGGCCAGCGCCCGCTCTTGGTGGCGGTGAACGTTGCGTCGCCGCCCGATAGCTTCACGCGGGCGATCCGCCAGCCCGCGCCGCCCGGTCGTTCGACGAAGTACAGCGCATCGCCGATCATGGTCAGCGCATCGATCGACCCGGGCGATGCATAGAGCGTTTTCACGCGCCCGTTCTCGCGCTTGCAGATCGCATAGCGAGCGCTCTCGGTGTGCACGAGAAAGGCAAACTCGTCTGCGGCCATGTCGGCCACGATGCGCTGCGGTTGCTCGGCGAGCGCGAGCAGCTTGCTCGGCCCGGAAACCTTCGGCGCGCGCCTCGACTCGCTCCAAATGGCACCTTGCGACCAATACACGTAGTTGTCGCGCGTGACCGTCGCCGAGAAGCTCAAGTCGATCGCGCGCTCGATGGGAGCTTTGCCGGGCATCAGTCGAAATGCCGCGCTGCTGGTCAACAGTTCGATCGCTTCGTCGTCCGCAAAGATCGACGCTTGGTAGGCCGAGCTAGGCAAGGTCAGTAATTGCGTCGGTGCGAGCAATGGCGGCGGAGCCACTGATGCCGATGCCGATGCCGATGCCGATGCCGATGCCGATGCCGATGCCGTCCCGCTCGGCGTCGCGCCGGGCGAACTCGGCGAAGATCGTTCGACGCCGACCGGCTCTGCGACGCTCTTACAGGCGCCGTGGGCCACCGACAAGGCAAACAGCGCCACGGTCGATGACCGACTAAACCACATGCGGGGGAACGGTAGCATTCCGCCCACGTGAAATACCGTATTCGGCAAGTCAGACAGCCTGGTTTTTCAGCCTATCGCTCGGCGCCCCGGGCTCGGAATGACGAAATATGGGATGATTCGACACTGCTCAATATGACACGACAACTCCTTCGCTCTTCCTCGCTTCGGAATTTGACGCCATTGGTTCAACCCGTCGCATTCAGCGCGCTGTTCATGATCGTCGGAGCAGGCTTGGCCTGTAGCGGGTCGGACGCTACTCCGCCGACGGGCGGCGCCGGTCAGAGCCCCGTCACGGGCGGCGCACCGGGTACGGCCGGCGGTCCTGCGGCGGGGGGCACGGGCCCGGGCACTGCCGGGATGACAGCGAGCGGCGGAACTCCCAGCACCGCGGGCACGGGCCCTGGCACAGCCGGTGCCGCGCCGGTCGCGGGCAGTGGCGGCGTCAGCGGCGTTGCGGGTAGCGGTAGTGTCGCGGGCGCGGGCGGCAGCATCACTGGCGGCGCCGGTTCAGGCGCGGGCGGCGCAGGAGCCACGGCGTGGCTGGGCACGTGGACCGCGTCTCCCTATCTCGCCGCATCGGACGCGCAGCCCCCGGCCGCGCTTTCGAACAGCGTGCTTCGTCAAGTCACACACATCTCGGTCGGCGGCGGTAAGTTCCGCGTGCAGTTCTCCAACACGGTCGGCAATGGCGCGGTCGTGATCAAGTCGGCCCACGTTGCCTTGTGCAAAGCCACGCCCAAAGTCGACGGCAGCATCGACACCGCGACGGATAAGGCGTTGGCCTTCTCTGGCATGCCCGGTGTGAGCATCGCGCAGGGCATGGAAGTTTGGTCCGACCCGGTCGATTTCACCGCGCCCGCGCTGAGCAACATCACCATCACCACCGCCTTGGGCAGCGTTCCGAGCAACCTCACCGCCCACGCCGGTGCGAGGACGAACTCCTACGTGCAAGCCGCTAGTACCGACGTGAGCGTCGCAAACCTGACTTCGGCCCCGAAAGGGCTGCACTGGTACTTCATCTCCGGCATCGACGTGATGGCTCCCGCGGGCGCCAAGGGCATCGCCGTCATCGGCGATTCGATCACGGATGGCCGCGGCACCACGGATGATGGCAACGATCGCTGGACGGACGTCTTGGCCGCGCGCCTGCAAGCCAACGCGGCAACCATGAATGTGTCGGTCATGAATCAAGGCATTGGGGCCACGAACCTGATCGGCACCGGCACGGCCGCTCAAGCTCGCTTTGCCCGCGATGTCTTGGGCCAGAGCGGCGTCAAGTACGCGATCATTTACGACGGTGTGAACGACATCGGCGGCGGCGCCAGTGCTGACGCGATGAAGACCGCCTACGCCGCAATGGTGAGCGCCGCCCACGCCAAGAACGTGATCGCGATCGGCGCGACCATCCCGCCCTTCGGCGGCAACAGCTACTACAGCGCCGCGCACGAGATGGTCCGCACGACGATCAACGCGTACATCAAGACCGCCGCGTTCGATGGCTTCATTGATTTCGACACCGCGCTGACCGATGGTGGCAACCCACCCAAGCTGCAGGCGACCTACGCCGCGTGGTCGCAGATGGACGGTCTGCACCCCGGTCCCGCCGGCTACAAGAAAATGGGCGACACGCCCGACCTGATGTTGTTCACGAAGTAACTCGCGCGCCAGAATCCGGACAGGGTCGTCAGGTAGTCCCCGACGACCCCTCCCACACAACCCGTCATGCGGGTCGGCACCAGGCGGTTGGAAGAGTCGAGGTGGCGCGTAGAGTCGGGGGACGCCAGCTGGTCGAACTAGCTGATGGGGAGGCGTCGAGTCGAGGCGCGTCAGCACGTCGGTCAGTAACGCGAGGCGACCTGTGAACGGCCAGCAACAAGCCCGTCTTGAGCTACAGCCCAACGACGGGTTCGCTCCTTGGCACCACCTTCGACGCCACTTCGCGTATCGCCATCTCCGACACTTACACTCGGAACAGTTACGGAGAGCTCGCTTCGTACAGCGCGAAAGTAGGCACGTCGCCGCCATTCTATTCGGTCACCTACGACGACCCGGCTACGATCGGACGAGACGGCTTCGGACGCGTGAAACGCGCGTGGAACAACGTGTCCGGCACCGTTCGCGACTACAACTAGGACGATCGGGTCGACTGGCCTGGGTAGGCGACGGTGGTGCCGCGCTGCGACACTACACATACGACGCCAACGGTAATCGGCTCAGCACGAGCCCCACGTCGACGACTCCGATCGCCACCTACGACGCGCAAGGTTGGCTCACGTATTACGACGGAGTATCAGCAACGACCCGATCATTTTCGGTGGTACACAGGCCAACCTCTACGTGTATGCGAAAAACGACCCCATGAACTTCGTGGATCCGCGAAGTCTATGGGGAGTCGGACCCGTAGGCGGCAGCGCGGAAGCCGGGGCCAGTGTCATCGGTGCCGGCGCGCAGGTAGCCGCTGATGCGGGGATCTTTTGGGGCGGGACATCAGGATTCAACACCGGTTTTTTTTGACAGCGGCGGGATCTTCGGTGGCACACCTGCTGCCGGACCGTGCGGTCCTAGCCCGCCACGCGGACCGTTGCATGTCGTGAGCGGTGCCTACGCAGGGTGGGGCGAGGGCGCCTTCCTCACCAACGCCAAGTCAGTGGGTGAACTGGGGTGGGTACTTCGACATTGTGTCGCTCAACCTCCCGTGGTTTAGCGTTAACGTCAGTTTCGGTGGCGGAACCTGGATCGTAGCGCTTACAGGTGGACCCTGGAGTACGCCAACTGCCGACGCTAGCTTCTACGGAACGGACACGAAGACGTGGCCCTGACAAACGTACTCGGACTGTTGTTCGTTGCTTTCCTCCTAGTCTGCACTTTCGCCACGCTCTCAATCGTGGCAACGCGTCGGTCCGGTTGGGCAGCATTGGCTCGCGCGCACAGCAGTCCGTTCGACGGTTCAGCGCTTTGGGTTGCGTCTGGTTGGTGCCATGTTGGTGCTTTGAATGCTCTTCCCGGCCGAGCGCTTCGAACGTTCTTAAAGGTTCGCGCTTACGATCGTGGACTCGTTATTGAGCCAATGCTGCTCGAACGATTCGTTTGTGCCCCGGCCTACGTGCCCTGGAGCCGCATTGAACATCAGGGGCAAAGGTGGATGCGTGCAACCTGGGACGTATGGTCAGTTGGAGAGGTATGCTTTGGATTCCAGCCAACAATCGCCGAGCGTTTGCTCGCGGAGCAGAACAGGCACGCTGTTTGACAGCCGATAGTTTACGTCAAGCGCTCGTTGCCTTGGCGTAAGGGATCATGATCCGAGCGTGGGTCCGTGGACGAGCAAGGGTCGGATTCTGTTGTTGGACGACGGGTTAATTTGTACGCAATCCGTTCGGTCATGCCCGTTCGGAACAAAGCCGCTTGAGGTCGCTATCTCGGGGGCATGGACAAACGGAGCGGCAACAGACGAGTCGTGTGGACTGTAGAGATTTTGGAGGCGATGCGCGTTCACGACGGCGGCGAAAGCACGGCGCGGCGGAAGACGTTGGATGCCAGCTTGTTCTGAGTTTCGGGCTGCACGAGAGTCTTTGCCAATAGGCGGGGACGAGCTCCAGCAGGCGATCTTGTGGCCAGGCGCGGATGAGACAGAACAAGTCCCTGACGCGCCGTGGGCTCGATTCCGTGCAGGCGACGACGACGAACAACCGAACAACCAGTTCCCAAGACCGCGGAGGTGGTGGCGGAGATTCAGCTCGCTGATGTTGTTGTGGCGTGGAGCCGCTCGTCACGTCCCCGGCGGCCTTGTGCCAAAGGCGCTCATCCCGGTACTAAGCCGCGCGGCCGTGATCCCCTGCTGCGCGGCGAACTTCACCGCATTCCTGCCGAAGACGTTGGCTCTGAGTCACAAAAGCCGAAAGGCGCTGCTCGTTTCCGAACAGCGCCTTTTGGCGTCGCTGACTGAGATTCGTATCAGAACAAGAGCATCATGCGGAAGCGGCCGCTGAGTGCGTTGTTCGTGTAGATGCCGGTCTTGAAGTCTTCGACGTGGTTGCTAGCGTGGGAGAGCACGAACTTGAAGTAGAGCTTCTCCCAGAGCGTGTACTGAATGGCACCGAAGATCTGGGTCTGGTCGTTGGTGTCGACCTTGCCTTGGTGCGGACCGACGCGACCGTCTGGGCGCATGTCTTCACGGCTATTCTTGAAAGCGCCGAAGCCGAGCACTAGAGGTTCATAGCCGGGGCTTCCGTTGATGAAGCCACCGAACGTTTGCACGGTGTTGCTGCCGGTGAGATCGACGTTGCCGTCTTTGTCGATGTTATCTTCGAAGCCGCGACCGAAGCTGCCGCCGAACTCTACGAACGGATTGACCACGAATTGAGCCGCAAAGCCGTAGCCATTGCGAACGTTCTTCTGCTTCTGCGTCGAGTCCTGCGGGCTCGCCTTACCGTACTCCAAACCGGCTTTGAGCTTCATCCAGCCGATGTCGAAGATGGCGGAAGGACGGATGTCGAGTTGATAGGGCTGGGAAGTGTTGCCGCCGGTGCCGATGTGGCCCATCAGCTCTCCGCGCAGATACTTGGTGGGATAGATGTGCGCTGCGTACGCGCCGAGCAAGGCGTCCGTACGGTCCCAGAAGTAGCTCAGCCCGTAGCCATCCGTTGGCCTCGGTAGTGAAGAGCCCGGAATGTAAGCACCCGCGCGCTCGAGCGTGTTTTGATCGAGGCCCATGCCGTAGTGATTGGCAATTTCCCAGCCTTGGAAGCGGCCGACGGTCACGTCGAACAAGTTCCACTTCCCGACGCGCACCCAGAGATCGTCCGTGGTGCTGAGGTTACCAGTGAGCGGATCCGGGCCCATGTCGCCGTGCAAGACCAACTCTGCGTTGCCTTGGACGAACCAACCGTTTTTGGCGTTGTAGGTTGGCGTTACACGGACCACGCCGCGCGTTTGCGTGGTCCAGCGATTCTGGTCGTGGAGGCTCGCCGACAGCACCTTGTCCGCCAAGATGTGCGTGTTGCTCACGTCGTTCCAGAGCGAGCCGGAAAGGCCAATCCGGAGCGCCGGGCCGCCTTCGATCAGCGGCATGTACGGCCATTGTTGGCCGTGGAACGTGAGCCACAGCGAGCCGTACTTGATGCCGCGTGTCTGCGCGCTCGGGTAGGCCGAACCGGGCAGGTTTTCGATGCCCACGAGCGCGACCGTCTTTTCACGCTCGACGCTGGTGCCGGATGCGGTGGTTGCCGTAGGCGGGGGCAGGGGCTCTGGAGGTTTCACCTCCTCGGCGACCTTTTCTGGTTCCTTTACCGGTTCCACCGCGGGGGTGCCCGCGGGAGCATCGGCGGGCTTGTCCGCCGCGTCGTCTGTCCCAGCCGAAGCGGGGGGCTTGGTGGCGTCGTCCTGAGCCAGCGCAGGTGCGCTGAGACCAAAGCAGAACGAAGCAATAGACAGGGCTACGCCGAGCCCCAAACGATTTCGTCGATAAGTCATGCTGCTGATTCCGATGTTCGCGAGTGTGCTCGGGGCTGCTCAGTTGATCGTGAAGGTGCCCATGTTGGTGCCGGCGGCCGCGTCATCCGCGTCCTTACCGATCAGGACGGTGTAGGTGCCGGGATCGATGACCCACTTGCCCTTCGTTTCCTTGGGATCTGCGGAGTTCGGTGCCCAGCGGCGTAGATCCCGAATGCGTACCGGGAGCTGAGCGGTGGTGGTCATACCCTTTGGCACACTCACACGCGCGAAGCTCTTGAGCTCCTTGATCGGACGATCACCGATGGTAGTGTCCGGCTTCGGCGGCGGCTTGATGAACAGCATCGCGATTTCGTCGCCGTCCCGATCGCCCGTGTTCTTGATGTCGACGGTGACGTTGAAGACCGCGTCCTGAGTGGCCGCGACGCAGGGCACTACCACGTTCGAGTACTCGAACTTGGTGTAGCTCAAGCCGTGACCGAACGGGAACACCATGTCGATCGCGCCGGCGGCCTTACGACGATCGTACTCGCGATAGCCGAAGAAGTAGCCCATGTTCGTGGAGGTTTCGGCGTCCTTGAACTTCAGCTTGTCTTGCTCGCCTTGCGTCGGCCAAGACATCGGCATCTTGCCCGAGAAGTTGGCTTTGCCGAAGATCAACTGGCCGAGCGCAGAACCGACCCGCTGCCCGCCGTAACCAGCCCAAACGGTTGCCTGGTTCTTGTTCGCATGAGCGAACCAAGGCAAGTTCACGATCGAGCCCGAGTTGATGATAATGATGGTCGGCTTGCCTCTATCGAGCACTTTGGTGACGAAGTCGTTTTGACTCATCCCGCTCATCCCGGGTTTTGGAGCTGGCAAGTCGAGGCTAAAGCGGTCGCCGCCTTCGGAAATGGCGTACTCCTCACCTTCGTCGCCCGCGGTGTAGCCCACGACCACGACGATCGTGTCCGCATCGGCGACCGCGTCTGGGGTGTTGCCAGAGGTTACAGTCCGGCTTGCGCCGGCGGCGTCCTTGATGCCCTGGTAGGGGCCGACGGTCTTGGCTGGATCGCCGTTCACGCGGCTCGAACCGCGGTCACCGAGCGCTGCATCAGTGGCGAAATGAAAGTTGCAGTACCTCGGGTCCTTGCCTTCGAGGGAGGGGCAGCTCTTAGGCACGGTCGAGGTGAAGAGCGTGAACTCGCGATCTGGGCCGAGCACGGCAATCTTGCTCGCTGCGTCCGTGAGCGGCAGCACCGGCGTGGCGTCTCCATTCCTGAGCAACACGGCCGATTTGACCTCTGTCTCTTCGGCCAGAGTCTCGTGATTCGGGTTCGAGACCGACGTGACGGACAGAGTGGAGGTCACGTCCTTTTGGTTCCTGCTCCAGCCGTCGGTTGAGAGAGCTGACTTGAAGCGGAATTTTTGGGTGAGGACGCGCCGTGCGGAATCCTCGACCAGTGATCCGTCAGTGGCAGGGTTGGTGAGCGTGGAGACCGAGTAGTGAAGCGTCCATGGGACTTCGATGTCGAGACCGGCTTTGACTGCATCCTTGGTATCGCTTTGGGCGATTGAGCTATCCGGCGTGTTGTTATCGCCCGGCATCGCCCACCAGTCCGAAAGCACCAGACCTTGGTAGCCCATGCCTCCGTCTGCGACCGGCGCCTTCAAGATGTCTCGCAGCAAGTGCTCGTTCTGCGTGTTCTTGACGCCGTTGATTTGGTTGTAGGAGGCCATGATGCAGCCCATGCCGCCGTCCTGAATCACCATCTCGAAGTGACGCCCGTAAATTTCGCGCAGCGTCTGCTCATTCATGATGGCGTTCTGGGTCGAACGCTTGAGCTCGATGTTGTTCGCGGCAAAGTGCTTGGCACAGCCCACGACGTGGTGCTGCAAGCCAACCGTGAATGCGGTTGCCATGCGGCCGGTGTGGTAGCTGTCCTCGCTATACGTTTCCTGCGTGCGCCCCCAGTACGGGTGACGAATGATGTTCATGCAGGGCGCGAGCAGCATGTTGTTCAGAGAGGCGGCCGTTTCATCACCGATGGCCAGACCAACCCGCTTCTCGAGGTCCATGTCCCAAGATGCCGCGCGCACGGACGCGGCGGGGAACACCGTCGCGTAATTCTTATCGTCGGTGTTCTTTCGGTTGTTTGGCTGACCGGCGTCCAGGTTCACGCCGTGGCCGGCGTCGCGGTAGTTGTAGCCACGGATAATGGTTCCGTCGCTTAGCGTGATGTCCGGGCTACGCTCGATGTCTTGGTAGTCCGGCTGGGCGCCGACGTCGATGCCCAGCATCTGGCTGGCCTTTTGCGGGCCGTTCATCGCCCCGATTGTGTCGTTGACCGCCTTCACGACTTCCGGAGTTACCGAGTACGCTTCCATGAACTGCGCGTCGAACTGCTGCGAGGGAGCGGTTTTGCATTGCGCTGGCAAGTTGTCTGTATTGGGGCCACCAGCAGTGCCGGTGCTACCCGAGTTGCCGGTGCCCACCGAGGCTCCGCTCTTGGCGCTCTCGAAGGCGTCCTGAACCTGTTGGGAATGACCGCACGCGGCCGCGATCCACGCGATGGCGAGTGCGGAGGTGATCGCAGAGGGCTTAAAGGGCAAAGACCGACTCATGAACGGGAACTCCTTGGGGCGACGATATACATCAAAGCTAAAATCAAGCCAAAACCGGGCGCAGCGGGCCAAGCCGCTTCGTTACACCACGACACCACCTGCGGGCCGCGGACCTTAGCGCAATGATGAGAAAGAGGTCTTCTCAATTACTGATTAAAAGCAAGGCGCTCGTAAGCTGGGGGAAGAACTTTTGACCGACACTTCAGGTGACACCGGCTGCATGGCCTCGAGACCCAGAGGGCGCGAGGTGAGCGAAAGAACCGAGCGAGCCCCTGAGTGAGAGCGCGCAGCGTTCTGACGTTGGTTGAATTCCCGGAAGCCGCGCTATTGATCACGGGACGGGCGACCGGGCGCGCATTTCCCGAGTTTATGCAGTGCGAGCCTCGAAATATCCGGCGTGGTCGTAGGCTTGTTGCTCGACTGAAAGGGACTGAAGTGAAAAAGGATGCGCACGTCAGGTACGGGCGCGACTGGGCTGTCAGGGGGCCTGGAGCGCTGGATCGGCGTCGCTCGCCTGCCTCGCGACGTCACGGTCCGGGAGCCTGGTGCGCTGGGAGGTGCGTTGCGGGATTGCGATCGCCAGCTCTCCCTGACGGTCCGCGGACTGATGAAGCTCTCACGCCATCACCTTTGAGTCTACTCGGGGTCATTCGCACGGAGTCAGGACAAGGGACACGCAATAGTCATTTGGCCATCAGTCACACTTGGTCATGGTGACGTGTTGATTGATGACGTTGTTCGTCTGCGTGCAATGGCGCATCTCGCCACGCAACGATCGATGTTCAGCTGCGCGTTGACGCGTCGAATTTCGCCAGATTGACGTGGAGCTCGATGCGCGCGATTTGAAGCTCACGAGCGCGGAGGCGCGCTGACGATCGTGCGGCACGACATGGGGATGCAAATGGCGCAGACGCCCAACGCGGGTTCGGGTTGGCAATCTCCGGGTTCGGTTTTGCGCGTTCGCTTGTGTACGGAGGCGCACGTGGGGCTGGGTTGGTCGAGCGCGGCTCACGCGGCATTGGAAGCTGCGGCGGGCGCGGGCATTCGTATCGTCGAAGGCGAGCAGCACGCGGATCTCTTGCTGATTGCGGGCACCGCCGAATGGGCTGAGGGCTTCATTCGGCATTCCCGGGCGGCGGGCGATCCGACGCCCATCGTCGCCCTCAACGGCAGCGCGGAAAAGAGCGCGAATGCGCGGATTCTGGACGCGGGGGCGGACGACTGCCTCGCGTGCCCCTTCGATTCGGCTGAGCTTCTGGCGCGTGTGCGCGCTATCGTGCGGAGGCTCGGGAACGGTGTGGCGCGCAACATCGAGATTGCAGCCAATTCCGAGACGCTTCGGATTCGTGTCCGCGACGTCGAGGCGCGGGTTTCTCGCAGACAATTCGAGGTTTTCATGTGCCTGGCCGAGCACCGAGAGCGCTGGGTCCACTCCGATCAGATCATCGCTGCTGTGTGCGGCACGCATCACGATCCGGGCACTTCGCTGGTGCGCGTTCAGATCCATGGGCTTCGCAAAGCGATTGGTGAGGCACGCGAGTGCATTCGTTGCGACGGGCACAAGCGCTACATGCTCACGCTGGCGACGGCTTGAGTGTGGTCGCGACGACTCGCAAGCGTCCCAAGGCTGCTAACAGCTAAATAACACCTGACACGCTTGCCGGGCAGCTAATGAGGGAGGAAGTCTGCCGTGGCTAGAGCCACGCGGCAACCAAGGAGTAAATCATGACGCTGCGCGCATCCGTCGTAACGATTGTATTCTGTGTCACTGGCGTGTTGCTTGCACCCGGCACCGTCCAGGCGATTACGCTTCCGGATGGCGGGACTTGCGGCAACCTCACCAGTTGCCTGCAGATCCAGAACACTGGACCGGGTACGAGCTTCCGCGGCATCTCGGAACTTGGTCCCGCTATTCAGGCAATTTCCCACGCGGGCACTATCGACGGTGACGGTGTTCGAGCTGACGGCTACGTCGGCGTGCGGGCCACCGGATCCAATGCTGGAGTTTTTGGTATCTCAACTAGCGGCTATGGTCTAAGGGGAAGTTCTCAGACTAGTTACGGCATATACGGCTATTCCAGCTCAGCCAACGGCGTTGTCGCGCAAAACAATGACATCAACTTCTCCGCCGCGACTGTCTCCGCCTTATCTGGGGATCCGCAGAACGGCCTCGCGTACTGGGGAACCGGTGCGATTCAGATCACGAGTAGTCGAGCGGAAAAGGCAGGCGGTGGCTCGTGGCAAGTGTATTCCGATGCTCGGCTCAAGCGAGACATAAGCCCACTGCGATTAGGACTAGCGCAGCTCCGCGACGTCCGACCGGTGACATTCAAGTACAACGGGCTCGGTGGTACCACTGACGACGGTCACGAGTTCGTCGGGGTGATCGCGCAGGAGCTGGAGAAGGTGTTCCCGAGCATGGTCACGTCTCGCAAAGGGAAGTTGCAACCCACCGACGCCGCTGACACCGACATCAAGATTGTCGACCCCAGCGCTCTGACCTTCGTACTGATCAACTCCGTTAAGGAGCAGCAAGCGATCATCGAGCGTCAAGAGCGTCGCATCGCGGCTCTCGAACGCGGTCGCGGCATCACCGCTTCGATGTTCGGGGGCAACGGCGTGGAGCTGGGTCTCGCGATGGGCCTGCTGCCGCTCGGCTTTGTTGCTCTTCGCCGGCGAAAGGCATCGAAGAGCGCGGAGTGAGTGGATTCGCAGCGCTCGCGCGGCGCGACGTGCCGCCGTGCGGTACTAGGCGCAGACGTAGAGGGGCGCGTTTCGAGTCGATCGGGCCTGGAGCCAGACTCGAAGCGCGCCCGAACACGCGGTGAGCCGGCCTTGTCGACGTCCAACGCGCGGAACCGCGTGAACTCGGAGGTGCATTGCGGGATTGCGATCGCCCAACCTCGCTGGGCAATGTGCGTGAGAGGTATCACTTTTCTTGTGTGCGCCTTCTGCTCGCTGATTCGCCGTTTGGAATTTTGTAGACAGGTTTTCAGCCTCAGTCGCGACGCTCGTGGCGCGTCCGCTCGATTCATGTGTCGTGTACGCGCGAGGTTGCGCTGAGCGCGTCGTTCGTGGCTGCACTCGACTCAGAAGTCATTTCTCACGTTAAAAACGCTGCTGTGCGCCGGTCTGCATGCTCGAATAACGCATGATAGACAAGAGGAATGAGCGGCCAATATCGATTGGTGGGATTGGGGAATTCGGAGCTCTTGGCTGGGTTGTCAGAGCTGGTTCGTCAGACCAATTCGTTGACGGGCGTGCTGCTCGCGCACTTGGTGGAGCTGGAAGAGAGGAAGCTTCATCTGGAGCTCGGATTTTCTTCGCTTTTTGCGTACTGCGTGGAAGCCTTGGGCATGAGCGAGGGCACCGCTGGCCGACGGGTCACGGCCGCGCGCGTGTGCCGGCGATTCCCGCAGCTGTTCGAGCGGGTCGCTCGGGGTGAGCTGCACCTATGTGCGTTGTGCGCGCTCGCGCCGCACTTGGATCTTGGAAACGCAGCCGAGCTCTTCGATCTGTCCGTGGGGAAGACTCGACGCCAGGTGGAGGAGCTGCTGGCCGCGCGTTTTCCGCGCCCGGATGTACGAGAACGGATCCGTCGTCTACCCGCGCGCACGCAAGTAGCGAAACCGGGAGAGGTCGTTGATCGAGCGGCGCCGCAGTTTCAAGCCGTGGAACTGCCCAGCTCGCCGGTGTCGGGTTCGGAAGAGCCAGCTACTGTCGGCCATCCCGCGCCGATTGCGTCTGGGGCCAAGGTCTCTGATGCTCGTCCTCGTTCTCGCGAAGTCGAGCCGCTTTCTGCTGACCGCTATGGCGTACATTTCACGGCCGACGCCGAGCTTCGCGATCTGATTGAGCGCGCGCGTGCGCTCGCCAGCCATCGGCTTCCGAATGGCGATCTTGCAGGCTTGATGAAACTGATGGCCGCGAGTTTCGTGCGGCAGGAAGAGAAACGGCGGTTCGGAGTCGGTGCGAAACCGCGTCGCGTTGAGCGGACGGAATCGAAGCGCATCGCTGTTCGAGCGACTCCACCAGGTGGAGCTGGGGCATCGTCAGGAGCAACCGCAGTTCGAACAAATGAGGGTCGCGTGACTGCGGTAGGCAAGCGTGGACGCTACCTGTCGGTGGCGGTGCGGCGTGCGATTCACGACCGAGATCGCGGGCGGTGTGCGTATGTTTCGGCGGGTGGGCGGCGTTGTGATGCTCGGGCGTTTCTCGAGTTCGATCACGTGATTCCGCATGCGCGGCATGGCTCGCCTGACGCGCCGAACATCCGCTTGCTTTGTAAGGCGCACAATCTCTTGCACGCTCGGCACTGTTTTGGTGCAATGCATGTCGCCGCGAAGATCGCGGTTGGGAAGCGCCCGCAGCGTCCCCAAATGTAGCCGTATCCATGAACATTGGCGAAGGCTGATGCCCAGGCGCGCGGAACGCGCTAGACGGGTTCGGGACACGTGCAACAGGGTCGGGACACTGGGATGAAACGGAAGAAATGGCGGCGGCTCGCGATCGCGGCGTGGGCGGTGGGGGTGTTCGGTTTGGCGCCCGGGGTGGCGCGGGCGCAGAGGCCGGAGGTGGTGGCGCCGACGCAGATTGCGGCAGAGCCGGTGCCGTATCCGGAGGGTGCCCACGGTGCGGCGGAGGTCGTGCTGGAGCTGGTGATTGCGCAAGATGGCAGTGTGAGTGATGTGAGCGTGCGCGAGGGCAGTGAGCCCTTTGCCAGCGCGGCACGGATCGCCGTGTTGCGCTGGCAATTCACGCCGGCTAGCCGCGACGGCATTCCGATCCGGGCGCGCATCACGGCCAAGATTTCGTTTCGGGAGCCGGTGTTCGTTCCGGCAGTGGCGCCCGAAAGCTCGCCCAAGGCAGCTGACAAATCGACGACGAACAGCAAACCTGTGGAGCCGGCACCGACCGAGATCCGCGTGCTGGGTGAAGAGCGGCAAGAGCTCGGCTCGCTGCACATTCCGCGCAGTGAAACGCGGCTGATCCCCGGCGCATTTGCGGATCCGTTTCGGGTGGTGGAGGTGCTGCCCGGCGTGGCGCCGGTGCTGAGCGGCATTCCGTATTTCTATGTGCGGGGCGCGCCGCCTGGCGATGTCGGCTATCGCATCGATGGCATTCCGGTGCCGCTTTTGTTCCACGTGGGCGCGGGGCCTTCGGTGATCGCGCCCGCGCTGGTGGATCGGGTGGACTTGTTTCCGGGTGCGTATCCCGCGGAGCACGGTCGAGTTGCGGGGGCGGTGATCGCGGGCGAGACTCTGGCGCCCAGTGCGGTTGCGCATGGTGAGGCGCAAGCGCGTATCTTCGACGCGGGTGCGATGATCGAGCAGCCGTTCGCGAATGGGCGGGGCAGCGTGACGCTCGGTGGTCGCTATGGCTACACGCAAGCCATTCTTTCGTTGGTCGCGCCGGACTACGGGCTCAGTTATTGGGACTACCAAGCGCGCGTTGCCTATCGCATCAACGCCACCGATACGTTGTCGGCGTTCGCGTTCGGCGGCCTGGATCAGCTGACCAACAAGCCGATCGATCGCAAGTTGTTCGATACGCAATTTCATCGCTTGGATTTGCGTTGGGATCGCCACACCGAGCAGAGTCACGTGCGCGCGGCGTTCACGCTCGGTGCGGACCACGTGTTGAACGCTCAGGAAGGCCCCGCCGGCGCCGGCAGTGAACTGCGCGACACGACGGCGCGCTTGCGGCTCGAAGTCAGCCATCGCCTGAGCCCAAAGCTGCGTCTGCGCGGTGGGGCGGATGCAGGCCTGAGCAACGTCAAGACCGAGATCGACAGCTTGGGCAGCCACGTCGTGGCCCAAGAGCCGCGCGTGGATTTCGCAGGCGGTGCGTACGCGGACGCGATCTGGCGCCCGGCGCGCGTCGCGGAGATCGTGCCCGGCCTGCGCGTCGATTGGGCGCGCGCTCGGCAACAAAACCATGTCTACGTGGAGCCGCGGCTCGGCACGCGTTTGCGCATTGCGCAGGGCGTGTCTTGGGTTTCGGCCTTCGGTATCGCGCATCAACTGCCCACGCAATCGATCCGCGTCCCGGGCCGTGCTCCGAACGGCCTCGAGCTCGCAGAGCAAGAATCCTGGCAAGCGACTACGGGGGTGGAGTTCGTGCTGCCCGCGAGCATGCTCGGCAAAGTCAGCCTGTTCCACGCCTGGGTCGATGCGTTGGACGCCGATCTCACGGGTCGCAGCTACGGCGCGGAGTTTTTCGTGCGCCGCAACTTCAGTGAACGCCTGGGCGGCTTCATCTCCTACACCCTTTCGCGCACGACCTACACGCACCTCACGCAAACTTACCAAGCCGAATTCGATCGGCCCCACGTGCTCTCGCTCGTGCTCGGTTACGATCTCGGCAATGGCTTCCGCTTGGGCGCTCGCACGCTGGTCGAATCGGGCCGGCGTTACGCCGTCGCGTGCCCCACGCCCGACTGCGGCCCTGGCGATCCACTCGCGCCCCGCCCGTTCGTCGACATGGGCCGCACGCATCCCTTTTTCCGCTTGGATTTTCGCTTCGAAAAGCGCTGGCAACTCGCGGGCGGGCGATGGATCTCCGGCACGTTCGAATGGTTCAACGCCACGCTCTCGAAAGAAGCCGACTTCGTGAGTTGGGATCCGGTACACGGCGGCTTGGTCACGACCGATCGCAGCCCCCTGACCCTACCGAGCATCGGAGTCGAAGCGGGCTTTTGATGCCCCGCCGTTGTACGGATGCCCGATGCCTGCGGTACAGGCAGAATTATGCTGCGCGCGTCGGCTTTGAGGCGCGCTTGCTTCGTCCCTTGCGCAGTTCGTCTTTGACGACGCGCCGAACAACATCCTCGAGCGGCTCGTTCTTGGTCTGAACATAGATCGCCGGTAGCGATGACAGCAGTGTCGATCTGAAGGGCGGTTGCGACGACGAATGCATCAACGGCGCGAGTGGGCTTTGCGGCTTCCGCTTCAGTGGTAGACGCGTCACTCAGTGCGACGGCTGCGTCGGGCCCTGCGCGGTCGCTACCTCTGACGCCGCGGCGAGGGCGAGCTTGTGGCGGCTCACGCTGTTGCCGTCGTCGGGGCGGAGGCGACGAAATACGATGGTCGAGGCGATGGTGAGCGCGCCCAGGAGTAGGAATGCGTGGTGCACGCCCCGGATCATGTCTGAGGCGTCGCTGTGGAAGCGATCGGGGATGAATAGCGCGGTGGTGAGCGAGGCGGCGGCGATGCCGAAGCTCACCGACATTTGTTGAAGGGTGCTGGCGAGAGTGCTGGCCATGCTGGTGTCGCGCTCGCTCACGTCTGCGTAGACCAGCGTGTTCATGCTGGTGAACTGCAGTGAGGAGAGGAAGCCGAAAGCCATGGCCTGGATGCAGATCAGCCATACGGGTGTGTGCGGGTTGATGGTGGCGAAGGCCGCGATCAGGAAGCCCAGCAGTAAGGTGTTGGCCACGAGCACGCGGCGGTAGCCGAGCCGCGCCAGGATCTTGGGCATCGAGAGCTTGAGCGCGAGCGCAGTGACGGACTGGGGCAGGATCAAGAGGCCTGATTGAATCGGGGTGTAGCCGAGGCCAACTTGATACAAGAGCGGCAGTAAGAAGGGCATGCCGCCGACACCGAGACGGGTCACGAAGCTCCCGCTCAGTGCGGCTCGCAGAGTGCGAATCTTGAGCAGGCCGAGCCGCAACAGTGGGTACTGTGCCCGGGTTGCATGCAAGCCGTATGCGGCGAGTAAGGCGGCGGCGAGCAGCGCCAGCGCGGACACTTCGAGCACGCCCAGGGTGTGCTCGCCGAATACTTCGAGCACGTACGAGAGTAGGCCGACTCCGCCGCCGAAGAGCGCGAGTCCGATCCAATCGAGCGGCGCGCTTTGCGCTGCGCGATAGTCCGGCAGGTGCCGATAGACCAAGAACAGGCCGAGTAAGCCGATCGGCAGATTGACGAAGAAGATCATGCGCCAGTGCAAAAAATCCACGATCAGGCCGCCGACGAGCGGACCGAGCATGGGGCCGATCAACGCGGGGAGGGCTACGAAGCTCATCGCGCGCACCAACTCCGATTTGGGGAAGGCGTGCACCATCGTCAGCCGTCCGACGGGCACCATCAGCGCGCCGCCGCAGCCCTGGAGGATGCGACACGCAACGAGCACGTGCAGATCGCTCGACACTCCACACAGCACGGAGCCGAGGGTGAAGATGCCAATCGCGGACGCGAACACCACCCGTGTGCCGAAGCGATCCGCGACCCAGCCGCTCACGGGGATGAACACTGCCAGGCTGAGCGTGTAGCTGGTCAGCACCGATTTCATGCTCAGCGGCGCGACGTGCAGCGCACTGGCGATGGCGGGCAGCGCGGTATTTAGGATCGTCGTGTCGAGCGACTCCATGAAGAATGCCACTGCGACCAAGTACGGCAGCATGCGCAGCACCGCGCTCGACGGGGGCGATGGTGGCACGCGCGGCTGCGGCATCTCGCGCGTAGCCTAACCCGCGGTGCGCCCGTGAGATGCGGGATCTGCGCCCGAAATTGCAGCGCCGATGCGGCGATACGTCCAGGGTGCCATATCCAAGTGGAAGTGCGTACGATGCTCGGGGTCGGGAGGGCCGATCACACCGCGGAACAGGTCGTTTTCTCGCAATGCTTGCCTCAGTTTTCCAAAGAAATGCTGGTGCAGAGCGCTGACCTCGGTGGCTCGTGCGGGCGGTTCGTAGTCTCGAAAAACGGTGACGGTGAAGGCGGCTCTCAAGGGCTTGGGCAATGCGTCACCTCTCGAAGAAGTAACGGGCAGGGCGGGGAAGTGAAAGCCGGTGACGTCGATCGCGTTACCGAGCGCGTGTTCACTCAATTTCGCGGTTCGATCTGAGACTTCGCGGCAGGCGTAGGTTCCCACATGGAGGATTTTCGTTGGCGCGCGGCCGTATACTTGTTGACCAATTTGCGTCAGCAACTCTTCGAACCGTTCGAGCCGTGCCGCAAAGGGCGGAGCGACATCGCTGGGCGGCTCCAATTTGACCCACGTGCCTCGATAGCGAACGAGTGACTCCGGATGACAACGAGGTTCACTCGGTGCCGGACGGCGGTCTATCGAGTCGAGAGCGTAGGGCTCACCGCTGAGTCGATTGAGATCTGCCAGCGTGCAACTCGAAGCGGCCAAACCGATCATCCACCCGGCCAGCTCCGACCGAACCATGGGACAAGCTACGAAGCCGGCGAGCGTCGCGCAAATGTGTCGGAAATGCGGGCTGTTCTTGGGCGACACGAGGCGAGCCGAGGTGGGAACGGATGTTGCTGCGTTGCGGTCATGAGCATTCAACCGACAGACCCGGGCAATGGCTCGATCGACCCGCCGCCGTTCAATCCGAACCCTGTGCCGCTGGAGCCGAGCACGCCCGCGCCGCTCGAAGATCCGCCGCTGAATCCGCCCGATCCGAACGATCCGCCGCGCCCAGCGCAGCCCGAACCGCCGGCCCCGGATGACCCGGGTGCGCCCGACGAATCGATCCCGGAGGGCCCCGATCCCTCGCCGCTCGGCGCTTCAGCTTAGCCTAAGGCGTCGCAATTCGTCTCGGTTGGCCAGTGCGCGCCCCCACTCGCACTGGCGCCGTGCTCGAGGGCGAGGTTCTGCCTCTCGCTCGGTGCGCCGAAGCGCGACGCCGAAGGCTGCGCCGGCCTGTGACTTGTCGCGTGACCATCAATCATCATCCGTCTTCGAGCCCCATTGAGCGTGCGTTGGAGTCGGATCAGGGAGCGATTTGCAGCAGGACCGGCTTGAAGCCGATCGGTTTTTGCACCGGCGTGAGGTTGACCCAGTACGGATCGGTGTTGAAAGTCAGGTTGTCGAACGAGCCGTATACGGAAGGGGAGCTGTTGAAGTGCTGTGAGGAGAAGCGTACGTATTTGATGCTGCTCGTGGGGTCATCGATGCGCAGGGTTTGCCATTGGCTGAACCCGGGCGTGCCGTAGGCAGCGGGGTAGTAGACGGTGGAGCCGATCATTTGGCCTGCGGCGTTGTAGGCTTCGAGCCAGGGTTTGGCGACTGGAGTGCCGAGGTATTCGGGGGGCAACACCGCGAGTACGTCGATGCTGACCCAGCTGCGTGGCGTGGTGAAGTCCGCGCGCACGGCGCCGAAGCGTGAATCGTAAATCGGGATGCTGGGGCTCGCGAACACGCTCACGCCGTTGCCGGTTCGCCCGGGTGAGCGAGCGAAGGCATGCCCGCTGGCGCACACCACGCAGCTGAAGGTGACGCCGAGGCTAGTGTACGTGGTGTCGACGATCGTGCCGTTTGCGATGTTCGCCTGCGCCGGGTCGCGGTCGAAATCGATCACGGTGGGAGGCGGATTGGCGACGTAGTACATGAGCGGTTCGGTCGTGGAGCTCGACTGCTCGTCGCTGCCGCTTTCTCCGTCGGTCGGAGCCATGGCGCAGGCGCCGAGTGGCAGGGAAGCGATCAGGGTGAGGAGGAGCGTGGTGTGTTTCATGAGGGGCTTTCTTTGGCTAGGGGCGCCGCGAGGGGCAGCGCCGTCACTGTCGAGTAGCCCTATTGCAGCTGGCGTGCCGAGCTCGAGATCCGCACAAAGTGGCGGTTTTTATGGGGTAGAAGACGCAGAAGCGGGTTCGGGAGCGGGTCGACCATGGGACTGTCCCATGGGACACACGAAGTCCGCGCTCAGCGTTCGATGCCGTACAACTCGAGCCAGCGGTAGATTTGCCGGCGATCCTTGCCGAAGTGCTTGGAGGTCGCGCGCACGTTGCGCCCGGTGCCTTCGTACACCGCGAGGAATTCTTCACGGCTGGGGCGGTCGAGCGCGGGATCGCTAGCGCGGGCCTGGTTTGCTTCCTCGCTGACGGCGGGTTGCGAACTCGCACGCGGCGGCTCCGTTTGCGGTGGCGGCACATTGCCCAGTTCGGGCATCACCGACGCCAACACGCGCCGACCAATGGCTTGAGGTTCGAGGGCGAGCAAGCGATGCGCGAGTCGATCGACCCCGCGTAGATTCTCTGGCCAAGCGTGCAGCAAGAGCGCTTCGGCGGCGTCGGGCACGAGCGGCAGCGGAGTGTGCGGCCGGCCGCGCGAAGCGGCGACGACCGCCGCCAAGTAGTCGAGCCACCAAAATAGATCCTGTCGCCGCGCGCGCAGCGCGGGCAGCCGCACCTCGAAGAATGACAGCCGCGCGTACAAATCACGGCGAAAGCTGCCGCGCTCGACGTCTTCACTCAGCTCACGATTGGTGGCAGCCACGACACGCACGTCGACCCGCGTGGCGGTCGCGCTGCCGAGGGGGCGAATTTCGCCTTCTTGCAAGACGCGCAATAGTTTGGCTTGTAGCTCGAGGTGCAGCTCGCCCACTTCGTCCAAGAAGAGCGTGCCGCGATCGGCCGCCGCAAACAGACCGCGGTGCGAGCCGCTGGCGCCCGTGAACGCGCCGCGCTCGTGACCAAACAGTTGCGAGTGTGCGAGATCGCGCGAGAGCTCCGCGCAGCTGAACTTGACGTACGGCCCAGGCCGGGCGCTCTGCTCGTGAATTTCGGCGGCCACTCGCTCTTTGCCGGTGCCGGTTTCGCCGAGGATGAGCGCGGGTGCCATCCCCGTACCGGCGCGCCGCAGTGCATCACGGGCGCGCACCACCGCGGGCGCAACGCCGGGCAATGCAGGCGTCCATTCAGCGCCGGCGAAGGGCCGCTCGTCGACCACTGCCAACACACTGCCGATGCGCACTACGCTCTGGGCCAGCAGCACGGTCGGTTTCGTCAGTGGCAATCCATCGACGCGAGTGCCATTGCTGCTCCCGAGATCTTCGAGCACCGGTACGCCAAACGCGTCTCGGACCAAACAATGGCGTCGCGAAACCGTGGGATGCGAGAGCACCGCGAAAGGCGCGCCGACCTGCGCGTCCCCCGGTGGAATAGAGGCTTCGCGGCCGATCGTCAGCCCGGGGACGAGCTCAATCACCTGCCCGACGAGCTCCGGCGGGTGCACGATGTAAAGCGCCGAGCGTGCTCCGGGAAGGCTCGACCGAGGAGCCTCCGGAGAAGTTCGAATGCTAGGTGCTTGGCTCATCGCAATCCCAATCGACCTTTGCCGCGCGCAAGGCCGCGGTCAATGTTCAAAATCGTAGCTCAGTGTTGTAAGCTGACCGTCATGGGTAATTGGGTGCGCGGGCTGGTGATTGGGTGGTCGATGTCAGTGGCGGTGGGCTTGGCAAGTGGCGGCATCGCGCGTGCGGATCAGCCGGCGCCTGCCGCGAGTGCGCCAGAATGGGGCGCGGACCAAGCCGATGCCAAGGACGAAGACAAAGACCAACCTCACTACCATCCCGTGCGCGGCCCGAACCGCGTGTCGCTCCCGCACGAGCTCACGATCGATTTGCCGGATGGCTTCTTCTTTCTGGAGAAGAAAGACGCCGATGAGATGATGCGCCGCTTCGGTAATCAGGATGACCCGTCACTCCTCGGGGTTGTGCTCAAGCCCGACGCCTCCTGGATCGTGACCATCTCCTTCGACGCCGAGGGCTACGTCAAAGACGAAGACGGCGAGAAGTTGGATGCGGACGAGATCTTGAAGGCGATCACCGAAGGCACGGAAGAGGGCAACAAGTACCGCGCAGAGCACGGCTTCAAGGCATTGAAGGTCGACGGCTGGTCGGAACCACCGCACTATGACCGCAAGACTCATCACTTGATTTGGGGAGTGCGTGCCAGTGACGCGGACGGAACGTCGATCAACTACAATACGCGCGTCTTGGGTCGCCGCGGTTATGCTTCGTTGAACCTGATCGACGATCCGGAAAAGCTCGCGCAATCGAAGCTGGAGGCCGCCACGCTGCTCGGCGTAACGCACTTCGACACTGGCGCCCGCTACGAAGACTTCAACGAAAAGAGCGACAAAGTCGCTGAGTACGGGCTCGCCGCGCTGGTCGCGGGCGGTGCAGGGGCTGCTGCGCTCAAGCTCGCCAAAGTGGGCCTGCTCGCCAAGTTCGGCGGCAAACTGCTCGCTTTGCTGATCGCTGGCAAAAAGGCGATCGTCGCTTTGGTCATTGGCTTGGGCGCCTGGGCCAAAAAGTTCTTCGGCAAGAAAGCGCCCCCCGCGCAGCCGAACAGCGGCGAATCCTGACGCAGTACTGGCGCGCGCTAGCTCAGCTCGGGTGCAGCAAGCGCTGTGAGAAATACATGCCGGCGGCCAGAAAGCCGCACAGCCCGAAGTAGTGGAAAGCCATATTGAGCCGCTCGCTGGGCGTGACCTGATCGGCACCGGGCGCGGGCGCGCTCTTTCCGAACAAGCTGGGCAGCGACAGCGCGCCGATCAAGAGCAACTGAATGGAGTGAGTGGCGGCGAACATGGCCGCTAGAACCAGCGCGCCGACAATCCACATTTTGCGTGAAAAGAGCTTCACCACACGCCCACCGTCGAGGAAACCGAACGGCGTGAGATTGAACAGGTTGAGCAAAAAACCGGTGTGTGCGAGGGCGAGATACAGCGGCGAGTGGGTGACGAAGAACAAGCCGCAAGCGATCAGCGCGGCGACGGTCCCCGCGATCGGTCCGGCAATCGCGACCTCGGCCTCGACCAGAGGCGTGCGCGGCTGATCTTTCATCGAGATCAGTGCGCCGAAAAACGGAATGAACACCGGCGCGCCGGCGGCCAGCCCATGCCGCCGCATGGCGTAACCGTGCCCCAATTCGTGGATCAGGATCATCACCACGAAGCCGACCGCGAAGGGGATGCCCATGCTCCAGGCATAGACCGCCATGCTGAGTAACATGGTGCCGCTGGTCAGCAGGATCTTGGCGAAGGGCAAAGCCTTCAAACCGATGAGCAAGAACTTGAGCTTGCCCAGCGCGAGCATTGCCACCGCGGCGATCGTGAGCCACGGGCCACGCGGCTTGTTGGGCGGTGCGGGATCGGGTCTCCGTTGCTGCTCGTCACTAGCGGGGCTGTATCGGCGTTCGCCGAACTGCGATTCATCGGCCATCTCCGCACAGTCTACGACAGCGCACGCCCCGGCGCTCGCCGGCTCGGCTTCGACACGGGCTGGAGAATCCGCGCAACTGGCCTTGGCGTGCGGTCGATAGGGCCGGCATGGCTGTTTCAACCAAGGTTTCAAAGTCGGCGGTGTGGCTTTTGTTCGGTGTTCTGGGCTTTATCGGAGCAGCAACCCCGGCATGCTCGGCGACCATTTATTCCTGCGACGAGAGCAATGGCTCCGGCACTTGCACCGACCCGATCGTGAAGTGCGGCGAAGCCGACTGCGCCATTGGCGGCAAAGTGTGTTGCTTCCGCCGTGCCGGCACCCTCACGAGCCAGACTTGTAGTGACGCTGCCGATTGCGCGGAGACCCCCGAGGCCGCTGAGCCCGCTCGCACACCCACCGAGTGTGATGAACATTCGGATTGTCGCGCCGGCTACCTATGCTCCCGCGTGAGCGCGTCCGGCGGAAGCCACACCTATTGCCGCCTAGCCGCCGAAGCGAACGTCAGTACTTCGACAGCGAACTGGTACGAGGTCTGCGAATCTTCGGTCGCAACCAGCACTTGCAGTGGTGGTCGAACGTGTAGCGAAACCGCCAGTGCCTTCCCCGGGTGGAAGTTTTGCGCTCACCTCGCAAGCGACTGAGGCCTTCTCGGGTTGCGCGGCCGCTCCGCGTTGATGCAAAGTCCCGCCCGCGGGGCCTCAGCACGAGGTCGAAAAAACGCGCAACTGGCCTTGGCGTGCGGTCGATAGGGACGGCATGGCAGTTTCAACTAAGATTTCAAAGTCGGGTTTGTGGCTCTTGCTCGGTGTCTTTGGGCTTGTCGGAGCGCAAAGTGCGGCCTGCTCGTCAGCGTTTCACTCCTGCTACGAGACACGGACCTGCGCGCCAAAACCCCAAGGCGAAGCGGGTGCGGCGGGCGAAGATTCCGCTGGTGTCAGTGGTGGAAGCTCCGCGGCCGCCGGTGCGTCCGGATCGGACCGAGGCGGCGCTGGTGGGGTGCCGGACGAGCCTGGCGCTGCTGGAAGCGACGAAGGCGGAACAAGTGGCGAGGGCGGGGCAGCGGGCTCGGATGGCAACCTCGGGACTGGGGCACCACTCGGCAGCTCATGCACGCAGGGTGACACATGCGCCAGCAGCCACTGTAGCGACGGAGTGTGTTGCGACGCCGCGTGTAGCGGACCGTGCGCTCAGTGCAATACGTCGGGGCACTGCAGTGCACCTCAGGATGACCCCGTATGTTCGGTCGTTAGCTGCAGCGCGGGTACGAACGAGTGTTTGAGTTACGACACCCAGATCGCTAGTAACCGCTGCCTATCGGCCGGCGTCTGCAAAACGGTGCAAGAGTGCGGTTCCACTCCAAAGCCGAATCAAACGCCATGCGCGTCGGGAGTAGGCGTGTGCAAGTCGGGGGCCTGCGGTGCGCCGCTCTTTACTACCTTCGGTCCCAGCTCGAATGTGACCGCAATAAGCGGCGACGGCACGACCGTCGTCGGCTCATCACCCTCCACGCAATCATTTCGCTGGACACTGGCAACCGGTATCGTCGCGCTACCGCTCCTGGCAAACGCTAGCGTTTGCTTTGTCGCCGACGTCAGTGCGGATGGCGTCTATGCAGTTGGCGACTGCAAGGTTGGCGGTAAGACACTTCCGGTTCGATGGAAGGGGACCAGCGCGCCAATCAATCTGGGTGTTCCGAGTCAAAACGACAACGCCTTCGCCACTGCAGTCAATGCTAACGGCACGGTTGTTGTTGGTTCTGCATCCTTCGGTGGCGTCGGTGGTAGTGCCGTCGTTTGGACGATTGGGTCAACCCCTACGACGCTAGAAAATGCGAGCGGTGCCTTGTCGGCGTGGGCCCAGGCCGTTAGCGCTGATGGTAGTGTGATTGTTGGCGGGGTGTGGAACGGGAGCCACAACCAGGCCTTCCGCTGGGCGAGCAGTGGAGGCATGCAGCTGATCCCGTATTTTGGCAATCCGTCATCCGCGGAAGCGTCGGACGTGAGCGCTGACGGATCCAAGACACTCATCTCGGACGACACCCGCGCTTACATCTGGAGCGGTGGCGTGTTGAGCAAGGTTGGTACTTCCACCGGCGTTGGCATCGCCATCAACGGTGACGGTGCGACTGTCCTGACCGGCGATGCGGCCACCACTATTGGCGGCACAACCCAAACGCTGGCCGCCCGGCTCGCGGGTGCGGCCTACGACCTCGGCGACTTCATCGTCCTGTCGGCTTCCGACATCTCCGGGAATGGCAAAGTCATCCTCGGTTCCGGCTACCACAACGTGCCGAACACGACCTACGACGCCTTCATGGTGACGTTCCCTTAGGAGCAGCGATCGAAGACCGCGATTTTCAGGGCGCCAATGAAAAAGGCCGCCTTCGCCCGGCGAAGACGGCCCTTTTTGACCTCGATCGCGTCAGCGATTCACTTCTTGGTGACGACGGCTTTGAACTCGTCCACCGACAAGTTGCCGCCCGAGCCACCGCTCCAGATCTCGAAGCCGGCGAACACGTCAGTCAAGTACGCCGCAGCCGGCAGCTGGTAGTTCTTCGCGGCTTCCGCGATGAACAGGTTGATGTCCACGTTGGTGAAACTCTGCGCGCGGCTATCGTCGTTCTCCGTCGGGTTCACGAACGAAATCACCGGTGCGCTACTCGTCGAACCCATCGGACCAGGGCCGCGCGGACCCTTCCACACATCCCAGCTCTTGCCTGCAGCCGTGAAGGTTCCGACCTTCGACCCAATCGGCTGCTTGCCCGACGGATCGCGCAGCCAGATCATCACGAAGCCGTCGATGCCGTCGTTGTAGGTCGTAGTCGGGATCGAATTGGCGAACCAGATGTCGTACGTCGCGTTGAACACGCTCGTCGTGCCGCTGTAGCGGAACGTGCTCGTCACGTTGCTGATATCGGCGATCTTGATCGGCAGATTGTCGCCCGGATGCGTGCTGTACAAGCCGTTCGCCGTGTTGCCGCTGGCTCCGATATAAATGGACGGGAACGACGCGGGTGCGTCGCCACCACTGCCGCTGCCGCTCGTGACCACGAAGCTATTGTTCTTGTACGTCAGCTGCAGATCAGTGCCGCTGGGGTTGCCCCAGTTGTTGTTCTGGATGACGTAGTTTTGGCCGCCGACGCTCACTTTGGCACGTGCGAAGTCCAAGTCCGTGGCGCCCGCTCCGCCGACCTTGCCCGTTTGGTCGCCGACCATCTCCGGGCCATCGGGTGCGTCTGCGGCGCTGGCGCCGTACGTGACGCCGTTGACGCAGAAGTTGTACGGGGTGTCCGTGAGCTTGCCGGGGACGCTGAAGACCACTGCCGAGAGCGGCTGTTTGGCGTACGGCGTGCCCTTGAGTGCGGCCGTTGTTTCCCAGCAGCTGGGCGTGAACGCAGACCAGGGCACGAACACTTTGCCCTGCACCTCGGTGATAGTAGCGCACCAGCGATCAGCGGCTCCGGCGGTGCCGGCCATGGCACCGTTCGGGCCTTGGATCTGCGCGCGCAGGGTGAAGCTCGTGTCAGTGCCCTTCTTCACGAAGTTGATGGCTAGACCATCCGCCGTCGGGACAACCGAGGGCGGCCCCATGCCGGTGGTGTCGACGGGCTTGTAGACGCAGCTCGCCGTGGACGGCTCGTTCACGTTGAAGCCGAGCAGGGCAACGCTCTCGTACTTCGGCTCTGCACCGACCGTACCGCTGATGCAGTATGCGTCTGCAGCGGCTTTGGTCGTGAAGTCTTGGGGCGTCACCGTGGTCGTGCCGGCCGTGCCTTTGCCGGTCCAGCTGCAGCCGTGCCAGGTCTTGGACGTCCAATAGCCTGCGCCGCCGCTGACGACGGGGCCCGAACCCGCGGTACCCGTGGAGCCGGAGCCGGCGGTGCTCGTTCCCGCTCCGCCCGTACCACTGCCAGTGCCCGCCGTATTGCCGCTGCCGCCTGCACCGGGGATCGTGCCCGTGCCCGCTGCCCCTGCCGTGCCCACTACGGTGCCGTTGCCCGCCGTGGCCACGCTGCCGTTACCCGCCGTGGCCACGCTGCCGTTGCCCGCGGTGCCGGTTTGAATTGGCACGCAGGTGGTGTTGTTCAAGCACGCTTGACCCGTCGGACACTGCGCGACGCTGCCGCACGAGGTGCTCGCCGGAGTGGGGCTGCTCGCCGAACAGGCTGCGGCTGCTAAGAGCGCGAATGGCGTCAAGGCCGCCATGCGCAATGCCAACTTTGTCATCTGCTTCAGATTCAAGGTGCTCGCCATTGGGCGCACACCTTGACTCAAGAGCTGCGCTCGGTCTAGCGATTCAGGCCGTGTTCTGCATTAGTAAAAGCGCTTTTCACTGCCCAATTCAAGAAAAGCGCGCGATTCGCCAAATGTGGCACCGGTACCAGGTTTTCGTGAAGCAGCGCATTGAGGCGCCCAAACCGTAAAATTCCTGCGCAGCGCCAGCTCACGCTTCAGGTTGAGACGTGGCCCGCGTGCTGCCGCAGCTGCGCGACCGCTAGCCGCATGCACTCCGCGGAGTGACTCGGGTCGTCGTCCAAGTGCGCGCTGAGCCAAGCGATCCCTTCATTTGCCGAAGCGAACACCGTGTGCGGACACTTGGGACGAGAGAGCATCGAGATGCCAATCACGATCGAGCGGATCATCGATGCTCGGAAGCCCACCGCCTCGAAGACCACCGCCGACGCGACGATCCGAGTCTCGTTGGCTTTGAGCATCTCGGCCAGCGCAGCTCGCGTCGCGCTATCGGGTGAGGTCGCGTGATCGCCGATCACCTGCAGTAATGCCACGCGGCCCAACTCCGCGGCGTGGGTCGCGAGCACAGCGGCAAGCTCGACCACTGCTTGCGCGCGCGTCTCTGTCTGCCAAAGCACAATCAGGGTTCGGCCGCTCACGGCGATGCCATGCGAGGCCTCGCTGCGCAGGATCCGAACCTCGGGTTGTACGGGGCGCTTCGCCGGTGCCATCTGTTCAGTCTCGAAACGGCCGCGCCGAGTCTTTCCTTAGACGCGGCCGTTTCCGTGCGCGATCGCCGGCTTGGAGGGCTTCGGGCGGAGCTCAGAAGAAGAAGTAGGTCACGCCGAACGAGCCGCCGAGCTGCCCGCCGATCGTCGCGCTGTCGTTGTTCTTGTTGTTCAAGACCACGCCTAGCCCCGCGGTGGCGTTCAGCGCGATGTTCGGCACGACGAAGGCGCGAATTTGTGCGGCGCCTTCGAGGTGGATCGGATTGGCGGAATCCCTACCGTTCGGGCCGTCGCCATCCGGATCGTGAGTGGTGTGCACCAAGCCGACGCCCGGGCCGATCGAAAAATCCGCATTCAAGCTGCGGTGCACCGGAAAGAAGAAGCGCGCCGCGACGGCCAATGAGGAATCGTTGTGTTGAAAGGAGCCGCCGAGCAGCGCATCGAGGTGCCACGAGGCCGCGTCGTACACGAACGTGCCGCCCACGATGCCGGTCAAGGTTGCCTCGGCGCCAACGCCGATACCGCGCGCAACGGGCGCATTTTGCGCTGCCGCGGTGCCGGTTGCGAACAGTGCGAGGGTGAACAGCGGGATGATCAACTTGGTCGAATTTCGCATGCGCGCAGTCTAGTGAGTCGAAACCGACCGTGTATAGCGTTCCGAACGTGATCCATTCGGAAGACAAGTTGCCACAGTCAGCGGTAGCGTTAATTTCTTCTCGAAAGGCGCAGGCAGGGGCGGTCCGGAATAGACTCGACCGTCCCTCATGAACTCACCCGAAGGCGCGCTCGTTCCGGTCGGCATTCCCGCGCGCTTAGTGCGTGCGAGCTGGTCGCTCTTGGCCGTGCTGACCGTGGCGAGCCTCGCGGGTACGGCCATGTCGCCGTTGCTGCTCGTGAAGGCTCCGCTGCTGTTGGTGGCGCTTTCCCCAGATAGCCGTCACGTGGCGCTGGCTGCAGGCAGGGTCGACCCGGTGCTGCTGATGAGCGTGACCGTACTACGCCGCTCTCTCTATAGTATCGGCGTGTACGGGCTCGGGGCAGCCTACGGCGATCTGGCGGTGAATTGGATCGAGGCGCGCGCGCGCCGCCTGGGGAAGGCGCTTCGCGCGTTGGAGCGGCTGTTTGCTCGCGTCGGCGCGGTGTTGCTACTCGCGCTGCCGTTTCTCAGCGTGTGCGTTTTGGCGGGCGCTTCGCGAACCCGCTTGATCGTGTTTCTGCCGGCGCTCGTCCTCGGCCATTTTCTGTGGGTGTTCACCACGGTTTGGCTCGGAACGCGCTTCGCCGCCGAGGCGCAGGCGGTGGTGGATTTTTTCGCAGAGCGGCTATTCGAAAGCACGTTGGTTTGCGTCGCGCTCGTCGCCGGCTATCAATTCTTCACCCGTCGTCGTCCTGCCGCACCGCCTTAGTCGGAGTATCGCGGCGGCCGAGGTCCGAGGATGCGAACGCTGCGACTTGCGTGCGTTCGCATCCTCGCCGGTGGAAGGCCGACGGAGCGGCCTCTAGCCCCTCAGAGAAGCGCTCTGCGCGAGGGGCCGGTAGCGATGGCTACTTTTTGCTGGAGTCGGCGGCCTTCTCGGCTTTGTCGGCGCTCTTGTCGGAGGCGGCTGCGCTGTCTTCGGCCTTGTCGGCGGCCTTCTCGGCGCGGTCGGTGTTGTCTTCCGTTGCGTCCTGCGCTTTCGCGGCGCGCTCCTCAGCGACCGCCGCCTCCGGCTCCTTGGCTTCGGGCGTGTTGCCGCCGCAAGCAGCGGCCAGTGAAGCGAGACTCAATACGGAGGCGAAGGTAATTTTGGCGAACATTGGTTTAGCTTTCTTGAATGATTGCGCGCGTTCGAATTGAACCGGATCGCGCACTAGACAATGATCGCGCGGAGAAGGCCCGACTTATCGCCCTGCGACAAAATGGCACGCAACAATAGCGGGCTTAATCGCAATCGCGGCGGACGGCTCGACGCACACCCCGACGCAAGCGACGCGATCCTGCTCTCCGAACTTCGCCGCCGAAGGCAGAGACGCTGCGCGGCGTGTTGCTTGACCATCACCAATCAAGATCGAACTCAGCCGGGCGCCGAGGTAGGTCGACGCGGGTGAAGGTCGGCCGACGTCGGACGCTGGCCGAGCCTGCCTGCAGAGATTCGCTCGCGGGTACTGACCCGCGCCGATGCCGCGCCGATGCCGCGCCGATGCCGCGCCGCAGCGCGGCATCGAACCCGTCATTCGGCCGATCGGCCTTGCTGTTGGCGCGGACCAAAGCTAGTCCTTTTTCAAAAGTGCGCTCATAGCTCGGGCGCTCTGCAGATCAATCGGATACAGACAAGTTCCTTTGACGCAGCGGCCCGCGGGGGACTGCGTGTAACAGATCCAGATTCGCCCATGAGACATCCCTTAGTCCTCTGTTCTTCATTGCTCACGGCCCTTGCACTCGCCTCTTCCGCGAGTGCGGCAACCCTTTATGCGGGTCCAGACGGAACTGCCACGAGCGGTTGCTACTACGACATTCCCTGTAGTCTCGACGGCGCGACGAAGGCCGCGTTGCCGGGCGATACGGTGGTGCTGAAGGATGGCATCTACAAACAGGGCATCTATCCGCCCGCCAACACCCAGCCCACTCCGCCGCAATACATCACCTTTCAGGCGGATGAATGCGCTTTGCCGATCATCGAAGGCGCTGGCGTTGGCCCGCTCGAAGACGATCAAGCCTCGGGCATGTACGCTGAATCAGCGACTTACCTGCGCTTCGTCGGGCTGGTCATGCGCGGTTGGAGCAGCGGTTTCAGCAACAAGTTTCAAGACACCGATCAAGCCACGCCGCCCACTTCGAATGGCCATTTCGAGTACTTGAACTGTATCGCCGACGGCAACGGCCGCACCGGCTTCACCATGTTCAGCGCCGAAGGCCTGCACGTCAAAAATAGCATCTCGGCGCACAACGGCAGCAGCATCCGCCACTCTTGGTCGAGCGGCATCACGCTGCTCGAGGTGCAAGGCACGGGCAACCTGATCGAAGGCAACATCTCCTTCGAGAACATGGATAATCACGACGTGGCTCAGGCGCCGGATTCTCCCGGCAAGCACAGCGACGGCAACGGCTTCATCGTCGATGAAAACTCCAACGGCGTCACCTTCGTGAACAACATTGCGTTCGGCAACGGCGGCTCGTGCTTGCGCCTGACCCGCAGCTCGAACACCAAGTTCATCAACAATACCTGCTACCACAACGCCATGGACACGCGGGATTCGGGGCCGACCAATCCCGGTGAGGTCTATTTCACTGCGCCCTCCAGCGGTCAGACCGATCCACGCACCGGCGTAACGTTCATGAATAACGTGTTCTGGGCGACCGGCACGGGCCCCGGCGCGCAGCCGATTCAAAACAAGCCGACCTCGGGTTGGGCGAACAACATCGAGGGCAAGGGCGCGGTCACGCACTTCACGGCGCCCGATGGCACGAATCCGGATTTCACGTTGGCAGCCGCGGCGACCACGCTGATCGGCATGGGCGGCACGAACGCAGCCGTGCCCATGAACGACATCGGCTTCAATCCGAAGTGCATCGTGAAGAAGCCGCCTACCGCGATCGGCATGATGGCGAGTGGCAGCTGGTGGCAGTATTCGATCGATTACGAGTACATCAAGAGCATCGGCGGCGTGGCCAAGTGCTTCAGCGCCGCCACGCGCTCTGGCACACCGGACATCGGTGCGTACAAGAACGGCATGGTGACCACGAATCCGGTCGCTACGTGCACACCGACGATTCCTCCCGATCACGCGGGCCCACCGGGGGCGAGCGGTGGTGCAGGTGGTGTCGGTGCGGGCGGCGCAAGCGCGAGCACCGGCGGCGCGACGGCCGCGGGCGGCACCGCGAGCGCGCAAGCGGGCGGCACTGCTTCCGGCGCCGGCGCATCGGCGGTCGGAGGAGGTGGCAGTGTGGTCGGCAGCGGCGGAGGCGCCGGAGTCGGCACGGGCACCGGTGGCGGCTCTACGGTGGGCGGCCCAGGCAACCCCGCCGCGGCTGGTAGCGGCAGCGGCACGGAATCCGGTTGCAGTTGCCGCGTGGGCTCGCAGCCGACTCGTTCGAGCTTGCTGATCGGGCTCGGCGGCTTCGGGCTCGTGCTGTTCGCAGCGCGCCGCCGTCGACAGTCGAGACACTGAGGGATTCGGAAACAACGTTTGGGCTCGGAACCTTCGCAAGAGACGAGAAGATGAGATACGCCTTTAGTTATAGCCTTCCGCTGCTCGCTCTATTCGTTGCGCTCCCGGCCCACGCGGCGGATTGGTACGTTTCACCAACCGGCGCAGGGACCACGGCCGCGGCCTGTCCGACGCGCGACACGCCGTGCAGCTTGGCCAGCGCGGCAGCCGGAGCCGTCGCAGGCGATACCGTGTACCTGACCAGCGGCTCGTACCAACAGCCGCTGTTCGTCGCCAACACGGGCACCGAGGCGGCGCCGATCACCTTCAAGGCGGACACTTGCTCGACGCCGATCATCGAGAGCATGGCTTCGGTCGACGCCGATCAGACCAGCGGCGTGCACTCCGAGGTGGGCGAGTACCTCGTCTTCGACGGGCTCGTCGTCCGCGGCTGGTCCACGGGCTTCGGCAATCGCTGGGCCGACGGCACCGAGTCGACCGAGGTCTCGAACGGACACTGGACGATTAAAAACTGTATCTCCTATTCGAACGGTCGCACCGGGTTCACGTTCTTCAGCGCGGCGAATTTCACGCTGACCAACTCGATCTCCGCCCACAACGGCACGAGCACTGCGCACTCGTGGTCGAGCGGCGTCACCCTGTTCGAGGCTACCGGTACGAACTTGGTGCAAGGCGTCGTTTCGTTCGAAAATACCGATGAGCAAAAACACACCGACGGCAGCGGCTTCATCGTCGACGAAGATACGAACGGCGCCAGCTTCATCAACAACATCGCCTTCGGCAACAGCGGATCGTGCTTCCGGCTGACCAAGAGCAGCGGCACGGTGTTCGTGAACAACACCTGCTACCACAATGCTCAGTTCGGTAGCCAAGCGATGGGGCCGAGTAACCCTTCAGAGTTATATTTTACGAACGGCGGCGTGACGATCCAAAACGTCAACTTCAAGAACAACGTGATCGTGGGCACGGGCACGGCGCCCGCCGGCTCGCAAGCCATCCAAAACCAACCGACCTCGGGTTGGACGACCAACCTGGTGAGCGTAGGCGCGACCACGCTCTTCGCCGCGCCCGACGGCACGAATCCGGACTTCACACTGGCTGCGAGCGCCATGACCGCGATCGCCAAAGGCACTGCGGGTGCCGGCACGCCGACCACGGACGTCGGTTTCGATCCGAAATGCCTCGTCAAACGCGCGCCACAGATGTTCGGCATGGTCGCGGGTTTGGGCCGCTGGCAATACGATATCGATATCGATTACGTGACGATGAAGGGCGGCGTCGCCAAGTGCTTCAACGGCGGCATGCGCGCTGGAACGCCTGACATTGGCGCGTACAAGAGCGGCGCAGTAGCCACGGTCGAGAGCTGCGTGCCAAAGCCGGCGGGCACCGGCGTGATCAGTGGCGGCGGTGGTGCCGGCAATGTCGGCGGCGCGGGCAATGTTGCGACGGGCGGCGCGAACTCGAGCACGGGTGGCGGTGCTACTGCGGCCGGCGGCGCGCCGGGTACAGCCGGCGTCGCGCCGATTGGTAGTGCGGGCACGAACGCTGTTGCGGGCGGAGTTGGAACGAGTGCTGGCTCGGGCAACGGTGCACCACCCGCAAGTGTCGACAGTGACGCGAGCGGTTGCGGTTGTCGTGTCGCTTCCAGTCGCGGTTCAGAATTACCGGGAGCACTGGGTTTGTTTGGTCTCGTTGCTTTCGGAATCGTGCGTCGTCGTCGCGATCGGGTGTGAACGCGTCTGACTTAGCGAGAACCCTGTATATACTAACAGCCCACCTCGGGAGCCGTTTGCTCCTCGTCTCTCACCCCTAGCATTGGGAGAACCCGTGCGATTCCTTCCGACCTCGCTCACTCTTGTTGGTTTCACTGTCGCTGCCGGGCTCGCGGGCTGTGGCAGCGACGCACCGAGCAACACTGCTGGGGGTGGTAGTAGCTCGACACCCGCCGCAGGCTCCGGAACCGTTGCAACAGCGGGAAAGCCCGCCGTTTCCACGGCCGGCAGCGGCGGCAGCGCCGTGGTTGGCACTGGCGGAAGCGGGACGCCTTCCGGCGGGGCCGGTAGCATTCCAACGGCTGGGTCGAGCAGCACCGCCGGGTCGAACAGCACCGGCTCGGGCGGGAGCGGCAACAATACCTCTACCGGTGGCACCACCGGAACGGCCGGTAGTGGCGGTCCCAGCGGCGGTTCGGCCAATCCGAACGCCCCCGACATGATGGGCAAAACGAACGCGAAGCCCGGTGACATGACCTCCACCAAGTTCGACTACTTGAAGATGGGCGAGATCCGCCTCATCAACAACAATTGGGGCGCGGCGGCGTGGGGTTGCACCGATAAGGCGCCGATGAGTGTGTTCATCAACCAGGACAAGTCTTTTGGTTGGAAGTTCGATCGGCCTGATTGCGACACGGGGAACACCAACTCCAAACCGGACTTTCCCCAGCTCGAGTTCGGCATTCATCCGTTCGGCCTCGGCAGCTCGGAGGCGACCTCGCCCAACTTCTCTTCGACTACGCTCTTGCCGAAGCAGATCAAGGACATCACGAGCATCAGCGTCACGCTTGACGGTTTGAGCATCACGCTCGAAAAAGCGGCCTCCTGGGATTTGACCTTCGAGTTCTGGCTGAGCAAGCAGAATCCGGCTACCACCCAGAACAACGCGGGGGTTTACGCCGAACTGATGACCTTCTGGGGTTGGCAGGACAAGCGCTGGCCTCTTACGGGCGATTCGGGCTCCGGCGTCACTTGCGATATCGGCTGTACCAACGGCGTGTCGGCCGGTAGCAAGAGCTACGATCTCATCGTCCAAAGGAACAGCTGGGGTAGCGGCTGGAAGTATTTCCAGTTCCGCGGCACCGATGGCTCGCAGAAGAGCTTCAACGGTAAGGTCGACGTCAAACCGCTGATCCAATACCTGTTGGACAAGGGCGGGGCTACGCCGGACATGTACGTCACTCGCCTCGAGATCGGCAGCGAGATCGACGACATGACCAAGGGCTCCGTTACGATGAAGAACGTCATCTTCGAGGTGAACAACGAGACTCGCTCGCCTGTCTTTGGTCAGTGACGGCTGAGGTTTTTCGGCGATACTCCGCCAAGTGAAATTCTCGCGTCAATCCTTCGGTCAGCTCGGCACTCGCGATGTCGGGCTGACCACGCTCACCAGCGCTTCTCTCGAAGTGCGCGTGCTCGACTACGGCGCCACTGTGCAGGCGCTGCTCGTGCCTGATCGGCAGGGCCACGTCGAAGACGTCGTGCTCGGCTTCGATCGCTTGGAAGAGTACGTCGCGTGTCCGGCCTTCGTGGGCGGGATCGTCGGGCGCGTCGCCAATCGCATCGCGAACGGTCGCTTCGAGCTGGGCGGCCGCGAGTATCAGCTCGACACCAACGACGCGCCCCACCACTTGCACGGCGGCAACAGCGGCTGGGACAAGATGCTGTGGGCCTACGAAGGTGCCAGCGTCAGTGAGGATGGCGCGAGCGCGAGTGTGCGGCTCAGCCATGACTCGCCGGACGGTGAGGGGCGCTACCCCGGCCGTGTTCGGGCGTACGCGGACTTCAAGGTTACAGGCTCCACGCTCGAGATCAGCTTACTCGGCACGGCGGATCGCCCGACCTTGCTCAACCTTGCGCATCACGGCTATTTCAACTTGGGCGGCCCGAATCGCGCTCACGTGCTCGATCACGAGCTGGTGCTGCACGCCGACGAACTCACGCCGGGTGTGATTCCGGACGGCACACTCACCCCGGTGGATGGTACGCCCTTCGACTTCCGCGCGAAAAAAACACTCGGGCGCGATTTGCCGGAGCGTGGCCCGGCGCCGCCCGGCTACGATGACAACTTCGTGGTCCGTCGCACTAAAGATGCGCTCTTCGCGGTCGCTGAGTTGAGCGATGCCGTGTCCGGACGCTCCATGCACGTGAGCAGCAATCAACCCGGCGTGCAGCTCTACTCAGGAAATTTTCTGGACGGCAGCTTGAGTGGTAAAGGGCGTGCCTTCACGCGCCACGCGGCGGTGTGCCTAGAAACGCAAGCGTTCCCGAACGCCGTGAATGTACCGGGCTGGCGCGAGCAGGTCTTGCTGGAGCCGGGTCAGACCTATCGCCACGTGCAGGTCTTCCGCTTCCGCTGATATTCGTGGTTGCCGCTGATTTTTGGGGTTTTTCAAACAAAGGGACGGTTTCGAGATGACGAGGACGAAGAGCACCATTGGGATCTCGGCCGTGGCTTTTTTCGCAGCAGCGCTGCTCGGAGTGGCGTGTAGCTCGAGCGATTCGACGCCTCCCGGTTCGGGCGGCAGTGCGGGGACGAGCGGCGGCGGGAGCAACACCGCAGGTATCCCTGGTACGGCAGGTGTGGCAGGCACCGCGGGCGTTCCTGGGGCGGGCGGCAATGGCGGCAGCGCGGCGGGCGGTGCGGGTGGCGCTGGTGGTGCTGCGGCGGGTGCGCCCAGCAACTGCGTCACGCTTCCCGCGAATTTGTTGCTCACGGACTTCAGCCCCGCCACGCTCACGGGCGTGGTGGACGGCGCTTCTTGGACTGCCGGCAAACAAACGCTCTGGGGCAGCTCGACTTCGCTCACCGGCGGCGATGTTTTCTATCAGGGCAAGGCGGCATCTGCCCCGAGGGTGACGCTGCACAACCAGACGTTGACCGTGACCGCTACGATCGAAGCCGGCGACTACGCGGGCTACATGTTCAACTTTGGGCCGCAGTGCACGAATGCGAGCGTGACTCAGGGTCTCAGGTTCGACGTGCTCGACGGCAGCACGCTCGGCAATGCCACGCTCAAAGTGCAGATGCAGCAGAAGAGCGATTTTCCGTCGACCGCGAATCCCACGGGCCGCCCCGGTGATTGCCCGGCGACGAGCGTCGCAACGCAATACAACGAGTGCCTGAGCCCCGCGACGACCGTGGTCAGCAGTGGCTCGACCGTTAC
>Ga0247772_1000090_pt1 | contig 37191 bp, 24 predicted proteins | sample UWRJL151409C6_FD_179945 | JGI IMG/M metagenome (GOLD analysis project Ga0247772, IMG submission 179945) | Plant litter microbial communities from Arlington Agricultural Research Station in Wisconsin, United States - UWRJ-L151-409C-6 | ecosystem: Environmental > Terrestrial > Plant litter >...
GCAAGGTGAACAACGCGGCCTGCAGGGCGAACAGAGCGGGCTGCGTGACCTCCACATCGTGGACTCGCGACGAACTCTCGTCATCGCCCAGCGCCTCCAGTAGCGACCAGCCTGCGCAGCGCCTAAGGATGCGGTCGCACGCCGATATCACGCCGCGAAAGACGGGCTCGGCGGCGACTAGCTCGCGCCCCATCCCCCACCATTGAGGTCCCTGGCCCGAGAATACGAAGGCTATCTTCCCCGCTTCCCCCGAGACGGGGCGTGCGCCAAGCCGGTCCACCCCCGAGGCGAGGCTGCGCAATTTTTCCGCGAATGCTTGGCGTGTTCCAGCCACTACGGCCAGGCGATGCGCGTGGTGCGAACGACATTCGCGAGAGCTTCGACAGAGCGCGGCGATCGAGTCACGCGATGCTTCTATTGCGTCAGCGGTCCTCCGGGCGAGCTCAGCAAGCGCCTTCGGCGTGTGCGCCGAGAGCGCCAAAAGATCTGGAATCGGCGACGGCGGGTCCGAACGCAACCCGAAGATACGCTCCCAATCGAGCGCAACGCCAGCACGATGCATGACGCCTACGGCTTCCAACAGGCCCACACTGGGCTCGTGATCGCGGTGCTGCGCCGCAACCACCGTTGCCGTATCACCGCGATCGGCGAGAGTCGCGCAGATCCCGTGCGCCAACAGGGGATGGGGAGAGATTTCCACGATGAGCGAGTAGCCTTCCGAAAGCGCTCGACGCAGCGTCGGATCGAAACGCACTGGTTCTCTTAGATTGCGTACCCAGTACGATGCGTCCTGCAGGTGTCCTTCCTGGAGCTCACTCGTAACGGTCGAGTAGATGGCAATGCGCGCGGGGCGAGGAGCGAGAGCGCTCAATTCTTCCCGAAGCGGTTCCAGGAAGTCATCCATGTGCGCGGAATGAGCGGCGATGTTCGTCCGTTTGACCTGATGAACGTCGATCCCCCGTTCCGTGAGATCATTGAGCAGTGTTTGGATCGCGCAAGTGTCGCCGCTCACGACGGTGCTGCGAGCGCCGTTGTAGCCAGAAACCTGAATGGCGCCAGCATAGACCGCCAATTCGCGCTCGACATCAGCCGCCGGCAAATCCACGAGGGCCATGGCGCCCTTGCCATCGGCCAGCTGCATCAGCCGACTGCGATGGACCACGATGCGCGCGCCGTCTTCCACGTCGAGCGAACCCGCAACGCATGCGGCAGCAACTTCACCGACGCTGTGGCCGAGCACGGCATCGGGCTCGATCCCCCATGCCGCCAGGCGCACCGCGAGCGCGTATTGCACCGCGAAAAGCAGCGGCTGACCGACGTCGATACGGTCGAGTCGCCCCTCATCCGTTCCGAACAGCAGCTCTTCGCGCAGTGACCAATCCAGCCACTTACGACAGGCCGCATCGCACGCATCGAATGCGCGCGAGAACACTGGATCCTGCAATAGTGTGCCGCCCATCCCCCGGAACTGTGAGCCATTCGGCGAGAACACGAAGAGCGTTCTCGGCGTGCTCATTGGCAGTCCGGATTGGACTTTGGGCGCATCGACCTTGCTGCCCGGGCTCGCCAGTGCACGCAGGCGCTCCAGCGCCTCCGACCGAGACCGGCCCACGACTGCCGCGCGCACGGCGTTCGAGCCACGGGCCTCTGTAAAGGCACGCAGCATTTCGGCCCCGGACGCGCCTTGCTCCAGCTGCGCCGCGACATCGCGCGCTGCTACTTGCAACTCGGACAGATCCTTTGCCTGAAGCGGGATGATCTGTGGCACGTCGAAACCTTGCGATGCGAGCACGACGTGCGCGTTGGTACCCCCGAAGCCGAAGGAGCTCACGCCGGCGACGCGGCGCCCGCGCCGGCCCGGCCATGCCACTGGAGTCGTGGGCACGGCCAAACCCAATTGCTCGAAAGCAACGTGCGGGTTTGGCGATTTGAAGTGTAGATTGGGCGGGATCATTCCACGTTCGACGGCCAGGCAGGCTTTGATGAACCCCGCAATGCCGGCGGCAGCCTCGAGATGACCGATATTCGTCTTCACGGCTCCGAGCCAGAGAGGCGGTTCTCCGGCTCGCCGAGTGCCCAAAGCCGCTCCAATTGCATTGGCCTCGATCGGATCCCCGAGCAGCGTACCCGTACCGTGGGTCTCGATGTATTCGACCTGCGTCGGCGAAACGCCGGCACGAGCATATGCGTCCCGCAATACGGCCTCTTGCGCGCGCGGGTTGGGTGCGGTGAGCCCGTTGCTGAAGCCATCGTTGTTGAGTGCCGAGCCGAGAATGACCGCATACACTCGGTCACCGTCAGCACGAGCGCGAGACAGCCGCTTGAGGACGACCAGCCCGCCGCCCTCGCCTCTGACATAACCGTTGGCGCCGGCGTCGAACGCCTTCGAGCGACCGTCCGGCGCCATCGCACCGAATTTCGACATGGTGACCAGCGAATCGGGCGCGAGAATCAGGTTCACGCCGCCCACGAGGGCCATCGATGACTCTCCACTGACGAGACTTTGACAGGCGAGGTGGAGCGCGACCAACGATGACGAGCAAGCTGTGTTCACGCTCAAGCTCGGACCCTGCAGGCCCAGCAAGTACGAAATGCGCGCGGGAATGATGCTGAGATCTTCACCGACCGCAGTGTGCTGCGCGATGGCTCGCAGCGCTCCGCGGCGCAACGCAGCGTAGTCCGACCACATCGCGCCGACGAAGACGCTGGTCGGGCTCCCGCGCAACTCTCGGGGCGGCACGCCTGCATCTTCCAACGCCTCCCACGCGAGCTCCATCATTAGCCGCTGTTGAGGATCCATGTGCGTCGCCTCGCGCCGCGAAATACCGAAGAAAGGCGCATCGAAGGTCGCTACGGAGTCGAGCAGCCCAGCCCAGCGCGTGCAAGCATGCCCGACTGCTTCCGGATTGCGGTCATACAGCTGATCGACCGCAAATCGCTCGTGATCAAGCTCGTTGACGGCATCGACGCCGCGCATCAGCGAGTCGAAAAAAGCGTCTGGCGACGCGGCCCCCGGAAAGCGACACGCAAGACCGACTACCGCCACTGGATCGTCCGCGGTGTTCGTCGGACGACGAGCTGAGGCGCCGACCTGAATGGTGTTGGGTGCTTGATCCAGTGCAATCGCCGAAGCGAGCTCGACGATGTTGGGGTATTGCCAGGCGAGGGTAACGCTGAGCGGGCGCCCCAGCTCTCGCGACAACTCAGCAAGGACCGTCGTCATCATCATGGAGTTCGCACCGTAGCGACTGAAGCGCGCCCGAGTGTCCAGCGCACTGAGCTCGACGCTCAGTTTCGCGGCAAGCTTCGATTCCAGCAGCTTCTGAACGGTAGCGACGCCCAAGGCGCCGGTGGTTGGCGATGCGATTGTCACGATTCCTCCCAACGGCTAACGATCGAATCAGGGCTCCGACGAGCGAAACCCCGCCCCAAACACTCGATCACGAGAAACGACACTAACGCGCAGCGTTTCCATACGCAAGAAATAATTCACCAACTAAGTGTTTCGCGCTCATATCCAAACACCAACCCACTCAACATTCACCAATCCACCGACAACACTCCATACAGACACTATCGGTATCATAAACATCATGATTCTAACGCCACCGACACTAGTACGATTGTCAGCGCAAGCTTTCCAAAGCAAGCCGCTCTCGTCTCGTCTCGCTGGCGTAAACCGCCAGATTGATCGATTTGCGTCGAGCAAATCAGCGATCAACTGCGAGAAACATTGGCCTGACTGACTCCCGCGCACAGTGCCCCCCTCATTCGGGGGATTGGCAGACGGCGCGCGATCGATTAGCAATCGACGCACCAAGGGAGGCAATTGCAATGTCGGGAAGCACGCTTGTCATGCGCAAAGTCACATGGCGCCTGTTATTCTCTTTGTTTGGGGTGCTATCGTTGGCCGCTTGTTCAGAAAGCGACCAACAGGACAGCGCGGGCACAGTTTCGATGTCACTTCGCTACCCGCTGCCAGCAGGCAAGGAGCAGTACATCTGCCAGCTCGTGCAAGTCCCGGAGAGTCCCGATGGGGAGGTGTTCATGAGCGGCCGTTCCCACGACTACAACGGGGGCAGTCATCACTACGGCCTGTATCGCAGCACGCTCTCGAAGCTGCCGGCTGGGGTCTCGCTCAACGCACCGGAAGATTGCTGGGGTCCCAACAATCTGATGCAGTACGCGACTGACTTCATCATCCTGGAGCAAACCGCACACGTCGCAGTGGACTACCCGAAAGGCGTAGCCATGCCCTTCAAGTCCGGTGAGATCATGGTCCTCGAGCTTCACGCCATCAATCCCAACGCGACCGAGTCGTTGGTTACCGTCGACGTGCACCTGAAGTTGATGCCCAAGGCTGAGGTTCGCGAGCGCATGGCGCTGCTGCAATTTTACGACCCGTTCGTGTATTTGCCGCCCAAATCCAAGGCGGCTGCGGGGCTCCGCTGCAACCTGCCGGACGACGTCACATTGATCGAGGCAAACCCACATTTTCATTTGCGAGGCGTGCGCCACGAGACATTCATCGATCCTCCAGATGCGCCCCCCTCCACCACGCCATTCCTGGTTTCGACCAGCTGGGATCGCCCTCCGCAGTGGCACGGGGCATTGCCCATCGCCGCTGGTACGCACGTGCGCTTCCATTGCGACTACGACAACCCGGACGATCGAACCTATTTGCAGGGGCCGAGCAAGAACGACAACGAGATGTGTTCGTTTTGGGGCTACGTTTACCCCGCGCCAGAAGATCGCTCGGTCATCGGTTGCACCGGCGCGAACGGGGACCAATACGGAACAGGCTCGCAAACTTGCTCCGAAACGATGGCTTGCGTGCAGAAATGTCCGGCCGGCGAGGCGCCCGATTTGAGCGTGCCCGGGATGTTCACCGTCGGCCCCTGTTACATGAAGTGCATGGTAGATTCGTGCCCGACGGCCAGTACCTTCGTCGACGCCTTCGGTCAGTGTTTGGCCAGCAAATGCGCGAGTGATTGCCCCGGTGACGAATGCGAAGCATGCGTCACGAGCAACTGTTCATCTGAAGCTTCCGCCTGCGCGGCACAAACTTGTGAATAGCCGAGGGGCCGAGTGGGATGACGCACCGGGGCAGTCACGGGGTCATGCGACTTGCCCGAATTGCCAAATGATCGAGCTCGGAAGGTTACTCGTCGCCTGCATGGTGCTCACTGCCTGTGGGTCACACGACACGCAATCATTCGGCACGCCCGATGCCGCGGTCGTGTCGTTCCGCGCGGACGTCATGCCAATCATGCAGCGTGCCTGCGCAGTAGGGGGCGGCTCGTGTCACGGTCCGGGTGCGGCCGCTGCGAAGCGCCCCCAGCTCGGCGACGTCGGCGGGGCCGCCGATCCCGATGCGATCTACGGAAGCTTGGTCGGCGTCCGTTCGCTCGAAAATCCCACGATGGACCAAATCGCACCGGGCGACACTGCGGGCAGCTTTCTGATGCACAAGATGGACGGCGATCAGGCCAATTTGGCTGCACAGTGCGCCATGGGTACGTTGGCTGCGGCGTATCCCCGTTGCGGTGATGGCATGCCTCAAGGCTACGGCATGCCATTACCGGAAAAGGATCGCGCACTGGTGCGAAACTGGATCGCGCAGGGCGCACTCGACAACTAGCGTCGCCGTCGTTGGCACGCGCGGGTCGCTCAGCCTACCGCAGGCAGCTCCACGGCCGTCAGCAGATATGGGGGCTCGACCGCAAAACGAACAGCGGCCGTCACTCCGCACCCGAAAGGCCCGCCGAGATCCTGGAGCAACCGGAGGTTCATCGTTCTTCCGCTGAGATCGAGCGCAGAGGCTTCTGCATCGTGGAACGAAAAGAAGCGGCGCACGTGCGGATACAGAGCCTTGAATAGGCTTTCTTTCGCCGAGAACACCAAACTCAACAGCAACGCCAGCCGCGAACGATCGCCCACGCCAGGCAGGCTCGCCAACTCCGTCTCCGTGCAAACACTGCCGCGCAGTTCGATGGCGGTCTCGCTGAGCATGATTCGCTCGACGTCGATACCCAGCGCGAAGACGCCCCTCGACGCAGCGCACGCCGCCACCACCCGCTCACCGGCGTGCGTGATCGAACCGATGAAGCCCGCTGGCCAGATCGGCGCCTGACGCTCGCCCACCCCAACCGGTGGCAGCGTGTGCAGCGGGTGTCCTGCAGCGAGAAGCGCACGCGCAGCGAAGTATCGACCCGCCGTGTGCTCGGCGATCCGCTTCGGAATTGCGTCACGAGGGACGGTCGGAACGGACTCGTCGCAGTCGTGAGCGCCCTCGAGCAGCTGCGTGACCGCCATCTGATGGGTGAAACGGCCCCCCATGAGCCGCACGTGTGGCGAGCACACGGGTGCGATTGGTTCATCGCGCGTCGTGACGAGCAGTGTGCCTCGCTGGGTCGTCGCTGTGAGACGAACCACACCCGTAGACGACACCGGTGGCCACTCGCGCATGGTCATCAGCCTCTCCTGAGTCATCGCGGGCGGAGCATAGCAGCCTGATCGCTCCCTTGCGCGCCTCGAGAGTGGTATCTTCAGCGGATGGGAACGCGGCCATTTAGTATCCTCGGAGTGCAGCAGATCGCGATCGGCGCACGCGAAAAGTCAGCGCTACTATTCTTGTGGGTGGAGCTGCTCGGACTGGCCAAAGTCGGTCAGTTCCGTAGCGACACCGAGAATGTAAATGAGGACATACTCAGCGTCGGCAGCGGTCCAATGCAGGTCGAGATCGATCTCATGGAGCCACTCGATCCGACCCGGCGCCCACGCGTGCACGAGCCCGCCCTCAATCACATCGGGTTGTGGGTCGACCACCTCGAGGCGGCCGTCGCTTGGCTCGGCGCCCGCGGCGTCCGCTTCGCGCCAGGAGGCATCCGCCGAGGCGCCGCCGGTCACTTGGTCACTTTCATTCATCCCAAGGGGGACGAGCAATCTCCGTTGAGCGGAGAGGGTGTTCTGGTCGAGCTGGTGCAAGCCCCACCGGAGTTACTGGAGGGCGTACCGGTTGCGCCGCGCTAGCTCTGGGGCGTTTGCAACGCTAGCAACCGCGCGGCGCCATCTTCCGGGGTGATCTCCGAGCGCTCGACCAAACCGGCTATTTCGGACAGATGCAGACGCACCCCGGCTCGCCCGAAGAATTCCGACCTGACGGCGTTCTCGAGCGTGTCAAAGAACCAAGTGCGACGCTGTGTCACTCGTTTGCGTTCGAGTACACCGTCACTTCGCATCGCGTCGTGTCTGTCCTGGATCAGCTGCCACACTTGCTCGATCCCGCGATCCGCGATCGCACTCAGCGTGACGACTCGTGGTGGGGGCGAGCCCGAATTGCCGTGCAGGAGTCCGAGCGCCTGCGAGTAGAGCAGGCATGCATTCTCGGCGTGCGCGACATTGTCACCGTCGGCCTTGGTGATCGCAACCAAGTCGGCCATCTCCAAGATTCCACGTTTGATCCCCTGTAGCTCGTCGCCGGCTCGTGCCAACATCAAGAGCAAGAACACGTCCACCATACCGGCGACTGCAACTTCAGACTGACCCACGCCCACCGTTTCGACCAATACGACGTCGAAACCGGCAGCTTCGCAAAGCAAAAGAGCTTCACGCGTGCTACGCGCGACTCCGCCCAGGTTTCCACGTGACGGGCTCGGGCGTACGAACGCGCGCTCCGAAACCGCAAGCCGTGGCATGCGAGTCTTGTCTCCCAGAATGCTGCCGCCCGAGAGAGTGCTCGATGGGTCTACCGCGAGCACCGCGACCTGCCGACCCATTGAGATCAAGAGGGCACCCAGAGCGTCGACGAACGTGCTCTTCCCGACCCCGGGAACCCCGGTGACTCCGACGCGAATGCTGCTCCCAGTTCGCGGCAAGATGCGCTCTAGCAGCGCCTGCGCTTGGCAGGTGTGCGCGTGCAGCGTACTTTCCAGCAACGTGACCCCTTTTGCGAGCCCGCGCCGTTCACCGGCGAGCACGCTTTTGGCCAGCGCCTCTACGTAGTCCACGTCAGCTTGCATCATGGGTCGAGATCAGGTCCAGCACGCGGCGTGCCGCTGTCGGGATCGGTGTACCAGGACCAAAAATCGCGCCGACGCCTGCGCGCTGCAGGACCGCATGGTCAGCCGCCGGGATCACTCCCCCACACACGACTCGTATGCTCATCGCGCCTATCCGTTCGAGTGCTGCGATCAGCTCGGGCACGAGTGTCAAGTGGGCGCCCGCTTGCGACGATACACCAACGACGTGAACGTCGTTCTCGAGCGCCTGTCGCGCAGCTTGCTCTGGTGAGTGAAATAGTGGGCCCAGGTCGACGTCGAAACCGGCGTCGGCAAACGCGGTTGCGATCACCTTCGCGCCTCGGTCGTGACCATCCTGCCCTAGCTTTACCACTAGGATCCGAGGCCTCCGGCCTGCGCGCTCTGCGAACTCGTGAACGTCTCGCCGTAGCCGTTCCCAGGCTTCGTCCCCGAGGTGGAGAGCGCCGTAGATCCCGCTCACGCTAGCGGATTGCGGTTGGTGCCTTCCGAATCTTTGCTCGAGTGCGGCACTGATTTCGCCGACCGTCGCGCGCGCCCGCGCCGCGCTGAGCGAAAGCTCGAGCAAGTTCCCGCGACCGTTGCCGGCGGCCTCCGTGAGCGCTGCCAGCGTTACCTCGACTGCGCGCGGCTCGCGCGTCGCGCGAAGCCGAGCGAGGCGCTCCGTTTGCGCGAGCCGTACCCCAGCGTTGCCCGCCACGCGCGTCTCGATGGGCGCTTGGGTGTCGAGGCGATACTTGTTCACCCCCACAACGACGTCGAGTCCGCGGTCGATACGCGCGTGGCGCTTTGCGGCCGCCTCTTCGATGCGCAGTTTGGGCATCCCCGACTCCACTGCGCGTGCCATTCCGCCCAGCGCCTCGATCTCCCTGATGATGGTCGTCGCCTTTTGGATCAGCGCGCTAGTGAGAGATTCCATGAAATACGAACCTCCGAAGGGGTCAATTACGTGACCAATCCCGGTCTCGTGCTCCAGAATCAGCTGCGTATTGCGCGCAATGCGTGCGGCAGTGTCACTGGGCAGCGCGATCGCTTCGTCGAATGCGTTGGTGTGTAGGCTCTGGGTGCCACCGAGCGTTGCCGCGAGCGCTTCGAGCGCGGTACGAGTGATATTGTTGTACGGGTCTTGTTCGGTCAGGCTCACGCCAGAGGTTTGGCAATGAGTTCGGAGCATCAAGGAGCTCGGATCACGCGGCGCAAAATGCTCCTTCATGAGCGTCGCCCAAAGCGTGCGAGCCGCCCTCAGCTTGGCAATTTCCATGTAGAAGTTCATGCCAATGCCGAAGAAAAACGACAATCGCGGGGCAAAATCATCGACCGACAACCCCCGGTCACAGGCCGTTCGAACGTACTCCAGCCCGTCCGCGAGAGTGAATGCCAACTCCAGTTCAGCGCTGGCCCCTGCCTCTTGCATATGATACCCGGATATCGATATCGAATTGAAGCGAGGCATATGGGCGCTCGTGTATTCGATTACATCCGCGAGCACTCGCATGGAAGGTCCAGGAGGATAGATGTAGGTATTCCGGACGATGAATTCCTTCAGGATATCGTTTTGAATGGTGCCACTCAGCTGTTTCGAACTGACACCTTGCTCCTCGGCGGCAACGATGAAGCTGGCCATGATCGGCAAGACTGCACCGTTCATGGTCATCGAGACGCTCATCTTGGACAAGTCGATGCCATCGAAGAGGATCTTCATGTCTTCGACGGAATCGATGGCGACGCCAGCCTTGCCGACGTCACCCGCAACGGCAGGGTGATCGCTGTCGTAGCCGCGATGCGTGGCGAGATCGAAGGCAACGCTCAATCCCTTCTGTCCCTCCGCCAACGCCTGCCGATAGAATGCGTTGGACTCCTCGGCCGTCGAGAACCCGGCATATTGACGAATGGTCCACGAGCGCCCCGCATACATTGTCGCTCGCACGCCGCGCAAAAACGGAAATTGTCCCGGAATCGTATCGTCGAATTCGAGCGGATCCAGGTCGCGTCGAGTGTAGAGCGGCTTGACCGCGATGCCCTCGGGCGTCTGCCAAATCAGTGAGTCGGGATCTCGCCCCCCAAGCTCTTTGCCAGCAAGCACCCGCCACTGATCCAAATCCGCCCTCGCCTTGGTCATGACCGAATTGTCCTGCATTGCGCGGGGCAAGTCACACCCAACGCGCAGCGCCGAAGCGATCGGCGGGTCATGATTGAGCCGAGCTCGCAGTGGGCGGAACTCGCCACTCCGATCGCACTTGGTCCGACCGCTCGTCCTCAACCAATGACTGCCCAGAGACGAGCGGCCGCGCGCCAGTCGCTCGGCTCGGCCTCGGTCTCGGTCTTCGGCCCCTACTTTTGCGGAGTGAGGGCCGACATCTAGCCGCGGTCTGCCTCGTTCTCGCGTCGTGGCCCAAACCCGCGCCACGCAGCCGCCTGCGCAGCGCAACGTCCGCGATGCGCCTGCACGTGGATCAAGTTGGACCAGACCCCAGATTGGACCCGACCCCAGAACCGAAGCCCAAGCTGCGGCGCGCGTGCGGAGCATCTGAGACGCCGCTCAGACGTCACTCTAGGTTTTAGGGCCGGGGCCCCAAACCGAGGGTGGGGCCCCGCAACGCGGCGCGGGAGCGGAGCGTCTGCGACGAACTCAGACGTCACTCTAGTTTTGGGGCCGGGCCCCCAAAACCGAGGGTGGGGCCCCCGCAACGCGGCGCGGGAGCGGAGCGTCTGCGACGAACTCAGACGTCACTCTAGTTTTGGGGCCGGGCCCCCAAAACCGAGGGTGGGGCCCCCGCAACGCGGCGCGGGAGCGGAGCGTCTGCGACGAACTCAGACGTCACTCTAGTTTTGGGGCCGGGCCCCCAAAACCGAGGGTGGGGCCCCCGCAACGCGGCGCGGGAGCGGAGCGTCTGCGACGAACTCAGACGTCACTCAAATTTTGGGGCCGGGCCCCCAAAACCGAGGGTGGGGCCCCCGCAACGCGGCGCGGGAGCGGAGCTCCCGACAACAGAGTGCCGACGGAGGGACTTGAACCCCCACGACCTTGCGATCGCGTGGACCTGAACCACGTGCGTCTGCCAATTCCGCCACGTCGGCATTCTTGGATCGGCCCAAGAACCCAGGCACTCTCATTCTTCGTACAAGTGTCACCAGGGGTCGGCCGCGAAGCCGATCAGGTCCCAACTGGCGCGCCGGGTCTACCTCAGCGGGGCGCCAAGATGCAAGAGGAACAGTGACAAACCGGTGCGACCACCAGCTGTCACACCTCGGCGCTGTAAAAAGCCCTGGCAGTCCGCGCGTAGCTGGTTCGAGATGCGGCGATGCGCGGATTTTTGATTGGGCTCAGCGTCTCGCTCGCGTTCGTGGTCGGCTGCGTCGCGAGTTCGACCCGCTATGGCGTACCGAAGGCCGAGGCAGCGGCGGTGGTCGAGCAGCGTTGGTCGTACTTCTGCGTCGAGGCCGCAAGCGTCGACGACGTGAACTTCAAGGCGAACGCCGCCGGCATGCGCGGCTGGGAAATGGCGGCGGCAACGACGAACCCTGCCAACAACCAAATGGTGTGGTGCTTCCGACAGCCGCGTCCCTAGCCGCTCGGTATTTGCTCGCAGACGGCCAGAGACGAGCGGGCAGCGCTCAATCGCGAGCGCGCACGGTTACCAGGCAGCCTTGCGCGTCGAGCGATACCAAGCCCTGCTTGAGCAGACGCCCAGCGGCGCGCTTGAATGCCTTCTTGCTCAAGCCAAAGAGCTCTCGCAGCTGCTCCGGCGACGAGTGGTCACCGACTGGCAACGCGCCCGGCTTGCTGATCACGCGCAGCACGGTTTCGGCGTCGCTTTCCAACTCTTCGTGCGCATGGGCACGTAGCGAGAGTTCGACCTTGCCATCTGCGTGGACGTGGCTGACCCGAAAACGCGCGGCCTGACCGCGCGTGAGACGATGCGGTTCGGACGCGGGCACCATGCCCAGGAACCGGCGCTCGAGGATCGCGAATAGGCCGATCTCCGGATCATTGCGCCATGCCTCACCCTCCAGCCACTGATCTTCGCTGAAATCACCGGGTTCGAGGTCCAGCATTTCGGCGACGCGCATCGTCCCGGCGAGACGGCCCGAATCGTCTAGATAGACCCCGATCGGCTCGCGCGACCCCTCATGCAACTCCCGAGTTTGCTCTTTGAAGGGCACGAGCAGCTCCTTGGCCAAGCCCCAATCCACGAACGCGCCGAAGCTGGTGCAGCTGGTGACGCGCAGAAACGCGACCTCACCCAGGCTCAACTTGGGCGTACGTGTGGTGGCGAGCGGACGGTCCTCCGAGTCGAGGTACACGAATACGTCCAGCAAGTCGCCGACTTGGGCTCCGAGCGGGATTTCCGAGCCGATCAGCAGCAAGCACGGTGCATCCTCGGCCAAATTAGCGGGATCGGCTAAAAACGCGCCCGAAGGCGTGAACCGCCGCACGCTGAGCGTGGTCGCGCGACCAAGTAATGCTTTGAAATCCATTTTACCGACTCTGACGGGTGACACGACCCGACCTGGCTGTCGGGATGCCGCCGAGTTTGGCACAAGCGGCAGGCAGGGAGTACCCTCTTGGGCTATTCTTGAGGATCATCCCCCATGGCTTTCGGACCCGGCGATGTCGTCAATAACCGTTACCGGATCTTGGACAAGCTGGGTGCAGGCGCGCACGGCATCGTATTTCGAGCTCGCGATCTAGAGACGCGCGAGGAAGTCGCGCTCAAGTTTCTGGGCGATGGCAAGTCTCTCGACCCCGAATACAGCCGGCGGATCGAGCGCGAAGCGATGGCCATGGCTCGCCTGCGCGGGACCAGCGCCGTCTACGTGCACGGACTGAACACCGCTCAAGACGGCAGTTTGTACTTGGTGATGGAAGTCTTGGTCGGCAAAGACTTCGAGGACTATCTGGGCGAGGCCGAGCGCGTCGGGGGCCGCCTCAAGAAACCGAAGCTGCTCGAGCTACTGCGACCGATCGTCGATACGCTCGAAGCCGCCCACCAAAAGGGCATCGTGCATCGGGATCTGAAGCCGAGCAACGTGTTCATCGTCGATCCAGCGCGCGGCGGCGGAGTGCGCTTGCTCGACTTCGGCCTGGCGAAAATGCTGGACGCCAGCCAGCTCACCGCGGACGGCATGGTCGCCGGCACCCCCAGCTACATTTCGCCCGAGGCTTGGAAGGGGATCTCACGCATCCTCGATCACCGGGTCGATGTTTACTCGTTGGGCGTGTTGGTATTTCGTGCGCTGAGCGGACGAACACCAGCGCCCAAGGGCAACGTGTTGGACGTTTGCACCTGGGCGATGAAAGGCGAACGCCCTAGCCTGCATGCGCTCAGACCGAGCTTGCCGCGCACGATCGACGTGTGGGTGGAAAAAGCGCTCGCGATCGAGCCGAGCGATCGTTTTCAAAGCGTGCGCGCGCTGTGGTCCTCGCTCGAAGGGCTCTTGGCCGAACCCGCCAAGAGCCCGTTCTGAGCTACAGCGTGCCGAGCTTGCGCCGAGCCGCGAGCGCTGCGTCACTCACCCAGAACCGCATCAGATCGTGCACGCTGCGCATGCCCTGAGCCAAGGCAGCGCCGGTGAGCCCCGCCAAATCTCCCTCGGTCTGGCGCAAAAGCCCGATGCTGCCAGGCAAATCATCGCTGATGATCAGCGCGGCGCGCTGTGCACCGAGCCGCGCTCGGAACAGCCATTCCGCAGGGTCCAAGCGCGGAGCGGCGACGTACGCGCGGGCCGCCTCTTCCACCGCACCGCGACCGAGCCAGGGCAACGAACGCGACACGCGCCGTGCGTGGTTGTTCATGAACTCTTCGTCGGCCAGGCCGACCGCGAACGACGAATCCACCGTACGCGCGGCGGCCGCCAACAGCACCGCCAAGGTTTCCGCAGGAAGCTTGTCGATCGCCTGCAAGCTGCGCGAAATATTGGCCATGACGCGCGCGATCAGGAACACTTGTTGGCCCTCGCCGAGCTTGGCGAAGCCGCTCGGCACGAGCAGCGAGACCGGATCGCTGAATTCGACGTCGATCACGACGCCGGGCGCGCGATGTAAATACAGATCGTATTCTTCGACGCCAAACACGTTGGCCACGCGATCGATCAACGCGCGCAGCGGGTGCCCGGATTTCGCGCTGATGCGGTCGCGCGTACTGACCCCGAAGCGCTCCAAATCCGGAGGGTGGACCTTGCCCAACCCCTCTGCAATCTGGACCAACAGCCCGGTCGCAGAGTCGTCCGCAGGCAAGGCGGCGATGGCTTGCAGTTGTGCGTGGTCGAACGCCCCGGCATGGCCCGCCCCCGCGCGCGGCGCGCGCGCGCTGAGGGTTGCGCGCTCCAAATCATTGGCGGCGTTGAGCGCCAACAGCGGAGCGAGTGCCAGCGTCGCTTCAGCGGCGCGACCCAGCCCCTTGAAGGCCTCGGAGAGCTCACGCCAAGCCGCAGGCCGCATCACGTCGGTCTCGAGCACGCGTCGGGCGGCGGCGAGGGCGGGCGCGAATTGCCCCGCGCGAAGCAAGCGCGTGGCGAGCTCTGCCTGTAGCTCGACGCGCTCACCGACTTTGCTCAAGCCGCGCGTCAGGGCTTGCACGGCTTGCTCGCGCTCACCCATATCGTCCGACAGCACGCGAGCGATTTCCAAATAGGTGGGAATGAGCGCGGTGGAAGACGCAGGTGCGTCCTCCGCGAAGCGTGACAAGGCGGCTGCGTAGCGACCGTAGTTGGCGCTCCCTTTGCGGCCCTCGCTCGCGATCAGCTCGCGAAATTCAGCAGCCGCTGCGCCATCCACACCGACCAGCGCCACCGCCTGCTCGTAGGCCTGAAACGCGGCCGCGCCCTGATTGCGGCTGCGTTCCAAGCGGCCCACCTCGACCAACGCCGCCACTCGCGCGTTCAGCTCGGGCGAGACCTTGACCAGTCGACGAGCGGTCTCGGCAGCGTCGTCCAATTGGTTGTTGCGTCGTTGCAGCGAGAGCAAGCGGCCGAGCGCGGCGCGATGGCTGGGATCGCGGGCAAGAGCGGCATTGAGGTTGCTCAGCGCGCGCCGCGCGTCGTTCAGGTGCTCGTCGAGCACCGACGCCAAGCGCACGTGCGCATCGACCAACACGTCGTCTGCCGGGCCTTGGCCGATCACTTGCGTCAAGCGATCTACGGCCTCCGTCCACTGGCCATCGCGGGTGTACAAGTCGGCCAATTTCATCAACGTAGGCACGTGGTTCGGCACGAGATTCTTGGCCCGATGTAGCGCCGCGAGCCCCGCCGGAATGTCGTTCTTCTTGTCGGCGTACAGCTCGGCGACGCTGACCCAGATGCTGGCCACGCGCTCCGGCTTCTTGGCGACGGTCGCCGCCTGACTGAAAAGCGCGATCAGCCGATCGACCTCGCCGCGCGCGAGCAGCAGTTCGCGCGCGCGGGCCGCGGCGGGTTCGTGCTCGGGATTGATCTCCAGCGCGCGCGAAAGGCTTTGCACGGCGCCCGCGACATCGCCGCGCTCGGTGCGGCTGTTGGCGGCCTTGATCAAGAGCCGCGCGGCAACGGCGAGATCGAGGCCGATGCGGGCCTCACCTTCGGCGGCCTCCTCCAAAAGTTCCGGGATCTGACCGCGCTCGGCGATTCGGCTCAAGCCGCGCGCCGCGGCGATGCTCTCTGGATCGTGTCTGAGCGCTGAACGGAAAGTCTCCAGAGCCGATGGGTCGCCGAGCTCCTCCAAAGCTTCGGCCAAGCGCGCGTGATAGAGCGCGATCAGCTGTGGCTCCTCCACCATCGCGCCCAGCTTGGCGTCGATGTGGGAAAGCAGCTTCTTGTCGCCCTCGCGCAGCGCGCGTTGCTCGAGCGCGCGCAGCGCCGCGAGATCGGTAGGCAGCAGCTGCAAAATCGCGAAATAGCTATTTTGCACCTGTTCCGGCGAGGCCCCGGAAAACTCTTCCTGGACACGCGCCAACTCGCGCAGCGCGCCCACGCGGGCGGACGGCTCGTTGAACACGCGCGCTTCCGACGACAGCACCTGGACCAGCAGATCCCAGACGCCACGTTCGGCATACAGTGGTTCGAGCGCGAGCAGCGCGTCGACGTGTCCCGGATCCTTGTGCAGCACGGCCTCGAAGCAGCCGATCGCGCGCGCGGGGTCGCCCAGCTCGTCACGCCAGATCTCGCCTTCGCGCAGCAGCGCGGCGACCGCGAGCTTCGGGTCCTTGGCCGTCTCCGCTTCGCGAGCCAGTTCGTCGACCAAGCGCTTGAAATCCCGTGCCTCGGTCAGGAGCCTGAGGCGGCCGTCGCGCGCGGGGCGAAAATCGGCCTCGACCCCCAGCGCGGTCTCGTACGCTCCGAGCGCCTTTTCCGGTGATTTCAGGCGATATTCGTAGACTTCGCCGAGCCGAAACGCGGTCCGTGCGCGCTGGGCGGGGTCCTTGAGCGAGCTCAATTCGAGCTCGAGCAGCTTCACGTATTCGTCGAAGCGATTGCGCTCCGTGAGCTTGCGCCCGAGCGCGTGCAGCGCCTGGTGATTGAAAGGATCCATCTCGATCGCTTTGCGATACGAGACGATCGCGTCTTCGTCGCGCCCGATGCGATCTTCGTACAGCTCGCCCATCTTGAACAAGAGCGCAGCGGACTGCGGGTTCTTGCCAGAAATACGAAGCTCGGCCTGATACGTCTCGAGCAGATCTTCGTAGCGGCCCGCCTTGTAATGCAGCCGACCGAGGCTCGCGAGCGCGGGCGCGTACGTCCGATCGAGATCGTAGATTTTGCGAAACAGCGAAAGCGCCGCGTCGTCGTCGCCCAGTTCGACCTCCGACACTTCACCGGCGCGATGCAAAATCGCGAGTCTTTGGCGTTTGTCCGGGATTTTCTGGGCTTCGAGCTCGAGCGCCTGCACCAAATCCTTGAAGCGCCCTGCCCGTTCCGCGGCTCGTTGCAGCGCGTGGATGGCCCCGAGATGCTGGGGGTCGACATCCAGGATCCGGCGATACGCGGTGAGCGCCTGAGCTGGCGCTTCGAGCGCGTCTTCGTACAGGCGGCCTACCTTGAACAGGTACGTGATTTTGGTTTCGTCGTCCGCCGCGCCGTCTACCGCGCGTTCGTACAGCTCGGCCAGTTCGGGGAAGCGCTGGGCCTGGGTGTAGAGCCGCGTCAGGGCCTTGAACGACGGGGCGTAGCCCGGCAGCACGCCGAGGGCGCGAGCGTGGTGCGACACGGCCTGATCGACGAGCTTCAAATCGGATTCGTAGATCTGGGCTATGCGCGAGTACGCCGCAGCGCGCCGCGACGGATCGTTCGTGGCCTCCGCCTCCCCCGTGTGCACGCGAACCAGCTCTTGCCACTGCTTGCTGCGCGTGTAGAGCTTGGCCAAGGCCTGAATCGCCGGCACGTAGCCGCGCTCTGCGGACAGCGCGCGCTCGTACCATTCGATGGCTCGCGGCTCGTCCGCGAGCTTGTCTTCGTAGATCTGCGCCAGGCGGTGGTAGATCCCGACGCGCTCGGTGGGCGCGTCGATTCGAGCAGCGATGCGCTCTAGGATCCGCACCAAGTCAGCGTGACGGCGCGACAGCTCGTACACGCGCGCGAGCTCTTCCAGGATCATCGGCTCGTCGGACACTTGCGCCAGCGCGCGTTCCAACGCTTCCGCCGCGGACTCCAAGCTGCCGATGCGATCGGCGTACAGCCGCGCTACCCGGTAGAGCGACAGCGCGCGCACGGCGGGATCCGCCGACAACACCGCCTCGCGCTCCAGCACCGTGATCAGATCGTGGTGACGCTGATGCGCCGTGTGCAGGCGCTTGAGCGCCAAAATCGCGGAGGGCGCGCCCGGATCGGCCTCGAATGCGGCCTGATACAGCTCGGTCGCGGTGTGATTGTCGCGCTTGTGAGCCTCGAACAGGCGCGCCCGCTCGGACAACACCGCTGCGCGATGTCTTCCGTCCGAGGGCAGCACTTGCGCCGCGCGCTGGTAGGTCTTCTCCAACGCATCCCAGGCCTTGGCCGCGAGTTCGGCGCGCTCGACGGCGCGCAACGCCGAGGGGTTCGTCTCGTCCAGCTCTAGCGCGGCCTCGTACGCTTCACGTGCCTCGCGCTTGAGCCCCAGCTTCTCGTCCAGGATGCGCGCCTTTTCGAGCGAGACCAGCGCCTTCTTCGCCGCGTTCGAGGTGGCCCGCAGCTCGGCGTCGAACAGCGGAAGCGCTGCCGAAAACTGCCCCGCTTGGAGCAGCGCGCGACGCGCCCCCAAGATCGACGGCAGGTGATCGGGCAATAGACGATGAGCGCTCTGATAGTGCTCCGCGGCGCCCGTCAGATCCCCGAGTGAGCTGTCCTGCAAACGGGCGATTTCGAAGTGTAAGCGCCCGGCGCGCTGCGGCGTGGGCGCAGGCTTTCGTTCGAGTTCCTGCTCGCAGGCGACGATCAGATCCTTCGCGTTTTGGACGCGCGCGACCGATGCTTGGTTCTTGTCGCCCGGGACGCTCGCCTTCATCAGCGTCGGAGCATCGCTGGCGGTTTCCTCGTGGGTGCCGAAGGATAGGGTCTTGATCACCGCAGCGCGACCGGCCTGACTGAGCTCACTCACCGCAACCGGGACCGGCGCGTGCGAGGCCGAGGGGCTGGCCGAAGCCTTCGGCTTCGAAGGCGGCACAGCTTTCGGCGACGAGGGCGTCGAAGACTTGTCTTGGGCCGCCGGTGGCACCGAGACCACGGGCGGTTCGGTCAACGCGGGCGCGGAGGGAGATTCCTCTCGACCTCGACGCGGTGCGGGGGGCGGTCCCGCGGAACGCATCGGCGCGGGCGGCGCCTTGCTGCGCGCAGGCTCCGGTGCCTTAGGCGCCCGCGACGGTGGCGGCGGAGGCGGGACCGAAAGAGGGCGTGCGCTGGGAACTAGCTTCTTCGGGGATTTCGGTTCGTCCGCCATAACCGGAATCAATCTAACACGGCCTTTGGCTGCAGTCGGAGCGGTATCCGGCACTTCGCATGGCCCCGCGGCCGGAGCAGTGCCCACATTGGCCCTGGCGTGCTATCACCCGCCGCCGTGAACGCCCCCCCCGAACTAGTCATCATCCGCGACGTGCGCGCGCTCGACCCGAGCGGCAACCTGGACGTTCAAGGCGACGTAGTCATCGAGCGTGGCCGCATCACTCGCGTGGGGCGGGACGCTGCGCGCGGCCTAACGAACGCCGAAAGCGCGCGCCTGATTGATGGTCAGGGCAAGCTCCTGTTGCCCGCATTCGTGGACATGCACGCGCATCTGCGCGAGCCCGGGCAGGAGTACAAAGAAGACATTCGCAGCGGCTTGGCCGCGGCGGCGGCGGGCGGGTATGCGCATGTGTGTGTGATGCCCAACACCAAACCGGTGAACGACACGCGTGCCGTGACCGAGCTGATGAAGCACCGCGCCGCGGAAGTCGGTGGGCCGAGCTTGCACCCGATCGCGGCCATCACCATGGGTCAGCTGGGCAAAGAGCTGACGGAGATGGCCGAACTGCGCGACGCTGGCGCAGTCGGCGTGAGCGACGACGGCGTGTGCGTGATGTCCTCGGCGGTGATGCGGCGTGCCCTCGAATACGCCAAGAATTTCGATCTGCCGGTGATCCAGCACGCCGAGGATCACGACCTGACTGCCGGCGCCGACATGCACGAGGGCGAAGTGTCCGCCAAGCTCGGCCTGCGTGGCTGGCCGCGCGTCGCCGAAGACGTGATCATCGCGCGCGACGTGCTGATCGCGGAGTACGCCAAGGCACGCTACCACGCGGCGCACATCTCCACGCTGGGTTCGGTGCGCATCATTCGCGAAGCGAAATCACGCGGCATCGACGTGACTTGTGAAGTCACGCCGCATCACTTGCTGCTCACCGATCAAGCGGTGTTGGGCTACGACACCGGCTGCAAGGTGAACCCACCGCTGCGCGAGGAAGCCGACATCGACGCATTGCGCCGCGCACTGGCCGACGGCACGATCGACGCGATTGCGACCGATCACGCGCCTCACTCTTCGCTCGAGAAAGACTGCGAATTCTCGGAAGCCAAGCCGGGCATGATCGGCCTCGAACTATGCTTCGGGTTGTTGTTCAAATTGGTCGGGCAATCGGGGCTCACCCTCGCCCGATTGATCGACGCGCTCTCCGCTCGTCCGGCTCGCATCGTGGGCATCGAGGCCCCACGCATTCGCGAGGGCGCGCTGGCCGAGCTGGTGTTGATCGACCCCGAAGCGAGACTTATGGTCGACCAGATCCCGTTTCAGTCCAAGAGTCGAAATACGCCGTTCATGAAGCACGAACTCAAAGGAAAGATCATGCTCACGCTCGCTCGAGGTCAGATTGCATTCGAGATGGCTGGGGGTGTGCAATGAGCACGCGCACCGCTTACCTCGCGCTCGCCGACGGCACGGTTTTTCCGGGCAAGGCATTCGGGGCGGACACCAGCGCCGTCGGTGAGGTCGTGTTCACGACCGGCATGACCGGCTACCAAGAGGTACTGACCGATCCCTCGTACACCGGTCAAATCGTGACCATGACGGCGCCGCAGATCGGCAACACCGGCATCAACAACCAAGATCCGGAAAGTGTCGACGACAAGCCGCAAGTCGCCGGCTTCGTGATCCGCGAAGAGAGCCCGATCGTCTCCAACTACCGCTCGCAGGAGACGCTGGATGCTTACCTGGCGCGCAACGGGCTCATCGGCATCTCCGAGATCGACACGCGCAAGCTGACGCGGCACCTCCGCGACAAGGGTTCGCAAAATGGCGCGATCGGTACGGAGGCACCGGACACCCTGGTCGACCGCGCGCGCTCGGCCCCCAATATGGAGGGCTTGGATTTGGTGGCGCGCGTGAGTCCCAAGTTCGCCTATGAGTTCAAAGAGTCGCGCGCAGAGTGGGGCGTTACCGCGCTCGATCCACGCGACGGCGGCAAAGCCCCGAGCGGCCGCAACTTCCACGTGGTGGCCTTCGATTACGGCGCCAAGCGCAACATCCTGCGTTGCTTGGTCGATTGCGGGTTCAAAGTCACGGTCGTGCCCGCGAACACCAGCGCCGAGGCGGCGCTCGCGCTCAACCCGGACGGGATCTTTCTATCCAACGGCCCGGGCGACCCCGCCGCGCTCCCGTACGCCGTGGAGAGCGTGCGTGGTTTGCTGGGCAAGAAGCCAATCTTCGGCATCTGCCTGGGACACCAGCTGCTCGCGCGGGCGCTCGGCGCCAGCACCTACAAGCTCAAGTTCGGCCACCGCGGGTTGAACCAGCCGGTCAAAGACCTGACCACACAACGCGTTGAAATTACTACACAAAATCACGGGTTCGTGGTCGATGTGGATTCACTCAAGGGCGTCGCGCGCAGCACGCACTTGCACCTGAACGACGGCAGCAGTGAGGGCTTGGAGGCCACGGACACCCAAGCCTTCAGCGTTCAGTATCACCCTGAGGCAGCCGCGGGACCGCACGATGCTTTGTACCTCTTCGACCGCTTCCGCCGCATGATGGACCGATGAGCCAAGTAGAGGCCGATCGCACGATCCACTTCGTCAGCCTCGGCTGTCCCAAGAACCGCGTCGATAGCGAGGTCATGCTGGGCGTGGCCGAGCGCGCCGGCTACCGCCACGTAGCGGAGGCCGAAGACGCCTCGGTGATCGTGGTCAACACCTGCGGGTTCATCGACGCCGCGAAGAAGGAGTCGATCGACACCATCCTGGAGCTATCTGGCTACAAGGACACGGGCGCTTGCCAAAAGCTGGTCGTCTCTGGCTGCCTGAGTCAGCGCTACCCGGATGACCTCGCCGCCGATCTGCCCGAGGTCGACCATTTCTTGGGCTCGAGCGACATGCTCAAGCTCGAAACCGTGCTCAGCGGCAACGCCGCTCGCATGCTGGTCGGCAACCCGGCAGATTGGGTCGTCACCGCCAGCGATCCGCGCCGCGTGTCCACGCGTGGCCGCAGCGCGTACGTGAAGCTCGCCGAGGGCTGCAACCGCAGCTGCTCGTTTTGCGTCATCCCCGAGATGCGCGGCAAGCAGCGTTCACGCCCGACCGAAGACATCGTGCGTGAGGTCGAAGGTCTGGTCGCGGCAGGCGTTCTGGAGGTGAACCTCGTTTCGCAGGACACCATCGCCTACGGCCGGGATCTGAAAGACGGTTCGAACCTGGCGGATGCGGTGCGCCGGATCGCCGATGTGCCTGGACTGCGCTGGGTGCGGGTCTTCTACCTGTACCCGGAAAAGATGACCGACGACCTGATCGATCTGATCGGCACTCACCCGAAGGTCGTGCCGTACATCGACATGCCGATTCAACACGCCGCAGACGGCATGCTGCGGCGCATGAAGCGAGGCCACGGCGGCGAGCGCCTGCGCGAGCTGGTCCTGCGTCTGCGCGCGCGCATCCCCGGCTTGTTCTTTCGGACCGCGTTCATCGTCGGCCACCCCGGCGAGACCGAAGAAGAGTTCGAAGAGCTGTGCGAGTTCGTGCGCTTCGCCGAATTCGATCGCGTCGGCGTGTTTCAGTACTCGGACGAGTCCAGCGCGCACTCGAGCACCCTGCCGGACAAGGTGCCCGCGAAGACCATCGCCGCGCGCGCCAAGAAGCTGATGAGCATTCAGCGCAAGATCAGCAAGAAGAAGAACCGCGCGATGATCGGCCAAGAGCTGGACGTGCTGGTCGAAGGCCCCAGCGAGGACAGCGAACTCGTGATGATGGGCCGACACGCGGGACAAGCCCCAGAGATCGACGGCTGCGTGTACCTCTCGGGTGGCAGCGCGCTGCCCGGAGAATTCCGCCGCGTGCGCATCACCCAAGCCAGTGATTACGACTTGGTGGGTGAGCTCGAAGACGAAGATTCGACGGGGCCTGAGCTGCCTCCGGCCGCGATCGGCATTTCGCACCGCGCCAGCGACGGACGGCGCGTGCTTCGTACCTATCGTTGACCGCGTGCGTGTCGCACGCGGGCGAACTCAAGGAGCCGGCTCCGCTGGCTCCAGCTTGATCAGGAACTCGGTCGGGGGGCTCTGGACGGTACCGACCACGTACGACAGTGAAATCGCATCGCCCTCGTGCGCCTCGATCGTAAAGTCGTAAGCGCCGGACTCCGTGAACTGACCCGCGATCAGCCGGGTATTGCGATTGAACGCGAGCACGTCGCTCTCGGGCTCGACGGCCCCCGTGAGACGCACGAGGCCCGCCGTGTCAGTAGCGGTCATCATCGGGTCACTGGGCGGTGGCAATGGCAGCGTGGGCGAGAGGCAGCCCGCGGCCAACAGCGCCGCGCCCACGAGCCAACTGCGCCGAGAACGAAGAAACATCTCTGGCGAGCGTAGCATGCGACGTGCCCAGAACCGGTCTCGCGCACAAAATCCACAAACTGATGAAATGATTAATGTTATTTGCTACGGTACGGCGCCGAGAGTCGCCCGCGCTGGCCCCGGGTGCAAACTCGGTTGCGACATTTGCCAATTCAGTTGGCTGTCAGCCCCTGATACAAAACTAGGCCGAGGATGCCTGCGAATGTTAACGGCAGGTTTGGCGCAGTGGGTTGATGTCTCGCGGGACCAAACTTAGCTCGGTAGAAAAGTTCGGAGCGATCCGTGGCCGGTAATGCTTGGGGTCCGCGAGCCCTCGCCGCCACCGTTCGCCGGCTGAATCTTCAGGATCTGCCTCAGTTCGGCCGCGATGCGCTCGAGCCGCAGCGCTTGATGCGTGGGCTACGACCCATGCCGCTGTTGCTCTTGCTCACATGGTTGCTGCAGCGGACGGACGGCGTCGCCGCCAAGACGCGCGCGGAAACTGATTTGACGCGCGCGATCGTGCTCGCGCTCGCAGAGCGTGGCCTGCAAACCGAAGCGGACGACGTGCACTTCATCACCGACTCGCCCACGCTCGCGCGCTCGCCGGTGAGGCGCCCGCGCGCGGTCGCGTTGGCGCAGCACGGCTTGGAGCCTCCGGACGTGTTCGTGGTCGAGACGCGGGTCTCGCCCGAGGGCCACCTGATCGAACTCACCGACGTGTTCAACGTCTCGGACACTTCGGCAGCCGTCGAGCGCGGGTTGATCGTGAGCGGCGATCGCGCGGCTTGGCTGATCGGTGCCGACAACGCCATCGCCAGCGTTCAGTACGTCGATCTGCGCGCCGAGCCGCGCCCCGTCGGACGCAACTGGACCGGGCTGTCACGGATTCAGAACGCACTCACCAACCTGCAAGAGACGGGGCAAGTGCAGGGCTTTGGGCGGCGCGCGTTCAAGCTGGATCCGCCCGCGTACAAGGTGGTGCTCGGCTTTTCGAACAACGCGCTGTTGGTCGACGCCGACTCGCACCGCATCCGCTTGCAGACCGATCCGGCGCTGCCGCTGGAGCCCAACCCGTGGCTCAAAGAGCAAACGGCACCCAAAGGGCGCCCGGGCAATCTCGTGACTTGGGCGGTCGATCGCGTGCGCGCGCTGCCTTGGTTCGGCGACGATCGGATGCAATGGCTCAAAGCGGTCGCCTTCGACGGTGTCGATCACTTCAATCAAATCATGGGTTCGGTGACCGGCGACGACGGCTCGGAAACCGTAAAAGAAGAGCTCGGCGATCTGTTCACCACGCCCTCCACGGACGCGACCGATCCGGAGACGGGCTGGCCGCCCGCCCCGATGGAACCGATGCTTTCTCCCCCGCTGAAGGGCGAAGGCAAATGGTCCTCCACGGACAAGGATCCATTCATCCTGAAGAACGCGGGGGCATCTTCACCGTTCGTCTATTCGTTCATCCGCAGCGACCGTAAGCGCATCTATTCGCAGGTCTTCGTCACGCTCTGGGATCCCAGGCAAGTCGAACTGCACGCGATGAGCGGGACCGTGGAGCCCAAGAGCGCCACCGGCGAAACCGGGCCCGGAATGGTGCCCAGAACGCCGGCCGTGATGGGCCGAATGTTGGCTGGCTTCAATGGCGGCTTCCAAGCGATTCACGGCGAGTTCGGCATGATGGCCGAGAAGGTCTTGTACCTACCGCCGAAGCCCTTCGGAGCGACCGTGGCCGAGCTGAGCGACGGTTCGACCGCGTTCGGCACCTGGCCCGAAGAGGCACCGGTACCAGACAACATCATCTCATTTCGACAGAACATGACCGCGCTGCTGCAGGACGGCGTGATCAACCCTTACAAGCGCCATTGGTGGGGCGGTGTGCCGCCGGGGTGGACCGAGGAAGCGCGCACCGTGCGCAGCGCGCTGTGCATGACCAAAGAGGGCTTCATCGGCTACTTCTATGGTTCGAGCGTCGATCCAGACGTGCTCGCGCTGGCCATGCAACGCGCGCGTTGCAATTACGGAGTGCACTTGGATATGAATCCCGGGCACACCGGACTCGAATATTACCACGCCGCGCCCGCCGGCACGCTGCCCAAGCTGAGTCGCCCACTGGACGATGTTTCCGAAGCGCGTGGACCCGTGCCAGGCATGGCAGGCTGGGAATTCATGGGCCGGCGAATGATTCGCCTGATGGCGCTGATGAACTTCCCCCGCTACATCAACACCGAACAGCGGGACTTTTTCTACCTGACGCTGCGTCACATCTTGCCTGGGGAACCGCTGACGCCCGCGCTGAAGCCGGCGGAAAATGCAGAAGGCGTGTGGAGCGTGCAAGGGCTGCCGCAATATGGTTGGCCGTACGCGATTGCGAAAACCACGCTGCGCCCGGATGCCACGCGGCCCGATACTCACGTGGGCATCATGCGCTTGGATCCCAAGTTCTTGCGCGTCGTGACCAGCGGTGAACCGGGCGCGCAGCGGGTCCTCGATATCGCTCAACCACTGGGCGAAGGCATCGGAACGCTCGCCCTCTATCACGATGGTGCTCGCTTCTCGATCGCGAGTGCTGCCCCGCCCAACACGAAGCTCATTACCCGCGGCTTTGCCGCCGCTGAAACGATCAGTCACAGCGCGACCTCCGCCATGGGCATCGACGCTGCAGGGATGTTGGTGTTCGTGCGCTTCACCGCGGGCGCTCGCCCGGGCGGCGAGGGCGACCTACTGAAAGAGCTGTTGAATCGGCTCGGTTGCAGCGCGAGCGTGTTCTTCCTCCGCCCGCTGGGCGTCGCCCTGGGCGACAATCACGACACTCGTGAAGGCACGCCGAGCGACCCAGCCAGTCCTCCCGCGACTCAGGGCGTCGGGTTGGCGCGGGCGGAGGGCCCGGGCGCACGTCGCCTGTTTCCCGACACTCCGGTTGTTCCCCCAACGCTTTGGGCGCCACTGCAGCAGAAACGCGTGCGTTACCGCTGACTCTTTCGGCAGTCAGCGAAATATGAGCGATTCAGCTACGACGTCGATCACCCTGGCCCGTCGGCGCGCCCCTGTCGCTGCGTGGCAGCGCGTTCATTTGATTAATATTTCTCGCCAAGATGTGCCAAGGGAGGGTATCGTGCGCTGACGAATTCCGCTGCAAATAGCGGATATTCCCCGGTCTCGTGCGCCCGGGGGCGGATGGCGCGTCGCCCAATGCCACTCGGACGGAGAATCTTCGGGTCGGGGGACGCGAACAGGCGTTGCCGGCGGCCGAGATTCAACTATCTAAAGAGCGAAAGCGATGAGCGACAAGGCCGGTTCTGATCTGGACGTTTTCGACGGACTCGCAGCGAAAAAGTCGCGCCCAAGTGCTGCACCAGCACCGCGCGCGCCCGCTGCACCGCCTTCCTCGGCTACACGCCAGAAAACGTTGCTCGGGTTGGCCGCGCCCGTCGCGCCTGGGGCTCGGCCCGGTGGGCCCCCCCCACCACCGCCCACGGCCAGCCGTCCCCCTGCGCCGCCCCCACCGCGCAGCAGCATCCCCGCGCCGCCACCATCCAAGCTCTCGGCCACGAGCAGCGGCGGCTTTCCCGTCCCGCCCCCCCCGCCGAGCCCCTCATCCATAGGCGGCCCGCCGCCGCCCCCGCCGATGGCCTCCGCCTCCGCGGACGACGACAACACCGATACCTTCGCGGCGCCGCTGCCCCCGATCGCGGTGCCGTCGAGCACCAACCCCGCGCGGACCAGCGGCATCAAGGTTACGGACGAGGAGGAGAAGACCCCCGTTCCGCCGAAGGCTGACGCGAAGCCCGGCGTCGACATCGACTGGGACGACGAAGACGAAGCGACTATGGTCTTCGACAAGAGCGTCGAAGACACCGCGCGGTCGTTGCTTCACAGCGCTCCGCCGCCCCCACCTCCTGCGGCGGGTGCTCCCCCCTCCCCGCCGACTCCGCCCCCGGCAGCCGGCGCGCCCCCGCCTGCGCGTCAATCGACTCTGATGTCGCGGCCCCCGACCCCAAGCGCGGCCCCGCCCCCCACTTTGCCCCGTGCGCCGCTGCCGCCGCCAAAGGCGGTTCCAGTTCCGTACACTGCCCCGATCCCGCCGCAACAAGCCGTATTCGAGCCGCCGCCTGCGGCGCAACAGTCCGGCAGCAGTCGCGGCTTGATGATCGGCGCCGTGGTCTTGCTGCTCGCCGGCGCCGGCGCGGCCGCCATGTTCCTGATGCCCAAGAAGGGCTCCATGGTGCTCACCGTCGCAGGTCCAGGCAACAAGTCGATCGACACGGTCGAGGTGTATGTCGACGGCGCAAAGAAGTGCGAGGCGTCCCCCTGCCGTGTGGTGGATCTGGCTGCCGGCACGCACCTCGTGAAGGTGACGGCCGCGGGCTACCAACCCACGGCCGATCAAGCCGTCAAGATCAGCAGTGGCGATGAAGCGGTGCAGAACATCGCCCTCACCCGCGCCAGCGAAGGCACCGGGATCCGCGTCACGGCCGAGGGTCGAGGCATCAAGCTCTCGGTCGATGGCAAAGAGGTTGGTCCGCTGCCGCAGGAGCTGAAAGACCTCGCGCCGGGCGACCACCTCGTGCACCTCGATGGTGGCGAGCGCTACGATTCGTTCGAAAAGCACATCATGGTCGACGCCGACCAGATGCAAACCATCGACCCCAAACTGCGCGTGAAGAAGGGCTTGGCCACGATCAAATTGGGCGACAACGCGGAGGGCGCCAAGGTGCTCTTGGTCAGTGGCTCAGAACGCCGTCCGATCCAGCAATTGCCGATCACCGTCGATATCTCGGTCGAGAAGCCGTACAGCATCGTCGCCAGCAAGAAGGGCTTCATCGATTTCGAACAGCGCGTTGCCTTCGAAGATGGGCAAGCCGAGCGAACCTTCTTGGTCAACCTGAGTGCCGTGGGGAGTGAACCGGCCCCTGCTCCCGCGCCCGCTCCTGTCCCCGTGCCAAGAGGTGCGGGAGCCGCACCGGCTCCGGCGCCCGCGCCGGCCCCCGCACCCGCTCCAAAACCCGCGACGGGCAACGGCACCCTCAACATCAACGCGATCCCCGCGTCCAATGTGGTGCTGGATGGCCGCCCCATGGGTCAAACGCCCCGCATGAACGTCAGTGTTGCGCCCGGCGCGCACACGATCGTGTTCGTCAACGCGGAGCACGGCCGCAAAACGAAGTCGATCTCCGTCGAAGCAGGCAAGTCGGCCACTGTCGTCGTTCGTTTCCCGTAGGCGCGTCAGCGTCACCGCACGCGAGCTGCCATGCGGGCACTGACGCCACTCGAACTCGCCGCCGCGATCTCCCTGACCGGCACCATCGCGGCGACGATGATTCCGACGTTCTTGCGCAATGTGCATGCCTCGCGGCTCTCCGAGCCGGTGGAGGGCTTGAAGCGCATCGCCGCGCACGCCACTCTGCGCGCCGCGGGTCTGCCGCCGGAGAGCGCTTACCCTGCCAGCGCCCCGTTCACGCCCGCGGTCACGCCGCGAGGTGAACTCGTGCTCGATCCACCCGGCACCTGGGATACACCGACCTGGCGCACGCTGGACTTCGGGTTCGACGCGCCGCACGCGTATTCCTTCGCCTTCGAGAGCAACGACAGCGAGACGCGTTCGACGTTCACCGCGCGGGCACGCGGTGATCTGGACGGTGACGGTGTGACCAGCAGCTTTTCCATTTCCGGTTCGGTGGAGAGTGGCGCCGAGCCCAAGCTGCAGGCGATGGAAATCAATCGCGAAGTCGAGTGATCCGCGGCGGGTTCTAAGCGCGTTCGCTCGATCTCCGCAGATCTGCGGAGCGAGTATGCGGGCTCCCTACATTGCGGGCCCTGGCGCGAAGTGCAGACTTTGGCGAAATGCCCGATGCGTCTGGAAGGCCTCTCCGCCTTTATCACTTCTGCTCGAGTACCCGTATACTAGGCTGGAGTACGTGAGATGCATCATTCCCCATCGCTAGTCCAAGCTCGACGGACCTCTCAGCGCGGCCTGACGATGGTCGAGTTGATGGTCACGATCGTGATCATCGGCATCCTAGCTGCCGTCGGCTCAGTGAGCGTGAAGCGCTACGTCGCTGCGTCCAAGACGAGCGAGACGGTTCACATGTTCGCCAATGTCAAGGCCGCACAAGAGACTTACAAGGACGAGACGTTCAACTATCTCGGTATCTCGCCAGGGCTCACCGCAACCTCCGACTTTTTTCCGGCGAATCCCTCACCTGGGCAGAAGAGGATGAACTTTGCGGGAACCGGAACCATCGCGGACAAATGGACGGCCCTCGGCATCCATGAGGATGCGCCCATGTTGTTCGTCTACGCATGCACCGCGGGCGCGATCGGCACGAAGCCGACCGCGACGGGCAGCGACATTACCGTGGCCAATTGGCCGAGCGCGACCTCGGGTAAGCCCTGGTATATCGTCAAAGCAAGGGCGGACCTCGACGGCGACGGCGTGAACACGGTGTTCATCACGGCCAGCTTTGCGGGTGAGATTTACTCGGCGAACGACTTGTAATAGCGGTCTCGTGAGCCATGCACGCTTGGCGAACTAAGCTCATCCCGTTCGCACTCATCGTGCTTGCAGCGCTCGCGGTCAATCGGCTGCGCCCACCGTTGAATGCCGCGTTCCTCGGCACCAAAAATCAAGACGACGTGTACACGCTGCCGCCGCCCGGGCAACTGAACGCGATGAGCCTTGGCTACCGTTCGGCGCTCGCGGACATGATCTTCGCTCATGTGCTGGTCTCGTCTGGCATTCATTTCCAGGAAAAGCGTGGCTTCGAGTTCGTGGGCAAGTACATCGAGGCCGTCAATTCTCTGGACCCCAAGTTCGAGCTTCCGTATCGAATGGCCGACGGGCTGCTCACGCTGCAAGCAAAACCGGTGACCGTCGAAGCCTATCGCCAAGCCCGACGCATCCTCGAGCGCGGCATGGCGGAGTTTCCGTACCGCCAAGGGATTTGGACTTCAGCGGGGATGTTCCTCGCTTACCTCGGGCCTACTGGCAACATCGAAGGGGACGAGTTAGCCGATTGGAAATTGGCCGGCGGTCGAGCGCTTGCTCGTTCGTGCGAGCTGGTAGGTAGCCAAGATACGCCACCTCAACAATGCATCATGGCCGCCGGCTTGCTCACCAAAGCCGGCGAAGCCACCGCCGCGCGACAATTCATCGAACGCATGCTCGCGGTGAATGACGATCCCGAAGTCCGCAAATACATGAGCGCGCTGCTCGAGCAGAAAGTCGGAGCCGATGAACGCGACCGCTTGCATGAGCGCCGCGAGCGATTCAAACGGGCTTGGAACACGGACCTACCGTTCGTTTCGCGGGGCGCCGTGCTCGCGATCGGCCCGCGTTGGGATACGGCCGCTTGCGCTGGCGTTGGTGTGTGCGCCACGTCTTGGCGAGCATGGGCGGCGGCGATCGATCAGCAACAAGGTAGGACAAGCACGTTCAGTGACGCTCTCGGGGCGAGCCAATGACCCGTAGTTGGAGCGTGATTTCGTCAGTTCGCGGCGCAACACTGACAATTTTGGGCAGTCCTAGCCTCCGAAAGCGGCGTCAATCATTTGGCGAACCGGCAAAATCCGCCGCAAAACCGGTTTTTCTCGCCTGACACGCAAGCTGGCACGCGGCCTGCTTAGTCTCTGATTCGTAGATTCAGTACCTGGAGCGGTTAGCAAAATCAGTCGCTAGCCGTTTCAAGGGCGGAACAGGGCTCCGCGGGTATCAGCGGGCCTCCGATCGACTGCGCGCAGGTCCGTTGACCCGCTGCGCACCGGCCTCTGAACCCATAGGAAAAGGATATTGCACGATGACCCTTCTGAAGAAACGTAGTTCGCGCGGTTTCACCCTCGTCGAGTTGATGATCGTCGTCGCGATCATCGGCATCTTGGCTGCTCTGGCGATCGTCGGCGTCAAGAAGTACATGACCAGCGCCAAGTCGGCCGAAGCGCGCAACTCGCTGGGCACGATGTCTGGCCTGGCGTCGCAGGTGTGGTCCGGCGAGAAGATGAAGGGCGACATCATCGCGGACGGCGCGACCATCGGCGCCACTCACACGCTGTGTGCAACCGCCGCGAAGACGGTTCCGGAAGACAAGGTCTCGATCAAGGGCCTCAAGTACCAATCCAGCACCGATCCGACGAAAGACTTCCACGCCGGCGACACCGTTACGGGTTGGAAGTGCCTCGGCTTCGCCTTGGATGCTCCCCAGTACTACATGTACGGCTACACCGCGACGGTCGATGCCGCGGTCGCGGACAACAACAAGTTCAGCACCACCGCCCAAGGCGACTTGAACGGCGACGGCAACTTGTCCACCTTCGAGCGTGCGGGCCTCGTCCGCGCTGGCGAACTCGTGCTCTCGCCCGCCGTCAAAGAGACCGACGCCGACGAATGATCAACGGCCTCCGTTGAAACGCTACAGACGCCCGCGCGGTCACCGCGCGGGCGTTTTGCTTTGGTGCACCGGATGAGACCCCGGTGGCTAGTCAGTGCGATGCCCGCTAAGATGATCACACCCACGATGACTGCCTCTCGGATTGCTCGCTGCTCGAACCGCGGCTTCACGCTGATCGAGCTGATGGCAGTCGTGGCGATTACCGGCGTTCTTGCCGTTGCGGGCGTCTCGCTTTTCCACAAGCAGATCTTGGCATCCAAGGGCGCTGAAGCGGTGGCGGTGATCGAAGCCATTCGCTCTGCGCAAGAATCGTATTCGGCCGAGAACCACGTCTACCTGAACGTGTCGACGGCCAGCGGTGGCCTTGCTTGGTACCCCAACCCCACTCCCGGCCCGACTCGCTTCGCCTGGCAGCAGCCCGGCCATGTAGACTACGCGCGTTGGCGAGCACTCGCCCCTCCCGTCAATCGCTCGGTGCTGTTTGGCTACCTGGTGAATGCCGGTGAAGCGGGCACGAAGATCCCCGACCTACAGCTAGCAGCCCCCCCAACGTTCGCTTCGCCCATGCCCATCGCTTGGTATACGATTCAAGCTCGCGGCGACGTGAACGGCAACAACATCACCGCGAAGTATGCGGCCAGCAGCGTCAACGGTGAGGTCGTCGTCGAGAACGAAGGCGAATAGGCTCGTTCGCCTGGCGGTGGCTCATTCGCGCTGTGAGTCGCGATCGTCCGAATCTTCTTCGCCCAAGCCGAGCTTGGCCAAGCGGTAACGCATCGAGCGAAAACTGATCCCGAGCAGCTTGGCGGCAGCGGTGCGCACACCTCCGGTGCGCTCGAGGGCTGCGGTAAGCAAGCGGCGCTCGACCTCGTTGACAACCTCGTCCAGGTTGCAGCCGCTTTCCGGGAGTTCCAGCAAGGTGCCCCCGGGCGCGCCCACCGAGCCGCTGAGTTCCTGAGGAAAATCCCCGAGGCCGATGATGCTGGAGCCGGCCAAGGCCACCGCTCGTTCGATCATATTTTCCAGCTCGCGCACGTTGCCCGGGAAGGCGTACGCCTGCAGGCCGCGAATCGCATCCGGCGTGAAGCCAGCCACCTCCTTGCCCATCTCGTCGGCAAAGCGACGCACGAAGCGCTCGGCGAGCATCGGAATGTCTTCACGCCGATCCCGCAAGGGTGGCAGGGAGATCCGAATCACGTTCAGCCGGTAATACAGATCTTGTCGAAATTTGCCGAGGCTGACGTCCGACTCGACATCGCGATTGGTTGCGGCCAACACGCGTACGTCGATCGCGGTCTCTTGGGTAGCGCCTACGGCTCGCACGCTGCGTTCTTGCAGCACGCGCAGCAGTTTGACCTGCAGGTTGGCCGGCAGTTCACCGACCTCGTCGAGCAGTACGGTGCCACCGTTGGCCTCTCGGAACAGACCGAGGTGCTTGCTCTGCGCGCCGGTGAAGGCGCCCTTTTCGTGACCAAACAGCTCGCTTTCCATCAACGCTTCGGGCAAAGCCCCGCAATTGACGACCAAGAAAGGCTTCTCGCGGCGATCCGAAGCATCGTGCACGGCGCGCGCAACACGCTCTTTGCCGCTCCCGCTCTCACCCGTGATCAGCACGGTCGTGCGCATGTTGGCGATGCGCTGAACCAGATCGAGCACGGCGCGCATGGCGCCGCTGCGGCCGAGCAGATCCGTCTCTTTGAGCTCCGAGACGCGCGCTCGCAAGCGCCGGTTCTCGAGCGAAAGCTCCTGCTTCTCCAGCGCCTTGCCGACCAGCATGGCCAGCTCGGCTGCGTCGAAAGGCTTGGCCACGAAGTCGTAAGCACCGCTGCGCATCGCGCCGATCGCGTTCTCGACCGTGGAATGCGCCGTGATCAGGATCACCTCGGTGGCTGGATTGCGTGCTTTCGCGGCGGCCAGCACCTCCATGCCCGAGCCATCGGGCATCGCGAGATCGGACAGCACGACTGGAAAAGGCTGTGGATGCTGGCTAATCGCTTCGAGCGCAGCGCGACAACCAGGGGCCGAGACGACCGAGTAGCCCTCGCGCCGAAACAGGATCTCCAGCATCTGGCGCAAACCTGGTTCGTCTTCGACGATCAGCAGCTTCACGGAGGGGGGAACGAGCGAGGCCACGACGAAAAACCCTAGCATTTTCGGCCCCCGCGCAGCGCCCGCTTTCGCTTGCGAAAGGCTCGAGACAGCCTACGCTTTGGTCATTCGCTTTGTCCCGGCCTTGCTTAGACGACCCACGGCTCACGTTCGCCCTTTCCGCCCTGCTTTTGGCGGGGTTTACCGCATTTTGTGCGGCCTGCGGGAGCGCCAGCGAAGATAGCGCTCCCAGCGGTGCAGGCGGCGTTGGCGCCGGGGGCGCGGACAACGGCGGCAGCCAGCAATACAAAATCGAGCTCGCGTTCGATACGACCGACGTCATTCCGCTGAAGCCCAAGGAAAGCGTCGAGCTCACGGTGCTGGCCACGCTGGTGAACGAGACCACCCCCGCCGCCCAGTATCCGATCCGCTTTGCGTTGACCGGCAGCAACCAGTCCGACGCGGCGACGGACGAACTCGACGCCGTGCTCGACGCAACCGACGTGCAGACCGACGCCCAAGGCAAGGCTCACGTGACACTGATCGCGCCAAGCAAGCCGACGAGGTTCAGCGTGCGCGCGTCGAGCACCGCGGCCAAGGCGTTCGTCTTTCAGACCGTGACGGTCAGCGCGGCCGGCATCACCGACTTGCGCGTGCTGCCCTCGTACAGCGGAACACGCGCGAGCCAGATCACCAAATGGACTGCTACCGCGCATGTCGGCGTGAGCTGCAGCAGCCTCGACGGCAATCCTCCGCCCGACGGCAAGGTGATCCGATCTGCCAAACCCAATGCGGCTCTGGTGCTCCCCGTCCCGGTCGACGTCGATCTGGCGGTCACAATTCGCGCCGGGCACTTCATCGGTGGCTGCGTGAACGTGCCCGCCCTGAGCGAGGGGGATGGCAATCAAGTGCTCGTCTACGCCAGCGATCGCCCACTGGATCTGAGCGCCACCAATCTCTTGCTGAATCTGGGCGCGAGCAACCCGCACCCGGAGTTCGACAAGCTGCTCCAGGCCAGCACGAGTTTGGCGGAGAGCGCGCTGCTGGGCAGCGCAAAGACCGACGTCGCAGCGCTACTCGACGGCATGCGCGAAGCGACGCCCGCGGTGAACCGCGAAGCCTTCGACGTCGCGCGCTCGGAAAGCGCGTGGGAAAGCGCGCTAGAAAGCGCGTTCGGCAAGGGCGCCGCGCGGCGCATGCGGGACCCCGCGGCGCGCTGGCTGAGCGCAGGGCTGCTCGCGTTGAACGCACCGGATGCCTTCGTCGGTCTGCTCGAACCGTTCAGCACCGAAGCCACGTTCACCCCGAGCGCCGTCGGCACCGCGAGCCCGAGCGCCGCCGGCGTGCCGGGGTTCTTCGTCGTCGATTGGTCCGCCAAATCGAACGACACCGTCGTACTCGGCATGCAGCTCAACTGGGAGCCCTCTCACTTGGTCACGGCGCTCGCGGTTGCGCCGGCGCTCGCCGAGTTTCCGGAGGCGACCAGCGTCGAACGCGCGCTGGCACTCAGCGTGAACTGCACACAAGTCGCCCAGGTGCTGGTTACGTACGGCGAAAGCCCGGGCAGCGCGACATTTACGGGCTGCGACGAGAACTGCGCCGTGAGCCTGTGCAACAGCGCGGTGGCCGCTGCCTGGGGCAGAGCGAAGCTCAGCTCAGCGCAGACCGATACATTGAGCATCACCGCCACCGGTGCCGCGCAAATCGGAGACGACGCTCGAGTCGCCGGGCTCTCCGGCAGCTGGGTGGGTGAATTGCAAACCGAGAATGGCTCGGCGCAAGTGTCCGGCGCGCTCTCGGCGAGCAGCGCGCCCTGACGCTAGCCGCGGCTTTGGATGCGCGCGCGCGCGAGGCGCACTTCGATGGCCGTCGCGTACGCACCCAATGCCTCGCCCTCGTTGACACCACGGCCACCACGCACGTCCCGAACCAGCGCGCGGAACTCGAGATAGCGGCGGCCGTCGAGGCCCAAGAGTAGGGCGACCGTCGAGGGATCGCGCGGGGCATCCAAATTGTTGCCACCGAGCAACGCGGCGGCGCTCGCCAGCGCGCGCGCGACCAACTGATCGGCAAGCGTGATGCCCCGTTCGAAATCACCTTGGGCGAGTGATGCCTCCAAATCGCGCACGGTGCCCCGTTCTGTAACGGGCCACAGCGTTTCGAAGCTGACGCCCGCTTGCGCGCGCAGGGCCTCCGGCGGCGGCGCTACGCTCGACAGGCGCGGGACGGGTGGCGGTTCGGTCATCGGCAACATGGCCGGTGTGCTCTCGAAATGTGGCGGGGGTGCGGGCGGCAGAGTCTCGTGGCGAGCCAGACCTTCCAAGTCCCTCGCTACGGCCTGCGCCGCGGCCTCGCCTACATCGGCGTCGGGCAGCTCGGAGAGCAGTAGCAGCCCACTTGGGTTCCTTTGCACGTTGCGTGCGGCCCGCTCGGCGAGTTCTTCGCCCCAGGCATCGCTATCTTCGGCGCGCCGCAGCGCCTCCATCAGCCCGCCTTCGGGCAATTCCAAGCTGGTCGCCCCGCCCCGCTGCCGACCCGGGGTACGCCGCTCGAAATCGTCCAAAACCGCGCGCGTAATGGCCTCGAGCGATTCGTACACGCCCTCCCCACTCGTAGCCGTCGTCGCGAAGGATGGCGCGCCGGCGCGATTCAATTGCCGCTCGAGCTCGTCGATCGGCAGCACGTCGAACAGGTCGCGCTTGTTGTATTGCACGACGTGCGGCATCTCGCTCACCTGCCGGCCGTGCGCGGCCAAGTTGTCGCGCAGGTTGTCGAGCGTCTCGAGGTTGGCGTCAGAGCGCGCGGACTGCGAATCGTAAACCAGCACCACGCCGTCGGCGCCGGTCAGTACCAACTTGCGAGTGGCGTTGTAGTGCACCTGCCCGGGCACCGTGAACAACTGCAACTTGACGCTCATGCCGCGCACGTTGGGCACGCGGATGGGCAGAAAATCGAAGTACAATGTGCGATCGACGGGCGTGGCCAAGCTGACCATCTTGCCGCGGTGTTCGGGTTTGGCGGTGGCGTGAATGTATTGAAGACTCGTGGTCTTCCCGCCGAGCCCGGGCCCGTAGTAGACGACCTTGAAGACGAGTTCCCTCGCCAAGGGATTGACTACAGGCATGACCGCCTGAGGATAGTCGGGCCAGGCGGGCGGCCGCTACTTTTTTGATGGTCACGAATCCCGCCACGGGCCGGCACAGCCTTCGGCGGCAAGGACCGAAACAGAGAGCAGCGCGAGCTGCGCTGCTGGATCGCGAGCGCCCCGGCCCGTCCCGCATTTTGCCTGCCATTTTGGCTGAAGCGCTCGGGAAGTTTGCGCCCGAAGTCGGTCTTCGGTTTTCGAACTGAGTAGCGGCTCGATCAGTATTCGCGAGTCAATTCTTGGTTCTTGACCAAGCGCCAGATCGGCGAGGCGGCCGAGAGCGCGACGCTGGCCACAGAGAC
>Ga0247772_1000095_pt1 | contig 32838 bp, 25 predicted proteins | sample UWRJL151409C6_FD_179945 | JGI IMG/M metagenome (GOLD analysis project Ga0247772, IMG submission 179945) | Plant litter microbial communities from Arlington Agricultural Research Station in Wisconsin, United States - UWRJ-L151-409C-6 | ecosystem: Environmental > Terrestrial > Plant litter >...
CGTTCGTCGTGGCATCGCTTGAACAAGAAACCGGTCTTGGCCGGCGAAACCGAGTTGGCCGAGAACCCGCGTGCGCGCAGCGCGAAGCTACGCGCGGCGATGCGAGTGGATGCCGAAGCCCCGAGCGATCCGAGCTGGGGGGAGGAGGCCTGATGCGCAGCGAGCGGGTGTTCCTCATTTTGTGGACATTGGCGGTTTTGGCTGCCACTTCTGCCTTCATTTTGCACCTCGGGCTGCGCGTGAAGTCGGTCGAGCTGGGCTATGAGCTGGGCCGCGCGCACGCGCGCGTCGAGCGCTTGCGCGAGGTGAAGCACGTGCTCGAGCTCGAGTTGGCGAGCCACAAGACGCCGGAGCGCGTCGATTTCGTGGCGCGCACGCTGCTCGGCATGACCGAGCCCACGCCGGACCGCATTCTAGCCGCTGGTCGCAAGCCCGTAGACGAACCGGGCAAGTTGCAGATCCAAGAGGAGCCATGAACGCGCGCACCACGAAGACGCCCGCGCCGCTGGCGGCCCCGCCGAACGAGGAAAAGCGTCGGCGTTGGGTGCGCTTGCGCATGGGCATGCTGTGCGGCTTGCTCGCGCTCGGCCTGGGTCTCGTGGTCTCGTCCGGCTATGACTTGATGATTGGCGACGGAGCGGCGTGGCGCGAGCTCGCCGAGAGCCAGCGCCAGCGTCGTCTGCACGTCGCCCCCAAGCGTGGCGGTGTGTACGATCGCAACGGCAGCGCGCTAGCCGTCAGCGTGGAAGTGCCGAGCGTCAGCATGGACGCCGTTGAGCTGTTGCGCGGCGTGCCCTCGCAGCAAGTGCCGGTCGTCGCGCGTGACGCGGCCAATCGCATTGCCGCGGTGCTGGGCATCGACGCCGCCCAGGTCGAGCGCCGGATCTTGGCCAAGCGTCGATTTGCCTGGCTGAAACGTCAGATTTCCGCGGAAGAAGCCGACAAAATCCGGGCTCTTTCCGAGAACGCCGCGGACGAAAAGCGCATCCGCGGCTTGGTCGTGGAAGGCGAGGGCAGGCGTTACTACCCGCGTCGCGAACTAGCAGGCCCCCTGCTCGGCTTCGTGGCTCCGGATGGCGAAGGCAAAGACGGCCTCGAGTACGCGCTGAACGACGATCTGAAAGGCAGCGCGGAGCAGCTCCGGGGTTTGCGCGATCGCTCGGGTCGTTTGCTGTTCTCGGACGGCGTCGAGGATGACCGCGCCTTCGCTGGGCACAACATTTACCTGACCATCGACCAGGGCATTCAGTACGTCGCCGAGCACGAGCTGCAGGCGGCGGCGCGCACCTTCGAAGCCGCGGGCGGCTCGGTGGTGGTGGTCAACCCGTACACCGGTGAGATCCTGGCCCTCGCCAGCTGGCCGTTCTTCAACCCGAACGACTACACCAATAGCCAACCCGAGCAACGCCGCGACCGCGCGATGAGCGATGTGTTCGAGCCGGGTTCGACGATGAAGATGTTCACCGTCGCCGCGGGCTTGGCCGACAGCGTGATCACCCCGACCCAGAAGCTGTATTGCGAGAAGGGCGTGATGCAGATCGACAACGTGACGATCCGCGACACTCACCCCTCGGAGTGGCTCACGATTTCGCAGATTTTGGCGGTTTCTTCCAATATTTGCGCAGCCAAGATCGGCCTCGGCATGGGCGAGGCCAAGCTCTACGACGCGCTCCGTCGCTTCGGCTTCGGCCAAGAGTCGGGGCTGCCGTTCCCGGGTGAAGCACCCGGCACGCTGCGCCCGCGTTCGCGGCCTTGGGTGCAAGTCGAAACTGCGTCGGCGGCTTTCGGTCAGGGCATCGGCGTCACCAACATGCAAATGGCGATGGCCGCGGCTGCGCTGGCCAATGGCGGCGAGCTGATGGAGCCGCTCTTGGTGCGCAAGGTCACGACCTCCACCGGTGAAGTCGTGCGCGACGTTGCGCCGCACGTGCGCCGCCGCGTGGTCTCGAAAGAGGTCGCGCGCGCCGTGGCCGAAATGTTGGTCGCGGTCACCGAGGGCGAGGGCACGGGTACGGAGGCCGCGATCGACGGCTACCGAGTGGCGGGCAAGACGGCCACCGCGCAGAAGAGCGATCCCAAGACCGGCCGCTACTCGATCGACAAGTACATCGGCTCGTTCGTGGGCTTCGTGCCGGCCGAGAAACCGGTGGTGGCCATCGCCGTCACGCTCGATGAGCCGATGTTGGAGCACGCGGGCGGCGTGGTGGCCGCGCCGATCTTCCGCCGCGTCGCGCAAATGAGCTTGAAATTGGCGGGTTTGACCCCGCGTACCACGGACAAGACGGACGTCGCGGTGCTCGCTCGCACCCCCGACCCGGCCAACATCGCTTACGAGGCTCTCCGCGAGGCGCGCGGTCAAAAGCCGCCCGTGCAAGATGTGTTGCCCTCTGGCGTGGTGCCCGCGGGCAAAGTGCGCATCCCGAATTTGACGGGCGTGCCGGCTCGCCAAGCCTTCAAGCAAATGATTTCGCTCGGCCTGACCCCGCGGCTCAAGGGCAGCGGTCTGATCGTCAACCAGCAGCCGCCGCCCGGCAGCGTGGTCGACAACGCGTCTGAAGTGCTCTTGGTGCTCGAACCCGCCTCCTGATGGTCCCTCAATCGCCAGATCCCGCCGCGTATACCGCCACCGGTTTTCCGGTGTCGGCCTTGCTCGGTGTGCTGCACGAGCAAGCGCCGCGCTTGATCGGTGACGGCAACGTGCGGCTGAGCGGCGTGCGTCAGGATTCGCGTCGCGTCGAACCGGGGGATCTGTTCGTGGCGCGGAGCGGCGGAAAGGTGAGCGGCGCAGAGTTTGCGGCAGCTGCCGTTGAGCGCGGCGCGGTGGCGCTGATCGTCGAACGCGGCACGCCCGTGCCGACCCTCGCTGTGCCGATGATCGAAGTGACGGACGCACGGCGCAGCTTGGCGCTCTCCGCGGAGGCCGTTTACGGCCATCCGAGCCAACATTTGGCGGTGATTGGTATCACTGGCACCAACGGCAAAACCACCACTTCTTGGTTGGTCGAGCGCGCGCTGGCCGGCGCCGGTCAGAAGCCTGCGCGCCTGGGCACGGTCGGCTTTGCCTTCGACGGCAAGAGCGTGGACTCCGCACTGACCACGCCCGAGGCCGACGACATTTCGCGCTTGGCCGCGCAAGCACGCGACGCGGGTGGCACGCACTTCGTGATGGAAGTGTCCAGCATTGCCCTCTCGCTCGACCGTGTGAGCGGCCTGCACTTCAAGGTCGCCGCGTTCAGCAATCTGACCCAAGACCACTTGGATTTTCACGGCTCCCTCGCGGAGTACGGTGAAACCAAAGCCCGTCTGTTCACCGAGCTTTCGCCGGAAGCCTCCGTGCTGAATATCGACGATCCGTTCGTCGAGAAAGTCGCGGCGCGGGCAGCCGGTCGAGTCACGCGTGTCAGCAAGCGCTCGGGTGCGGATCTGTTTCCGAAGCAGGTCACCGTCGATGCAAGCGGCATCCGCGGGGTGATCCATACCCCGGTGGGTGATGTGCCGCTGGAGTCGCGCTTGGTCGGCGAGCATAATCTGGAGAATCTGCTGCTCGCGCTGGGCATTCTGTACGCTTCGGGAGTGGATCTGAAGCGCGCGGTGCACGCTTTGGGTGAGGCTCCGCAGGTCCCTGGTCGGCTCGAGCGCTGTGATGAAGCGGGCGACGATTTGCTGGTCTTGGTCGACTACGCCCACACGCCGGATGCGCTCGAGCGAGTGCTGGTCGCGGTGCGCGCCCTCACCCAGAAGCGCGTGGTGTGTGTGTTCGGCTGCGGTGGGGATCGCGATCCGCAGAAGCGGCCGCGCATGGGCGCCGCGGTGGGCCGGCTCGCGGACTACGCGTATCTGACCAACGACAATCCACGCAACGAAGAGCCGGCCGCGATTGCGCGCGCGGTGGAAGTCGGCCTGCGCGAGATGGAAGCGAAGTACGAAGTCGAGCTCGACCGTGCGCGCGCGATCGAGCTCGCGATCAGTCGAGCACAGGCCGGCGATGTCGTACTGATCGCCGGCAAGGGTCACGAGCCCTACCAACTGATCGGCGCTCAGACGTTGCCCTTCGACGACCGCATCGAGGCGCGTCGCGCACTCGAGACGCGCCGCACGCGAGGGGGCACATGGCTAGTCTGATCCCCCCCAATAGCGCGGCTTTCTCGCTTTCCGAGGTGGCCACGGTGTGCGCGGGCACGCTCCTTGGTGCAAGCGCCGAGTGCGTCGGTGTCACTACCGACACGCGGGCGGATCTGCGCGGTCAGCTGTTCGTGGCTCTGAAGGGCGAGCGCTTCGACGGTCACGACTTCGCGCTGCAAGCACTCGAGCAAGGCGCGGCGGGGGTCGTCGTTGAACGCGAGTTGCCCGGTCTTCGTTCGGGGGTGCTCGTCGGCTCTACTCTCAGCGCGCTTGGCGCATTGGCGGCCGCGCATCGTCAGCGCTGGGCCAAGCGCATCGTGGGTGTCGCGGGCTCGGCGGGCAAGACCACGACGCGCAGCGCGATCACGGCGCTGCTCGGCGCGCTGCACTCGGGCGCGGTGCACTTTGCTTCGGGCAACTTGAACAATCTGATCGGCGTGCCGATGGTTCTGCTCGGTTTGAAGCCGGAGCACAGCATCGGCGTGGTCGAAATTGGTACCAACGCGCCCGGTGAAGTCCGCGCCCTGTCGGTCATGGCAAAGCCAGATTTGGCGGTTTTGACGCTGATCGGTATCGAGCACAGCGAGGGCTTGGGCGATCTCGACGGCATCGAGCGCGAGGAAGGCGAAATCTGGAGCGGCCTCGGTTCCGAGGGCATTGCCATCGCCAACGCAGACGACGAGCGCGTGCAACGCACGCTGCAAACCGTCAGCCACGTCCGTTCACTGAGCTACGGCTACGCCGAGGGCGCTAATTACCGTCTGCGCGCGCGCACGCCGAGCGCGCTCGGTGGTTCGTCACTCGAGGTCGAGCGGCGCACGGCGTTCGCTCAAGACACGATTCGCATCGAAACCTCGTTGCTCGGGGAAGCCGGCGCATACGCCACGCTCGCCGCGCTCGCGGTCGGCGAATGGTTGAGCCAAGCCGCGCTCGCGCCGGAGCTCGTGTCGGGCGCTCTGTCGGCCGCGGGTGAGCCCGGGCGCTTGACGCCGATCGAGCTCAAAGACGGCACCGTCGTGCTCGACGACAGCTACAACTCGAACCCCGCGAGCGTGAAGAGCTCGCTGGCCACGGCCCGCGAGATCGCGCGGGCGCGCTCGGCGCGGCTGGTGCTCGTGATCGGCGAAATGCGCGAGCTCGGCGCGCTCGCCGCCGAACAGCACGCAGAAGTGGGTACCTGGCTGGCCGAGAGCGGCGCCGCGCTCTTGGTGGCGGTCATGGGCGACGCCGAGCGCTTCGTCGCCCCCGCTCGAAGTGCTGGAATTGACGCAAGTTTCGCCGAAAATTCCGAGCAAGCCCTGGAAATTTTGCTGGCCGGCATAACCCCCAAGGATGTCGTTTTGGTCAAGGCATCGCGCGGGGTACGTGCCGAACGCTTGGTGCGCGGCCTGTGCGATGCCAAAGGGCGTGCGGCATGATTTACGAGTTTTTCTACCCCTGGAGCCACAAGTACGAGTGGGCCAGCGCGTTCAACGTGCTCCGCTACACGCCCTTCCGCGCGATCATGGCCACGATCACGGCCATGCTGATGTCGTTCTTCGTGGCGCCCTGGTTCATCCAGAAGCTACGCGGCAAGCAGATCAGCCAGATCATTCGCGAAGAAGGTCCGGCCTCGCACTACGCGAAGCGCGGCACCCCCACCATGGGCGGCGCGCTGATCTTGCTCTCGGTGCTGGTGCCGACCGTGCTCTGGGCGGACGTTCGCAACATCTTCGTCGTGGCCACCACCGCGGTCACGGCGGGCTACGGCGCGGTCGGCTTCCTCGACGATCGCATGAAGATCCAGGGCAGCAACACGCGCGGGCTGCCCGGGCGTTACAAGTTGCTGGCCCAAATCGTGATTGGCGGCTTCGCGCTCTCGTACGTGTTCCTGAACACGCCCGAGATGCCCGCGGGCTGGCTCGCGCTGCGCACGCGCCTGGCCGTTCCGTTCCTGGCCTTTCACAAGTACCCGATCTCGCTGCCGCTGCCGGTTTACCTGTTTTTCGCGCTGTTCGTGGTGGTGGCGATGAGCAACGCGGTCAACTTGACCGACGGCTTGGATGGCCTCGCCATCGGCCCGGTGATGATCAACGCGGGCACGTACATGATCTGGGCGTACGTCGCCGGTGCCATTCTGTTCGGCCGCCCGATCGCTCAATACTTGGACATCGCGGGTATCCCCGAGATGTCAGAATTGGCGGTGTACGCAGCCGCGATGATCGGGGCGGGTATCGGCTTCCTTTGGTACAACACGTACCCCGCCCAAGTGTTCATGGGCGATGTCGGTTCGCTGGCCCTCGGTGGCGGCTTGGGCATGCTGGCCGTGCTGACCAAGACCGAGCTTTTGAGCTTGGTGCTGGGCGGCGTGTTCGTGATCGAGGCGGCCAGCGTGGTCACCCAGGTCACCTCATACAAGCTCTTCGGTAAGCGCGTGTTCTTGATGGCGCCGATCCACCACCACTTCGAAAAGAAGGGCTGGCCGGAGCCGCGCATCATCGTCCGCTTTTGGATCATCTCGGTCTTGTTGGCACTGGTCGCACTCTCTTCGCTGAAGCTACGCTGATGGATTTAGCCGGAAAACGTGTGGTCGTGGTCGGCCTGGGCAAGAGCGGCGTCGCTGCGGCGAAGCTGTGCCTGGCGCGCGGCGCGCACGTGGTCGGCACCGACAGCGCGCCCGCGGAGAAGATCTCGGACGAGGCCCGCGCGCTCGGCATCGAGCTCGTGCTGGGGGGTCATGAAGGCGCCAAGTTCGAAACCGCGCAGCTGATCGTCGTCTCGCCGGGCGTGCCTCAGCTCCCGGAGCTGAGTCGCGCCGAGCTCGCGGGTGTGGAAGTGATCGGCGAGCTCGAGCTCGCGTCGCGCTTCATCGAGGCACCGATCGTGGCCATCGGCGGTACCAACGGCAAGAGCACGACGACCACGCTGGTGGGCGATATGTTCGCCGCAGCCGGCCTCAAAGCGTTCGTGGGCGGCAACCTGGGCACCCCCTGCTGCGAAGCCGCGAACGGCGACTGGGACGTGGTCGTGTTCGAAGTCTCCAGCTTCCAGCTCGAGCGCGTGCCGAGCTTTCAGCCGCGCGTCAGCGTGCTGCTCAACATCACCGAAGATCATCTCGACCGCTACCCCAGCTTCGTGGCCTACGCGGAGGCCAAAGGCAACGCCTTTGCCGCTCAAAATCGCGATGATTTCGCGATCGTACCCGATGCTGACGAGGATTGCCGGCTGCAAGCCAAGCGCGGCAAGGGGCAGATGCTCACGTTCGGCAGCTATGGCGATTACGTCGTCTCTGGCCGCAGCGTGACCGAGACGCGCTCCGGTGAAGTGTTCGACTTGGAGACGAGCGCGCTGCACGGCCGTCACAACTTGGACAACGCCGCGGCCGCGATCGCCGCCGTGCGCGCGTTGGATTTGAGCCCGAATGCCGTGCGCAAAGGGCTGGCCGATTTTCGGCCCTTGCCCCACCGCATGGCGCGCGTCGCGAACTTCGGCGGCGTGACCTTCTATGACGATTCGAAGGGCACCAACGTGGGCGCCTCGGTCACCGCGCTGCTCGGCTTGGCGGAAGCGCGCGGCGTGCTGATCGCCGGTGGGCGCGATAAGCAAGGCACCTACGAGCCCTTGGTTGCCGCGCTGGAAGCCAAAGGGCGCGCGGTGGTCGTGATCGGCGAAGCGGCAGATCTGATCGCGGCCGCGGTCGGCTCGCGCGTGCCACTGCTGCGCGCAGAATCGATGGATGACGCGGTAAATCAGGCGTTTTCCGCAGCTCAGGCCGGCGACGCGGTGCTGCTCAGCCCGGCATGCTCCAGCTTCGACATGTTCAAGAGCTACGCCGATCGCGGCGATCGCTTCGTGTCTGCGGTCCAGCGCTTGGCCCAGAGCCAGGCTGAGGTCAGGTCATGATCGCAATCAAGAATCTGCTCACGCGCGCTCCGGATCGCGGTCCGGTGGATGTGGTGCTGGCCGCCTTGGCGGTGGCCCTGCTCGGCTTCGGCGTGGTCATGGTCTACAGCGCGAGCGTGATCGAAGCCACGGTCGTGTTCCGTGACTCGCAGTACTTCTTGAAGCGCCAGGGCATGTACGCGATCGGCGCGCTGATCTTGATCTTCGGCATCTCACGCATCGACTATCGCAAGCTGCGCCCGCTCACGTACCCGATCCTGGGCGTGGTCACGGTGATGATGATCTTGAGCGTGATCGGCTTTGGTCACAGCGGCGGCGGCGCGGCGCGCTGGCTCTCGGTCGGCCCCGTGCACATTCAGCCGTCCGAAACCGCCAAGCTCGGTCTGATCCTGTGGCTCGCGTATTCGCTGGAAAAGAAGCGCGAACGCGTCAAATCCTTCTCCATCGGCATGCTGCCCCATCTGCTGATGTCCGGCTTCTTGATGGTGCTGTGCCTGAAGCAGCCGGACTTCGGCGGCGCCTCGGTGCTCTTGCTGCTGACCTTCACGCTGCTGTTCGTGGCCGGGGCGCGCCTCGGTTACCTGCTTGGCCTGGCCATGCTCGGCTCGGTGTTCGCGATCTGGGCGGTGCGCTTCACGTCCTATCGCTGGGAGCGCATGGTGGCCTGGTTCAACATGAGCGAGCATCGCCAAGATCTCGCCTACCAGCCGTTTCAATCCGTGATGAGCTTCGGCTCCGGTAAATTGTTCGGTATGGGCTTAGGTAAGGGCCTTCAGGTCTTGTACCTGCCCGAAGCGCACACTGACTTCATCTCGGCCATCATCGGTGAAGAGCTGGGTTTCGTCGGCATCCTCGCGCTATGTACGGTCTATCTCGTGATCGTCGCGCGGGGCATTCGTACCGCGCTGGCCGCCGAGGACGAGTATGGCGCGTACATCGCGCTCGGGATCTCGGTCTTGTTCGGCCTGCAGGCGCTGATCAATCTGTCGGTCGCCATGTCCGTGCTGCCGACCAAGGGCTTGACCTTGCCGTTCATCAGCTACGGCGGCTCGTCGCTCTTGGTGTGCGCGGCGGCGATGGGCATTTTGCTCAGCATTTCGCGCAAATCCGGGTCCGGGAACGCGCGGGTGGCGTTCATGGACAGCGGCTCGGGCCCGAGCCCGGAGGCCAGCGCGATGCTCGTCACCGAAGCCAACTTCACGCCCGATGCGCCCGCGCGCCAACCCGCAAAGCGCAAGCCGCGCATGCCAGTCGTGCCCAAGGAGGCCCTGTGATGGCGGAAAATCGAGTTGGAATTCAAACTCTGATTTTCGCCGGCGGAGGCACCGGCGGCCACGTCTACCCGATGATTGCGGTAGCGGACGCCGTGCGCGAAATCGCGCCCGAGCTACGCCTGGTCTTCGTCGGTACCGAGCGCGGCATGGAAACGCGCATCGTGCCCGAGCGCGGCTATGATCTCGAGTTGCTCAAAGTGCTGCCGATCCGGGGCGGGGGAGTGAGCGGCGCGCTGCGCGGCATCGCCCGCGCGGCCAGCTCGGTACCCGAGGCGCGCGCGCTGATCAAACGACTCGCGCCGAGCGCGGTGTTCTCCATCGGCGGCTACGCGGCGGGCCCCGTATCCCTCGCGGCTCGTTCACTCGGCGTGCCGGTCGCGCTGATGGAGCCGAACAGCGTGATCGGCTTGGCCAATCGCTTGATCGCGCCGTTGGTGCAGCGCGCGTATACGGCATTTCCGGAGAGTGAAAAGCACTTCAAGCGCGCGGTCATTCTGCGCTCGGGCGTGCCGATCCGCGCTGGTTTTGCGCCGATTCCCTACGAGCCGCGGCTGAGCGCCCTGCGCATCCTGGTGCTCGGCGGCAGCCAAGGCGCAAAGTCCCTGAACGAAGCCGTGCCGCACGCGCTGGCCGAGGCCGCGCCGAATGTCGTGGTGACTCATCAGTGCGGCGCCGCCCATGAGGCCGCCGCGCGGAGCTTGTATGCACAACTTGGTCTTGCCGAACGCGTCGAGGTCGTGCCATTCATCACCGACATGCCGGCCGCGTTGGCCGCGGCTGATCTAGTGATCGGCCGGTCGGGCGCAGGCGCAGTCAGCGAGATCTGCGCCGTTGGTCGACCGAGCGTGCTCATTCCGTATCCCTTCGCCTCCGGCGACCATCAACGCGTGAACGCCGAATCCCTCGTGCGCGCCGAAGCGGCGCTCTGCCTGCCCATCGCGGAAGCTTCTCCGGCGCGAATTGCCGCGGAAATCACGGCGCTTTTGAGCGACCCGTCGCGACTGATCAAGATGGCCGCGCGCGCCGCCGCACTCGGCCGGCCGGGTGCCGCTCGTGCCATCGCCGAAGATCTTTTGGGGTTAGCGGGCCTGGCGAACTCTGAGCGTCGCGTAGCTCAGAGCCCAGCTCGCGCCGGTTCCAACGAGCCCCCCCTCTCATTCTCCAGCTCGTTTTCGAGCCCGTTCTCTAGCCCGTTCTCTAGCTCGTTCTCCAGCTCGTTCTCCAGCTCGCCCTCGGTCGCTCGCGATCCGTCGAGCTCGCGCGCGCCCGCATTCGGGGAGGCCGTCTGATGTTCCGCGGTCGCGTGCGTCACGTGCACTTCATCGGTGTCGGCGGCATCGGCATGAGCGGCCTGGCGGAAATCCTGCGCACGCTGGAGTTCGACGTGTCCGGCTCCGATCTGCGAGCCGGAGAGAACACCAAGAACCTGGAGCGCCTCGGCGTGCGCATCGACATCGGCCATCGCGCCGAGAACGTCCATGGCGCAGACGTGATCGTGTACTCGAGCGCGATCGACAACGAGAATCCGGAAGTGCGCGAGGCGCGCTTGCATGGAATTCCGCTGATTCAGCGGGCAGAAATGCTGGCCGAGCTGATGCGCGTGAAATACGGCATCGCCATCGCCGGCTCGCACGGCAAGACCACCACTACCTCGCTCGTGGCCACCGTGCTGCGCGCAGCTGGGCTCGACCCCACGGTGGTGGTCGGCGGGCGCATGTCCTCCCTCGGCAGCAATGCACGCCTGGGCGAAGGCAACATGCTGGTCGCCGAGGCGGACGAAAGCGACGGCTCGTTCTTGCGCCTGACGCCCACGATCGCGGTCGTCACCAATATCGACCCCGAGCACCTCGATTTCTACAAGACGCACGACAAGCTCAAAGACGCTTTCGTGCAGTTCATCGAGAAAGTGCCGTTTTACGGCTTGGCCGTGCTCTGCCTCGACCACCCGCACGTGCAAGATCTGCTGCCGCGCATTCAACGCCGGCACGTGACCTACGGCCTCAGCCCGCAGGCCACCTACCACGCGCGGGGCCTGACTTATCGCGGCCTTTCCACGAAGTTCGTGGCCTTCAACCGCGACAAATCGCTCGGTGAATTTACGGTGCGCATGCCCGGCGAGCACAACGTGCTGAACACGCTGGCCGTGATCGCGGTGGCCGACGAGCTCGAAGTGCCGCTGGATGTCGTCAAAGACGCGCTCAGCACCTTCCACGGCGTGGCCCGCCGCTTCACCGTGGTCGATGAAGTCGACGGCGTAGCGCTGGTGGACGACTACGGCCATCACCCCGCGGAAGTAGAGGCGACCCTGAACGCCGCCCGCCGCGCCTACGAGGGTCGGATCCTGGTCGCATTTCAGCCTCATCGTTACTCGCGCACCGAGAACCTGTTCGACGAGTTCACGCGCGCCTTCAACAACGCCGATCAGCTGTTTTTGACCGATATCTACGCGGCCGGCGAGAAACCGATCCCGGGCATTACCTCCCAGCACCTGGCGGATGCGATTGCCCAGCACGGCCACCACAGCGTGAAATACGCGCCCGATCGCGCGGCGATGTGCGCGGAGTTGGCCCGCGCGGCTCGGCCGGGTGATGTGGTGATCGCGCTCGGCGCGGGCGATATCAATAAGATCCTGAGCGTCGTGGGCAGCGGGCTGCGGGCTCGCCTAACCGCGAGCGGGAACCAACCATGAGTCGCAACGAGCGCAAGGAGCGCAACGAGCATCGGATCCACGGCAGTGGTGTGGTCGCTCCCGACGAAGGCTTTGCCTCCGGCGAGAGTCCGATCCCCGGCCCCGTGCAAGCCAAGGGCGTGCATGCCCGCGGCTCCGAGCCGGAGATGACCGGCGCTCGATCGGCCGCTCGGTTGCTTTGGTCTGCGCTCAAGCTGGCCTCGGGCCTCGCGGTCGTCGTCGGCGCATCGCTGGCCGTGGCCTGGAGCGCGCACCACTACGCCCTGACCAGCCCCCGCTTTGCGATCCACACCGTCGACTTGGTGGGCGCCAAACGCGTCACCCTCGATCAGCTCAAAACCGACGCGGGGGTCGCGGTGGGCCTCAACATCTTCGCCCTCGATACCGACGCCGCCGAGCGAAAACTGCTGGAAAATCCTTGGATCTCCGAGGTCAAAATGACCCGGCGGCTCCCCAACACGCTGCGCATCGAACTCAGCGAGCGCGAAGCCAGCGCGGTCGTGGCCCTGGGCGAGCACCTGTACCTGGTCACCCACGAAGGCGTGCCCTTCAAGGAGATCCAGGCCGGCGATCCGTTCGACATGCCGCTGATCACCGGCGCCTCACCGGAGAACCTGCAGCGCGATCGAAAGCGCGAAATCGAACGCATCCAAGTCGGCCTAGAGGTCCTACGCCAGTTCGAACGAGTGCCGCTGAGCCGCGTTTATCCGCCCGAAGAGGTGCATTTGGCCGACGCCGGCGACGTGACCCTGACCTGCGGCAAAGACGGCGTCACGCTCGAACTCGGCACCGGCCCCTGGCGCAAGAAGCTGCTCATGGCCGAAGAAGTCGTCGGCGAATTGCGCAAAAAAGGCCGTACTCCGGGGATCGTGTTCCTCGATAACCTTGCCCACCCCGAACGCGTCGTGGTGAGGATGCGATGAGCTCCCAAACCGCGTGCGCTCGGCAATCGTCGGGGAATCGCGCACAAAAGTGCGTAAACCACCCGCCAAAATTTGGCCTTATCGAAGCCAGCATGGCAGCGTCGCCGGAGTCTCGAACTGCTTGCAACTGCAAACGGAGCCGCTGAACGACCATGAAATCCTCCCTTACTTCCAGCGAGATCGTCGTCGGACTCGATCTTGGCACCACGAAGGTTACGGCCGTGGTGGGCGAAGTCGATGCCGATGGCATCACCATCCTGGGCGTCGGCAACGTGCCCTGCCGCGGGCTGCGCAAGGGCGTCGTGAGCAACATCGAATGGACCGTGCGCTCGATCCGCGAAGCGGTCGAAGCGGCGCAGACCATGGCCGGCGTCGAAATCAAAACCGTGTACGCGGGCGTCGCGGGCAGCCACATCAAGAGCCACGTCTCGGACGGCGTGTGCGCGATCAGCGGCCGTGAAGTCACCCGCCAAGACCTCGACCGCGTGCTCGAAGGCGCGCGCGCCATCCCGGTCGACGCGGACCGCATGATCTTGCACGCCCTGCCGCGCGAGTACGCCGTCGACAACCAAGACGGCATCCGCGACCCCATCGGCATGAGCGGCGTGCGCCTCCAGGTGCGCGTGAACCTCGTCACCGCCGCCACCAGCTGCGTCCAGAACGTGATCCGCTGCGTGGAACGCTGCAACCTGAACGTCGCCGACGTCGTGCTCGAGCCCCTCGCGAGCTCGGACGCCGTGCTCTCCGAAGACGAAAAAGAGATCGGCGTGGCCGTGATCGACATCGGCGGCGGCACCACGGATCTGCTGCTCTACGTCGACGGCGGCATCGCGCACACCAGCGTCTTGCCCGCGGGCGGCAACAACATCACCAGCGACGTCGCGGCCGGCCTACGCACGCCGATGGCCGAAGCCGAGCGTTTGAAGCGCAATTACGGCTGCGCCCTCGGCCGCATGATCTCGGACGACGAGGAAATCGAAGTCCCCGGCGTCGGCGGCCACGCCCCGCGCCGCGTCGCGCGCCGCCTGCTCAGCGATATCATCGAACCCCGCGTCGAAGAGATCTTCAGCGAAGCGCGCCGCCGTATCGAAGAAACCGGCCTGCTCGAGCAACTCTGCTCCGGCTGCGTCCTCACGGGCGGCGCCGCCCTGATGGAGGGCATGGTCGAATGCGCCGAGGAAATCCTGGGCATGCCCGTGCGCCTCGGCTTCCCAGTTGGCGTCAAAGGCATCGTGCAGCTCGTACAAGGCCCGCAATACGCCACCGGCGTTGGCCTCGTGCGTTACGGCGCCTCGCAACTCGCGGATGCACAACCGCGTGGCCTGCGCGCCAGCGACGAAGACCGACGCGTCGAAGCGGCCGCGGCCGCCGACCCGACCGGCCAGAAAAATGGATTTTGGAATTGGTTCCGCGCGGCCTTCTGAGCCGCCCGAAATCGACTCTGATTGCTTAACGTAAGTCACGAATACCCCAGCAGTTACACGACACACACTTTCTAGAGCGACGACACGAGTCCACGCCGCTTCTCTCCCAGCAACGGAAAGAGAAGAGGCAAGGGAAGGCAGACCCGGATTCATGACGACGCGCCACAGCTACCAATCCGGGAGATGGGACGATGAGTTTTTCCATTGAGTTCGCCGACGAAACGCGTGCTTACCAAGCGCGCATCAAGGTCATCGGTGTCGGCGGTTCCGGCGGCAACGCCATCAACACGATGATCCACTTCGGCCTCGAAGGCGTCGAGTTCATCACCGTGAACACCGACGCGCAGGCCCTCAATTCCAATTCAGCCGCCGAAAAGATCGCGATTGGTCAAAACGTGACCCGCGGCCTCGGTGCCGGCGCGGATCCGGAGCGCGGTCGCAAGGCTGCTCTGGAAGACGTGCAACGCCTCAAAGACATCGTAGCCGGCGCCGACATGGTGTTCGTCACCGCCGGCATGGGCGGCGGCACCGGCACCGGTGCAGCTCCCGTCATCGCGCAGCTCGCCCGCGAGGCCGGCGCGCTCACGGTCGGCGTCGTGACCAAGCCCTTCGGCTTCGAAGGCCGCCAACGCTCACGCCGCGCAGAAGCCGGCTTGGCCGCCCTGAGCGAGCACGTCGACACGCTGATCACGATCCCGAACGAAAAGCTCATGACGCTCGGCGACGACGACCTCACGTTCGTCGAAGCCTTCCGCAAAGCCGACGAAGTCCTGTTCCAGGCCGTGCGCGGCATCTCGGATCTCATCACGTTGGACGGCATCGTCAACGTCGACTTCGCGGACGTCCGCACCGTCATGGCCGGCATGGGCCGCGCCTTGATGGGCACCGGCTGCGCAAAGGGCGAGGGCCGCGCGCGCCTGGCTGCCGAGCAAGCCGTCCAGTCCCCACTGCTCGACAATATCTCGGTCCACGGCGCGACTGGCGTGCTGATCAACGTGGTCGGCGGCCCGGACATGAAGATGAAAGAAATCCAAGAGGCGGCTTCGCTCATCCAAGAGCAGGCCCACGAGGACGCGAACATCATCTTCGGTGCCAGCATCGACGAAAACATGGCCGACACCCTCAAGGTCACGGTCATCGCCACCGGCTTCCAGCACGCCGCCGAAGACATGCCCGTCGAAGCCGCACGCCGCGCCACCGTAGTTCGCCCGGAAATGCGCGAGAGCGTGATTCCCGCCCCGCGTCAGTCGCAGGCCCCGCGCATCGAATCGCCGGTCCCCGCGTACTCGACGCGCCGTCCCCAAGCGCCGGGCATCGCGACCACCGCGGGTGGCGCGCGTGAAGCTCAGATGTCTCTGCCGGTGCGTGAGCGCATCACGTTCCCCTCCGCGAGCATGGAGTCGGACTGGGACGTGCCCGCCTTTCAGCGCCGCGCGGGCGGCTGAGTAGCGACTTGAAGATCTTGGTGTAGCGGCGCGTTCCTCCCACGCATCGTTATACTGCTGTCTGGGTATGTTGAAGGCCCTGGGTCCCAATGTGGGGCCTGGGGTTTTCTTTTTGCGGTGACCTGGGCTTTCCTAAAGCCAAGGTCGCAAGTTCGATCCTTGCTGGGGGCGCCACCTTCTTCTTCGAAGAAACAACTCAAAAACGGCCGTGGCCGTTGCAGTTGCGGCATGAAGGCGGCGCTCGCGATCAGGACGGAACGCGACGCGATAGGACGCTCTGGGACGCGAGCCGGGGCAATGGGTGGGCAACGCCTTGGGGACCGATCGGCGATGAACAACGAATCCAAAGGATGGGCGCGCGCGGGATTGAGCCCTCGTCAAACCTCATGGTGGAACTTCTGCCGCCGCCGTGCTTCGCGGTGTTGCATCGAAGGCTCCGGACAAATAAATTGGACGGAACCGCAACTGAGGCTCATTCTCTTGGGGCTTACGCATGTCGACCGAGTCACAAAACGACGCTTTCGAGCGCCGTTACATGGGCAAGTTTCAGAGCCTCGCTGCTGGCTATGGTGTTACTGTTCGCTATGATCGCGATCGCGCTGCGCGCGACATCGGCGTACATTTTTTCAGACAAACCACATCCGGTGCCGAGAAGGCCACCGGCTCTCTAGTGTGGTTCCAGATGAAAGGTCTCCAGACAGGGACGCTTTCAAAGGAAAAATTTGACAAGGCCACATCCATCCCGATTACCCTACGCGTGACGGACCTTCAGTTGTGGTACCGGATGAACGGCCCGACCTTCCTTGCCGTTTACGTGGAGAGCGTTGACACGTTCTTGGTTCTAAACATCGCCACCTTTGTCGCCGAGCACTACGGTTCGGAGATTCTGACCCTCACTCAGAAGACGGTCGATATTCCCGTTGCGACGGGGAGCCCGCTGGATGCGCAGGCGTTCGACCTCATCATTCGGAATGGGACTACGGAGGAATGGGCGCGCATCCTTGGCGTTCAAAGGAGCGATGCTCGCCTTGCTCAACGCGACTACCGTCTAATCTGGCGGCTTGGTACGACCAAGGAGCGCGGCGTGGAGCATCGCATTGCAGTGAAGGATTGGCAGTCAAAGCTTCGAGGCGAGCTTGAATTTTTAGAGCGGCCGATCGGTGGCTCTGAGGATGGTTGGCATTCCATTCGAGAACACTGGGAGCTAGGGTTGCACATTGGCCGCATCGAGGCCGTCTACCCGTACATCCGATTGGCTGCGTTCGACGAGCAGCGCCAGTCTGATATTGAATTTTGGTCGAACGAAGACGAGGAACCATTCGTCGAGTTCTCAGACGGCACAATCGTGTACGGTCAAGATTGTGCAGGCGAGTACAACGCCTATGAGCTCCGACCTTGCCTAAACGCCCTCGGGCGCCGACTTTTTGGGATCGTGTGCACTCTTAAGGACGCCTTACTGCTGGAGTTGCCCGACGAAATCGGTGGCGAGATGCTGGATGCCGCTCCATGGCATCAGCGCGACGTTTAGCGACTGCGCCCGCACCCGTCCCTGCCTTATTCTAACGCGAGATCGACGAGGTCCGGCCGAAAGTGCGCTGGGTCAAGACCCTCGAGTTCCAACGCAATTTCAGAAGCCCGATTGCGCAAGGCGATGCGCGTCTCGACGGTCTTCCTCGCCTCGCTGGCCACACTTTTACACAAATCGGCGTTTCGAGGAATCGGAATGCGTACTTCGTTCAGCCGCTTGCCGAGTGTGTCAATAATGTCTTGCGTAAACTGTTTCGACTTGATTTGACGTTTTACGACCGGGGTGTTCAAACACGCAAACAGCAGCCACGGATCCAGGCGACTCTTATCCTCCACACGAAGGCGATAGAGATGGCTTTGAAACAGCATCGGGAGATCACTTTTGGTCACGATCGCAGAAGCGCCGATGAGATAGGTCCCGTCTCGTACTAATAGAATGTCGCCGGCATCCACGTCGCACGCACTCCGGTTCGCTTCATAGATGGCTTCGCTCACTCCGTGCTTGAAGTCAGCCTTAAGTTCCCAGTTCGACAGATCTGATGTGCGAATAAAAGGTATACGACCTGTGCCATACGCCATCTTGCCAATCTCGGTACCAGTGGAGATCGAGATTGTTTGGTCCTTCAGAAGCGTTCCGACCTCTACCAAGCGGTGGGTCTTGCCGAGTGCTGCGAGGTATTTTTCTAGCTCGGGGTCGTAATATTTGGGCACGAGAATCCGCGTCCGGACCGAACTTGAATCGAGGACAAATCCGCGGTGGTCCGGATCCTTGATCCGTCCGGTCTTCTTGTAGTCTAGGTATCGCTCTGCAACTTCAGGAATTTCGTCCAGGAGCACGCTCTCTCCTTTTTCGTTCTTCCTTATTGTGGGATTGCCACGCGAGTCGTGTCCGCACCACTTGGCGTCGGCCATGAAAAGTGGATTCGGCTGGTAACTGCGCGTCTTGTCCAAGATCAGAACGCAAACTTTGGTATGAGTGCCACCTTTGCCGCTCGTTTTAAACAGGGACTCTGGCAGGGTCACCACCGCCCGGATTGTTGTGTGAAGCGTCAGGAACGCTATAACGTACTCGTAAGACGGGTTTCCTAGGATGCTCTCCGGGAGCACTATCCCGAGTCTGCCTCCGGGGCGGAGAAGTTGGAGACAGCGCTCCAAGAAAACAATGTGCGGTGGCTGTTCCTCGTGGAGGGACGCTGAGCGCGTTACGTCACCCGTTTTTTTGTCCTTCTTCCATTTGCTCCCGAGTTCGAACTGGGAGAGCGTTGACGCTCCCTTGACCGGGATCTTGCTGCCGAATGGCGGGTTCGTAACAACAATATCAAATGTGCCAAGCTCAATAACTTGTTGAGTACTAGAGTGCCATTCTGTAGGAGGTAAGGTCGAATTTTCGCAAAAAATCCCACCGCGACCGTCGCCCATAATAGCGAGGTAGGCTTTGGTGACTTTGGCGAGGAAGGAGTCTTTGTCGATACCTCTGAAACATTTACTCGCGACGTCGCGCTTCTTTCGATCAAGCTGAATAGGGGACCATCTCTTTCGACGTCCTTCCTCTTCTACTTTTTGCCACACGTACTCGAGAGCGGAAATCAAAAAACCTCCCGAGCCACAAGCCGGATCGATAATGACCTCGCCCGGCTGAGGAGCGAGCATGTCTATTACCATCTTCACTGCATTGCGCGGCGTGAAGAATTGCCCCTCACTGCCTCTCAACGCGGGCCCAATGAAAACCTCGAAGGCGTCGCCGACTGCGTCGCGATCAGCCTCTACCAGGCAGTAATTTTGCAGTTCTCCTACTACGTAAACTAGGCTCGCTGCATCAAGCGTGATCGCGTCCCGAGAGGAAAAGACGTCGCCGTATTCGCCTTTTACCTTTTTTTCGAACAGTTCGACGATTCGCTTCTTTACCGCGGCTGGCGTCTCGTCGATCCCGCACCGGAAGGTGACGACCTCATCATGACCGGTGTTCAGCTCATCAAAAATTTTGCAGAACAGGAGGTTGATGATTTCCTGGGCAAGCGCTTCGTCGCGTGTGATGCCAGTCGTGTTTCCTGCCAGGTGGTTTCGAATATCTCGGAAGACCGCCTTCAGATTCGATGGCGCCTGGAGATCCGCCCTCTTATATCTACCGATATCCTCAATACGTTGCCCAAATCTGGGGATATTCGGCAGATCCTCATATGTTCTGCCACCACCCGCGCGGTGGACCTTGCGCACGTAGGCGTGGTCGTCGCCGTTGAACCACACTCCTACTTCTGCCGAACTCATATCCAAGTACAACTTCAGTTGCGCGATGCCCTCCTTTCGTTGTTTCTTCTTACATTCAACGATCAAGAAGAGTTCGTCTTCTGTTTTCTTCTTTGACCGAAATACCGCGATGTCGATCGGGTAAGTTTTGCTTTCGTCCGAGGGGCTCTTGCGCACCCGAGCTTGCGGGTGAGTTTGGATTTGTTCTTTACGGTATCCGTAGTCTTCTACGAGGCGTCGGGAGAAAATCTGAACCGCTTCGATTTCTTCGGGCGTCGCTCGCACTTCCTTACCGCTGACGAAGTCCGTAATCTGGCCCAGTGCACTTGCCTCGGCGGTCACGAGGACTTCCGTTTTCGGACGAATGTCCGAATAGCGCGCGGTCACGATGTCCTCCGATGACCGAGTTTTGATCGCATTGTTTTTTTGCTCGGCGCGGCCGGCTTGAGGCGTTTGGCGACAGGCCTTGACCCTTCGTGGTCAAGATATCGGCGCGCTCGTTCCAAGAACCAACCTTTGAGCGTGGTTCCTTCCGCGACCAATCTCGCATGGAGCTGCCGCTTCAAGTCCGGGTCAATCTCGAGGACGACCCGCCCGCTGTTCCCAATTGCCATGTGCCCGGTGTAACATCACATCGGCGCGGCTTGTGTCAACTGAAAGAGTCCTGCCGAGAACAATTTGCGCGACTGCTTAGCCATCGTCGGGGCGCGCGGGTACCAAAGTCGCGGCGCCCGGGGACCAAGTGGTGCGGGCCGTAGTTTGTGTCTGCTCAATCGTCGCGCACGGGCGCAGCATGCGTGCAGCGGCCCCGGCGGTTGTTGGGACGTGCAAGCGCCTACCGAGAAGATGTTCGGTCTGTAGGCGGTGTACCGTGACGCCAGCGCAAGCGTCGCGGAGCATGCCTCAGCAGCTGGCCTGCTCCGATCCAGCAGCAAATCAGATGCCGATCGGGACGCCCCTGCGCTGGGATTCGCCACTTACCCGCATCACGGCGAGTGCGATGTTCGCAGCAAGCAAAAGACGTCCCTGGCGCGCAGTTACTGCGATAGCGCCTCCGCTGCGGCCATGAACTCGGCAACCTCATCCTCGAACTCGCGGCGCTCGGCGGCGAATCTGGCCTTCTCCGTTTCTAGGTCATCGGCGTCCAGTCGACGACGGCGGCGAAGCTCGTTCAGTTCGTCACTAAGAGCTTGCACCTGCTTCTCGAGGTGCACGCACACGGCACAGTTCGACGTTTTTTCGTCGAGCAGCGAATCGTCGGTGGCCGCTGCGGTCGCGCCTCGACGAATCTCCTGCCACAGCGTCAATGTCCCGTTTTCGACTCCTTGAGCTACTCCCTCGACCTCTTTATCGTCGAATTGGTGGACCCCGCGTGCGTCGCGTGCCGGGTGAAGCAGCACACCTTCGATGCGACGGACCGTGGCGAGGCTTTTGCCGAGCCTCTGTGCGACTTGTCGTCGGTTCATTGCATGAAGAACTAGCACGTACATGCACGGGTATCGCCGGTCTGCAGAGCGGGCGGAGCCGATTGCTGCGGGTGCTGGCGATAGCTGCCGAACACCGCTGGCTCGTGCCGAGAGCGAGTGCTTCGATTCGGACTGAAGCATTAGAAGTTAATTCCGGCGGTTTTCTTACCCATGACGAAAGCGCTGCGGCCTGAGATGAGACGGGTATGGTCGAACACTATCGCTACCTGCCTGCAACTGCCCTCGGAGCCGAGGCGCGCACGTCCGCCAAACCGGCTGCACGCCACGGGGAACCGTCATGACTTCGCTCGGCCGTCACGCGGAGCAGCTGGCGCGCACTTTCGGCGCAGTGCTTCCCCTCGAACCGCGCGGCAAAGCACCTCTGGCGCGCTTGGTACGCCACGGCGTGGCTAACGCGACGACGGATATCCGCGTGCTGTCGGAATGGTGGCAGCGCTTCCCCGACGCCAACATTGGCCTGACCTGTGAGCGCCTCCTGGTCGTCGACGTTGATCCGCGGAACAACGGAGATGCAGAGCTGGCCCTTCTGCTCGCAACGCACGGTGACATCCCACGCACGCCGCGGGCGCGGACTGGTTCGGGTGGCGAACACATCTTTTTTCGCCGCCCGAATGGAGAGCTGAGTGGGAAGCTCGCGCCCGGAATCGATCTGGTTCACGGACCGCGCCGATACGTCGTCGCCAGCCCGTCGGTGCATGCCTCTGGTAAGCGATACCAGTGGCTTATTCAGCCCCATGTGCAACTTGCAGAGGCGCCGCATTGGCTGATCGCTGCTGCAAGACCGAGCGTGCCGATGCCCGCCGGCTCGCTCGCTGAGCACAACAAGAGCGGGGCTCGCGTGCGCCGCGCGCGCGCGTACCTCGCTACGATTCCGCCAGCGGTGAGCGGTCAGAACGGCCACCGTCAGACGTTTCGCGCCGCCGTGCTCGTTCTTCGGGGCTTCGCGCTCACCGACGATGAAGCGACCCTGGCCTTAGCAAGTTGGAACCGGGGCTGCACCCCACCCTGGTCGGAAGCCGACCTGCAACGCAAGGTCAGCGAAGCCCGTCGCCGCGGAGCACTTCCGTGGGGCGCGCTGCTGCGAGGTGGTCAGTGACCGCGCCTAAGCCCGGCAAGGACGCGGAAGAACCCGCTGCCGTCAATGCGCTCCCTGGTGCGTTTCCGTGCACGGACCTTGGCAATGCGGAAAGATTGGTCGCGCGGAACCGCGGAGGCATTCGGTTCTGTCCGCAGCGCCGCAAGTGGATGCTGTGGGACAACACACGTTGGGCCTGGGACGAGCGCAACGAGATCATTCACCTGGCCAAGGAGGCGGTCAGGGCAATTCATAAGGAAGCTGGCGCTTGCCACGATGACCAGCTTCGCGCTGCAATCGCGAAGCACGCGCGCGACTCAGAGAAGGCCGCGCGCGCGTATCCACGCGCTCGAATCGCTGGCTCGCACGGAGCCGGGGGTTTCGGTGCTGCTCTCTGATCTGGACGCCGATCCGTATCTGCTCAACTGCAGCAACGGTACGCTCGACCTTCGAACACGGGAGATCCGAAACGCCAGTCCGAAAGATTTGATCACGAAGACGACCGGCATTTGCTATGCCGCTGGTGCGCAATCAACTCTGTGGGACCGCGTCCTGTCTGACGCGGTTGGCGGGGACGTCGAGTTGGCCGAGTACCTTCAACGCCTCGCCGGGTACGCACTGATCGGGGAACCCCTTGAGCGCGCGTTCTTCTTTCTGTTCGGCCCGCCGGGCACCGCAAAGAGCACTATCATCGATGCGCTACACGCGGCGTTTGGCGAGTACGCGCGCGCCGCGTCGTTCGAGACCTGGCTCGTTCAGCAGAGCATCGGCGGCAATCGCGGTGATCTCGTTCGTCTGGCGGGGACGCGTCTCGTCACGAGCGTCGAGGTGCGCCAGGGCGCGCGCTTTGACGAGGCGCTACTCAAGGGCGTCACCGGGGGTGACTTGCTAGTAGCTGCGGCAAAGTACGAAAGCGAGGTCAGCTTTCGGCCCTCGTTCACCATCCTCTTGGCCGCGAACGACGCGCCCTCGGCAAAGGACGACGACGAAGGACTATGGGCCAGACTGCGTCGTGTCCCGCTCAAGTCTCAGATCCCCGCTGAACGTCAGGACCCAAAAATCAAATTTTGGCTTCGCGAGCCCGAGCATGCCGCGGCGGTACTCGCGTGGGCAGTTGAAGGCTGAATGGCATATCAACGAAACGGACTCGGGAGCTGCTCGGCGGTGACGGAGTCGACTGCGGAGTACCGAGCAGAACTCGATCACTTTGCCGAGTTCATCTCCGATCGCCTGGTGTGCGATGGTGTGGGTCGCATCAGCCGCAAAGGGCTACGCGAGGAGTATCGCATATGGGCTGATGAAACCGGTCGCCGAGCGTTGCTGGGCGCCCACGAGATTGCGAAACGCCTGCGGCAGCGCGGCTACCAGGAGATCAGGTTGAAGGGCGACCGTGTTTGGGTCGGGCTGCGCATTCGTCGGCACGATGACGCAGACGAGGGAATGGGTGCAGATCTGCCCGACGTTGGCAAAATGTCTTCAGGCCTCTCTTCCCAAGGGGGACTTTCCAGAAAGGATGCACCCATCTGCACCCGAAGCGCGGCAGGTGACGACCTGGAAGAGCGCACGGCGATCCGGGAAGAGGGGTCTACGCAAGCCACGCCCCCTGGCTTGCCCCTGCGTAGCATGCCAGACGGCCGCGGTTTCGACGGCTAGCTCTCACCTTGCTGGTCGCGTCCGGACCAATCCTCAAAACGGACAGCGTAGCGTCGATCGTCGTTCTTCGCGCGGTAGCGAACGCGCAACTCGGCCGCCTCCCTTGCAATTGTTGGGTCGTCGTTTCCCGGTACGCCATCCGGCACAAGGTCTGCAATTTCCGCAAGAGTGAACCCGGCGCGGCGTAGATGCCAGGTAATGGCATCCAGAAGAACGAGCCGAGGCCGGCCTCGCGTGCCAGACGGGACGTGGATCGCTTGCGAAACCAGTTCAGCCCGAGTCTCGCGAGCCAGAGCGTCAATGCTTCGGAATACCTGCACGAATTCCTCGATGCAGCGCATGGGCCGCTCGCCCCACCGTGTCGCCGCATCAGGCAACGTCGTTGCAGATGTTGTGGCCGCGCGTGCTGCATGCGCGATTTCAGGCTCGGAATGCTGCTGAATTGCTGCAACCTGGTCGTAGCCAATTCGCATGACCGCCGCGAGCTTTTCGAGGTTCAGCACGGTCTCCACGCGACTCACTTTGCGTAGATCTGTCTGGTATTCGATCTCATACAGCGCAAGAGAAACTCCCTCTATTTTGCAGGGCGAGGCGTTGCACACGGCAAAGCGGTTGGGGTGTGCCGGGTCCGACTGCCCCGGTATGCCGTGGCACGTGATTCGGTGATATTCGGCTTCACCGGTCGACATCTGGCAGCTATCCCGAAGCCACGCCTCTAACCGTGCGCGTACCGACACGTGATCAAACCCAGTACTTCCTGCGTCTGCCATCAGATACGGATACCTGCCGGCACTCACCAGCACAAGTGGACAAAGTGGCGCGGTGTAGCGAGGGCCGTGAAATCAATTCCTTAAGTTTTACTACTCCTGACGGGACCGGCTCCTGCTGGCATTTCACCAGTATGAACGAACGAGACCGGTACATGCTGTTGAGTGAGGTGGCGAGCGAGGCGCGGGTTTCATTGTCGTCCGTGCGCCATTGGCTTCGAACCGGAAAATTGCAGAGCGTCCGGCCCGGCCGCCGCCGCCTGATTCGCCGCACGGACTTCGAGCAATTCATCGCGTCCGACTTCGGCGATGCTGAAAAGAAGGGCGCGCCGTGAGCTCACTACTCCGCCGTTTCGGGCGCGCTTCTCGCCCAAGCCGGCCATTTCAGCACCACATCACAGCGCTGGTGATGCTCGAGGCTGTCTCGCGCGAGGAGCTCGAGGAGCTTCACCGCCTGATCCTCGCCACACATGCCCGTTATTGCCCTGAATGCCGCGTGCGCCCCGGCCAACACGTCAAGTTGGAGGCGCCGCTATGGTGACCAAGACGCGCACGCCGCTACGCTGGTACCCCCTTCGCGACGCGGCAGAAATCCTGGGAGTTTCGCCCGACGCACTGCGTAAGCGGTTAGAACGCCACAGCCGCCGTGCCGAGGACGGCGTCATCGAAGCCGAAGCGGACGGCATTCGCGGTAGAAAATTTGGCAATCATTGGCGTGTTTCGTTCGCCAAGGCCTGGACGGAGTAAGACGCAGTGCGACGGAACGCGACGCACGTGTTAGCCTCTCGGAGCCGCAATTGCAGTGTTTTCGGTCGTGGAAGTGCCACGCCGTGACCATTCGCAAACGCAAGCTTCGAGACGGCACGTCTCGTCTGTTCATTGAAATTCGATACAGGACCATAGACGGGCGCCACGAGCGCTATCGTCGCGACGCTCAGCTCCAAACCAAGGGCGGTGCAGAAGCCGAGCACCGTCGGCTCGTCACCGAGCTGGCGCGCACCGGCACGCTTCTGCACGTCAGTGTTCCCGTCGTTCCGGAAAAGCCCGTCCGCGTGTTCACGTTCAACGACGCGGCCGGACACTTTCGAGCAACGCGGCTCGGCACGCTGAAGCCGTCCACGCGGTTCTTGTACGAGAATCGCTTGGACAATCTTCTGGTGCCGCGCTTCGGTGACACACCGTTGGCCGACCTGACCGGCGAAATGTTGGCCGCGCTTGACGCGGACTTGGCCGCCGATGGGCTCAAGGCATCGACCCGTCAGAAGCCGCACATCGTGTTTCGTTCCGTCGTTCGCTTGGCGGTGGCCGCTGGCATGCTCGCAGCCATGCCGAAACTGCCGCGCATTCCGCGCGTCGGGCGAAAGATGGTGCGGCCGTTCCACCGCGATGACTTGGACGCCATCCTCGCTAAGTCGTCCGCGCGCGCGCGGCTAGCCTTCGCGCTCGCCGCGTTCGCGGGACTGCGGGCAGGGGAGGTGCGTGGCCTTCGGTGGACGGACATCGACCTGAAGGGCAACACCCTAACGGTGCGACGAGCGCTAACGCGCGGCGAAGAGACCACGCCGAAATCGGGCGACCAACGCGTGATTCCGATCGCCGCGCCGTTGCGGTCGCTGCTTGAGGCGGTTGAGCCGAACCGCTCGAACCCTTGGGCGCCCGTCGCCGTCACGGCGTTCGGTAAGCCTTGGGGTGAGAGCGGGCTCAACCAGACCTTCAAGCGGGCCCAGCAACGTGCTGGCCGCTCGGGTCTCTGCTTCCACGACCTACGCCACTTCTTCGTGACGGAGCTCTTTCGTCGAGGCGTCTCGGCGCCCGCAGTGCAACGCCTCGCCGGGCACGCCGAGATGTCGACCACGCAGCGCTACGCGGATATGACCGCGAACGACCTGCGCGCCGCGATCGTGCTGCTGGGCAACGGCCGGGCAACGGGCGAAGAGAACACTTGAGCGCGCTGAGCGAGCAACGAGAAACCTGAGCGGTTTCGCTGTCCTGTATCGAGCCCCGGCTCACTCCCAGATGTCTTCCTAAAGCCAAGGTCGCAGATCCTTGCACGCGAACGGGTTCGTCAATGGGGCCTGCGAACGGTCCCATGTGCGTTCGCGTCGGCATCCCTGTCGGTGTGATGACCGACGCGCGGTGAGGGACCGAGTACAAAAATGACTATGGTGCAGGATTCGAGAATTTGAAAACTTACTAAGTTTAGCTTCCGCCCCCCGCATCCATCGAATCGGGATTGTTCCGATGTTGCGAGCTGACGTCATTCCCGGGTAGTCGACATTTGGGGGCGGTCGGCCCAACGGCGACGCGCCCGGAAAGTCATCGTCGCGAGGCGCACAGCACACCCCTTCATCACCACGGCCGAGGCAACAGGTCATGAAGCGGGTCAACACCGATGGCGTGAGACGACTTGTCAACAAAGGTCCCCTGCTGGCCGCCCGCGGACATGTATCGAACGAACGTGCTGATTCCGACTACTTCGCCTCGGTCGTTGAACACTGGTCCGCCGCTCATCCCCGGAAAGATTCGGAGCCCGAGTTCCAGCTCGCGGCCACCGCTGTCCGGTCGGGTGCGGATACGATTCACGATGCCGTGATCGAGGAGTAGGTTTTCCTCGAAGGAACTCCCCTCCGGCAGCGGAAACCCGATTGCCAGGACTCGCTCGCCCACCTCGATCAGGCTGCCATAGCCAATTCGCATCGGCCGAACGTTGAGCTCCTCTGCTAGCTGCAGCACGACAAGGTCGATTCCAGAGCGGGATGGAAACGTCATTCCAGTCACGGACCGGGCGGCGCCGGCGACGTGGACCGTGATTCGCTCCAGTGCTGTCGGGCGATCTCCGTCGAGCATTACGTGCAGATTGGTTACGACCAGGTTGGGGCCGGCCAAGAATCCGCTGGCTGTCGCTTGGCCCTGCACGAAGACCCACGCGATTGCTGGCTGAACGTGCCGACAGAATTCGTTGAGGCGATCGAAATGCAGGTCCCGCAAGGCCAGCGTCTCACGGTGTTCGGCGATCGCTTGACGGTATTCGTCACGGCGGGTAAGTCGCGCCAGGCCATCGAGCTTGCGGCGCACGGCCGAGAGCGGTACGCCTGCGGACGGTGTGGCGGCGAAGGCTCGGTTGAACGCATCGATTGCGCCGAGCCAATCGCCGGCGTCGTGGCACGCGATCAGGCGGTCCCGCGGATCGCTGAATAGGGTAGCGCAATGGGTCATCGTCGCAATCCAGCGCTGGAAGCGGGCTGCCATTGGCTCGAGGTTTGCGAGCGCACTACGGGTCTGAGCTTCAAGCTGTGAGCCAAGCTCTCGTAGGTTGCGCAGCTCCTTTTCGACTTCCGCCTCCACGGCGAAGAGATTGATGGCATTTGCCGCGTCGACGAAGCGTTGACAGCGGGGGAGTAGGTTTCTGGCCCTGTCCAGCTCTAGAACGAAGCGATCGCGAGCAGCGAGGCCGCCGTTGTACATCTCGCCCAGAAGCGTGAGCTCGGCAGGAGCGAGATTGTCGAATGATTGACGCTGAAGCCCCTGCCACGCTTCGAATTGCTTTTGCCAAATTGCCGCATGCTGCTGCCGCTCCAGCTCTTGGAGCTTTTCGGCCAGCGAGGTCACTGTTCGTGCGAGGTTTGCTAGCTCGTCGCGTTCACCGGCCCAGCGTCGACTCTTCGTCAGGCGGTTGGTCATGTCCGTGCGGTCGGATAAGGATAACCAAGTCGTATCGTCCACGGTTACAGACTTCACTCGCTGCGTCTTCACGTCCTTGGCTGTAACTTCCAGAAGCCCATTCGCGTCGATATCGAAAGCGATATCAATCTCCAGCTCGCCCGCCTTGGCCGGCGGCAAGCCTTCGAGGGAGAATCGGGCCACACAGCTATTCGCGGCAGGGTCCGTCGATTCGCCTAGGCCCTGAAAAACTCGAACTTCCACCATTGGCTGATTGTCCACGGTTGTGGCGTAGGACCTGCGGCATTGGTGAGGGATTCGTGTGCCGCGTGCAATATGAAATGAGACCGCTGGTGCTTTATGGGGGTCTTTGACCAGGACGCCAAGTGCGAACGGTACGATGTCGAGCAAGAGCATTGGCACTTGATCGCGGTTGCTGAGGACGGCCCCTTGGCAGGCCGCCCCCATGGCCACCGCCGTTCGCGGATCGACCACGGCATCCGCCTTGCGCTGAAAGAGCCTCTCGATGTGCTGGCGAATCAGGGGCGAAAACATCGGACCGCCGACCAAGACCAGGTGATCCAGGTGCAGGCCGTCGGCCGCTCGGCACACTTCCGTGAGCCGGGTGAGGTATGGCCCCAACAGCTCTTCCAATCGGGCCGCGCTCAACTCCAACGTATGCCGTTGTTGTCCACAAAATGAAACTAAGTCGAAGGTGGCGTTGTTTGCACTCGACAGCGCGATCTTGAGTTGCTCTGCGGCAGCACGCAGGCGTCGTCGATCCAACTGGCTCAAGTCTGTCAGGCCAGCTTCCTTGAGCCGACTCATGAGCTCTTTTTCGATGGCGGCATCGAAGTCTCTGCTGCCGAACTGGCTATCGCCAAAAATCTTCTCGACCTCGAACAAGGTTTCGCCAGTGTCGGACGAGCTCGAGCCCAGGTAGCTAACGTCCAAAGTGCCCGCTCCAAGGTCGATCACCAGAATATTGCCCGTCTTCTTTCTGGCCAAGGCGGTGTACAAACACGCCGCGGTCGGTTCCGAGACCAGACGATGCAGCTTGATTCCCGCTATCTCAGCGGCATCACGCGTGGCCCGCCGTTGGTCGAAGTTGAAGTACGCTGGGATGGTGATCATCGCATCGGGTGCGGAGAAGCTCGTCTTCCCCGCCCAAGATTCGGCTTCGATCCACTCTCGCGGACACGCTTGGCCGAGATGCTTTCGCGCAAGATCGAGAACCCGCTCCTGGAGCCGGCCACGCAGGAATGACTCGACCAATCCCCGGCCGTGAATCAACAGGTGCGCAGCGACTTCGGCCGGAGTGAAACGGCGGTCCCCGATCTTGTATTCCCTGCGCGTGCCCATCGCACGTTTGGAGTCCTCGATCGACCCGCGCAGGCCGGGCCGCAGCTGATCCAAAGCGTCCAGTCCAACAATCTCATTGCCTTGCTTGTCGATGCAGAGCGTGGACGGAAAGTGTGGCTTGCCTTCGTGTGGGCAAATCAGCGGCGCGCCCTGTTCCAAGTCAAATAGAGCTACCGCACTCTTGGAGGTACCAAGGTCCATGCCCCAGATGCGACCATAGCGTTTCACGATCTCCGCGCGGGCCTGATCGATCCAGCGCGGCGCTCCGCGCTCGAAGTTCTGCCGCAAGTCGACCCGCGTGACTTGAGTCAGGTGCTTCGCTGCGGCCTCTCGCAGGAGTGGTGAGCGGATCTGCGTTTCCTTTTCTCGAACCAGGGAGCGCAGTCGGTCGAGCAGGATGAGATCTGCGGGTTCCACGGCTAGGCAGTCCAAGTAGAGCTGCAGCAGTTCGTCCACTCGCCCTGCGGCGATGAGTTGCTGTGCGTACTCGGCTGATTGGGCGGCGGCCGATTTGCCGTGCTCCTGCAGGTAGCAATTGGCGGCCTGCGCTGGTTGACCGGCCGCCTCGTAAGCGCGACGAGCGTCGCTCCAACACTGTAAGTGTTCGAATAGGACCGCGGCGCCCGCGGCGTCACCGCCTCTCTCTCTCAGTTGCGCCAAGCGCAGCTGCACTTCCTTGCGCTCAGCGAGTGGGCCGAGTGCTCGCACCGCCTCTCCGTACCGGTGGTCCCTTTCCCACAGCTGGGAGGCCTTCAGCCGATCGCCAAGCTCCCCCGTCTGCTCCAGCAATAGTGCGGCCTCGCACCACTCGCCTGCCAATTCCTCGAACGCGCTACGGGCCAAACGGCTCTGTCGCGATTCGTCGCCGGCTTGCCCCGCACCCGGCTTCGCGCGGAGTCGCTCGCGACCGGCCCTCAGCAACTCCGCTCGATGCCGCTCCAAGATCCCACGCCACTCCAAGCAGATCGGACTCGGATCAGCTTCCTTTGCCACAAAGGCCAGTAGTTCCATGAGAGCCGTCATGGACTCGTTCAATTCACCGCGAGCAGCAGTTTCTAAAGCGGATCTTGCCAGGGACTCGATCAGTCGAGCCATGCGCTCGCTCTGTATGGTTGGACACAGCAGCAACGCCTGCCGCAAGTCTCCCATGCGCTCGTGGCACATGCTCTGGCCCGCGGTGTCTCCTGTGGCTTGGAAGGAGAGGAGGGCTTCGAGCCAAGCACCGCGTTCTGTCAGCGCCTTGCCCAGGGCCTTGTGAACTCTGGCTTGCTGCTCGGCGTCGCGGATACGATTCGCGAGCAGTAGCGCTTGCCGAAGCAGATCGAGTTCGTTGTCCACTAAGCAAAGGTCGATCGCCTCGACGATCTGCTCCGAACTGCTGGCCAGGTTCACGGCCTCCCGCGTTCGTCCCAACAGAGCATGCACTTCAAAGATTGGCGGAAGCTGGCTGTCCGGAAGTTGACGCAAGAACGGCAACCATGCGCGGCTGTCTCGCAGCCTGTTTCGTGCGAGGAAGTGCTGGAGGACGTTGCCGAGCAATGCCGCGTCGAAGAAGTCTCGCTGGCGACAGTCTTCCATGTGCATGACCAGTGCGTCTGGGTCGCCTCGACCGGCGAGGTGCATGGCCAAGCCAACGCCGAACTGCTTCAAGGGCTCGGCCTGCTTCAGTCGCTTACTGATCATCCATCCTAGCTGCCAACCCGGGCTTGAGGCCAAGCGTGCGGCGCGGTGAAGGAGAACGTCGCCGGCAGGCGCAATCGTTGAGCCCTGTGGTGGCTCGAGGAAGGGATCGCAGGCGATGCACAATTCGAGCGCTTGATCAGGAGCGATCTCCAAGCCGACATTGAGAGCCTCCACGACGCTGCCCCAAAGGTTGTCCTCGGGGCCTCGCTGCTTCCGCGCTGATACCCCGGCGAGCAGGTTCTTCGACTTGCGGGCAAACCAGCGCCGCTTACCACCGCTCAACCAGTATTTGATGGTGCGAAGCAGAGTCATGGCGTGTGAAGTTACTCGCCCACTGCGAGGACGCTCCAACAAGAATGGGAAGCTTGGGACTATGCGAAGAAGGGTACGCGGAGTTCTTAGGCGTGGATACTTAAAGACTTCATTGGCGCTCGCGCCCTTCTACCACGCTGAGTCGCGCACGAGTTGAACTGGCTTGCTGCACCGGCTTCCCTGTCCAAGCCACGGGAGGTGATGCCGATCGAGCGCGTGCGACGAATATTGCATGGCTTTCCGACTTGAACCTTGCCGCCTGGAAGGAGAGACAGAACTGTTTCGGCCTTGAAGCGCGCACTTTGGGGTCCGTGCCGACGCTTCCCAAACTTGCGGGCGGCGGCAGTCCCGAGGCGGGTCGATACGGCCACTTGTCTTCCAGCGGAACGATCTGGACGATGCTCATCGCCTGGTCCGTGGTGTTCGTACTCGGAATGGGGTTTAGTCTGTGGGACGCCGGGATCCATTGGTCAGCAAGTCGGAATGCCGCGCCGAGCGCCTCTGTTTCACCCGTGCAATCCAGTGCGCCCACGGCGACGGTGGGCGTGCCACCGAATGCACCTGCACGCGAAGCGTTGCCAAGCATGACGAACATTGGGAATGACGTTGTAGTGAACTGCGCTCCGCCACACCCCGTCTACGTTTCACCGCCGCAGAAAGCGAGGAAGTGTCAGCCGCCCGCCGAATGCACGTGTAACAAACGAGCTTCCACGCCAGGGCCGAGCACGTCGGCTTCGCCATAGAGTCGGCTTCCCGAAGGAAGGAGACTGCGCAGGCCGATGATGCAATGCGCTTGATCGGGGTGAGCACGGCGGTAGTCCCCGCGGGGAACGATCGCCACGTCGGGGTCAGCTCGGATTCGTGCGCGGCAACGATCGGAAGCTGAATGCGCACCACTGCGCGCCCTAGCAGAACGGGCAGCAGCAGCACGAAATCGCAACGTCGCAGCGAGCAAGCCGCTGAGCGGCCCCGCGTGTCGAGACACAGTGCCGTGCCTTCGAGCTTGGGCTTCAAACCAAGTATCTGGTGACGGTCCCGGATGTCGTTCAGGTGGGGCTCGTGAGCGGCGCACGCTTCTGAGCGCGCTGCGAAGAGCGACGGCGAACCAGCGCCGTCCCAAGCGCGAGTAACATTCCCGCAAGCGCGTGTAGATGATTGCTCGCGGGCTCGTGGCCCACGACGCGGCAGCTACATGATTCCGGCTCAGGCGCGCTGCCTGCTGTTCCTGCGTGTCCTCCAGTCATGCCTGAGCCCGACCCTGCGTGCCCCCCGGTCATGCCCATCCCGGCCGTGCTGGGGCTCGGTTCGC
>Ga0247772_1000096_pt1 | contig 32373 bp, 27 predicted proteins | sample UWRJL151409C6_FD_179945 | JGI IMG/M metagenome (GOLD analysis project Ga0247772, IMG submission 179945) | Plant litter microbial communities from Arlington Agricultural Research Station in Wisconsin, United States - UWRJ-L151-409C-6 | ecosystem: Environmental > Terrestrial > Plant litter >...
TTCACCGAGAGCGACGCAGAGGCGAGCAGCCAATGCACGGGCTTGGTCACGATCGAGGCCACCACGCCGCGTCGCACGCTGGCATTCTCCGACTCGAGCCCGCCGTTGTTGGCGACGAACACGAGCTCGTTTCCGACGTGCGTTTCGAACACCGCAACGGTGGAGGTGAAGCGCTCATTGGGCAGCTGGGCGCGCATGCCCACCTCCGCCGAGCGCACTTTGGAAAAAGGCTTGGCTCCTTGCTGTAAGTGCGCGGCGTCGAGGGAGCGAAAACCTTCGCCGTAAGAGGCAACGAAAGAGAGCGACTTGGCCAGTGCGTATTGAGCGCTGATCCGCGGCCCGACCGAAACGCCGGTCGCGGTGCGCTGTGCGCCGTCCGTGTTGGTGGCCGCAGAAGTCCCGTTGGCCAAGCGATCGTCGATCGCGACCGACAGCAGATCCACACGCGGCCCGCCGGAAATGCGCAGCTTCTTCCAGAGCAGCAGATCGAAGTCGAGGTACGCGCCCGCGTCGAGTGTGCCCAAGCCCGCATTCAGGCGTGGATCCCAGACTTGCAGGCTCTCCGGCTCGAGCAGGCTCTTGCTCTGGTTGGTGTGGCCGACGCGCAGATACACCCCTGGTTCGAGCCCCAGCTCCGCGCTCGACCCCAGCCGTTGCAGCGGGCTGCGCGCATACGCAGTCAGCCCGGCCGCCGTTTCACGATTCTTCGTCTCGAATAGATCGCCCAAGCCGTACTTCGTTGGATCCGAGCGCGAGCTTTGCAGAGTGCCAGTGTAGTTTTGGCGCGCGCGAAAATCGGTCCACATCAGCCAGGGGGCAACGCTGTAGACCGCGCCACTCGAGCTCAGGCGCCGCAGCTCGGCGCCGAGGATCACCGCATCCGAACGCACTGACTGATTCTCCGCGTAGTAAGGATACGAATCGTAAAAGCCGATTCGCCCCGCGGCTACGTCATCATTGCGAACCACGCCGGGCAACGCCCCGCCCGCTGCGCGGCCAATCGCCAACACCCGCAGGTGATCGTGCGCGCTCAGATCGACGCCGTATTGCGCGTTCAGCGTGCCCGCACTCGAGGCGCGATTCTGACCGTAGCCGTCCGTGTCACGCAAGCTGACCGCGACGAAGGTTTCGGGGCCGGCGGCTTTGGGCGCGAAGATCCCGATCAGCCGTTTTTGGTTGAACGAGCCGTAGCTCGCGCGCACTAGCCCTCCGCGCTCGGGCACGCCCAAATCGAAGTAGGCGCTGCCCATGATCGCCGCGTCGCCTTGGCGCGGATCGTATGGCCCTTCGAGCACGCGGATCTGCGACACCACTTCGGGAATGATCAGGTTGGCATCGGCGTAGCCCTGACCTTGGATGTGGGTTGGAATGTTGAGCGGCACGGAGCCGGCGCGCATCTCGATGCCCGAGCCATGCTCCAAGTCGAACCCGCGCAGATAAACGTCGTTGCCGAAGCCCTCGCCGTCCTCGTGATCGACGAAGAAACCGGGCGCGGCGGACAACAGCTCGCTGGTCTGCTGACGCGGAGAGGCCGTGAGCAGCTCTCGACGAAGCCGAAAATCTCCCACGCCGCGCGGTGATTCGGGACGCACGCCGCGCACCTCGACCTCCTGCGGGGCGGGCGCCAGCAGGGGGCGCTCCGTGGACACCGGCTCAGGCGGCGGATCGGCGCGCGCGGCCACGGACGAGAGCCCGCATGCGAGCAACGCGCACCAGCTCCAAAGACGGCAATGGCGGCGGCTCACCGAATGATGAACTGACCCGACTTGAGATCGGTGTCCTCCGCAACATCGGAGTGGAAGGTGTAGATCCCCTCCACCAGCGGAGTCTCGAACATGATCGTCGCTTCCTCACCCGGCGCGACCGGATCCACCTTGGCCTCGCGGGGGAAACAGGATTGAGTCGGACAACCGTCGTGGTTGGGCGTGGGCAAGCAATCGACGACGAAGCTGTGTGGCGTCGTGCCGTCGTTCTTCAGTGTGAGCGTGATGTCGGAGGAGTTCTGTGTGGTCAAGATTTTGGGTGCGAATTCGGTGTCCGTAACGGTCACGAGCAACGTGGCTGGCTCGGAGATGATGCCGTCCGCGTCATCGGGCGTACAGGCGTCGTTCTTCTCCGAGCCGGAGCAGGCAGAGATCATGGCCAGGGTCGCGAGCAGCAGGGCTCCGCGGACAAAAAGCGAGGCCTTGAAGGTTGATTTCATGAGGCGGACCCTACTCCGGGGTGGGGGCATCACGCATCCGACATTTGTCGGATGGCCAAGACAATTGTCGGATGTCGGACGAGACAATTGTCGGATACCAACTCCGAGGTTTGTCGGATCTCGAAGTGTGATGTCGATAGCAAATGTCCATCTCTGCTCCATCACTCGCGCAGGGTTAGAAATGTGGCTTCGCGTTACTGCTCGCAGTGTGTTCGTCGATGCGTGTGCACTTACTGTCAGTGAAGCGTTCAGCGCAGAGCGATGCTTTGATCTCTCGATGTGATGCGCTAAGTACGGCGCATGCGCGGCTTCAATCCTTCGGCTCGCTGCTCGACTTCATTTGCGGCAGTCGCTCTACTCATCTCATTCAGCTCTGCTTGCGGTAGCGGAAGCGACAACGGCGGCAGCTCGCCCACCGCGGGCAGTCCGTCATCTTCGGCAGGCAGCGGCGCATCGGGCGTGAGCGGCGGCCTAGCCGGTGGCACGAGCGGCGGCAGCGCGCCGACTGCGGGTGGCAACAACACTGCCGGCAGCGCGAACGGCGGCAACGACTCGAGCGCTGGAGCTGGCGGCGCCGGTACCGCAGGGAGCGCCACGGGAGGCAACGGCACCGCCGGTAGTGGCACCGCGGGCGGCGCTACTACCGGCGGTAGCGGTGTCGGGGGCACGCGTTTGCCCGGTGCAAACGGCTATAATTGCACGCCGCCGAGCGGGACTCTGCCCGTGTTGACCGCCAAATCGATCGTGTCGACCGGGCTCAGCCAGCCGATCTTGGTTACGCACACGCCGAACGGCTCGCCCGATCGTTTGTTCGTGGTCGAGCGCAGCGGCAAGATCCGGATCGTGGACAAAGGCGCGTTGGTCACCAAGCCGTTCTTGGACATCACCAGTAAGGTAGTCGCGGGCACGATGAACGGCGACGAACGCGGATTCTTGGGCTTGGCTTTCCACCCGAACTACGCGCAAAACGGTTTGTTCTATGTGAACTACAGCGACAGAGCCGATGCCAACGACACGGGTGATACCATCATCGAGGAGTACAAGGTCAGCAGCTCGAGCCCGGACGAGGCGGACCCGGCCAGCGCGCGCTTGGTGTTGAAGGTCGAGCAACCCACCAACTCGAACGCAGCCTTCAGGAATCACAAGGGCGGATCCATCAACTTCGGCCCGGACGGTTTCCTCTACATTGGTCTGGGTGATGGCGGCGGATCAGGAGATACGGACACGACTCACGGCACCGGCAACGGTCAAAGCCTCAGCGCGCTATTGGGCAAGATCCTGCGCATCGATCCGGTGAAGGGCCCAAGCGCTGCTTACACGTCTCCACCCGGCAATTTGAAGGACAAGATGTCTGGGGCAGCGCCGGAAATCTGGGACTACGGGCTACGTAATCCGTTCCGCACCAATTTCGACGGCTGCACGGGGGATCTGTACATTGGGGATGTCGGCCAAGACAAATACGAAGAGCTCGACATCGAAAAGGTGGGCGAGGGAAACAAGAACTACGGTTGGAACGAAATGGAGGGCAAGCACTGCTACCAGCCCATGACCAGTTGCGATCAGACCGGCATCACCCTGCCGCTCGTGGAGTACGACCATACCACCGGCAAATCGATCAGCGGCGGCGCGGTGTACCGCGGCAGCGCGATCCCCGCGCTGCGCGGCACCTACTTCTACGCGGACTACACCAGCAACGCGATTTGGTCGCTCGTCTACGATCGGGACAAGGGCACCGTCTCTGCTCCGGTCAGCCTGAAGCAGGACATCAACAACGTGACCTCGATCGTCGCCATTCAAACCGGCGCTGACGGCGAGATCTACTTCGTTTCCTTGACCGGTGGTCTGTTCCGGATCGAGGCCGCGCCCTGACTCACCCCCCGCCGTAAGCGGGGTGCTCACTCGCGAAGATACGCCAGCCGGAAGAACTGAGCCCGGCTGGTGACCCCGCATTTGGAGTAAATTTGTGTGACGTGCTGGCGAATCGTTTTCGGGCTGTTGTTCGCGCGAGCCGCAATTTCAGCGCTCGATAAGCCCTCCAGTAAGAGCCGTGCGACGGCGAGTTCTTTCTCCGTCAGTTGGGCGCGAGCCAGGATTTCTTCGACGGCATGATTGAACGGAGCCGCGCTTTTCAGCACGCGCTCGAGCACCTCCAGCAGCTTGGGGGCGCGAAACGGCTTTTCCAGAAAGTGCGCTGCGCCCTCGTTGAGCGCGAACTTCAGCTTCTCCACATCCGCGTAAGCGGTGATGATGACGAATGGCGCGCGCACGCCTTCATCACGAAGCGCGGTCATCAGCTCGAGCCCGCCCAAACTGTCATTGCCGAGCACGACATCGCTGACGACCGCGTCGATGACGCTCGCGTTCTTCGCCGCTTCGCGCGCAGCGGCCGCATCTCGCGCCAAAAGCGCCGTGTAACCGGCGCGCTCCAAGGCCCGGCCCAAGAGCTCCAGGGTGTCGAACTCGTCTTCGATCAGCAAGATCGTCTTGTGTGCGTTCATGGGTTGCCGGAAAGCGGGAGCTCGAGTCGAAATGATTTGGTGGTCGCTGAATCGAGGGTGAGATCGCCGTGCATGGCGCGGGCCAATGCTCGCGCGATCGGTAGACCGAGACCCAGGCCATGGCTTTTCGTGGTGCGCAGCGGATCGAACAGAGTGGAACGCACGCTGGGGTCGAGAGCAGGCCCGTCATCGACCACGTGCACGATCGCGCGGCCGCCTTCGGTGCTGAGCGTCATGGTCACGACGCCACCTTCTGCTGCCCGTAAGGAGTGCAAACTGTTGTCGAGCAAGTTCTCCAAGATCGCTCGTAAATAACCCGGATCACCGCTAATTGTTACTGGATTTGGGCACTCGGCGCGGACCAATATCGCCGTTTCGCCGAGGGCGCCGACGTCCGCCGCGAGCGAGCCGAGTAGTTGGTCGAGCGCGATCGGTTGGGCCTCGGGTTCGCCACTGCCTTGCATCGAGCGCAGGGTTTCCAAGTGCGCGAGTGCGCGCCGAACCTGAGCGTGCGCGCGTTCCACGAGTTCGGCGCGTTGGGCGCTGTCTTCGGCGCAGGCCTGATACTCATCCAGGAGTAGGCCGAGCGCGTGGAGCGGATTGTTCAACTCGTGCAAGACGGCGGCAGCCAACACCCACACCGCTTGGTCTCGTTCTACCTTCAGCAAGCGAGCGCGTAGCGCTCCTGCACGGCTGGCTGCCTCTTCGGCCGCTGCAAGCCGGACGCGCAGACGCAGTTGGTACATGGCTTGGCCGGTCAAACCGCCCGCTAAAATAGGGAATAAATGGTCGATTAGGTAGTGTGCGCTCGCCAGCAGCCCGGTCAGCGTTCCCGCACCGAGCTTGGCTTCCGAGATCAGATCGAAGCCGACATACACCGCCCCGGCGAGCACACCGAGGAGCACGTAACTGGCAAGCGGCCATTCCTTGCGTGAGGACATTAAGACTCCAAAAAATTCATAGCACCACCGAGCGCTCGCTGCGCGAATCGCTTTCGACATTCGGTAACGTTCGAGTCTCGAATTCGCTCATTAGCCTGCGACGCAGATCGTCGATTGGTGTGACTAAAAGCGTGCTCATACGAGCATTCGCGTTTAAACTCCAGTGCAGCATGTGCCAAGGGAAGCGCGCTCGATGCTCGACTGCTTTTTTGTGTTTGGTGGGGATTTCGAGTCTGTTGTCCGCGACAGGCTGCTCCTCGGATGGCAACTCATCGAGCAGCGCGGGCAGCTCGAACGCGGGCATGACAACGGGCTCCGCCGGCGCTCCCGCAGGCGGCAATGCAGCGGTTGCGAGCGGCGGATCGGGCGGCGCGGCGATCGGCGGTTCTTCCGGAAGCGGTAGTGCGACGGCAATCGGCGGAGCGGGGGTGGGTGGCTCGTCGAGTTCGGCTGGCTCCGCCAGTATGGATTGCAAAGCGCCGAGTGCCTCTGGCTCACTCTTCACGCGCCTGCCGTGCGCGCTCTCCGAGACCGGGCTGTACGCCGCGGACATGGTCACCTTGCAGCCCGGCGTGCACCCATTCAAACCGAATTTCGCACTCTGGAGCGATGGCGCCGACAAGAAGCGCTGGGTCTCGCTGCCCCAAGGTTCGAAGATCGACACTTCGGATATCGACTACTGGAGCTTTCCGACCGGCACGAAGCTGTGGAAAGAATTCTCTCGCGATGGCGTGCGCGTGGAAACGCGCCTGATCGCCAAGCAAGCCTCCGGCACCTGGTACGCCGTTGCCTACCATTGGCGCGCCGATCAAAAAGATGCGGACGCAGTGCCCAACGGCGTCATGAACGCTTCCGGCACGCCGCACGACATTCCGAACAACGATCAGTGCCTGACCTGCCACAGCCAACTGCCCGACAAAGCCCTTGGTTTCTCAGCTATCCAGCTGTCGCACGATCGCTCGGATCCGTCGAATACGCTCGAATGGACGCTCGACGCGTTAGTGGAAGAGAATCTGCTCACCAACCCTCCAGTCGCGCCCTTCACGGTGCCCGGCACCGATGCCCAGCGAGACCTGTTCGGCTACCTGCACGCCAACTGCGGCACCTGTCACAACCCGAAGGGCACGCAGAACACGCAGACCGGTCTCGATATGTGGCTCAAGGTCGCGGATATGTCCAAACCGATCACCGAGTCTTCGGTCTACAAGGGGCTATACAACGTGGACATCGCCTGGATGGACGCTGCGATTCCGCTCGCGACCAAGCGCATCGCTCCCGGTTCGTTGATGAACAGTGCGGTCTATCAACGCTTCATCACCAAAGGCCAAGACTGGAGCATGCCCCCCCTGGCGACGGAAATCGTCGACCCCGCGGGGAAGAAGCTCTTGGAAGACTGGATTTCCGGATCATAGGTCCGAGAGCCCACCCTTCGGATTTCCTTGCCGGCACGCAGCGATCGGCTCGCTGTCGTTTCGGAATTCTTCAGGGCAAGTAATTTGGAAGGTTGGGGGCTTCGGAGGTTGCTTGCTGAGAAGGGACTTCAGAGGCCGTGGGGTTCCAGTTTCCTTGCGGGCAAGCGGCTTCGAACCCCACCCATTCAAACTGCTTGCCGGCAAGCAGCGCGGAGGGCAAGCAGGTTCGAGCAACGCGCGCCGACTCGGAGCGCGACAAAGCGCTACAGAGGCCTGAGCTCTAGTTCGTGCACGGAATTTGCACCCGTTGAGCTCGATGAAGCCGCTCAAGGACAACACGATCTGGCAGGTACTGAAGGAAACGGGAACGGCCTGGGACGACGACAACGTGACCCGTTTGGCTGCTTCGCTCGCGTACTACACGTTGCTTTCGATCGCGCCGTTGATCATCCTGGCGGTGGCAGTGACGGGCTTGGCTTTCGGAGAAGATGCTGCCCGGCAGCACATCGCCGGTGAAATCTCGGGCGTCGTAGGGGCTGGAGCCGCTGAAGCCATTGAGTCGATCGCCAAGAACGCCCGCGCTCCGGGGACGGGTGTGGTGAGCATTGCGGTCGGTATGGTGGTCTTGCTGTTCGGTGCGTCGGGTGTGTTCGGCGAACTCCAGTCGGCGTTGAACACGGTTTGGGATGTGGCGCCAAAGCCCGGGCGTGGCATTTGGGGCATCGTGAAAGATCGCTTCTTTTCCTTTACTTTGGTCTTGGGCGTAGCGTTCTTGCTGCTGGTTTCGCTGGTGGTCAGCGCTGCCCTCACCTGGGTGGGGCAAGTGTTCGCGCAGTCGCTGCCCGGTGGGGCAGTGGTTTGGCAGGTGCTGAACTTTTGCATCTCGCTCGGCGTGGTCACCGCGCTGTTCGCGCTCATGTTCAAGAAATTGCCGGATGTTCAAATCCGATGGCGTGATGTTTGGGTGGGCGCGGCGGTGACCGCGGGCCTCTTCACGCTCGGCAAGTTCGGGCTCGGCATTTACCTAGGCAGTGCCGGCGTGGGCTCAGCTTACGGCGCTGCCGGTTCGATCATTGCGCTGGTGATCTGGGTCTACTACTCGGCGCAAGTGATGCTGATTGGCGCTGAATTCACCGAGGTCTATGCACGGCGCTTTGGGTCGCGGATAGAGCCGGATGAGCACGCGGTGTCGGTGGAACGGGCGCGCGCGATTGCTGCTTCGACGCAGAGTGGCTCGAACAAGCTAACCCCGCAGCGCGAACACTGAGCGCTCGAATTGCGCCAGCAGATCGGCGACGTCGTCGTAGATGGCCAGCGCGCCGCTGAGGGCAGAATCAGGGTGTCCGCCGCATCGTAACGCGATCGCGCGGACCCCCGCCTCGCTGGCTGCTTGTACGTCATAGGGGGTGTCGCCCAGCATCACTGCTTCGCCCGGCGAGCAGCCGGCTTTGCGCAGCGCCACCTGGATGATGTCCGGATCGGGCTTGGAGTGTTTGGCGTCGTCCGAGGACGTTCGAGCCTGCAGGAAGGGTAGGGCACCACACACCTCGAGCAACGGTCTGAGCTCGTCTTCGTTCGCCGAGCTGGCCACGACTAGCTCCAGACTCAACCCTCGCAGTCGGCGTAGGAGCGCCTCGACCTTCGGAAAGGGCTGCAATTGCGGCAAATATTCGTGTGCAAAGAGCACGCTTCGCTCCTTGCCCAGTCGCCGTGCCTCGTGCGAGCCGTCTGCCAAGCCCGTGACTTCTGGGATCAGCTTGTCTCCACCCTTGCCGATCAGCTCGCGGACCCACTCGAACGTCGCTGGGTAGCCGTTTCGTTGAAATACTTCGAGCCACGCTTGCGCGTGGGCGTCGTTGCTGTCGACGAGTGTCCCGTCGACATCGAGCAGTACCGCTTTGAGCGACTTCATGGAGAAAGTTTCCGTTCGGCTTGGACCGTGTCGACGTCGAATTCGCCATCCGGCCATGACAGCCGCGTGACGGGGCGGCCATCGTTGAGCAAATGGCTCGCACCGCGGTCACCGCTGAGCGCGGCCAAAGCGCCGAATAGCGAGCGTGGAAATACCGCCGGGACGGCGCCTTTGTGGGCATAATAAGAAGCTACTGGTAGCCCAGTGCGCTCGAACTCGCCGATCAGACGATTGAGATGAGCGGTGCTGAGCCACGGTTGATCGCAGAGCGCGAGCAGTAATGCCGCGCTCCCTTGGTGCTCGGCCCATTCTACCGCACTGCGGATGGATGCTGCCATGCCTTGGTCCCAGTCTGGACTCGGTACGACCTCGACTGGTGAAATACCTAGAGCGGCGCGCACCGAGCTCGCATACGCTCCCACGATCACTGCCGTCGCCGACGCGCGTGATTGGCGCGCGCATTCTGCGGCCAAACGCACCAACGGTTGACCAAAATGTAACGTGAGTTGCTTGGGGTGCCCGAGGCGACGAGACGCGCCCGCGGCCAGCACGGCGCACACTACGCCGGTGTTCATGCGGTGCCCGTTTTCGCGAGCATCCGTGGCGTATCCGTGCTGCACACGGACGTTGGATGATGGATGGGTCGGTCCGTGCGTTGGGATAGCGGCAATCCGCTCGCGTGGGCGAGCACCGCTTGAATCTCGGCGATGGCAGAAAACGCGATTTGTGCCGGATTCTCCCCGCCTAGATCGAGGCCAAGCGGCGCACGGACACGCGCTCGGTCGCGCTTTGCCAGCTCGCTCGCGTCCGGGAATAGCTCGTGCAGCATGCGCTCGGTCCGACGCAGTGGCCCCAGCATGCCGATGTACGAAGCGTGCGACTCGAGCAACATCGCGAGAGCTCGCTGGTCGGTGGGGTAGTGGTGCGACATGACGACCGCAACCGGAGTCCGGCGAGCGGCGACCTTCCTTGCCACCGACTCGATACTGCCCACGTGGAGTTCAGCGCGCCCAACGAAGCGTTCACGCAATACGGTGCGGGCGCTCGTCTCGCACACCGTCACTCCGAAACCGAGCGCAGTTGCGAATTCGACGAGTGGCAGCGCATCCGGACCTGCGCCGAAGACGAACAGTTGTGGCGGTGGCTCGATCACCTCCAACAACGCTTCGAACTGGTCCGATTGGATGATCCGGGTCTGCGCGCGTGGCTCGACCATGGCAGTTTCTGCGGCTTGCGCCAGCGTGGCCCAAGCCGGCCCGCTGAGCGTGCACGTACTGAACTTTCCTGCCTCGTCGAGTGCCAAGCGCGCACCGACCGGAGCAAGCGCATCCCGCGACTCGAACACGGTGGCGAGGGCGGCGCGCCGCTGACCACGTAGACAATCTTCAATCACGGCCAATGGCGCAGAGGGGGCATCGAAGCTCGCGCGCTCGAGTAAGATGTCCACAATACCGTCGCAGCCCGTACCGCGCGGTGATTCGTCGTCGTCTTCTTCGCGGCTGCCGTCGAAACGAATGCAGGCGGGATGCTCAGGCGCGAGCCAGGGCCCTTTGCGTGCGATACCTGCTTCCAAGCAGCCTCCACTGACCGAGCCGGCCAGCACTTGCCCGCTCGAAAACAGCATACGCGCGCCGGGATGCCGATAAGCGGAGCCTTTCACTCGCATCACCGTCGCTAGCCAAAGCGGTTCTTGCCGTCGTTCGTTTTCGCGTGCCGCGCGACAGATCAGCGAGAGCTCAGCCATGCCCCGTATCCCTTCAGATCAGCTTGTCCAGGGTAATCGGTAAATCCCGAACCCGCTTGCCCGTGGCGTTGAATACGGCGTTGGCGATCGCGGCAGTGATTCCCGTGATTCCGATTTCACCGATACCTTTGGCGCCAATCTCGTTCACGTACGGGTCTTCTTCGTCGATAGTGAGCACTTCGAGCGCGGGAATGTCGGCGTGCACCGGCACGTGATAATCGGCCAGATCGCGGGTCACGATGCGGCCCGAGTGTGGGTCTCGAACGGTGCGCTCTTGCAGCGCGAAGCCGATCCCCCACACCATGCCACCCAAGAATTGGCTGCGGGCAGTTTTCGGATTCAAGATCTTTCCCGCGGCGAAGGCGCCCAGTGCACGCGCCACGCGGACCTCGCCGGTGTCTTCATCGACTCGCACCTCCACGAACTGCGCGCCGAACGAATGCAGTGAGAACTTCTTTCGCTCTTCTTTCTCTTGGGTCGAGACTTGGGCGCTGAGCTCCGGCTGTCCAGAGCGCTCGACGAGCGCACCGAGCGTGTCTTTCTTGAGACCATCGCTGGTCGATAGCTCTCCCGCCTGCGCGCTCACGCCGTCTGCTTTCAATCCGTACAACGGTGACTTGGAATCGGCGATCGCCAGGCCGATCAGCTTGTCGCGCAGGGCCAGGGCGGCGAGCTTCACGGCGGAACCTGTGCTGGAAGCCGTTTGCGAGCCACCCGAGACCGGCGTTTCGGGGAGTGCCGTGTCGCCGAGCTCGAAGCTCACGCGCTCGATTGGCAGACCGAGAGCATCTGCCGCGATTTGCGCCATGATCGTGTACGTGCCGGTGCCGATGTCCTGTGAGCCTGCCTGCACGAGAACGCTGCCGTCTTTGCGCAGGCGTGCAATCGCTGATGAACCACTTTGACGGGCCGGGTAGGTCGCGCTGGCCATGCCGTAGCCGATCAAATACTGACCGTCGCGTTGGCTGCGCGGTTCGGCGTGGCGCTTGGCCCAACCGAATCGCGCCGCGCCTTGCCGGTAGCATTCGCGCAGCGATTTACTGGACCAAGGTTTGTTTTCGCCTTCGTCGCGCTCCGCGTAGTTGCGTAAGCGGAGCTCGAGCGGGTCGAGTTTCAGAAGCACCGCCAACTCATCCATGGCAGACTCCAATGCGAACGTGCCAGGCGCTTCACCGGGTGCTCGCATGAACGTCGGCGTGGGTACGTCGAGCGGCACCAAGCGATGCGAGGTGCTCACGTTCGGGCACGAATAGAGCATGCGTGTCTGCACGGCTGCGGGTTCGACGAATTCGTCGAAACGCGATGTCTCGGACCATGACTCGTGCTGGATGCCTGTCAGCTTGCCGCGGCGATCCGCCGCCAAAACCAGGTGTTGGATGGTGGGCGGACGATGACCGACGAGCGAAAACATCTGCTGGCGCGTCAACACAAGCTTCACAGGGCGCTTGACCACGCGTGCGGCCAGCGCCGCGAGCGCGAGGTGAGACCACGGTGTGCCTTTGCAGCCAAAGCCGCCGCCGACGTAACGTGAAATCACGCGCACGTTGTCGGGGGGGATCCCAAACAGGGCGGAAATTTTCTTTTTGACGCCGAAGATGCCCTGCGAGGTATCGTACAGGGTCACGTGCTCTTCGCCTTGCCAGACCACGGTGAGCGCGTGCGGCTCCATCGGGTTGTGGTTCTGAACCGGCGTTGTGTACGTCTGGTCGATGCGCACGGCGGCGCCTTTGGCGGCACCGTCGAAGTTGCCTCGGTTCGAATCCGCGGGCCCCACCGGGCCGGCCTTCTTCGGAGTGTAAATGTCCGGTGCGACGTTGGAGAATGCCACGCTAGGTTGCGTCGCGGCGTAGCGTGCGCTGACCAGATAGGCCGCTTCTTGCGCGCTTTCCAACGTATCGGCGACCACGAGCGCGATTGGCTGACCCGAGTAGTGGATTTCGTCGTCTTGGAGGACCTGCAGCAGCCGATCGTTGGGATCGCCCTTGGTTTTGGCACCGGGCAGCCTGGGGGCGGTCTCCGCGGTGATGATGCGCAATACCCCGGCGACCTTTGCGGCGCGGCTGACGTCGACGCTACTCAACTTGCCGCGGGCCACCGAGCTCGTCACGATCAGCGCATGGGTGAGATTCGCGACGGGAATTTCAGCTGCATACTGTGCTTTGCCAGTGACCTTGAGCGGCGCATCGACGCGGTCGATGGCGCGGCCCACGCTGTTCCCCTTCATGCTCCTGCTCCTGCCACGGCGAGCGCACGAGCAATCACGCGCCGCGCCAGTTCTACCTTGAAAGCGTTGTCAGTCGTCGTCTTCGCGCCGCCCATGGCCAGAGCTGCTGCAGAGCTGAAGGACTCTACGACCGCGGGCTTGCCGATCAGCGCTTGCTCGACCTCCGGACAGCGCCAAGGCTTGCTGCCCACGCCGCCCAGCGCGACGCGCGCCTGACGGATCAGCTTCCCCTCGATCTCCAAACCAACTGCCGCAGAGGCCAGCGCAAAGGCGAACGAGGCGCGGTCACGCACCTTCACGTACGCCGAGCGCTTGGCAAGTGCCGTCTTTGGGATGGTGATGTGAGTGACGATTTCACCCGCTTCGAGCACGCTTTCGCGTTCGGGCCGCGTGCCGGGCAACGTGTGAAAGTCCGCGAGGGGAAGGGCTCGGTCACCGTTTGGGCCGCGGGTGTGAATCAGCGCATCGAGCGCAAGCAACGCGACGCACATATCCGAAGGATTAGCGGCGATACACCGATCACTCACCCCAAGCACGGCGTGCATCCGCGAATAGCCGCTCAGGGCGGCGCAACCGGAGCCGGGTTTTCGCTTGTTGCAGGCCTCGACGGCAACGTCGCGAAAGTACGAACAGCGAGTGCGTTGCAGCAAATTGCCACCCACCGTGGCCATGTTGCGAATTTGTGGCGAAGCTCCGGAGAGCAACGCCTGGGACAATGCGGGGAAAGATGCCAGCACTTCGGCGTGCTCCGCCAGGTCGCTGTTTCGAACCAGCGCGCCGATGCGCAGGCCGTCAGCGCTGAGTTCCAGATCGGCGTGCGGTAGGCCATTCAGGTCAACGACGAGATCCGGTCGTTCGACGTCGAGCCGCAGCAAATCGACGAGTAAGGTGCCGCCAGCGATGAAGCGCGCACCCGCCGCTTTTCCGGTACGGATCGCTTCGCCATCCGCGCTCGGTTTGGCATAGTCGAAGGCTTTCATGGGTCGCTCACCCCGCGGTCAAGCGGGCCTTCTGAATGGCCGCAACGATGTTGCCGTAGGCGCCACAGCGACAGATGTTGCCGCTCATGTGTTCGCGCACTTCAGCGTCCGTGTGAGCCCGGTTTTCGCGCACCAGACCGAGCGCACTCATGATTTGCCCCGGCGTGCAGTAGCCGCATTGGAGCGCGTCTTCGCTCACGAAGGCGGCCTGCATCGGGTGCAGGGTGTCGCCATGAGCCACGCCTTCGATGGTCGTGACCGGCGCGTCTCCGACCATCACTGCCAGGGTCAAACAGGCATTCACCCGGCGGCCCCCCACGAGCACCGTGCAGGCGCCGCATTGTCCGTGATCACAGCCCTTCTTGCTGCCTGTGAGCCCCAACCGTTCGCGCAGCGCGTCGAGCAGCGAAACGCGCGGTTCCATCTCGAGAGAATGCTTCTGCCCGTTTATGTTGAGGGAGATTTTATTGGCTTTCGAGGTGGGAGGCGCCGTCGCTACAGCAGGCGCCACCGGCGCTGGCGCTGACTCGCGGCAACCCTGCGCAGCGAGCAACGCGAAGGCGCCGACCAGGCTCGCCAACACGACGTCGCGTCGTGAGAGCGTCAGTGGGTGTTGGGGCGCGATTGCTTCCCGGCCCGCGGCTCGTAGACCGATGGCCAGCGCGGAGAGACCATTTTCGGCCGTCACCACCTGGCGGGCAACGATCAGCCCGTCACTACTCAGGATGGCCAGCGCCAGTTCATCGGGCCTGGCGGGGAGGGTGGGTAGGCCGCAGGCCCGGCGCAGATTGCTGCGCGCGTCGGGTCCGTAGTCATTACTTCGACCGCTCAAATCCAGCTCGTCATCGGGCCGGAACGAGAAGCTACGACCTTCGCCCACGAGCAACAAGGCCGCGCCGAGGCCGCGCAATTCTGCACGAATGCTCTCTAACGGGGGAGATTGGCGCCACGATACTCCGTCGGCGAAGGCGATCACCAGAGGCTGATCCCCCCCGCCAACGATGCCGAATTCGAATAGCGATTGGGCGAGCAACGAGCGGTGATCGTGCATAGGGGCTCAGCGCGAGGGGGGCGACGTGAGTTGAATAGCAAGCGTCGTACCCGAGAAGAAAATGTCGCCTCACCGGCCAATGTCGAACTTTTCGAAGCGGATTGGGACGCGAGTGAGCCAACCCAAATGCCCCGTACGTGCAAACTCGACACGATGCACGTCGCGTCACCGCCGCTCGCGGACGAAACCGTGCTTTGGCACGGGCAATGCACAGCTGCGAGCATGGCGAGAGCAATTTGGAGTGGCAGTTTGGGCTTCGGCTTGGTGCAGATCCCTGTCTCGTTGCATGCAGCGGAAGAGACAGACGAGCTGTCGCTTACCTTGCTGGACAAACGCGATTTTTCACCGGTCGGTTACGAGCGGATCAACAAAAAGACCGGAAAAGAAGTGAAATGGGAGGACACCGTCAAGGGCTACGAGTCCGCGGCAGGCAAATACGTCGTGCTCACGGAGCGCGATTTCGCCGAGGCGAATCCGAAGTCCACCCACCAGATCGACATCTTGGACTTCGTCGAGATGGCGGATATCGACCCGCACTACATCGACAAGCCGTACGTGGTCGTGCCGGGCAAGGTGGGCAAGAAGCCGTACGCATTGCTGCGTGAGGTGCTGAAGCGTTCGGGCAAGGCGGGGATCGCCAAGTTGGTGCTGCGCACCCGCCAACACTTGTGTGCCGTGATTCCGCACGGCAAGGCGCTGTCGCTCTTGATCTTGCGTTTTGCGGACGAACTGCGCAGCACGAAGGGTCTCGAGTTACCGGAAGAGAACCTGAAGAAGCTCGGCATCACCAGCAAAGAGCTGGATATGGCCGAGAAACTCGTGTCCGGAATGGTCGACAAATGGCAGCCGGATCGCTACCGCGATGACTACCGCAAGGATCTGCTGTCCTTGATCCACGCCCGGGCCAAGGCAGGTGACGTGAACAGCGTTTCGAAGGAGAGGGCCAAGGCCCCGCGCCCCACGAAATCCGCCAAAATCGTAGATCTCGTGGCGCTCTTGGCCAAGAGCGTGGAATCTGGGCATCACAAGCCCAAGTCGGGGGCACACGCTGGACGCCAAACTGCCGCTGGCAAGCGCACGACAGGCAAGCGCCGCGGCTCACACCCAACCGCGCACCGCAAGTCCGCCTGATTGATTCGCTGATTGGAAGGAGAATCGGAGCCCACCATGAGCCTCGCGAAGTATCGTCAGAAGAGGGACTTTGCGAAGACCAAGGAGCCTTCGGGCTCGGCTCGCCGCAAAACGGGCAACAGTTACGTGATTCAGAAACACGACGCGAGCCACTTACACTATGATTTCCGGCTCGAGCTCGGTGGTGTTTTGCTCAGTTGGGCAGTGCCCAAAGGGCCGACGCTCGATCCGAGCGTGAAGCGCTTGGCCGTCCAGACCGAGGACCACCCGCTCGAGTACGGAGGCTTCGAGGGCAGCATCCCGGAGGGGGAATACGGCGGCGGCACGGTGATGATTTGGGATCGCGGAACCTGGGAACCAGACGGGGACGCCAAACAGGCCTATGAAAAGGGGCATCTCTCCTTCCAGCTTCACGGACAGAAGCTGACGGGCGGCTGGCACTTGGTGAAGACTCAGCGAGCCGGACAAAAGCAGAACACCTGGCTGCTGTTCAAGGCCAAGGATGACGCCGCCAAGCCGGGGGAGACGAGTTTGTTGGAGACCAAGGCCAAAAGCGCGCTCACCGGTCGCGATCTGAAATCCATCGCCGCAGATGCACCGGGCAAAGCTGCAAAGCGCGCCAAAGTCCCGAAAGCACCCAAAGCAACTTTGGCCCCCAAAGCGCCCGAAGTCACGAAGGCAGCCAAATACGTCGCAAAGCGGGCCGCCCTACCGCAGCGGATCGAACCAGAGCTGGCCACATTGGTGACCGCTACTCCTGAGGGTGATGACTTCATCCACGAGGTGAAGTTCGACGGTTACCGGGTGGTCGCGCGCGTCGATTCCGGGCGTGTGACCCTGCTCACGCGCAGTGGGGAAGATTGGACGGAACGCATGCCGACGTTGCAGGCCGCGCTCGCCAAGTTGAAAGCGGAGAGCGCGATCCTCGACGGGGAATTCGTCGCGCTGAACGAACACGGAGTGACTGATTTTCAGCTGCTTCAGAACGCATTCAGTGGCAAGAGCGAGGCCCCGCTCGTCTACTACGCGTTCGATCTGCTCTATTTGGATGGTGCGGATCTGCGAGCGCTACCGTTGATCGAACGCAAGGAAAAGCTCGCGAAACTGATCGCGCGCATGCCGAAAGGCGAAACCACGCTCCGGTACAGCGATCACACTCGAGGCAATGGCGCGCGCTTCTTCGCCGAGGCTGCCAAGCTGGGGTTGGAGGGCGTGGTCTCGAAGCGAGCGGACTCGCCGTATCGCTCCGGACGCGGAAGAGATTGGCAAAAGAGCAAGGGGCTGGCGCGCCAAGAATTCGTGATTGTCGGCTTTACCGATCCGGCGGGTGGGCGCTCACACCTGGGCGCGCTATTGCTCGGCGTAAGCCGTGATGGGCAAGTGGTGTACTCGGGGCGAGTCGGCACCGGCTTTAGTGAACGCTCGCTGAAGGACTTGCATGGGCGCCTGGCACCGCTCGAAATCGCAAAGCCGAATTTGAAAAACGCGCCGCGCGGCACAGAAATCCGCGGCGTGCACTGGGTCAAGCCGAAATTGGTTGCGGAGGTGGCGTACACCCAAATCACCCACGATGGTTTGCTGCGGCACCCGACCTTCAAGGGTCTGCGCGAAGACAAGGCAGCACGGGATGTCGTTTTGGAGCAGCCACGCGCCGTGGCTTCGCGCACCCGGACCCGCACCAAGACGAAGACGACCGTGGACGAGCCGAAGACCGCTTCGAAGACGAACGCGCTCAGCCACCCCGAGAAGGTACTTTACCCGGACCTTGGTCTGACGAAGCGCGAGCTTGCGGAATACTACGAGCTCGTGAGCGAAGTGATGCTGCCGCACGTAATCAACCGCCCGCTGACACTGCTGCGCTGTCCGGAAGGGCGAAGTAAGCAGTGCTTTTTCCAAAAGCACCCCGGCGAGTCACTGGCAGATGGCTTGGTTCGCGTTCAAGTTCCGGCTTCGGATGGAAAAAGTGAGTACGCTGCCATCGCGGATGAGCGTGGGCTGCTGGCTCTAGCGCAGATGGGCGTGCTCGAGGTGCACCTTTGGGGCGCGCTGGCCAGCGACGCCGAGCACCCCGATCGCCTGGTCTTCGACTTGGATCCGGCGCCGGAGTTGGACTTCAAGGCCACGATTGCCGGCGCCCGAGCGCTACGCGAGCTGCTGGAAGAGCTGGGCTTGAAGAGTTGGGTCAAGACGACGGGCGGTAAGGGCTTGCATGTCACCGTTCCGATCGTGCCCCAAGCCGGGTGGGAGGAGATCAAAGACTTCTGTCGCGCGATCGCCGAAGAACTCACGCGCCGCGATCCGGCGCGATACCTGGCCACGATGTCGAAGGCCAAGCGCACGGGTAAGATCTTCATCGACTACTTGCGAAACGGCCGCGGCGCGACCTTCATCGCTCCGTATTCGACCCGTGCCCGGGATGGCGCAACCATCGCCATGCCCGTCGAATGGGACGATCTTTCGGCCAGATTCAAGCCGGATGCCTTCAACGTGCGTAGCGCCGCAAAGTACTTGGCCAAGCGCCGCACCGATCCATTCGCTTCGCTCCTGAAGGCGCGTCAAAGGCTGCCGAGCGCGGCAAAGGCCGGCAAGATCATCAAAGAATGATCTCAGGGGCCCAGCGCGGCCAACACTTGCTTTGCAGCACGCGCACCGCTTGCGATTGCGCCGGCGACCGTACCTGGGTAGTCGTGGTCTGTGGCTTCGCCGGCCAAAAATAGCGCGCCACCGACAGGGGCGCTCAATGCGCGCGCAGCTAGGGCGCCGCCGGGCCGGCAAAAGCTATACGCGCCCCGCGTGTAGGCATCGTTCGAAAAGTCGTGGTGCTGAATGGGACAAATGAGTGCCTCGACGAGCGTGGCTTGGGGGATGTCGAGGACACGGCTCAAACTCGCCAGAGCCAGGTGCTTGCGCTGCTCGGTCGATTCCCGCGCGAGCTCCTCGGCCTTGGGGCCACCAGACCAGGCGGTCCATTGCACGAAGCTCTCGTTTTGCTCCGCCCAAAAGGTTTCAAAGAGCGCACTCGGGTCGTGAATGAAGGCGTTTCTAGGGGCGGCGTGTTCGGCGAAATCACGCCGGAATTGCAGCATCACGCGCGCGGCTTGGCCCATGCCGAGCTGTGCCAGTGGGCGACTCCAAGCGCGAACAGCGGGCTCGAAGCGGAGGCTCTCTGTGTCTTGCAAGACCGGTAGCGGTGCGGTCACCACGCAGGTTCGTGCGCGGATATTGCCGGTCGTGCCGGCAACGCTCACCTCGACAGGTCCGTCCATTTGCCATTTCACCTGAGTGACTCGGGACTGGACGCGGACTTCCACCCGCGCCGCGAGCAGTGCATTCAGACAGAAATCGACGAGCCGACCGTACCCGCCTCGAACGCGAAATTGGCTGTCGTCTTTGGCGAGCGATTGCGCGTCAGTGGCCAAGCTGCGGATGCCGACTTCTGCGAGCGGAGCGGCCTCGAAGCCTTCGACGAGCTGTCGAAATCGCTCCCGAGCCCCAGGTTCGATGCCGTTTTTCTCGAGAAATGCGAGAGCGTTGGCGTCTTCCTCTCCCGGTGAAAGGTGCGCGAGCACCTTGGCAAACTCCTGCCACGGATCGGGCAGCTCTCGGAAGTGCGTGCCGTCTTTGGTCACGTGGCGGTCGGCCACTGGCATCAGCTCGACGCCGGCCTCGCGCGCCAGTGTCAGGGTGGGCTCCGGATTGCCGTGCACGAACTCGGCGCCCAGTTCGCTCGACAACGCGCCGATGATGCCGGGTACGGTCCAAACCCGCCCGCCGACGCGGCTGCCGGCTTCGAGCACCAGGACGCTCTTGTGCGCCTCCGACAGCGCGCGTGCCGCAGTCAAGCCGGCCATCCCGGCCCCCAGCACGATCACTTCATACTGGGTGCTCACGTGCCGCCCTTTGGGTGTGCTTGCACGAAGCCCCAAATTGCGTCCAGCGCGGGCGGCTGAAGCGCGACGTAGTGGCCGCCGCCCTTTACCGTCCACAGTTCTACCGTGCCATGGCAGTCGTCGTAACGTTGGACGGCGGTTTCGCGCTCGGGCACGTACGGTTCGAGATCGATGTTGGTTCCGGCCCGCGGCGTGCCTTTGCACGATAGGCGATCGGCCCAATACTTCGCTGTATCGAGCGCAGAGGCGTGCGGCTCGACGTCCGTGCGATCGAACACCGTGCCTCCCGAATAGTGCACGACAGGGTCGGCGTCACCGTGGATCTCGAGTACGGCGAGTGCGCTACTCTGCGAGCAAGGGAGCTCTGGGCTCGGGGAGGCGCCGGCGACGCTGACCACGCCCGCAATTCGATCGCCCACGTCACAAGCCAGGCGCTGTGCCATGAAACCGCCGTTGGAATAGCCGATTACAAACACGCGCGTGCCATCGATCGCGGGATTGCTCAGATTGGCATCGAGCAACTCGCGCAGTCGTTTCACGTCGTCGATTGCCCGATGATCGAGATCGCAGCAACTCTTTCCTGCATTCCAGAAGGGGCGGCCGAGCGAATCGCGGGTGCCTTCGGGCGCGAGGTAAGCGAACTTCTTCTGGTCGGCAACCTGGTTCAGCCCCGCCTTGGCGATCAGTAAGCCGCTCGAGACGCCGAAGCCGTGCAACACCAGGAGTAGCGGGACGCGCTCGCCCGGCGGAAGGCTTTGGGGCAAGCGTAGTAGGGCCGGGGGATCGAAGGCGTGTGCGGGATCGCTGACGATCTTCGCGCTGGCCGCGGGGGGCGCCGCAGCCGGTGCAGCACTCGCAACCGGGGCGTGGCGCGTTGCCACGGCGGGCAGCCGCGCCGCACGATCCGGCTCGGATACGCATCCGAGCAACGCGGCGTGCGCAACCGCAGCGATCGACGATAGGGCGCGAAGCCGCGGGCGGGACAGCGCTGGTGATGGCGGCATGAGTTCGACGGACAGTAGCAATGCAAGCGCTGAACCAGCGCCATCATTTGCGTCGTTCGGCACGACCATTGCAAACCACTCTGCCAACGCGCACCCATCCGGAGAAACGCCATGATTTCGAGCCAATCGAGCGATACCAACCGGCCTTACTACGACACGAGCATGCCCGAGCCCGAGATCCCGACGCGCAAGATGCCGGTTTTCATGAAGGCCCTGTGGGCGCTCGCGCTGCTACTCGTCGTAGGGCTCGCCTACTCCTTTTGGCGCATCTCCACCGTGCCCACGCCCAGCCTCGAGTTGCCCCCCAGCCAATCGACCGACAACGCTGGTCAGCGTTGAGCAAGGCAAGCCAATGAGCATCACGACGACCGCCCTACGAACCACCGCCGTGCTAACGCTGTGCGCCTTGCCCTTCATTCAGTGTGGTGGTGAGCAAAAGATCGCCGAAGCGCCGACCATGCCCAGCGCTGAACCACCCACCGATCAATCACCCAGTGTGGACGCCGGCACTGCGCAAACGCCCGAGGGCTTGGACGTCGCGACCCCCAAGGAAGAGGCCAGCGCTGCGCCAGCGCCGAAGGCCGAGGCGCTGAACGACGCTCAGATTGCGGCGATCACCGAGGCGGCGAACTCGGCTGAGATCGCTCAAGCCAAAGTTGCGCAGCTCAAATCCAAGGATGCTGGGGTGAAGGCATTTGCAGCGATGATGGTTACCCATCACGGCGAGGCCAAGCAGAAGCAAGCCAAGCTCAAGTTGAAAGTCGAGGAGAGTGGCGTATCGACTGCCATGCATGCGGATGCGGACGCAACCCTCGAAGCGTTGAGGGCGGACTCAGGGAAGAACTTCGATCAGGCGTACATCAGCGCGCAGATCTCTGGCCATCAGAAGGTCTTGGACACCATCAACGATAAGCTTCTCCCGAACGTGAAGGACTCGCGCCTGAAGGCTTATTTAGAAGAGATCAAACCAACGGTCGAAGCGCACCTGAAGCAAGCCAAGCAACTGCAGCAGAATTTCGACAGCAAGAGGTCTGGCGCGCCAATCTCGAGCAAGCCTGCCGGTTGAGTAGGACAATGGCAGCCAAGAAGAAGGGCAAAAAGAAATTCGGGGCAGCGGCGAGCAAGACCGTAAAAAGGGTCATGCACGAAAAGAAGCACGGCACGCTCAGGTCAGGTCCCTCCAAGAAGAAGGTGACGAGCCGTAAGCAGGCGATCGCCATTGCGCTGTCGGAAGCACGCGCCTCAGGTGCAAAAGTCCCGAAAAAGAAGGCGGCTCGCAAAAAGACGGCGCGCAAAAAGGCCTGAGCCTCACGCACTCAGACGTTCCGTCGTTGTCACTTGATTGCTCCTGCCTTGCCATGCGCGGCGCGCATGCTCGCTCATCGTGAAAAGCAAAGTCGTAGCTGCTACGGGCCGGTCCCGTAGCGGCCGACAGTTGCAACGCTTCGTGCTGCAATGCGCGGCGTTCGCTGTCACCGGTTGCCTCCTTGCGTCTCCCAACCCGAGCGCGGGCGCGTCCAATGGCCAGGCCTCAGAGCGCAGCCAACCCGCGGCAACGCCAATCGCGATCGTGGTCGTGACCGTCGATGGCGTGCGTTGGCACGAGGTGTTCGAGGGCGTCGACCCGCAGTTGGCGGCAAGCCACGGTCTTTCGTCAAACGAGGTGCTGAGTGCCGCGGAATTGACGCCGAATCTGCATCGAATCGTGGCAAGCCACGGGGCTGCACTGGGTGCCCCGGGGTACGGTGCTGAAATCAGCGCGTCCGGGCCGAATTTCGTGTCCTTGCCCGGCTATGCCGAATTGCTCAGTGGGCGCCGAGCCACGCGCTGTCGTGATAACCAATGTTCCGGCGGCGGCGCACGTACACTGCTCGATGACTTCAGTGCCGGCTCGGCGCGGGGCGCCTCGCAAGTGGCGCTGTTCACCTCTTGGCCGGACATCGCGCGGGTCGCCAGCGAGCGCGGCGTGGTCAGCGAACCGTTGCCTCGCAGCGCTACCTTCCGTTCCGATGCCGTGACTGCTGATCTAGCGATTGCGCATCTGAGGGCGCACGCTCCCAGGTTCATGTTCTTGGGTCTCGGCGAGCCTGACGAATTCGGACACCAAAACGACTACCGGGGCTACTTGAACGCCGTACGCCGAGCCGACGCGCGGATTGCCGAGGTCGACCAGGAGCTCGTGCGCCTCGCTGCACGAGGCACGCGCACCGCGCTGTTCGTCACTGCGGACCATGGTCGCGCCGACAGCTTCGTCGAGCACGGTTCCAAGTTCCCAGAATCTGCACGTGTATGGCTAGTCGCAGCGGGCAGTGCCGTGCGCGCGAGTGGCTTCGTGGCAGCGCCGAAGCAACGCCATTTGGCCGACCTTGCGCCCACGGTGCGGCAGATCGCAGGGCTTCCCCCCGACGTGGATGCTGAGGCAGGAATGCCACTCAGCGAACTGTTGAACCCCGCGGATCCCTAGCGAACTTTGCGGGTGCGCGCGCTACGCTGGGCGCGGCACATGGCACTCTCGAGTCGCTTGCGCGGCCTTCTCATAATCGGCGCGTTGACCCTGACCCACGTCGCAGTCGCCGCGGAACCGAGTGCGGAACCGAACCCGTCGCCTGGTGGCACGCCGCCAGGCCCGACGACCGCGCCGAGTCACGAAGCGGAACTCGATCTGCTGACGTTCTACAAAGACAACTATTTCATTACCGGTTTCACCATGGAGACCGAAGCCAAATTTCAGTTCAGCGCCAAGTTCGACATTTGGCCGAACCGCGGCCAGCACGCGGTGTACTTCGCGTTCACGCAGAAGTCGCTCTGGGACATCTACCGAGCGTCTCAGCCGTTCGTCGAGAGCAACTACGCGCCGGAGCTATTTTACAGCTTTTTCCACGTCAAGGGGCGCTACGATCCAGACCCCGGTTGCGGCTTCTTCTTCGAGCGCCTCGGTGTGCTGCACGAGTCCACGGGTGAGGAGGGCGAAACCTCTCGGGGCTGGAATCGCGTGTACGGCGAGTCGCGCTACGCTTGTTACGATCCTGCACATCGCTACGTCGCGCTCACCCTCCAGCTGTGGGTGCCCCCGTTCGGAATCAAGGACAACCCCGATATCGCCAGCTACCAAGGCTACGGCGAGCTTTCGCTGAGCGTCGGCAGCGACCGCGGTCGAGGCTGGCTCGGTGACTGGGAGCTGGCCAGCCGCTTGCGCAAAGGGACGAAGAACTGGAGCGTGGGCAGCCTCGAGCTGGTTGGCCGCTGGCGGCCTCGGTACGGCGATTTCTGGCGCTTTACGCCTTATTTATATGCGCAATTCTTTACTGGCTACGGCGAAACGTTGCTCAGCTACGATCGCACGACGACCTCTTTTCGGGTCGGCATCGGCTTCACGGATCTGAGCACTCGCTCGGAGTAGCCCGAGCTGCAACGGAACGCGATAAGGCGAGTGCCACGAGCCAAGCAAAAAGCACGGCCAGCGCGGCGCTAGCCAGCGCGCGCGGGGTGAGCTCGCCCACGCTTGTCTCGCTGATCGAGGCGCTGCCGAGCAGGGTGCTCAATACGGCGACGCCGAGCACGCCGCCGAACTCGAAGGCAGACTCACTGACTGCGGCTGCGGTCCCCGCGCGCTGCTGACTCACCGAGCCCAAGACCAGTTCTGTCGCCGTCGCGAAGGCGCTGCCGCAGCCTGCTCCGAACGGGGCCAGGGCCAGGCACAGGAGCAAATCACTCTGAACGTAGCTGGCAGTAGAGAGTATCGCCGCGCCGAGGAATGCCACGCTCAAGCTGATTCCGAGCGCGCGCTCCGCTCGCCAGCGCAGCGTCAGACGCGGTGCGAGGAGCGTGCCGAGGAGCAGGGAACTCGCCAACGGCAAGCTCAATAGCCCGGCGTGTAGGGTGGCCTTCGCGCGCGCCAATTGCAGGTATTGCGCGAGCACGAACGAAACGCCGGAAAAGGCGAAGTAGGCGAGGAAGATGACGAGCAGAGCTTTGGCGAAGCGCTCCTGCGCGAACAGCGTCAGGTCGATCAGCGGATGGCGCGCGCGACGTAGCCAATTCAGAGCGAGCGCCAGGCAGCCGGCACCGACGATCGCGCTCGAGATCACTTCGAACGAGAACCAACCGTGAGTGGGGCCGCTCAGAATGGCGAACAAACCGCACGCGGCCGCGGCCAGACACAAGCTGGCGCCGCGAAAGTCCAAGGGCCGATCGTGGCGGGGTAAATCGGCCGGGACCAGTCGCAGGCTACCCCAGACGCACAGCGCGATCGGCGGCAAGTTGGCCAGCAAGACTGCGCTGATCCCACGGTCGACGAGCAAGCCGGCCAGCACGGGGCCAAGTGCGGCGCCCACGCCGAAGCTGGCGGTCCAAACTGCGATCGCAGTCGGCCGCTCTCGATCGTCGAACGAGTGCTTGAGCGTGGCCAATGTGGCCGGCGTCATGCATGCCGTCGCCGCGCCGGACGCAGCGCGCGCGGCGATCAGCCAGTAGCCCGAACCTGCATAGGCACCGGCGATGGAAGCGCCCGCGAATCCACACAGCCCGAGCAGTAGCACCGACCGTGCGCCGAAGCGCTCGCTGAGTGAGCCACCGAGCAAGAGCAAGCTGGCATAGACCAACAAGCTCGCTTCGATGGTCCAGCGTTGCAGTACCGGGCTCGCACCACTGACGCGAGCGAGGGCGGGCAGGGCGGCCACGAGCTTCGTGTTGTCGAGCGCGATACAGGCGAAGCAGGCGCTCATCAGGAGGAGTAGTCGGTAACGGTTCACAGTTCCGTTCTTGGGCTTGCCCGAACGGCGCGACTAGCCCCCCGCTCGTGACATGATTGTTCGTATGGTATGAACAATCATGCAGCTCGTATTCGAGGACTTACCGACAATCGCCTTATTTGGTCGAATCGTCGAGCTTCGCTCGTTCACGCGTGCGGCGGCGGAGCTGGGTCTGGGCAAGGCAGCGGTCAGCCAACGCATCGCGCGCTTCGAAGCGAGGCTCGGGGTCCAATTGCTGCGTCGCTCGACGCGCAAGCTGTCCTTGACCGAAGCGGGCATGCAACTATTCGAACACGCAGCGAGCCTCGTCGAGTTGACTCGCGCGGCGGAAGGGGCGCTGTCGCAGGCCCAGGCTCCGCGTGGCCGCGTAAAGTTGAATGCACCGGCGACCATCCACCGTGGACTCTTGGCGCGCGCCTTACAGAGCTTTCTCGAGCGAGAACCCGCCGTCTCGCTCAGCGTCACCCTCGACGACCGCCTGGTCGACCTCGTCGAAGGTGACTACGACGTTGCGCTGCGCGTGGTGCCTGCCAGCGGCCGCAGCGCCATCTCTCGCAAGATCGGCACGGATCGCGTCGTCGTGGTCGGCTCTCCCGAGTACTTGGCGCGCGCGCCGGCCATCGCGACACCCTTCGATCTGATTCAGCACTCCTGCTTGAGGAACTCCGCGCTGCCACTGCGCGTCGATTGGCGACTCGACACACGCCGGCAAAGCTTCAGCGTGCCCGTGCGATCTCGCTTCGAATCAGCGGATTTCGGGCTGCTGCACGAAGCCGCGCTCGCCGGGGTGGGGCTCTTGGTTACCCTGCGTATGACGGTCGATAGTGATCTCGCAGCGGGCCGGCTAGTCCAGGTGCTCGAGGCGTACAGTGCGAGCCCGCTCGGGATCTATGCCATTTTCGCGGAACGTGGCCGGCCGACCAGCGCTGCACGCGCGCTCGTCGAGCACGTGGCGCGTGCGTTGCGTGAGGCGGGCGTCGCGCGCTGAGACCGCGGTTGATTGTGCGCGGCGTGCTAGCAGAATGCCTAGCGCTGCGAGTATCCTGTCGGTGATGAAGCAGCGGCCCGGGCCGACCCCGGAAGTTCTAATCGCCGTCGGCGAAGTCGGTCGCGAACTTGCCGCCGCGGGGCCGCTCGAGGCTCGCCTGGGCGGCGCATTGCGCGTACTGGAGCGCCGCCTGAGCGCAGGGCGGTCCGTCGTCTATTGGGCTAATGGCGACAGCCGGTCGCTCACCGTCGCGGCGTCTCACGGCCTCGATCCGGACGCTTTTCGCCCGCGCTATTCGGCTGGCGCGGCAGGCCGAGTAGCAGCAACGAATCAGCCGGTAGTCGTCCCGGTATTGCGCCACGACCCAATGGCGCTCTCCGAAATCGCGGACGTGTCGCGCTGGGCAGACATCGGCTGGAATCTGGTTGCGGTTCCGGTGAGTGCCCGAGGGCGCTGCGTCGGAGTGCTCTCCACCTACTTCCGTCATCGCGACCCGAGTGGCTTCGGCGAGCGCTTGGGCGTGTTGGATGTCGTGGCCGGCCTGATCGGCAAGACGCTGAAGGAAGAAGAAGCCCGTCCGGGCAGCGATCCCGCGCTGATCGATGCGCCGGCCCTCGGCGGTGCCGCCACGCAGTTCGAATACGCCAACATGATTGGCGAGAGCGGCGTGATGCGCCAGATTTACGAGCAAGTGAGCCAGGTCGCGCGCACCAATGCGACCGCGCTGCTGCGCGGCGAGTCGGGTACGGGCAAGGAGCTCGTGGCCCGCGCGATTCACCAAAACTCACCGCGAGCTGCTCAGCCGTTCATCAAGGTGAACTGCGCCGCGTTGCCTGAATCCTTGTTCGAATCCGAGCTGTTCGGGCATGAACGTGGTGCCTTTACCGGCGCGCACGCTAGAAAAAAGGGCCGTTTCGAGCTGGCGCAGGGCGGCACGCTGTTCTTAGACGAGATTGGCGAGCTGCCGATGACCACGCAGGCGAAGCTCCTGCGCGTATTGCAGTTTCGGGAGTTCGAGCGGCTCGGTGGCACCGAGACTTTGCGGCCGGACGTACGCATCGTGGCCGCCACGAATGTGGACATCGAACGCGCCGTAGCCAGCGGGACGTTTCGCGAGGATCTCTACTACCGCATCAATATCTTCACTATCACGCTCCCGCCGCTGCGCGACCGCCCGCAAGACATCCCTGCGTTGGCTGAATACTTCATGCGCAAGTTCACGGCCGAGCATCAGCGCAAGATCGGCCGCATCTCGACCGCCGCCATGGATCTGCTGAGCCGTCAGCCTTTTCCGGGCAACGTGCGCGAGCTGGAGAACGTAATCGAGCGCGCGGTCGTAGTCTGCAAGGGCTCGGTGATCCAAGAGTCGGACTTGCCGGAGGCGTTTCGCGTGGCCGCGGCCGGCAAGGAGAAGCTGACCTTGATCGAGGCCGTCGAACGTCTCGAGCGGCAACTGATCGAGGAGGCATTGGAAGCAGAGGCGGGCAGCCTCGTGGGCGCTGCCCGGGCGCTGGGAACCACCGAGCGTGTGGTGCGTTACAAGGTCGGCAAGCTGGGCATCGCCATCAAGCGGTTTCGGCGTTGAGAGGGTGCCGCTCCGGCCGACAATTTTGTCGGTTTCGGGTCGGTTAACAACCTGCGCTTCGTTTCAGGTCGTCGAACGGCAGCCAAAATCTAGGCGTGGACTGAACCGCTCGAAACAATCCGAAAACCTGGTAGGCGTCCGACAATTCTGTAAGACTACTCACCGGGGTTACGACAATTTTGTTGGATGTTTTGGGCGCTACGGATTTCTTCCGTGTTTCAAGACCACGAAATTAGCCCACTTACGAGGCTGAAGCGGCTGGTGGCATGGAGGTTGCTGTAGGAGCCGATCACGATGGAGTTGTCGGTCCCAGTCAAGAGCAGCACTCGCCCAGTGGTGGCGTTGCTCGAGGCGCGCATGAAGAGCGAACTCGCGCGCCTGGTGGAGAAGCACGGCGGAGCGCCGCTGTGTGTGCCAGCCGTCCGCGAAGCGCCGCGCATCGAGCCGGATGCAGTGGGTGAACTGCTAGACGAGCTGAGCGCAGGTCGACACGAGGTCGTGATCTTCATGACTGGTGTCGCGGTCTCGCTGTTGTTCGAGCTTTCGCAAGAGCTGGGCCGTCATGCAGAGCTGGTCGCGGCCCTCCGCAAGATGACGACCGTCTGTCGCGGTCCAAAGCCGACCGCAGCATTGCGCGGCTTCGGCGTGCCGCCGACCCTCAGCGCGCGCGAGCCATTCACCGCCGCTGAGCTGATCGATGCGCTCAGTGAGCTGGAGATTGCCGGCCGCGGTGTGCTGCTCTTCAACTATGGCGAGCGCAGCGAGACGCTATCCGAAACGCTTCTCGCGCGTCGCGCTGATCTCAGGGAATTTTGGCTGTATCAATGGCAATTCCCGGCCGACTTGGCGCCGCTCGAGCAGCTCGTGCGGCGGATCGTCGAGCGTTCGGTCGATGCCTTGGCGATCACCTGCCAAATCCAATTCCGGCACCTGTTCCAGGTCGCCGAGCGCCTCGACTTGGGACGTGAATTGCTGCACGCGCTGCGTAAGGACGTGGTGGTTGCTGCAGTCGGTCCGACTTGTCGCGCGATCATCGAGGTTCATGGCGTGACGCCGCACGTCATGCCCGAACATCCCAAGATGGGGCCGCTGGTGATGGCGCTGATGCGCTACCTCGACGCCAAGCAAGGCAATGAACGCCGCGCGTCAGTCGTGCCTCGTCCTTGATTCGAATCTGAATACACCTTCCTAGATAGTCATTTACTCACTCGGCTCTGAGCGCGCGACGCCTGTTCGGCGTTGCTGGGGATCGATCCGCCAATTTTCTCGATCAGGAGTAGTTCTCAAATGGAAAAATCATCGAAGACCTGGATTGAAGAGTGGAACCCCGATGACCCCACTTTCTGGGCGAAGACCGGCAAAAAGGTGGCTTGGCGCAACCTCGGCTGGTCGATTCTGGCCGAAAACATCGGGTTTTCGATTTGGCTCATTTGGAGCGTGGTCGCCGCGCGTCTGAAAGCGGTTGGCTTCAACTACACGACCGATCAGCTGTTCCAACTAGTCGCCATCCCGGGCCTCGTTGGCGCGTTGATGCGCTTTCCTTACACCTTCGCAGTGCCCAAGTTCGGCGGGCGCAATTGGACGATTGTCAGCGCGCTACTGCTGTTCATTCCCACCCTGTCCCTGATCTACCTGGTCAACAAGCCAGACACGCCGTTCTGGTTGATGGCCCTGGCCGCGGCGACTGCGGGCCTTGGCGGCGGCAACTTCTCGTCCAGCATGGCCAACATCTCCTTTTTCTTTCCGGACAAAGAGAAGGGCTTTGCGTTGGGCCTGAATGCAGCTGGCGGAAACATCGGCGTGAGCACGGTGCAGCTCTTGGTTCCGATCGTAGTGGGCTACGGGCTTTTGCCGGGCAGCGCGGGCAAGAAGTTGCACCTCGAAAACGCCGGCTTGCTCTGGCTGCCGTTGATCGTGATCGCCGCGGTGGGCGCGTTCGTCTACATGAACAACCTGACCTCGGCGCGCTCCAACTTCAGCGAGCAGCTGGTGGTCGCCCAGCGCCGTCACACCTGGATCATGGCCTGGTTGTACATCGGTACTTTCGGCTCATTCGTCGGGTTTTCGGCGGCCTTCCCGCTGCTCTTGAAGACGCAATTTCCGGAAGTGACTTCCAACTTGGCGTTCCTCGGTGCGCTCGTCGGCTCCGTGTCGCGGCCAATCGGCGGCAAGCTCGCCGATCGTATCGGAGGCGCCAAGGTGACGTTCTGGAACTTCGTGATGATGACGCTGGCCACCTTCGGCCTCCTCTACTCGCTGCAGGTCAAAGACTTCGCGTTGTTCATGACCGCGTTCCTCGGCTTGTTCATCACGACCGGAATCGGAAACGGCTCGACCTTCCGCATGATCCCCGTCATCTTCCGCAGCTTCCACGCCAAGCGCGTGCACGGTCAGGGCGAAGCGGCTCTTGCCGAAGCGATGATCGTCGCGCGTCGCGAAACGGCGGCCGTGATCGGCGTCGTGGCGGGTATTGGCGCGCTCGGCGGTTACTTCATCCCGCGTGCTTTCGGCGCTTCGATCAAAGCGACCGGCGGCGCCACCTTGGCCGTGTCTTGGTTCATCGCGTTCTATCTGACGTGCGTGGGCACGACTTGGTGGTGCTACCTACGCCGCTCGTTCTTGACCCGTCGCATGCCGAGCCTTGCGAACGCCCAAGCCTGAGATCATCTGCCCACTTTTTTGAGGAGAAATCCGTGTCCAAGAACTACTTCGAGAATCCCAAGCCGCGCCTGATTGTGGTTGGCAATGGCATGGTTGGTCACCGTTTCGTGGAGGCCGCGGGGGAACGCGGTCTGCTCAGTAAATTCGAGACGGTGGTGCTCTCCGAGGAATCGCGGCTCGCTTATGACCGCGTGAACTTGTCGAAGTGGTTCGAGGGCAAATCCGACTCGGATCTGTCGCTCGTTTCCGAAGGACAATACGAAGAGCTCGGGGTCGAGGTCGTGCGCGGTGACGCCGTGGTCGAGCTCGACCGCGATGCGCGTACCGTCCGGCTCGCCTCGGGCCGGGTGCTTCCATACGACGAGCTCGTGCTCGCCACCGGTTCGTACCCGTTCGTGCCGCCGATCAAGGGCTGCAACGAGCCTGGCTGTTTCGTGTATCGCACGATCGACGATCTGGTGGCGATCCGGGAGGCCGCGCAGACGGCGACCACCGCGGTGGTGATCGGTGGTGGCCTGCTCGGCTTGGAGGCGGCCAAGGCCTTGCTCACGCTCGGTCTGGAGACGCACGTGATCGAGTTCGCGTCGCGCCTGATGCCGTTGCAAGTCGATGACGTGGGCGCGGGCGTACTTCGCGCGCGCATCGAAGAGCTCGGGGTCCAGGTGCGCTGCAACACCACCACGCGCGAAATCTTGCTCGACGAGACGGGGCACGTGACCGCGCTGCTGTTGGCCGACGGCACGCGGTTACCCGTCGACATGGTGGTATTTTCTGCTGGAATCCGGCCGCGCGACAAGTTGGCGCGCGACTCTGGGCTGCGCCTGGGTGAACGCGGGGGTATCGTGATCGACGGCTCTTGTCGCACCAGCGACGAGCGCATCTTCGCGATTGGCGAGTGCGCTGCGTTCGACGGCAAGACCTACGGCTTGGTGGCGCCTGGCTATCGCATGGCAGAAGTCGCGGCGGCAACGATTGCCGGCGAGGCGCTCGCCTTCGACGGCTTCGACATGAGCACCAAGCTCAAGCTGATGGGGGTGGACGTGGGCAGCTTCGGCGATGCCTTCGGCGTGACGCCGGGCTCGCGCGTGTTCACCGTCTTCGACGGTCACTCCGCCGTATATAAAAAGCTGGTCGTTTCTGCCGATAAGACCAAGCTCTTGGGTGGCGTTTTGGTCGGTGATGCTTCGGCGTACAGCCAGCTCCTGATTCACGTCCAAGCCGAGATGAAGCTGCCCGAGCATCCGGAGGATCTGCTCTTCCCGCCGCGTGAAGGCGGCGCCAAGAGCGGCTTCGGTGTCGACGCGTTGCCGGACGCGGCGATGATCTGCTCCTGCAACAACGTCGACAAGGGCGCCATCTGCGGCGCGATTCGCGATCAGAAGTTGACCACCTTGGGCG
>Ga0247772_1000099_pt1 | contig 31055 bp, 21 predicted proteins | sample UWRJL151409C6_FD_179945 | JGI IMG/M metagenome (GOLD analysis project Ga0247772, IMG submission 179945) | Plant litter microbial communities from Arlington Agricultural Research Station in Wisconsin, United States - UWRJ-L151-409C-6 | ecosystem: Environmental > Terrestrial > Plant litter >...
CAGTGGACTTGGCGGGAGCGCGGGGAACGCGGCGCTGCGAGTGGTTGATGTTGCAGCTGGGGCCTCGACCACCTGCGTGGTCCTCAGCAACCATGCGCTCCGCTGCTGGGGGGCCGGCGCGTATAACGGCTACGGCAACTACCATGAGAACATTGGCGACAACGAGACGCCCTTTTCAGCGGGCGATGTTCCTATCGGTGGCCCTGTCACTCAAGTTTCTATGGGCGAGGACACCGCGTGTGTGCTGCTCGAGACGGGTAACGTCCGCTGCTGGGGCACCAATATCTATGGACAGATCGGTTATGGCTCTTACAAGGATGCCATCGGTGACGACTACGACGAGACACCGGCGGCCATGGGCGATGTCAACGTCGGAGGTCGTGTCGTACAAGTGAGCGCCGGGGGGTTTCATACCTGCGCTCTGCTCGATACCGGCGCGGTCCGCTGTTGGGGATATAACGGATACGGTCAGCTCGGCTACGCGAACACCAAAACGATCGGAAAGACCGACCCGGCGGGTGCAGGCGGCGATGTGGTGCTCGGAGGGGCGGCAATCCAAGTCGTGGCCGCAGGCAACAAAACCTGCGCGCTCCTCGCGACCGGCAGCGTTCGATGTTGGGGTTACGGCGCGGACGGTGGGCTCGGTTATGGCAACACCAACAATATCGGGGATAACGAGACACCCGCGTCGGCCGGCGACGTTCCTCTTGGAGGTCGAGCCGTGCAGCTGAGCGGACATTGCGCCTTGCTCGAGTCCGGCAACGTTCGTTGTTGGGGATCCGGGGAGAATGGCGTTCTTGGTTACGGCAACACCAACAACGTCGGTGACGACGAGACGCCCGCGTCGGTTGGTGACGTGAACGTCGGCGCGCCCGTTGCTCAGATCGCCACCGGTCGGAATACCTGCGCGCGGCTTACGAATGGCAACGTTCGCTGCTGGGGTCGCGCGGGCGCCGGCCTCGGCTACATGAACAACCAGACGATCGGTGACGACGAAACCCCTGCCTCGGCCGGCGATGTGAATATCGGGGCCAGCGTCACGCAGACTGCGGTCGGAGGGCAACACGTGTGCGCGATTCTCACCACAGGCGCGCTCCGCTGCTGGGGAGCCAGCTACGACGGTCAGCTCGGCTACGGAAACAACAACGACCTGAGCGGAAAGGCGAAATTCATCGGTGACGACGAGACGCCGGCGTCTGCGGGCGATGTCCCCGTGTTGATGGACGTGCATGTCGCCTCGTGCAACGGCCCCCCCATTGATTGCACCGAGCTGTCGGAGACGAGCTGCAAAACGATTTCTCAATGCTCGTGGCCCCCGCCCTGCGTCGTCGCGAACGCCGCGGCCCAGTCAGGCATGTGTCACTTGATCGCAGATGGAACTACCTGCTCCCAGCACCCGGAGTGCACGTGGGTCGGGAACTCCTTTTGCGGAGCAAACATCTACTATTGCCCGAGTGTCACCATACAAGCGGACTGCCTTCCAAGCTTCTGTTCCTGGCAGCCAAGCTTTTCGCACTGCTCGGGGTTCGCAAAATGCGAGTCGCTCATTGACGAGTATAGCTGTGCAAAACAACCAGGCTGCAGCTGGAATTGAGAGCGCACTCCGCACGCCGACTGACGACCGAACCGCGGGTATCGAGCTTGAGCTTCCCAACGTCAAGGAGGTCATCTGACGCGGGTCGAGGCTCTGATTGCGGAGAAAGCCGAACGCGAGGCGCTGTTGTCTGGCGCGCGGATGATGCTCTTTAGCGAGGCGTACAGCGAATATATGGAGAGCACGAGCATGAAGGACCGCGCCCGGGATGCTCACGAGCATGTCTGGAAGCGGATCGGGCCAGAGCTCGGTCATCTCTACATCGAAGAGGTGACGACCTCGGCGCTCGATGCGTTCAAGCGCACGCTACCGGAGCACTTGGGACCGCGTTCGATCAATCACCGCTTGGTGTTGATTCGTGCGGTGCTCGGCTTCTTTTGGAAACGCGGCAAGCTCTCGAGCGTGCCGTATGTGCCGAAGGAATCGGTGCCGAGGAAGTACGTGGAATGGTACACGCGGAAGGAGATCAGCTACTCGAGGGACTCTGTCGCCTCGAGCCGCAGTGATACCTGTTCTTCTACTTGACGGTGCGGCTCGGACTGCACACGGGCGAGGTGTACGGCATTGCTCGGCGTCCGATCCATCGCGAGGCACTTCGACTGGTGATCGATCAGGCCGTTCAGCACGGGACCAAGACGAGAGCGTCTTGCTTCGCACCGCGCAAGAACGACGAGGCGTATGCGCTCGATATCACGGCGGACATTGTGCAAGCCGTGGATTGGCACGTGGAGCAAGGCTACGGCGGTCCGGAGTTTCTGTTCTCCAAGACCGGCGACTTTCCGCGTTACATCGACAGCCACGTCCCGCCGCTCAAGTGGTGCAGGCAAGGCTCGGCCTCGCATGCTCAGCCACCACAAGTTGGGACGGCATTCGGTCGCAAGCCAAGCCGTCACCAGCGGCGAGGCGGTGAAGGTCTAGCTCGGCCACAAGTCCGAGCAGAGCACGCACAAGTACGCGCACCTGGGCTCCGGCGCGCAACGGCGGTTGATGGAAGGCCTTAAGCCGGCAGCAGCGGCGCCGCACGAGCTGGCGACTCGCACGGCGACAACGTCGGTCCACGAGGCGTCAAAGGAGGCGGCGCAAGCGACCTCTGCCGAGGCTCACGTCAACCAGGCGTCAACGCCCTCCAAATCCGCTCGCTGTGCGGCCAAATAACAAAAGTAAAAAGGCCCCGATTTCTCAGGGCCTTTTCGTCTTGTTGCGCGGGGAGGATTTGAACCTCCGACCTTCGGGTCATGACGCCAAGGGGCGTCGCGCGACGACGATGGCGAGAGTTGGTCACACACTGACGAGTCGGACTCCCTCCCGTGGGCGATGCGCGCCGGATACGGCGAAGGCTCAGCACTTCGCGGTGAGGGTCAAGCGTCGTATCTCGGTCTTCAAAGCCTTCGACGTCAACGCTCGGAACCCAGCGCGCTGCGAGGTGCGAAGCGGGATCGCGATCGCCCAATCTTGATCACCGTGCTCCGGGTCGCGGCCTCGATTGCGCTCATTTCGTGGCTGATTTCGGCCACGCGCGCTCGGTCTTAGGGTTTTGGTAGCTAGGCCGTACTCCGCTGTGGAAGGCCCCACAGGTTGCGACGCACTCCGACATCAGCTCCCGAGACGAGGCGCAGCCGAGGCGCTGATTGGGGACTCGGTCGCGTCGCGCGGGTCAGCCGAGTGCTCATGCTGCTCCTGGCCTCCGCGTTGGTCCTTCCGGGTTGTCCGCTGAAGGACGGCTACTCTATCGAGACCGACGGTCTAGGCGGCGCGGCTTCGAGCGGAGCAGCGGGCGTGGGCGGCGCATCGGCCGTTTCGAACGCGGGTCGAGGCGGCGCTCAGGATGTGGGCGGAGCAACGGGCGTAGGCGGCGCGCCGAGCGCGAGCGGAGCGCCAGGTGCAAGTGGTACGGCCGACGCGGGCAACCAGGCGGGGACAGCGGGAGATAGTGGGTCGGGAACCACGGGCTGCATCTCGGTCACCTATCAGGGGCACGAGTATGCTTTCTGCTTCGGTCCGCTGATCCAGGCCAGCGCTCGGGCCAATTGCGTCACTCGCGGCATGACACTGGCCGTGATCGAGGACCAAGCCGAGAATGCTTGGATCGCCAAAACCATGTCCGAGCAATACAAGGGCGACAGCGTGCGCGCTTTCATCGGCGCAAACGACGTCACGACCGAGGGCGAGTGGCGCTGGGCGGATGGCGTTTCGTTCTGGAGCGGAGACGAAAGTGGCGATGCCCTCAACGGGCGCTACACGAACTGGGCAGACGGAGAACCGAACAACGAAAGCCCCATCACTGGCGCGGCGGACTGTCTGACTATGTATCTCTCGGAAGGGAACTGGGGCGATCTGAGCTGCGACGCCGAGCTGCCCTACGTCTGCGAACCACGCTGAACGCCGCGCGATTGATCGAGGCGAGCAAATCCAATTGACCCACTCGGCTGGGTCTAACGCTCAGCTACATCGTCAGGGTGTCAGTCCGTTCTCCGTCACAGCAGACGCGCGTTGAAGCTAGCTCACATAATTCCAGACCCAACGTGGCCTGCCCAATTCACTATTGCTTAAGGATTTCGCGATGCTGAAGGTGTACTTCGGAGGGCGAAGCCTTGCTCTGTTCGCGCTCTTGGCCGCGCCTATGGCGTGCGCGACCGCGTCCTACAGCTATTCGTTTGAAGAAGAATCCGGAAGCTCGGCTGCAATGGGGGGCAGTTCCGGAGAATTGCCGGCTTCGGCAGCTGGCAGCGAAAGCTCCGCGGGCAGGAGCAGTGGCGGAGGCGGCCGGTCGTCAAGCACGGGCGGGACGAGCAGTACGGCGGCGGCGGGTCGAACGGGCAGGGGCGGTTCGGGCACGGGTGGCGGCTTTGGTGCGGGTGGTCGCGGCGGCAGCGGTGGTCGCAGTGCCAGCGGTGGTCGTGCTGGTGCGGTCGGCTCTGGTGGTCGTGGCTCGACCAGCTCCGCGGGGTCGACTGGCAGCGCGATGGGCGCGAACGGGTGCGCCAGTCTTTCCGTTCCCCTGACCGCCATGGCTGACCAGGCGCACTTCGTGATCACGCTCGCCAGCAACACCAGCTTCAGCGGCGCAACGGTCAGCATGCGCGTTTACGTGAAGGCCGGCATCGGCGGTACGATCTCGAATTACGTTCAGGACTCGAGTTACAAATTGCTCCGCAATTCGAAGCCCACGAAGCTCAGTGCGGCGGCGGGCTGGCAGACGCTGAGTTGGAATGTCGGGACCGAGGGGCCGGGTACGAGTGGCATTGCCCTGGCCGCTATCTCGCGCATTGGGATCGAGATCCGAGCCACCCCCGACGCCGCTTGGTCGAACCCGACAGTCGTTTACGTCGATTCGATCACCGTGAGCACGCCGAGCTTATCGTTCGCGTTCGGTACCAGCAGCACCCTCACTCCGACCCCGGCAACCCTGGATGTCGCGGGACAAGTGCTCTGGCAGAACTCGAACACGATGGATACGACCGCAAGCAGGGCCGTGTTGAGCTGGCTAGCGAGCTGTCCGTAGCTCGCGCCCTGAGCGCACCGCGCCCATCGCGGTTCCGTCGAGACCAGCCCTCTAGGGCTCGAATTCGCAGATGGTGCGGTAGTCGTGCACGTGCCCGGCAATCGGCGCACCGCTCGTTTTATCGCACGCGCGGTCGACCCAACCCCAGATCATCAATTCAGAATTCCAGGCCAGCGCGGAGCAGCGGAAAGCGGCGTTCGGGTTGCCGTTGACCCAACCAAATGTCGACGATGCGCCGCCGAGCCAGGTCCATGCCTGTTGTTTCAGCGGGAGCTCTGCCTTGCAGTCGGCGCAGTAGCAATCGTTGATGTCCGGGTGATTGTAGGAGTCGCAGGTGAGCCCAAGCCAGGCGTCGCTGACATCCTCGAAGGCGCGCATGAACGTTTGCAAGACGAACCGTTGCTCGCCATCCGTATCGAGCACCAAGAGGTGCCCGGACAGCTTCGTGTCATTGGGCACGGTTCGACATAGGCTGACGGCCTGCGCCTGGGTCAGCGTCGTGACCGTCGCGTCGAGGTAGCAGTGCCCGCCGAAAGCGTAGCCGTCGAGCGCTTGACACTCGGGGTTGCCGCTGGAGCCCGCAGCGCCGTTCGATGTCGCGCCGGCGTTGCCGTTCGATGTCGCGCCGGCGAGCGGCGCGTCGGTCACGCCCGCGTCGGCGCTGGACGAGGCACCCGAAGAAGCGGCACCGCCGGCGCTCAGGCCCGCGACGGCAGCGCCGCCGGAGGATCCGCTGATGCTGGCGTTGGTGCTCACACCGGCACTGCCGGTGTCGCTCGTTCCCGCACCGGTGCCGCCCGTGAACACGTTGCCTGCGCACGAGGCGAGCACGAGCGCACTTGCCGACCAACCCCTGGCAGAAGCGTTGCACAAACGATGTAAAAACACGAGCTTTCCTCGGCGAATTGGGATTTCAATGGGCTCGGCTACGGCACGTCGTACGCGCAGCGAAACCCGTAAGTCGATAGGTGAAGGCTCGCCGGCAATGCGTACCTGAGCGCCACCCTCAATTCCGAAGCTTCGGAGGTCGAATTGCCACCGTGGATGATCCGCGGATTGTCGGCGAGGATACTCGGGTCGGGGTAGTCCTGAGCAACGCTTGCGCAGTCGTTGCAAGGGATTGGGCGAGGCGCGCGGGCGACCGTGTCGAAGGTCCACTCTGACAAAGAGCCCGCCAAGTCGAGTTGACCAAACCGACCCGCCCCGGTTGGAAACGAACCAACTGCTAGGATCTGGCACGGATAATCGGGGAAGTTGCCGCTGCAACCGTACATCGCCCGCCCTGACACCGGCTCTGTTTTGCCCCATGGGTAGAGGCGGTTGAAGTCACCGCCCGCTGCCGCGTACTCCCATTCCAGATCGGTCGGCAACCTTCCGCCATCCCAAATGCAGAAGGCTTCGGCTTCGTAGAAGCTCACACAATTCATCGGCTGATTCGGATCCGTGGTCACGAGGGGAGTGTCGTGGCAACGCGCGACTTCAGCCGCGATCTCGGCGCCGGTTTCGCGCAACCCGTACTCACTCGGACGACCTGGACCCCCAAGCCAGGTTTCATCCCAACCCGAATCTTCGATCAGAGGATGTTTACCCGCACCTCTTCTTGGCGCGCCGGTGGCGTGCCAAGCGTCATACGCCGCCAAAAACGCTCTGAATCTCTCGACTGTCACTTCGAATAAGCCGAGTTCGAAACTCGACACGTGGCTCGGCACCAAGTTCGCTTCGGGTTGGTCCAGCCCTCCGACGATGAAGTGGCCATCGCTCGTAGGCACGTGACCAACTGCGCAACAGTCTTTCCGACTCAGCCCACAACTGGCGGTCAGATGGCGGCATGATTCGAACCTGCTGGGGCGCGCCTCGTCGCCTGCTGCGCCTGCATCCTCCGCGGCGCTCGCGCCTGCTGCGCCTGCATCGCCTCCCGCTCCCACGGGGCCCTCACCCGCTGCGCCCGCGGGGTCTCCACCGGCGGCTCCCGCCTGGCCGCCGGTGGCGAGTCGCTGCCCATAGTCGCCGAGGTCCAGACGCCCGCAAGCACAAACCACTAGAGCGAGCGCGAGGATTTTTGCGATTCGTCTCATGGTCTCAGCCTTTGTAGGCGGCGGCGGGCATCTTCCGCATAGGAGTGCTGGGGCTGCTCGAGGTATTGGGCAAACAAGGCGGCTGCCTCTGGCGCGCGACCCACGGCCTCCAGACACAGCGCGCGAAAGTATTTGAGATCGCCTCCGCGCATTCCCGCGCTCTCGGCGAGCTCGTACTCGTGCAGCGCCTCCGCGAAGCGCGACTGCGTTTTGCGTAAGATGTTGCCCCGCAGTAGCCGAAGCTCCGCTGTGCGTTCGCCGGCCGAGGAGGACAAGAGCTGGTCGCTCTGCTTCAACGCTTCGTCAGTGCGGCCGAGCTGCAGCAGCAATTCGAGTTGCGACATGTCCGCTTCACGGCGTAGCGAGCCGGTCGGAAATCGGCTTCTGTATTCGGCGAGGGCGACGAGTGCACCGGCCGCGTCCGCGAGCACGTCGCGGCGCAGGCGCGCCACTTCGTACAGAGCCATCTCGGCGCCGAGCCCCGAGCCTTCCGCGCGCTTCAAGAAACAGGCTTCGGCTTGTCGCGTTTGCCCGCCACGTGCCAAGCTCAAGCAATCGGGTGCGCTGCTGGTTTCGCTCGGCGCAGCAGTGATCGCAGCGCTCGGTACTGCACCGACATCGGGAGCCGGCACCGTTGCCGGCGGTGGTTCCGACGTCTCGACCAGGCCCGGGGGCGCAATATGGCTGTCGCTCGCGGCCAACCCCGGAGCGTTCGGCTTCGCGCTCTTGTTATCGGTGCGCCGCGTCGTGCCGTGTTCGGCCGATGTCGAAGTCGCGATCGGGTGAGCGGGCGAGACCGCCGCCAAAGCGGATGTCGCGGTCGACGGCTTGCGAAAGTCGCGCAAGTCTTCGGCCACAACTGCGGGCCCCGGCTCGGAGCGCGTGCGCTGCAGCACCACCGGTACCGCGACGAAAATCGCCAGCGCGAGCAACATCAACGGCACCAGCCAGTGGCCGCGCTGCCGCCAGGGCTCGTGCGACTCGGACAAGCGCTGCGACAAACGCTGAAAAGCCGCGGGCTGGTCCAGCTCACCCACGAACTCTCGGTTGGCATCCTCGAGCAAACGACCAAACCGGCCGTCAGTGAGGCGCTCCAAATTGGGTGCACGTTTGAAGGCGCTCATGTCCGCTCATCCATCGGCGCAGATTCTTCGAGAGACTGGACGAACTTCTTGCGCGCATAGTGCAAGCGCCTCCAGAGCGTGCCTTCCTTGCAACGCGAAATCTCTGCCACCTGCTTCCCGGGTAGCCCCTCCATGTCGTAGAGCACGACCACGATGCGCTCGGTTTCACTCAACGAATCGAGCGCGGCCTGAACGCGACGTCGCGCCGATTCTTCGCAGAAGCCGGGGGAGGCCACGTTCATGGACTCGGGACTGAAGGAAAAAAGCGAACGCAACGCATTGCTCACGCGGCGGCGACGGCGGAGGACCCTCGCTTGCGTGATGCATAGCCGATACAGCCAGGTCTTCAGCTCGGCGTTGCCTCGAAAGCGAGGCAGGTAGCGATGCATCTGCAGAAAGACCTCTTGAGATGCATCTTCGAGGTCGAGCTCGCTGACGCCGAGCTTGCGCAGAAAAGCAATCGTGACGGGGTAGTAGTGAAAATGCAGCGCTCGCCAACCGGCATGGTCGCCCCGCACGCATTGCAACAGCAGGGGCGATTCGGATTCGGTATCCCCTTCGTCTAGCGGGCTGGCGGCGGCTGCACACATCCTCCTTCGTTAGAGCTCCTGTGCGGGGAGACCTTCACTCATCGCGTGCACTATTCTTTATCGGCCAAAGATGTATCCGAAACCCAGAGCCCAACCCAACGTCACGGCGCGAGGCGCAAGGACCTCTCGGTTATCGACGAGGAACTGCCCTGCCGCCCCCGGCAGCAAAAAATCGAGCGAAGTGCAGCCCTGAATAAACAGGGAGCGCCCCACCGGTACCGCAAAACCCAGCTCGAGGCCTGCCATCCAGATCGCTCGGGTTCGGTCGGTTTGCGACTGCAAGCCGCGTGTCGTTGCCCGCTGGATGGCCAAAGACAGCGCCGGTCCAAAGTGCAGCAAACCGGGCGGCAACTCCAGCTTCCAGGCCAAGCTGGCCCGGGAAGTCGCGGTCCTAGCTTCGACGCTCGCTCCCCCCGCTTCGCTTTCCTCCAACGAAGTCAGCGCAACGCGCAATGCCAGAGCTGCTTCGAGCTTCGCGCCGAGCCCGCCGCTGAAACGCAGTCCCAGCTGAGGTTGCCCTGGGCTTACCGCGTACTCGGCGGACAGTCGCGGGCCTCGATCGCTCAGCGCGAGCCGCGCGGATGTTACGGGCTCGAGCGCCGCTTGCGGTTTCCGCGATCGCGGAACAGCCGGCGCGGCCGCGCTCGGATCGCTCGCTTCACTCGCAGCCAGGCCGCGGAAGTAGCGATCCAACACCAGCGCGATCGCCTCCGACATCGTGCGGCAGGAGTCGCCCGCCATCGGCAAGTCGCGCGTCAGTTCGACTTCACCTTTCGGATTCAACAGCTCGAGGCGCACGAAATCGCGAGGATTTCCGGCCGGCGCGTGACCAATCGTGTAGCGCGCCAGCCAACCTTCGTGGCCCTCGACGACGAGTGAGCCCAAACGTCGCGCCACGATCTCACGCGTCGCCGCGAGCTCCGGACAGAGTGCGTCTGGCGAGCCCGTCTCGAGCGTGAGACCGCCGGACTCGAGCGCCGATGCTTCGGAGGCACAGAGCAGTGCCACGCCCAAGCAAGCGAAACTCAATCGGCGGACCACGTGTGTGTGTGGAAGCTACACCCCTTCCGGGGCTCGCGGATCAGTGGCGCAGCGATGAGCCAATGGTGGGCTGCTGGCCGGTCGGCTGGAACGCCGCGTCGGTCGTCGCGGGCATCGCCCTACTGAGCCATCATCTTCTGAGTCACTTGCCAGGCGGGATCCGTACACAGCTTGCACGAGTCGCCATAGAACCACGAGCGCAGCGCGGTATCGCCCATCAGCTGGACACGCATCCACGCGGTCACGGCGACCTCGACCGGTGCGGGTTTGGTGCCGCGGAAGCTGAGCCAGTTCGCGTGATCGGCGGACAGATAGCTGGCCTGCATCACCGGAACGTTGCCGATCGCAGTGAACGCGTTTTGGATGGTGCTGCAAGGAACCGTCGTATCCATGCCTCCGCAGAATAACCATGCCGGTCCGTGCAGGTTCCGTTGCGAGGAGGCACCACACAGTGGGGCCACGGTCGTGATGTGGCTATCCGCACCCGCCGTGGTGGTGGCGAACCCGCCCTGCGAGTGGCCCGTCGCGCCGATGTGCGAGGTATCGATTTTTTGAAAGAGCTCACTGCTCGGGTCATCGTTCTGCTGCAACAGCCAGGTGACGCCCGCCACCATGGGCGGCGGAGTGCCCTGCGCGACGTTGGGGCTATCCGACGCGATGACCACGAAGCCATGAGAGGCGAGGTGGTTGAGCAGCACCTTGTACAGGCTCGGGGTCGAACCGGTGCCGTTGCCCCAGGTGATGGCGGGGTGACACAGACCACCTTGGCCGAGATCCTTGGGACGGAACATCGTGAACGCGACAGGTGCGCTGCCGCCCGCGCCCGCGCTTGCGCCGACGCCAACGGCGGGCCCAACGTTGTTCTCAGTCACTGTTGCGAACGGACCCGCGAGCGCAGGGTCCGCCGCGGGCCACGCGCCCACCGTGCAAGCCGCTCCGCCGCCAGTGCCCGTGGAAGCTCCGCCGCTGCTCGGCCCCGCCCCACCGCTCGCGGTGCCGGCATTGCCACCTGAGCCGATGGACGTGGGCGACGCGCCCGCGCCGCTCACCGACGTGTCGGAGCCGCCGGTCGCCGTGCTCGACCCGCCCGTCGATCCGCTCGACCCGCCCGTTGACGAGCCGGAACCCCCGCTCGACCCGCTGGAGCGGCTTTCCCCGCACGCGACCAGCCCGGTTGCGTTCGCGGCAACGAGAACGAACAGGATTCGCTTCAGGTTCGTTCTCATGCGGGATCTCCTCGTAAGAATCTCCCCCAGCAGATGCTTGGCGCAAACAGAATCAGTCCAAGAAACGATAGCCACCTGACGACATATGGGCACGCCGGATTTTTCCCCTTGTTGAGCGATTCGGGATTGAGATTGGGTTTGATGGTCACCGAGCGCGTCGGGCACGGCTCAGCCTTCGGCGGCTAGGAGCGGCCGGTGCGCTCGGTCCGCACTGGACTGCGAACACGTTCAGGCCGCGCCACGCCGAAAGATGACCGGTCCGCGGCGCGGACCGCAACTAAGCTGGCAAAGATGCTCCGCGCGCTGCCTCTCCGGCCCCTGCTCGTCTCGACGCTGGCACTCATGCTCGGCAGCGCCTGTGGCTCCAATGAGAGTGGCGCAGGCGACGATGGCGGTGGAACAACCACCGGCAGCGCGGGGACACCCGCGGCGGCTGGCGTCGCGGGCACGTCCATACCCGCCACCGGCGGCGCAGGTTCGACCGGCGTGGGCGGAAGCAGCGCCGCCGCAGGCACCCTTGCGAACGGCGGCAGCACTGCCACGGGCGGCGCGCCCGCAAATGGCGGCAGCACTGCGAACGGCGGCGGTTTCGCAAGCGGAGGCGTCAGCGCGAACGGCGGTAGCACCGCGAATGGCGGCAGCGCGAACGGCGGCAGCGCGACGAATGGCGGCTCAGGCGGCGCGCAGGGTGCCGATCAGTGTAAACCCGTGGGGTGGGCAACGCGTTCGGCGCGCTCGGGGAGCGCGGTGAGCGTGACTGGCGGCGGCAACGCGACGCCCACCGTGGTCAAAACCTTTGCAGATTTGGCCAAGTACGCCGCAGACGGCACGGCGCGCGTGATTCACGTAGACGGTACCTTGGGCAGCGGCTGGTCCGGCACCTCGGGCGATCGGCTCGAAATCAAATCCAACAAAACGATCATCGGCTTGCGCGCGGGCACGCAATTGAAAGCGGCGATCCACATCAGCGGCGCGAGCAACGTCATCTTGCGCAACCTCGTGGTGCGTGGGCCAGGGTCGAACGAAGATCAAGCCTGGGACAACTTGAACATCGAGGGCGCGAGCAAGAACATCTGGGTCGATCATTGCGAGTTTTGGGACGGCCAAGACGGCAATGCCGACGTCGTGAAGGGCGCGGACACGGTCACCTTCACCTGGAACATATTCGGCTACTCGATCGCGGGGCATTCACACAACCTGTCCAACCTGATCGCGTCTTCCGACGACGAGCCGGTGAGCGAGGGCAAGCTCGACATCACGTTCATGTTCAACTGGTGGAAGGCCGCCGCGCAGCGCCAACCGCGCTGCCGCTACGGGCAAATTCACGTGCTGAACAACTTGTACACCGGTGACGATGCCATCGGCGCTTCCGTGCTCGGAGTCTCGAACGGCTATTCTTGCAACGTGCTCACCGAGAACAACCACTTCATCGGCCAAGGGCAGCCCATCGATCTAGGCAAAGAAGATGGCCCAGGCTCGGTGCAACAAGCCGTGGGCAACGTGTTCGAGAACTGTACCGGCAATCAAAAAGGCAGCGGCACCGCCTTCACCCCGCCTTACGAATACAAATCGTTCATGGTGCCGGCCACGCAGGTGAAGGCACTGGTGCAGAAGAGCGCGGGAGCCACGCTCAGTAGTCCCGGGTCTTGCCCGTGAAACCCAGTTCGGGTTGGGCCGCGCGCTGTCGCTGTGCGCGTGACGCCTAGGGATTGGATCTTCAAGTCGTCGCTTCGTCGATCCGCGCACGCTCGCCCGAGAAATAGCGATTGGGTGGGCAGCCTACGACTTTCGTGATCACGCGGTGACATTGCGCGTAGCTGCCAAACCCCGCTTCCAGAGCGGCTCTGGTCAGTGGTTGCCCCGAATCCACCAAGCGAATGAAGGCCATGGCACGATGCCGTGCACGGTATGAAACGAAGGTCACGCCGAAGGCCTCGTGAAAAGTGCGGCTGAGGACGCTCGGGTCCACGCCAAGCCGCTGCGCGAGCTCCGCGCCTGGCGTATCCGGGTTTGCGTTCACCTCCTGCAGCGCGCGGCGGCTGAGCACGTGGTTCGTCGAAAGCTGCGCCTGGATCTGTGCGAACAGCGAGACGGTTCCGACTTCCACGGTGTTCGCATCTCGCACGTCTGCGAGGCCGGTGAGTGTGCCTTCGAGGTTGCTCAGTGCAGACGGAGTCAGGCGAGCTCTGCTGCTCGCTGCGCGCGTGAGTGAATCCAATGCCCTCGCTGCCAAATCAGGACGCAGCGCCAGCACCCACAGTTCGAGATCGGAGCTCGCCTCCAAGAGCACGTGATCCTGACCCGGGTGGAAGAGGATGACGTCGCCCGGACCGAGCCGAACCGTGCTGTCACCAAGGCCAATCAGTGCGCTGCCTTTGCAAACCGCGTTCAACTCCGGCTCGGGATGAAAGTGTCGCGGCCGGCGATAAGCCGGGTGGTGACGCCAGGCCTGGGCGCGTCGACCGGGCAGCATCGGGAATGGTTGAAACAAGCTCTCGACCATCTTTTCAGTATACGCTTTCCCGGCGCTCATTCGAGCGCCAGCGGCAGCGCCCACGGTCCCGGCGCGCGCGTTCGAACACGGCATGCCCCGCGCGGACGCACCTCGCCCGAAGCCTGCAGCTGGTTCAGTGTGGGCCGGCTCCGGACATGACAGTCCCGGCGAGCGTGCCCGTCGCCTCGGGGGTATACGTGTACGGCGGCGTGAAGCCGCTACCGCTGGCCGTGGTGGTGCCGGAGGTGTTCGTGAACACGTTGTTGCGCGCGAGCATGTCGCCGTTGGCGTCGGGCGAGAGCGGGTTCTTCACGCCGCTGTACACGTTGTTCTCGACCAACAAGTGCGTTTGGAACCCAGAGTTGGTGCAGTACGAGTTGCCGGCGGAGGTAAACAAGCTGTTGACCACGTGGATTTTGCCATTGCGCGTGCGGGGCATGCGCTGATTCACGTTGTCGGCCCACCAATCATGGTGCCACGTCACGTTCAAGTGCCCCACGTCCTCGGGGACGTCATCGCCCGAGCCGACCAGGTTCGAGAAGCGGTGCCCGCTGGCTCCCGTCGAGTCGTTGCCGACGTTGTCGGTGCGTGGCGTGTAGTGGAACTTGGTCCACGAAATGGTGATGAAGTCCGAGCCGGCATTGATGTCCAGATTGCCGTCGGTGCCATCGGAGATGTCACAATGGTCCATCCAGACGTGATGTGAAGCCGAGGTGATCGACACGGCGTCAGCACCCGACGAACAGCCCACCGAGGCGTCGAAGGCGGGATCTTTGTTGCAATCGCCTACGGCGTAGCCCACGATCTTCAGATTGCGCACGATCACGTTGGAGGCCTTGCTGATGCCGAGGTGACCGTGAAATTCCGCGCCGCACACACCGACGATGGTCTTGTTCGAGCCAATCGCGACCGAAGCGTTCCCGAGCTTGGCGTTCAAATACACCACCGCGGCCGCTGTCCCGCTCACTGCGCTCTTGAAGGCCTCGAGCGTGGTCACGACTTGCGGTGTGGCGTTGCCGCCGCCGGTCGTGCCGTTTTGATTCATGCCGTTGACCGACGCCCAGCCTGTGACCGGATCCGCAGCCGGCGGAGTCAGGCACGAGCCGCCACCACTCGCTCCGCCCGCTCCCCCCGTGGCCTTTTCGCCCGCTGCGCCGCCATTGCTATTGCCGGCCTGCGCCGGTTTGCCTGCCACGCCGCCGTTTGTCGCAGCGCCGCCATTCGCTGGCGCACCGCCGTTTGCGCTGGGCGCGCCGCTCGCCCCCGAGCCGCCACTCGCGCTCGGGGCGCCACCGGCTCCCGAGTTCGAGATGGTTGCACCGGTTCCCCCATTCGACGAACCGGCGCTCGCGCTGGCCCCACCGCTGGTTGCTCCGGCAGTGACAGAAGCGCCTGCGGTCGACGAGGCGCCCGCGGTCGGCGTGCTAGCGTTGTCTGATTCCGACGCGCTGCCACAGCCGTACAAGCTGCCGGTGATGCCGAGCGCGAACAACGAGAGATTTTTCAGCGTACGCGCAGAAGGGTAGTGCATCTGGGTTTCCAATCAGCCATTGGCACAGAATCGAGCTTGGGCTGATTAGTTGCGCCAGGGCGTTGGGAGCGGTCATCCAAATCGTGGGCAGCCCGCGGCGGCCGTAGGCCGACGCTTGGGGTGCCGGGCGCGCGTGAGCGCGCCCGCCGTGCTGCGACGCGCAACGCTCGGGGCAGCACATCAATTCTCGAAACTCCCGCACGAGGGACGTGTTTAGAAGTGCGCGCCGGCGGTCGATGCCGTGTAAACGCAGAAGCCGTTCAGGTGCAGCGTGCCATCGGCGTCGCGGCTGATCGAGCTCGGGTTGAGGTTGGTGAACGCTGACGTGGCGGCGGCCTTCACATTGCCCGAGTCGGTACCGCCGGCTTGCTCCCACTTGCCGTTGGCGACGGTGTTCGTGATGTTGGCTCCAGCGAACTCCTGAAAGGCGACGTTGCGGTCGTTGTTTACGGCAGTGCAGTTCTGGACCGTGACCACTCCCTCGTTGTGATTCTGGTCGAAGCCCTTGCTGGGATTGTCGAACGCGACGCTGTTTTTCAGCACGTGAGCCGCTGGCCCCGTGACGTCACTGCCGACCTTGAAGCCGTTGCCGTTCCCGGCCGCGGAGTTGTTGTGATAGCCGTTGTGGTAGGCGATGCAGTTCTCGATCGTCACGGGGTTCGTGCCGGCTTTGGTCTTGGGGAAGGTGTCCCAGCCGTCGTCCGAATTGTCGTGGGCGACGCAGCCGAAGAACTTGTTACCGGTGCCGATGTTGATCTTGGCCGCGAAGCCGTCGGCGTTACCGCCGCTGGCTTTCGTGTCGTAGTTGTCGTGCGAATCGCAGTTGATGATCAGATTTTGGGCGGGGTGGGGCGCGGTTTCGGCCTCTGGCCCCGAGATCTGCAAACCGCTGTCGAAACAGCCGTAAAACTCGCAGCGGTCGATGGTGTTGCTGTCGCCCGTGATGTGGATGCCATTGTCCGAGGCGCGGGCAAAGGTGAGGCCACAGATGGTGTTCGAGCTACCCGTGATGTCGATACCGTACTTGCTGTCGGTTCCGGTCGTCGCCTGGTAGTCGAGGATCGTTTTGCCTGCTGGGCCAAAGATTTTCACATTGCTCGCGCTCAACTTGTAGGCCTTGCCGGATAGGGCGTAGGTCCCTGCGGCGATCGAGATCACGTCGCCGGACTTTGCACCGGTAAACGCAGCGTCGAGCTGTGCGGCCGTCGTCACCGTCACGGTCGGGGTGAGGCCCGCGCCGCATGCTTTCGATGAGCCACCGCCGCCCGATCCGCCCATCGACGTGGCGCCGCCCATCGCGGTCGTTCCACCGCTCGAGCTGGCGCCGCCCTTGGCGGTAGTTCCGCCGGACGCGGTGGCTCCGCCGGACGCGGTGGTTCCGCCCTTGCCGCCGCTGCTGGCGCCGCCGTTGTTGGAACCGCCCAGGGAGCTCGAATCGCCGTAGCTAGCGCCGCCGCTGTTCGAGCCGCCCGTCGTGGAAACCGAGCCGCCGGTAGAACCGCCGCCACCCATGCCCGCGCCGCCGCCTGCGGTGGTTGGCGAGCCGCCCTTACCAACTACGCCACCCAAATTGCCGGAGGCGCTTCCGGCGCTGCCGGGGTTGCCGCCCTTGCTGGCCTGCTCGTTACCGTCGCCGTCGCTTGCGCTGCACGCAACGAGGCACGCTTGAAATAGAACTCCCGTCAGCAACCAGTTCGTTCGCCAAATCCGCATGGGCAGTAATGCTTCAAACCAGCCGATCGATCGGTCTTTGCCAATTTTCCTAGCCGGCCTTTTCGCTGGCCTTTGCGCCTTCACGCGACTTCGAATCTCGGGACGCGCACATTTTCCCGCAGGACTGCACGGTAGGCAAAAACGAGCTCGACCCCTGATGGTCGCTCAGCGACCGAAAACGCTGAACAAAACACAAGAAGTGAGAGGCCCGCAGGCTGGGAACTGGTCATCGTGCTGCGCATGATTCGTCTTGCGCGAGCGCGCACGAAAACGGGCAACTCGGCTGACCAGACCGAAAGAGGTGCGGCTCACGCCCTGAGCTCCACTCCCACGGTGGGCCAGCGAGCTCGCCAATGCGGGCTGTTGTGCGCGGGTTTGTGGGCCATGCACTGCGGCTCCAATCACGCACCCCAGGGCGCATTCCAAGCAGGTGGCTCAGGCACCGGCGGCGCGCTCGCTTCAGCTGGCGCGGCCGTGGCTGGCGCGGCCGAGGGCGGCACCAACACGCGCGGTGGAATGTCGAGCGGTGGCGCATCGAGTGGCGGCGCATCGAGTGGCGGCGCATCGAGTGGTGGCGCATTGAGTGGTGGCGCATCGAGTGGTGGCGCATCGAGCGGCGGCGCATCGAGTGGTGGCGCATCGAGTGGTGGCGCATCGAGTGGTGGCGCATCGAGTGGCGGCGCATCGAGTGGCGGCGCATCGAGTGGCGGCGCATCGAGCGGCGGCGCATCGAGCGGCGGCGCATCGAGTGGCTCCCCGCTGCTCGTTCCAGCTCAGGGCGCGCTCTTGGGCGCCTTTGTGGGCAGTGGTACCTTCACCGAGCTCGAGACCTTGCTCGGGCGCCGACTTGCCATCCGCCACACCTTCGTAGGCTGGACGGACGATTACTCCTCAGTGGTGCAGAGCGATCTCGCGAGCGGCTACATCCCGCTCATCACCTGGGAAGCGTGGACCAATCAAGTGGGTGTCCCGCTCGACGAGATCGTGAGCGGCGTGCACGATTCGATGATTCAGGCGCGCGCCGCTTCGGCCAAGAATGCGCAGCGGAAATTCTTTCTGCGTTGGGGTCACGAGATGAACGGCAATTGGTACCCGTGGGACGGCTCTCACAACGGTGCGAATGCTGCTGGCGTGGCGAAATACATCGCCGCCTATCGACACGTCCACGATCTCTTCGTCGCGGCCGGCGCTACCAATGTGCTCTGGGTGTTCTGCCCCAATGCGGACAGCGTGCCCGGTGACGCTTGGAACGCGTGGAGCAACTACTACCCGGGAGATGCATACGTGGATTGGATGGGCATCGACGGCTACAATTGGGGTACGGCGCAAAGCGGATCGACCTGGCAGGCCTTCGCGACGATTGCGGGGCGGATCTACGCGGGCGTTGCGGCCAAGGGCAAACCCGTGATGATTCCAGAGACGGCCTCGGCCGAGCTCGGCGGAGACAAGGCCGCCTGGATCGCAGCACTCTTGCCGGCGCTCAAAGGCTCCTTTCCGCAGATCAAAGCGTTCGTCTGGTTCCATATGAACAAAGAGACGGATTGGCGCGTCAACTCCTCCACCTCTGCGCAGCAGCGTTTCATCACGTTCGCAAGCGATCCTTACCTGAACCCGTGAATTGGAAGACAGACCTCGTGAAACGCCTGACCCTTCGAACGCTTGGCTATTTGTCGAGCTCCACCTTGTACCTCGTCACTTCCGCTTGCACGGGCGGCACCGACTCCCACTCAGCGCCTCAGGCTGGTCAGGGTGGTGAGCTCGTCATGACGCCTCAGGCTGGCCAGGGCGGCGCGCTCGCTGCGGGAAGCAACGCGGGCGGCGGCGGCTCGGGTGGTGGCGGCGGGCCGATGCTCGACGCTCTACTGGTGGATGACTTCGAAGACGGCGACGACAAGCCGCTAATCCCTGGGGGTTGGTATGGCTATACCGACAAGGATAGCGGCGGCCTCTCGACGTTGAGCTTCACCGGCGCCGCGGACGGAGCCGTGGCCATGAATGGCCCTGGCTTTCAATCGCAGAAATCGCTGGAAGTCAGCTACACGTTCGACAAGGGCACGTCTACGATCGATCCATACGTCGGATTTGGTGCGTCGATCGGCAGCGACGGCGCACTGTATGATCTGACGGCCTATAGCGGCATCTCTTACACGTATCAGGGCGGCGCGCACCGCGTGCAGGTCATCGTGAGTGACGTGATGGACTACGACGACTTCGGGTTGAACCTGCCCGCGTCGCCAACCTGGAAGACCGTCAAGCTACCGTTCGAGACGTTCGCTCAAGAAGGCTGGGGCGAAAAGGCAACGTTCGACCTCAGTCACGTCAAAAATATCGCTTTTGCGATCAAGGGCGCAACCGGCGCAAGCGGCAAGCTCGACATCGACGACGTGTCGGCAACACACTCGACCGGCGCTGCAACCCCAGACATGACGGTTCAAGCGGCGGCTCCGCCCGCCGACGCAACGCTCGACTCAATCACCATCGACAATCCGCTCCAAGCCAAGGCCATGCAGTATCTGTCGCGTGGCTATAACCTGACCAATTGGCTGGAGCAGGATCGCTTCACGGACTTCAAGTACGACGAGAGCTTCGTGGAGAAGCTATCTGCGGCCGGATTTCGCAGTCTGCGGCTGCCAATCGACTTGGATCTGTACGTGGCCTCGACGACCGGGACGGGCGATTCGCTCGCCATCACGGTCTCCGACGAGCTTTGGCAAGTGCTGGATGCGTTCGATGCTTGGACGCACGCGCACGGCCTCTCGCTCACCATCGACTACCACCAATACACCACGCTACCGGACATAGCGGCTCCCGATTCGGTGCAGACGGCCGTGCTGTTGTGGGGCCAGGTTGCCGCGCACTTTGCGAAGAACCCGCGGGAAGACCTGTTCTTCGAGCTGATGAACGAACCCGAGCTCTCGTTCGGAGGGACCGACCCTACCCAAGCCGAGTGGGGCGCGATCGCCGAGCGCATGGTCACGGCTATCCGCGCCGTGGACTCGACGCACTCGATCATCTTCGGAGACGTCGCCTGGTACGGCATCGACAAGCTGGTGTCGCGAGAGCCGCTCTCCGACCGGAACGTGATCTACGCCTTCCATGACTACGAGCCGTTCATTTTCACGCATCAGGGCGCATCGTGGGCCAACATGGGCTCGACTCATGATCTGCCTTATCCCTACGACCCCGCACGTTGGTCGCAGTATTACGCGGGCCTCGGCTTCAACGCGAGCATGGAGTCTTGGATGCTGGATGCGCTGAAGAACTACTACCGCGACGGCAACCGCTCAGCCCTTAGAAATCACATCCTGAGTGCCAAGCGTTGGGCCGTCGCCCACGACGTACCCGTGATCTGCAACGAGTTTGGCGCCTACGACGCTACTTCCAAGCTCGCCGATCGCGCTCGCTACTACAGCGATTTGATCGGCATCTTCGCAGAGCTGCACATCCCATGGCAGCACTGGTTCATGATCATGTCCGCCGACGGCAGCGTGATTCCGGAGTATCGCCAAGCATTTCAGCTCGACGAATGAATCGTGCGACTCCGAGCGCGTCAGGACTCGTCTCGAATCGTGTAGATATCCCAGCCGCGCGCGCGGTCGTTGGACTTGAATACTCGGCGCAGCAGGCGTTTGCGGCCGGCGGTGACGGGCTTTTCTGCGGCAAGTACCACGTAGTGCACGTCGTACTTGCGCGCTAGCGCACGGAAGTCGGATTCATCGTCAGCTTCGAGATCCGCAAACATGCGTGTCGAGTCTTCGGCGCGCGGCCCTAGCGCAACGAAGGGGTTGGAAAAGAGCTGCGGCAAGGCCACGAGCTTTCGACCCGAGGGCTGCACGCCATAGAAATTCGGGTCACCCTCCGCCAGCACTACTTCCGAGGGCAGCGCGTGGCGGAGGAGCCAGTCGTAGATTTTGGTGGCGGGCTGTGCTGCGTAGCCGAGCGACGCTTTCCGGTTTTCCACCAGGTCCGCGCGCTCGGCGTAGCGCGATTGCGTCGCGAGCACGAAAATGCCGAGCAGCGAGGCCGCCCCAGCGAGGTACTGCCACTGTCGTTTGGTCGGTCGCTCCGTGAGCGCTGCGACGAACGCCTTGTATCGCCCGTCGAGGAGCAACCCTACGAGCGCCGCCACGCCCACGCCGAACAGCACGGACTGCAGCGCCTGCAGATAGAAGAAGAAGTGCCAAGACGGAAGAAAAGGGGGCAGCGCGATCAGCTGCGCGGCGTAGCCGTAGCCGAGCCCCAAGCTGGCAATGAGACCCCAAGCCAAAACGGCCCGCTCCGTGTGCCGGCACACCAGGTTTGCGGTGCGCCGAGTAGCGATCAGTATCGCTGCGCCAAACAGCGCCAGCCCACCCCGCAAGCCGAAGACGCGCGCGACGGCCTGTTTCCAACTCTGTAGCGTGAGCTCACCTGCCACCCAGGCGAGCGGCGCGGGATTTTGCACACTCCGCGGACGGTTCAGCCACTCACCGAGGAAAGGCCAACCCACGATGATGGTCGTCAGTCCGAGCACAGCGAAGAACGTCAGCAGTGCGCTGCGGCTCGCGAAGGTCGCGCCCGCGGGCAGAAACTCGGCCACGAAAGCCACGCCCAAGACTCCGACGAGCAGGAACGCCGGCGCGGCATGCGCCAGCAAGGTCAGCCCGATCGCCGCGCCCACGAGCGGCGCGAAAGCGAGTCTTCTGCTACGCGCCGCCCGAACCCAAGCCAAGATCGCCAGATAGAAAAGCCCCTGCGCGAAGTTGCACGGCCACAGCCAGGGGGAGTAGGTGGCGTGCAACCAGGAGGGCCAGTGCGAGGGCCCGAGGAACAAAAAGCTCAGTAAGCTCGCCAAGGCGACGCCGCGATTGAACAGCGTCCGAACCATCGCGTAGAAAGCGAGCGGGGCGAGCAAATTGAGCCCGGTGCCGAAGCGCGTGTACGCTTCATGCAGCGGCGTGTGACAAACCCGGCTCGCGAACGCGATCAGCCCTGGAACCAGCGGATTGTACCAACGGCGTTCCCCCAAGTAGGAGGGATCGACTCCCCCTTGGCCATCCAGAATGCTCTGGGCGGCGCCCAGATCGCGGAAAAGGTCGTTCTCGCATGGCCAGGTGAGGTCATGCATTTTCTGCCAAGCCGTGAGCCATACGGCAAGACACAGCAAGAGCGCCGCGACATCGAATGCCCAGCCGCTGTGCACCTTGGGCGGGCTCGCGGCCGGAACGCTGCGTCCAAGAACTCCCTGCTCCCCGGTTCGATCCGTTCCCATGCCGTCTGCCGGGGCGGATCGTGTCAGATGACCAGCGCCCGAGCAATGAGTTCCATCGCCGCAAACTAAGCAATTGGGATTGGTGAGGGTCGCCGCAATCTGCTGGCAGGAGCTGATTGTCTGGGCGGCGGTGCGAGTCAGCATGCGGACAGTCGCGACGAACGACGGACGGCCTGCGCGGCCGAACATCGATAAACACCGACGTTCTTCGCTGGCACGCGTGCTGCTTGGAGGATGTTGAGCATCCTGGCTGATCTCCCGGTCCGCCAATAGCTCGCGACGGCGGGCAAGTGAGCAATTTCCCGACTGCAACAAGAGCTCGTCAAGAAAGGACCCACCCGTGAATGCGCTAGTTCCGAAAGCTCGCAGCATCGAAGCCATTTCGCCATTTCGTCGCTCCCCGGAGGCTCGCGATGGGGCCGCGGCTGCCGTTCGCGGCGCCCCACCCGCGTGGCTGCAGGGAGAGCTCGTGCGAACGTGTCCAGCTGTTTTCGAGGCGCCGCGTTGGCGGGCGAACCATTGGTTCGACGGCCTTGGGATGATCTACGCGTTTCGTGTCGGAGCGTCGTCGGTCGCGTTTCAATCCCGGCTGCTCGAGAGTGAGGCCGCAACCGAGATCGCGGTCGGGCCGACTCGGATGGCGTCGTTCGGTACGGCGACCGGGCGAACGCTGTGGCAGCGATTCGTCCAACCCATCCAACGCATCACTGACAACACGAACGTCAACATCGTGAAAATGGGCGAGGACCTCGTGGCGCTCACCGAGGGCGACCGGCAGATGCGCATCGACGCGCGTTCGCTGCGCGCGCTGGGCCCCGTTTCGTACACGCGCGACGAGCTGAAGGGCGCCATCGCAGGCGCCCACCCGCAATTCGACTTCGAGCATGAGCGGGTCGTGAATTTCGCGACCTCCTTCGGTGCGAAAGGCATCGTATCGATCTACGAGCACGGGCTCGGAGAACGTAGCCGCAAGCTCGTCGGATCCTGGCGGACGCGCCGCGTTCCGTACATCCACTCGTTCGGGCTCACCAAGGCGCATGCCATCATCATCGCCCACCCGCTCGTGGTCGATCCGCTCGACATGCTGTGGTCCAATCGTGGCTACATCGATCACTTCGCCTGGCGCCCACAGGAAGGCACGCGCTTGGTGGTCATGGACCGAACCAGCGGAGCGCTCGGCGAGTACGAGACAGACCCGTTGTTCGTGTTCCACACCGTGAACGCATTCGAGCGAGACGGCGAGACGGTCCTCGACCTGCTGGCCTATCCAAACGCCAGCATCATGGAAGAGCTGCGTGTCGACCGAATGGTCGCAACACTTCCCGATCTGCGGCCGTCGTTGGTGCGCCTCGTCATGCGGCCTGGCCGGCGGCGTGCCGAGCGCGAGAAGCTCAGCGACGCCGGCTTCGAGTTTCCCTCCATCAACTACCGCCGAGTGAGCGGCAAGGACTATCGGTTCGTCTGGGGGGCCGCCGATGGCCCACAGGCAGACGGTGGCTATGCCTCCTCTGTCGTCAAAGTCGATGTTCGCACGGGTGCGTCGAGCGCCTTCTCGGATGGCCAGCGCATCTACGGCGAGCCGGTGTTCGTTGCCCGCCCTGGCAGCACGGACGAGGACGACGGTGTCTTGCTTTCGGTGGGCTCTAGCCAGCACGCGGAGACGTCTGCGCTCGCGATCATCGACGCCAAAACGATGCAGCTCTTGGCGAGCGCCGAGGTTCCAAACGCGATCCCGCTAGGTTTTCACGGCTCCTTCATCAGTCAGCAAGGCTGAAGGAAGCATCATCGTTCTCTCCGGTCACCGCGACTGAGCCCTGGAGTTAGACCATGCCACGTCGAGCGTTCGCTTACGCACTTGTTGCACTATTTCTGCTCGCCACTGCTTCGGCGAGCTCTGCGGTGCCTGGCTTGCACGCCTCCGTGAAAGGCTTGCGCAACGCCAAGGGACGCGTCGGATGTTTGTTGTTCGCTTCGTCGGACGGATTTCCCGGCGACCAAAGGAAGGCGCGCCAGCGCGCACTCGGCGTCATCGCCGACGGTGCGGCCGTGTGCAACTTCGACGTGCCCGCCGGAAGCTACGCGATCGTCGCGATGCACGACGAAAACGACAACGGTAAGCTCGACACGAACATCTTCGGCGTACCTACGGAGGGCTATGGCGCCTCGCGGGGGGCTCAGGGCGCATTCGGTCCCAAGTACGACGACGCGCGCTTCGACTACCGCGCCGGCAGCGTGACCATCCCGATCAGAATCAAGTACTGACATGGCTGCATCTACGCATCAGAAAGTCGTCGGAACCGTTGGGGTGGGGTTGTTGTTGGCGGCCGCCTATCTTTGCCTCTGGCCCGTGGCCGCTGACCCCATCTCGTGGCCGGCACCGAAATCGCTCGGCTTCACCGGACCTTATGCACCGAACACCCGCCTAACCGCTCTGCGCAAAATCGAGATCGGCGACGAGGTCGGCCCCGAGCACATTGCGATTGGACCCGACGGCAAGCTGTACGCAGCGATGACCAGCGGCAACTTGTTGCGCATGGATCCCGACGGCACAAAGCGAGAGATCTTCGCCAACACCGGCGGGCGGGTGCTCGGCTTCGCCTTCGATGCCGAGGGCAGGATGATCGCCGCGGATGCCCTGAAGGGGTTGCTCCTGATCGGTGCCGACGCGCGCGTGACCGTGCTGGCCGATCACGTGAGCTCCGATGATCCGATCCAATACGCCGACGCGGTGGTGGTCGCGTCGGACGGGACAATTTACTTCACCGATGCGTCGACGCGCTTCTCGCCTGCGCGCTGGGGTGGCACCTACCAAGCGAGTGTACTCGACATCATGGAGCAGTCCGCGACCGGTCGCGTGCTCGCCTACGCCCCGCCAACCAAGAGCGTCCGCATCGTGGCTCACGGTTTCTCGTTCGCCAACGGTATCGCGCTTTCCGCGGACGGAAAAAGCTTGTTCGTGAACGAGACGGGCCGCTACCGAATCTGGAAAATCGACAGTGCTGGAAACAACGTCGACATTCGCAGCGGCTCGGCGCAGGCCCGGGTGTTGCTCGACAATCTGCCGGGCTATCCGGACAACCTGATGCGCGGACGCGACGGCCGCATTTGGGTTGGCCTGTTCAAGCCGCGCAATCCGGCTGCGGATTCGCTCGCTCAGAAGCCATTTTTGCGCAAGGTGCTGCTCCGTCTGCCGAGGTTTCTACTGCCGCTGGGCAATTCCTATGGGCACGTCTTCGCCATCGACGAGGAGGGCCGAGTGATCGAGGATCTGCAGGACCCAAGCGGTGCTTACCCCGAAGCCACCAGCGCGACCGAGACCGCCGATAGGATTTACATCCATAGCTTGCACGCGCACGCGATTGGCTGGCTGCCACGCGCACCGTCGACCAGCCCCCTGGAAGAGATCTACGTCTTGCGCAGCGTTCGCGAGCAGCAAGAGCCCGTCGCCGACTGGTGTTCGCCAGACAGAACCGGCTTTACGCCATTCCCAACGGATGCAGAACGCTCGTTCTCGTTCTGGAGCATTCGTACAGAGGATGGCAAAGTCGTGGACACGAAGGCGGCCCGTGTGGCGGAGCTGCGCGGTTGCTTCGGCGCGACCGAGGACCGCGCCCGACAACACTTCTATGCCGAGCTGCGGTTGGGCTCGCTCTCGTTTCGTGGCAACGGCGAATGCCTCGCGCTTGCCATGAATTTCCCGGAGACGGGTCTCTTCCCGGTGCGTTGTCAGCTGCTGTTGAGCGGGCTGCCGGCTCCGTACGTCGGAGGGCTCTTGACGACGAATACACTGACGAGCAAAGCCCCCTTCGGCGCCGAGACGGATCCACCGGGTTACACCCAGGCCTCGATTGCAACCGTCCGGCTGTGGACGGCCAGGCAAAAGTAGTCGAAGCCGAGCGCTACTTCACCAGCGCGAAACAAAAGTCAGTCGCTCCCTCTTCGACCGCCAGGCATGCTCGGGCGACAATCAGGTTCGGTGGCTATTCGCTGAGCCTCTAGGTCGTGAGAGAGAAATGAAAGACGCATTCTCGTTCGGGCCCTTCAGCCTGTCTCCGGGTGAGCGCATCCTACGGAAGGACGGCACGATCGTCCCTTTGGGAGGTCGCGCTTTCGACATGCTGGTTGCGATGGTCGATCGCAATGGAACGGTCGTGACAACCGAGGAGTTGATGGCCATCGCCTGGCCGGGGGTGATTGTCGTGGACTCCAACGTGCGCGTGCAGGTGGCCAATCTTCGCCGCACGCTGGGGTGTGGTCGGGACGGCGCACGCTATATCGCAAACGTTGCGGGGCGTGGCTATTGCTTCGTGGAGCCGGTGCGGCAGATCGATTCGGTCGAGCATCCCTCGCCAACTTCATCCGAACCCGACGCGGCACCTCCGGCGACGACGGTCGAGGAGGCCAAGCAAACGGCAGGATCGCTTTCGATCTTCCCTGCGCCATTGGAGGGCGCGATCGGCCGTGAGGCGTGCGTCGCCGAGTTGGCTCAGGTGGTCCACGAGCGGCGCCTGGTCACCGTCGTCGGTGCGGCGGGTGCGGGGAAGACGACCTTGGCCACGCTCGTCGCCCACGCGATTGACGCCTTCGATGGCTGCATGTTCTTCGTGGATCTGAGCGTTGTCGAGCGCGAAGAAATGGTGACGGAAGCACTTGCTTCGGCGGTCGGCTTCATGCCGTCGGGGGGAGATCTACTCCCGGGGCTACTGGATGTCCTTGCCGCGAAAAGAGCACTGATCGTGCTCGACAACTGCGAGCATGTGATCTCGGCCGCGGCTTTTCTCTGTCAGCAGATCGTGCACGGAACCCGGAACGTGTTCTTGCTGAACACCAGCCGAGAAGCGCTGCGAGTAAGAGAAGAGTTCGTCTATCTTCTGCGACCCTTGGCATTCCCTCCGCACGCGGAGCGGCTGACGACCGAGCAGGCCATGACCTGGCCGGCGATTCAGCTGTTCATGGAGCGCGCCTCTGAAGGCGGCGCCCGAGGCGGCATGAGTGACGATGAAGCCCAGACCGTGGCCGCGTTGTGTAGCCGATTGGATGGTAATCCGCTCGCGATTGGACTGGTTGCCAGTCGGGTGGGCAGCTATGGCATCAAGGGCGTTGCCGATCTGTTCGCGAGTCAGCTCGCATTGCAGTGGCAGGGGCGTCGTCACGATAGTCCTCGTCACCAGACGGTCGAGGCGCTGATCGACTGGAGTCACAATCTTCTCCCGGAGCGAGACCGACAGGTCCTCCAGCGGTTATCGGTTTTTTCGGGGGCGTTTTCCGTGGAGGCCGCGGTGGCCGTGACGTCGGACCAGGCGATCGACGCCTTCCAGGTACGCGAGGCCGTCGGCAACTTGGTAGACAAGTCGCTGGTCGCGGTCAGTGGCGAAAGTGACGAAACCCATCTCAGGTTGCTAGAGACCACCAAGGCGTACGCCGCTGCGCGCTTGGCCAGACTTCCAGGTGGGGATCGGTTCGCACGACGGCATGCGTTGTACTACGCAGAGCAGCTTCGCAAGCTCTCGGACGTTCAGCGCAGGACGCGCGCGGAGGGCGAGCGTCCTCGTATGCTCGAGATCGGAAATATCCGCACGGCGATCGAGTGGGCTTTCTCCGCGGGCCACGATCCGACGCTGGCGACGACGATGTGGTGTATGGCGGCGCCATTTTTTCTGGAATTGAGTCTGATCCGGGAATGTAAGCGTACCTGCGAGCGAGCCATCAACGAGCTGCCGGACCAGTTCCAATCGACAGCCACCGAACTTCGGCTTCTGGACTTGACGGCGATCACCTACTTCGCGGGAGCTGACTACGAAGGCGCCTTGAAGCAGGTTTTGGAACGAGGATTCGAGTTGTCGCGGCAGTTGGGCGACAACGAGTCGATGTTTCATTTTCTCACGGGCCTGCACCTGGCCATGATCACCACTGGCGAGTTTGAGAGTTCGCTGTTGGTCTGTGAGCAGTACTCGGCTTTGGCGAGCGGGTTGGGTGGGCCGACCGAAGCTTTGATCTCCCGCTGGATGGCGGGTTCATCGCAGCACTACACGGGTGATCTGCGCGGCGCTGAACAGAGCTTTGCGGCGAGCGCAGAGCTGCTGGTGCAGCCTGGAATCCGTCCGCTTCGTTATTTCGAGGTGATGAAAGAAATCATTGCCAGCATCAACACCGCGCGGGTCAAGTGGGCGCTGGGAATGCCCACCCAAGCCTTGCAGCTCGCTTCGAACGTCATCGACGCCGGCCGCAAGCTTCCTGGCTCACTCGCCATGCGCGTGACGTTGTGCTTTCACATCCTGTTGATACACGGCTTCTACGAGCAGGCGCGGGCTCTGACCGAAGAGCTCGAGAATCTGTCGATCGACTACAATACGTCGGTGCGGCGTCAGGTGATTAACGTCGTGAAAGGCTTTCTGCTGAGTTACTTGGGTCAAAATGAGCCCGCGGTCCATCACTTGCAGCAATGTCTGGCCATGCTCCCACCTCCCAAGATGAGCGTCGTTCGGACCGATGCGCTCCAGGCATTGGCCGAAGCTCAACGAGCCAGTGGAGATGCGACGGGGGCGCTGGCTTCGATCAACGAGGCCATCGAATTGGCGAGAGCCACCAAGGGAGAGTTCAACTATCCGGACCTGCTACGAACCAAGGCGGAGGTGCTGATGAGCGCTTCGCGTGGGGCGCCGGAAGAAGTCGAGGGACTGCTTTCAGAAGCGTTGGACCGGGCCAGAAAGCAGGGCGCGCTCAGTTGGGAGCTGAGGATCGCGCTCACCCTGTCGAAAGCGCGCGTTGCTCGAGGCAGGCTGCAAGAAGCTCGGGACATACTCGAGCAAGTCTATTCGCGCTTCACGGAAGGCTTCGAAACGAACGACCTCCGGGCGGCAGCCCATGCGCTTCGCGCCAATTAGGTCGCCGGTTCACACTGATTGGCATCGCTTAACAACTGACGGTCGCGGGCGAGTCCTACACTCGCGCTCATGAACAATATCGTTCTGGTCCACGGCGCCTGGGCCGATGGCTCTGGCTGGCAAGGCATCCACGACATTCTGCACGCTCGCGGCTACAACGTGAGCGTCGTGCAGAATCCCTTGACCTCGTTCGCGGATGACGTTGCCGCGACCGACCGAGTCCTGGCACGGCAGGATGGCGCCACCCTGCTGGTCGGTCACTCCTATGGGGGCGCGGTCATTACCCAAGCGGGCAACGCCGCCAAAGTAGCCGGCCTCTTCTACGTTGCGGCGTTCGTGCCCGATGCCGGAGAATCGATCGAATCCTTGATCGAAGGCGAAGCCCCCGCACCATTGCAGCCGTCTGCGGACGGCTTCCTGTTCTTCAATCCTGCTCTATTCCCGCAAGTTTTCGCGCACGACCTGACTACGGTCCACGGCGCGTTTCTCGCTGCCGCGCAGATCCCGCCCGCAGCCGCCGCCTTCGGCACGCCGGTGTCACGAGCTGCATGGAGAACCCGGCGAAGCTGGTACTTGCTGGCCACCGAGGATCGTGTGATCTCGCCCGCTGCTCAACGTCGGATGGCGAAGCGCGCCAACGCCGCCATCACCGACGTTCGCGGAAGCCACGCGGTGTACATCTCGCAACCGCGCGCGGTGGCCGATGCGATCGATGCGGCGGCGCGCGCCGCCGTCCAAAGTTAATTGTTGTAAAAAGTAGTCAAACACCACGCCTCGGCGGCACTTTGCGCAGAACCTCCGCGTTGTTCGCTCTCTCCGAAGCGTCACATCCTGATGAGAGCTGCGGCGACGACCGAAGTACGGTCACCGGTGGCGGCCTATTGGCACCGATGTTACCTTCGCATCCTGCGCCGAGGTGAGCGCCTGGGCCATTCGTAGAACCGTGAAGAACGAAATTGCTGCCCGCCACGCCCGGTCCTTTGCTTTTGGCCCGTTCCGGCTCGTTCCGGCGCGTCAGTTGCTGCTGCGAGGTGAGCAGGCGGTCCGTATCGGCGGCCGTGCGTTGGATCTTTTGACCGCGTTGGTCGAGCGCCCGGGCGAGCTCGTGACGAAAAGCGAGCTGTTCGCGCGGGCCTGGCCGGATACGACCGTCGACGAAGGCAACCTCAAGGTCAATATGGCGGTCGTGAGGCGCGCGCTCGGAGAGGGGCCGGATACTCCCCAGTTCATCGCCACCGTGGTCGGTAGAGGCTACCGCTTCGTTGCGCCCGTACAGCTGGTCGAACCAGTCGATCTGCCGGCCCTCGCGAGCGCGCCATCGATTCCTACTCACAACTTGCCGTTCTCGATGACGCGCATCTTCGGGCGGGCCGATACGATCGCGGCGATTGTCCGCGACCTCGATCAGTCGCGGCTGGTTTCGATCGTAGGACCAGGCGGGATCGGAAAGACCACCGTGGCCATTGCCGTCGCGGAGCGGGCCATCGACGCCTTCACCGAAGGGGTGTGGCTCGTCGACCTGGCGCCGCTGAAAGGCGGCGAGCGAGCTCCCCATGCCATCGCGGCGGCGCTCGGCCTTCAGGCGCACTCGGCGGACGTACTCTCCGTGCTCTGCGAGTTTCTTCGGAGCCGGCAGACGTTGCTCGTGCTGGACAACTGCGAGCACATCATCGACGGCATCGCATCGTGCGTGGATCAGATATTGGCCAGCGCGGTCGGCGTGAGGATCCTCGTCACCAGCCGAGAGCCACTGCGGCTGGCGAAAGAGCGTGTCAGGCGGCTTTCTGGCCTGGATGCGCCACCCGAGGCGTCGTCTGTCGATGCGCAGGGCGCGCTCGATTTCCCGGCGGTCCAGCTGTTCGTCGAACGCGCGACCGATTGCAATGGGTCTTTTCGACTGAGCGATGCGGACGCGCCGATCGTCGCGCAGCTGTGCCGAAGGCTCGACGGACTCGCGCTCGCGGTGGAGCTTGCCGCAACGCGCGTCGATGCGTTCGGCGTCACTGGCCTCTTACGCCAGCTCGACGACC
>Ga0247772_1000102_pt1 | contig 30401 bp, 23 predicted proteins | sample UWRJL151409C6_FD_179945 | JGI IMG/M metagenome (GOLD analysis project Ga0247772, IMG submission 179945) | Plant litter microbial communities from Arlington Agricultural Research Station in Wisconsin, United States - UWRJ-L151-409C-6 | ecosystem: Environmental > Terrestrial > Plant litter >...
AACTTCTACAACGTCGAGCGCCGCCACTCTTACCTCGGCTACCTCAACCCCATCGAGTTCGAATTACGATCCCAAATTCAACAGCAAGTGGCATAGTCATGCTGTCCACGGGAACGGGGGAGCTTCAGTTCGGATCAATACTTCGACAGAGTGCGAACGGTTGCCCTTCCCGCAACAGGCACGCGCTCGGATGCCAAAATGTTCAGCTCAAACCAACGCTGGGACAACTCCCCAATACCAGACGACCGGGTCGTCGAGTAACGCCGTATCGAAAATGCTCGGGGGGTCATTGAGCGACGATGCCAAGCGGTTCGCTACGGCCCGGCTCATTGAAAACGTCGCAACGTCTTCGAGTTCACGTATCGTCGGCATGGAAGAATCCGAGCTCGCTTCCAACCGAAGCACCTGCGCAGCAACTATCGGTGACTCGCCGTTGTTCGGAACGGAAAGCACAATCTCCCCGGGTTGCAGGCAAGAGAGCTCGTTCGTCGGAACGAACCCGTCAGCAAGCTGCGTCAAAGCTTCGTGCAAGGCGTCGGTCCCAGCACGGTCTGCGGCGATATTCCAGCCAGGATAGTTCTGAACGTTCTCGAGGTAGCGCCAGAGGTACACAGACACGTTGCGATCTCCCGTCCGCCCAACGTACCGCCGTTAAGCTGCGGCCGCATCAGGAAAACCGGACGGTAGCAGATAGCGACGAGAGGGAGGCGGTGCAGATGGGGGACGAGGCGCGGCCTTCTGCTTCAACGGCTTGTTGGGCGGCAGCCATCTATTCGGGCTAGCGATGCTTGGCTGCCGGGCTGCGCCGCGGCCTGCAGAGCTTCTCCATCTGCGCCGGGTCGATTGGTGAAGTTACGAAGTGGTCAGCACTTTCTGGGGCGGTGACGCGACCAACTCGAGAGCGAAAGGCCGTGGAGCGCAAGAGGTCAGCCGCGAGCAGTTGAACGTCGTGCTGTGATGGCATGGCGCGGACGTCGGGTTCGGATACGGCTCGTGCTACCGCGACGTCCTTGTCAAGGTAGCTCCCACGCAAGGAGATTGTCCCATTCTCCGGATCAACACCGGGAAAGAGATGGACGAAGCGGCCATCGAGACAAGGATTGTACGAGGGCCAGACCGAATAGCCCGCGCGCTCGAGGACGTCTGCAGCCAAGTAGCCCAGGCACATCTCGTCTGGGCCGCCGATCGTCGAATCGATGAGGATCATGACGGAGGCTTCCTCGAGGGATGCCCGAGGCACGGGACCCTGCGCGTGCCCCGCAGATACGTGTGCCTGTAGAGCCTTGGAGGGAGGGTGGACGGAAGTCGCGGGGGTTGCGTATGCGCTCGGGACAGGACCTGCGTCGGCGGGCTTGTCGCGCGAGCAACCGAAGCTCGAGGTAGCCAAGAGACCGACAAGGAGGCGCGACCGCCAACAGATCACGATCGAAAGGACATTCCCGGCTTCCAAAAGTTCCCGATGCGCCCCAGTTTTGTGTCCGCCCAACGTACTAGGCTTAAGCAGCGCGGGTCGCAGCGAGAGCCGCGTCTGCTTCAAGCCGTTGTTGGGCGGCAATCGTCAGAGCGGGTTCAGTCACTCGGGACGGACTGCGCCGGCACGACCTCGCGTTAGAACAGCTCGAACATCTGGCGGAAACTCGCTTGCCGAGTCGTCACGAACTCGCCAAAGGTGATTGCGCCCAACCTTAAGTACCGCACGAGGCAGAGCAACGACGAAGAAATCAGCTTAAGTAGTTTGGGCAAGGCGCGCCACTCGCCCGGCGACGAGTCGCTGCGGCTCAGCAGTGCACACATCCTCCAACGGTCGCCCGCTGGCCACCGGGACACCGGGCAAGTAGGCTTCGCCCGCTCTTCCGGTGAAGCTCGAACCTCCCGGCGCGTTGTGCGTGTACGCGCTTAGTGACACCTGCACAGGCACTAAGCTTGAAATAAGAGAGGCCTTGGACCAATAGACCTCGCGAGGTGTGGCCAAGAATGCCATCACACCGAACGCGAATTCGGCGCTCAAGTTGGCGTTCCACCTTGCGTCGATGATCTCGACGAACGGTCCCTCGCCAGACCCCAGCTGACTGAGGGAAGCGTACACTCTTCGCAGACTCGTTGACCACGCGCCGTGGCACGTGATGAGTTGTTCCGAAACCAGGCGACGCAGCGAGGAGTCAAGCCTTTCTAGGAATGGCGTCTGCAGCATGACTCTATTGGCCCCACGGTGATCGAAAGCGTCCGTCCGCCCAACGTACCGGCGTTCAGCTGCGGGCGCCAGAGGGAGCGAAGCGACCGACAAGCCCGTCTGCTGCAACGCCTTGTTGGGCGGTGCCCGCCACAGTTGTGGCGATCGACGAACACCGAGACTCGGTCCGGCGCGGCGCGCGGCGGGGTCACAACCGAGGGTGCTCAAATGCTCGAGTCAGAGGTCTCGCCACAGAAATGGACGCTACCTCGATGGATCGCAGGTTAGACGGGCACGAGAGCCGTCGTACTCACATCACATGAAGGTCATGCAGAACGGCGGCGTAGCCGGCCGCCCGGGGGTGGAATTCGAACTGTGCGGTCAGGTCAGAGAAGATGCCATTCAGCGGGACGTCATGATCGAGCCAGAACCCGCCCTCGTCGAGAAGACCGAAAGAGTGATGTTCGGTGCCGCCGGCCAGGTCCGGATCTGAGAACCAAGGGGCGCCGTGTTGCATCGCAAACCGCGTGTTGGACCCGAAGGCTTCGTGCAACAGCGTGGTGATGCTTTCCCTGGTCCATCCGATACCGTACGAGTTCGGCTCATCCAACATCGCAAGAGCGGCATCCCACTCCGCACGCGCGAGGAGCCCGAACCACGTTCGCGCGAACGCAATCAACTGAGCCTCTGGGTCGTCCGCAGTGATGACCATGTCGTCGCCCGCCCAACGTACCGGCGTTCAGCTGCGGGCGCCAGAGGGAGCACAGGGACCGACAAGCCCGTCTGCTGCAACGCCTTGTTGGGCGGCGTCACTCGCGACGAGGCAATGAAACCTCGTACGGCCCGAACGGGCCAACACCGCGACCTAGAAGTCGTCCCGACGCGATCAGTTCCCGCACGCGCGAACCGAGTATTCCGTCCGAGACCGGCGTATCGCTCAACACCTCTCCGACAACCAGCGCGGTTCTCCTCCAGTTAGCCTTCGCGGCGGCAACCAGTCGATCATCGTAGCCACTAGCCGGAAGTTCAACTACTTGTCCCGCCTCGAGATCTCGGAAAATCGCATCTCGAGTTCGCGTGAGCGCCTTCCAGCGTGCGGCGCGCTGACCGCGATCGGGTATGGGACGCGCATTGGCGATCAGCGATGCAAGCTCTTCGCTTCTTGTGAGGGCTATGGCGTTGAAGAAGCGAGGCAGATGCGGGGGTGTGTTCGTATTCGCGATCTCAAAGAGTGGTGTTGAGGAATGCTCCAGGATTGCGGCCGTCCGAAGCATGAGCAGGTACTCGACCGGGTGCTCCCCATACCAGACCGTAACGGATTCGACCGCCGGGTCCCGAACGGCGTCCCACTCGCGCTCGTCTCTCGCAAAGGTTTCATCCCATTCGTCCGCGCCGATTCGGTTCCAGAACGCCAATCGGGCTTGAGCACCGTCGTCCAAGTCCCATAGCGGCCCGACGTTCAACGGATCGCCGAACCCGAGCGCGGTCGCTCGTGTTGCCTCCCGCCTGAGCAATCTGGCAACCGCGCGTTCCGCCGCGACGTTGACGATGTGTAGGTGAGCCATGATGTTTGGCGAAGGTCGTCCGCCCAACGTACCAGGCTTAAGCTGCAAAAGCCTAGCGAAGCGAGGTTTTTGGCAGCTTGAAACCGGAATTGGACAGCCCAGGCTCGTAGTGTCGTGTTGGTGCGCGCGCCTCAATCGCCGAGGAAACGCGTCGGAAGCTCGTCCTCTAAAACTTGCGCGTGGTGTAGCGAAACGCGATACGCCCTTGCACCCTGACGTGAACCAACGGCGCCGACAAACTCTTGCCCGATGAAGTGGAGGGCGGCGCCGTCGTCCGCGGCGTAGCCGGCGGGAAAGCCGTCAGCAATCGCACGATGGAATGCCGGGCGTCGATTCACGTCGCCATCGTAGTGAGGACACGCGGTACCCTCGAGCAACCCAAGGCCATCGGACAAGGCGGCGAGTGGTCCGAAGCCATCCGTCACGCTCGCACGAAACCAGCAACTCATGCCGGCACTGACACCACAGAGGATTGCGCCTCTAAGCCACGCGTCGCGTAACAAGCGGTCCAGGCCGTGGGCGCGCCACAGCGCCAACAGATGGACAGTATTGCCTCCGCCAACGTAGAAGATGTCCTGCTGTTGGACGAAATCGCTCAAGTCACCCGTCCTCGCTGGGCGTCGAGGCAGTGCGGAATCAATCAAGGTCAGATCAGTCGGAATACATCGCCCGCTAAGCGCTCGATAGAACCTTGCCACGTAGGCTGGCGAGTCACCGCCAGCGGTGGGCAAGAAGCAGATACGTGCGGGCTGCTGCTCGGCGAGCGACAAGACAAAGTCATCGAGCAGCCGGTTTTCTGGCTCCATCGAAAAACCACCGCCACCCATCGCAACGATCTGCCCAGCACGCTCCTGAATCACCACGACATATCTACGCGAAGCGAGGCGATCGGACAACGCTTCCGTCGTTCACGCGGGCGCGCACGGCGAGGTCTGTCCAACGTACCGGCGTTCAGCTGCGAGCGCCAGAGGGAGCGAAGCGACCGACAAGCTCGTCTGCTGCAACGCCTTGTTGGGCGGCGGCGTTTTGGCGAGCGTCGAATGCGACAAAAACTTCCGTTCGCGGTGTGGTCGAGGGACGCCACATTTCAGACTAGTTCGGCGTCGTAGACGGAACTGCCCGACGCCGACGGCGTAAAATTACCCATGCCGTTGCCAACAAGACAACGGATGTCACGGCCACCGGGGTAAGGAAAACAGCCAAGCGACGCGAAGCAGGCCTGGGCCAGGCGGGGCAATGCGATGAGGAAGAGCTAGAGAAGTCATCAACTGTGCCTCGCACGCGGTCTGGGCCCACCGTGATGAATTCGGGGTCATCACCGCTCCAAACTGCGAAGTACGGGTTGCCCCAGGGATCCACGAGCGCGGTCGAGTCGAGGACCCCAGCGGTCACGAGGACGTCCAAGCTGCCTGGTGGTCGCTCGTGAGCAGTCTGGTATATGTTTACTGCTGAACGAAGGCTCCTAAAGTCGCTGCGAACAATCTCGCACAACGAGGTCGAAGCGTAACTCCGACTCGCACATGCCAGCGACAGCAGAATTGCCGTCAGGGCTGGTCGGACAAACATCGGATATCGAACGCCGACCCGCAGTAAAGCATTCCGTCCGCCCAACGTACCGGCGTTCAGCTGAGGGCGCCAGAGGGAGCGAAGCGACCGACAAGCCCGTCTGCTGCAACGCCAAGTTAGCCAGCTCCGGTTCGAGGCTTCCAGTCGACGGGTTTCCGGCGCTGATGAAGGACCGCGATGACGGCAGCAAGTTCGCCTACAACTAGGAAGTAGACGCTGTAGGGGAATTTACGAAGCAGCGCACGCTGGACTTGATCAGCGACGAAGGGAAACTGCGCAGGATTCTCGCAGACTCGCTCGAATACGACATCGAGTTCAACGAGCAAGCGAGCCGCAGCGTCCGAGTCGCGGGGGTGATACCAAGCAAGCGCGTCATCGATATCCGCCTGCGCGCGGGGACGAATGATGAGGCTGGGCACGAGCTACTGACGAGCGGGATATTTACGCTGCAGTTCAGCGCGAACCTCGCTCCAGGAGCGGCCGGCGGTGGGGTCCGCGCGAAAGGCCTCGAGACGTTCTTGAAGAAGTTCGCGCTGCCAGTCTGGAATCGGTAGCTCGTCGCGGTCGACGATCTGATCCCACAACGATTCGACGTATTCGATCTTTTCGTCGACTGAGAGTGCGTCGAATCCGGGAGGCGGATTGGGGACCGACTGAGCCATCAACCGAAGCTTAGCGCCGGGGTGTACCCTCCGCAATCCCGCACCGGTGGAGCGGTCGCCGTTCCTCGAGCACGTGCGCGACCGCGGAGGAGGTCGAGCGTGCGGAACGTGAGTCTTGCAACGAGGGCTTCAGCGCTTCAGCAGTCTGGCTAACGTATCAGGCTTCAGCTGCGCGGGTCGAGCGTAGCGAGATCCGTGTCTGCTGCAAGCCGAAGTTAGCCAGGCGCTCACGGGTGGGCCGCCGTAGGTCCGCGAGGGCTTGCAATAATTATCTTATAAGATAACATAAGCCCGTGAGTTTCGTCGTCCGCGAGTACGTTGAGGACAGCGGGCGAATTCCGTTCAGGGATTGGTTGAGCGGCTTGGATGTTGCGACACGCGCGCGCGTGCAGGCGCGCATTCTGCGGTTCGAGATGGGCAACCTCGGCGACCACAAGGAAGTCGGTGCCGGGGTCTGGGAAGCTCGGTTCGACTTCGGTCCGGGCTACCGGCTGTACTTTGGACGAAGAGGTCGAGAACTGGTGCTGCTCCTTACGGGCGGCGACAAGAAGTCACAGTCGAAAGACATCAAGAGAGCGCGAGAGTTCTGGGCCGCGTACCTGAAGGAGCTGAAGCATGGCAAGGCGTAGTCGAGATTGGAATGAAGGGCTGGCTGACGATCTTCAGGATCCGGAATTTGCCCGTGAGTTTTTGACCTCGGCAGTCGAGGATGGGGTGCCTCTGAAGATCGCGCTCGCGAAGGTGATTCGGGCGACCGGCGTGAAGGAGTTCTCCCAGAGCATTGGAATGCCGAGCCCGAACGTGCTCCGCGCGATCAACCCCAAGCACAACCCAACGCAGGAAACACTCGAACGCTTGCTGAAGCCCTTTGGCCTACGAATCGGTCTTGCCCAGATTAAGGCGCGCCGGAAGGGGCGCGCGGCGTAGCGTTCCGCTCTCCTGCTCTGGCTAACGTACCGGCGTTCAGCTGCGGGCGCCAGAGGGAGCGAAGCGACCGACAGGCCCGTCTGCTGCAACGCCTAGTTAGCCGGTGCTATGCTCGGATAATGCGGGGACGCCAAGTCAGATCGACTTGCTTTCGTTTGATACGAACGCATGGAGTAACCTTCTCGGTGACGGTCCACTCGAGCGGGCGAGTTTGTTGGCACTGCGTCGGCAGGTCGCAACCCGAGCCGTCCAGGTGGCGGTCTCTTGGCCATTGATCATGGAGCTCACGGGTGTCTACGTTCACAAGCGCGCCTTGTGGAAAAAATCGATCCGCGAGTTCCATCGCTTGGCACGAGCCCGGATCCTATTGGAGCGCCCAGCTCGCGCTATCGCGGAGGTCAGACTTGGAAGACCTCTGCGACAAAGGGAACTCTTTTACCCGACCAGAAACGGTATTCGATTCCTTGAGCGGATCGCTGCGGGCGAGAATGTGCTCGCGGAAGCCCAGCACATTCGCCGAACTAAAGCGGAATACGCCACCGATGAAGCAGCGGCCCAGAGAGCCGTCCGCGAAGAATTCAGGAGCGAGGGACGGGCACAATGGGTGAAGGCGTGGCGCGAAAATCCTTCGGCGATCGTCCAGGATTGGGCACACGACACCATGGCGGAAATTCTAGGTTCTCGGCAGGGGCTAATCGACCCGCGTCAGTTGCCGTCAGTGTGGCATCGTTCAGCATTTCATCTCGCGAGGATTTATCTCGTCGGAGTCGAGGCTGAAGGTCCTGGCAAGATCGACGCAAACGATATGATTGATCACGACCACTACGTCGACGCGGGATACTCGAGCGTCCTTGTCACCGACGACGAACGGTTTCACCGAATCGCCGCGCATTGCCCAAAACCAAGGGTACGCCTCGTCCGGTTCAGAGAATGGGCGGTTCGGATCGCGTCCGGCTAACGTATCAGGCTTAAGCTGCGCGGGTCGAGCGAAGCGACACCCGCGTCTGCTTCAAGCCGGAGTTGGGCAGCTCGTCGTGTCGCCAAGCCGCTGTCCGAGCCCTTCGACGACGTAGGAGCGGTAGCACTTGATGCACAGCCAATCGCCATCGCTGTAGTACGCCGAGGCTTGACCTGAGGTCTCTGAGATTTTGGTCCAGCACAACGCGCAATGTTCGTGATCCCAGCCGCGAGGAAGCAATGTCGTGTCATCTGACGGAGTTTGTTCCGTCGCCCGAGCGAGGACGCTGTGCTCATTCTCGGCATAAACAAGAAGTGCTGGGCCGGCTTCGAAACGCTTCTCGGTCCACGTGCGGTCGGCATCGCGAGCGACTTCAAGTTGGTCAGGAGTCCACCAGGACTGAAAGACCAATCTCTCGCCGACATTTGGTAACGGTGCTCGTATGCCGAACGACTCGAACGTTGCTAGGTCCGCTTCGAGCGCGATCAGTCGATGCAGTTCGACGGTCGCCAAATCGGAATCCGAATCCGGGTTGAATAGAGACGCGGGCGACAGTGGCGGCACAAGCCTTCCGGACAGACGGACCGTGACGCGTACGACACCGCTCGACGCGTTAGATGAGACGAATTCTGCGTTGCGCTCTCGATGGGTACTCATGGCGTGGTTACGCGAATGGGCGTCACTCTCTCGGTCTGCCCAACTTGTATTTGAGCAACCGCGCAGTTGCAAGCCAACGCAAACAATTGCTCGAGAATCGGCGGAAAGTGCCGCGAACGCGGGATAACGGTGCTGATCCGCATATGCGGATATTGTTCGCGCAGTGTATGCCGATATTGTCGCGGAAACGAACGGCGAGTCGAGGGAACTACGGACGCCGAAGGGCCCGCGGTTGAAGACGTGGGTGTAGATCATGGTCGTGGCCACATCGTGATGGCCTGCCATGAGCTTCGGCGTCCCGTTGCTTCGTTTCGGAATCGCGCGCAGGTCTGGTTTTGAAAGCGCTCGGGGCTTTGCGACGCGCTGCGAGCGCCTTGCCCGCTTACCCAAAAAAACCAATCGCAAGCTGTGGTGCCGGCGAGGTTCAATTCATTTGGTTAGCGGGCGTGGAGCGCGTCGCTCGTCGCGTAGCTCAGGGCGCGACTGGGCCAACCGTCGAGCTGGGGTGCGCGGTGAGATCGGTGGGGTTGCGGTCTTTGGCTTCGACGCGGGAGGCTTGGCTGAGGATGTCGGGGTTCACCGAGATGTCTGTCTCGTAGCCGCTGACGGAGCCGTGACAGCCGGCGCACAGGCCGTTGAAGAGCGGGGCGCGGAAGCCTTGGCGTACGACTTCACCCGGGTAAAACTGCATTTCTTCGCGTTGGAAGTGGTCGGTCGGCTTTTTGTCGTTGGCGAGCGCGACGCGCGCTTGGAGCACGAGGGGTATACCGCCGCGGATGGTCACGCTGGCGGAGCCATCGCCGTACATCGTGGGCGATCCGAGCAAGCCGCGGCGTACGTAGACCTTGCCGAAGTCGTCGCTGAAGACGGAGTTGGGGGGGGCGTCGTCGAAGCTGGTGACGCCTGATTCGGGGGGTAAGTCTTCCCACAGCGAGAGCGCGAAGTTGCTGGTCGGTACGACGCGGCCGGTGCGCGTGTTTTGGAACAGCAAGCTCGAGAACAGGGGCGCATCGAGGAAGGTGATCTGGGAGCGACCGCGGCGGGCGTCGTCGTCGTAGACTTGGGTCGCGCCGTTGGGTTCGTCGAGCCGGGACTTGAACAGGCGCAGGTTGTAGCGCGGGGCGATCGCCACCGGCCACAAGTCGTCTTTCGCGTCCGAGATCAGCGGCGTGCGTGCGCCGGTGCTGGTGTCGACTTCCACGATGTCGAAGTTGCCGTTGAAGTTGTCGAGCGCGACCACGTTGGCCGCGTAGCTGGCGAGCAGGTTCTGCGTTGGGAGCAGCGATGGACTGCGATACGCGCCTTGGGTGCCGGACAGTTTGCCGGTTGCGTCCGGATCGAGGATGCGCAGCGAGTGCTGAAAAAACGCGGGATTCGGCCAGGTGATGGCGGAGGGCTGTTGAACGTAGTCTTCGGGCGTGGTGCTCAGTTGATCGATACCCACGCTGCGGTTGATCAGTGCGAGAGTGCCCGCGCCGTGCACCGCGCCGTTGTCGCTCAAGATCGCGGCGAAGTCTTTGTCGGTGAGCTCGACTACGTCGGTCAGTTGGTCGAAATCGATCGTGTTCCGTTGGCCGAAGAGTGGGTGGTAGTCACCGCCGTCGAGATTCATGCGACGACCCGCGAGTTGATAGAAGCCGGGAGCGCGCTTTTCCGCGACCATGATCAAGCGGCCATCGCGCATGAACGCGGGCGAGAGCTCTTGGTTCAAGAGGAAGGTGAGCTGGCGGATCTTGCCCGACTCGACCACGTACAAGTTCGAGTTGAGGCGGGACGGATCGGCCGGAGTGCGTTGTGGGCCGCGATAGCTGAAGGCAGCGCCATTTTTGGTGTTGCCGCGCGTGGAAGCGAATACCAGCCGATCGTCGGGCGCGAAGACCGGGTCGAAGTTGTGCACGAGTTCACCGTTGTCGGTGAAAGCATCGCCGTCGTCCGTGCTGGGAGCCGCGTTGATCGTCGGTTCCGGCGCGCAACTGCCGCCCGAGACGACGTACACCTGGAATGGGCTATCCGCGGATTTACGGGCGGAAAAGGCGATTTTGCTGCCGTCCCAAGAGACAGCGGGGCGACGCGCGTCCGTGCTCGCGGGCGAAAGGCCGCACAGCGCGGAGAGGCTCGTTTCTGCACCGACCGTGACGTGATTGGTCGCGTCCAGGGACGCCGCCACTTGCAGCACCTCTGCGCCCGGCGAGAAGGCTTCGAAGTTTTGCGGGGTGTCCGGCAGGGCAGCGGGTGGGCGGCGCACGAACACGATGCCCGTCAGCGCGGGCGGACTGGCAAAACGCGCGGCGCGCTCCTTCTGAAACCAGGCCTTGATCACGCAGTAGGGCGCTTGCTCATCGAGCGGCGCGCTGCGATCGACGGCGGCCGCCAGCTCCGCTTCCGTGCAATCGTGCTTTTCGGCGAACAGCGGTCCGCCGCGATGCACGAGCCCTCCGTACTCGGGGACGGCAGGCAGGTTCTTGCGCACCAGGCGGCTGGCGTTCACGTCCGGAGACTCCAGCGCCAGCTGTTCCAATGTCAAATCGTAGTTCTTGCGCGTGGAGGGCAAGCCGAAGTGACCGCCACTGCCACCGCGCAAGCGATAGTCGTGGAACATCGAGCCCGAGTGGCAATTGACCATCATGCAACCGCGCTTCACGAGCATCGGTTGCACGCGATCGGCGAACAACAATAGGCCGTCGTCTTTGCCGGGCAACACTTGATCAGTGGGACCGCCTTTTTCGGTCGCCCAGGCGACCAGCGCCTGATACCCCGGGTCCTCAGTGGTAGCGAAGACCGTACCGCCTTCGTGGTACACGCCGCCGGACGCCGGCGACAGCGCGCGGCGCAAGATTTCGCTCGCACCCGTGTCGACCGAAACGTAATCCCCGACCGCCAAATAGTTCCAACGCGCGGCTTCGCTGGTGGTGCCGCAGGTGAGGTAAAGCGAATTGGCGGCCGCGCCATGACAATTGCCCGCCGCGCAGCGCGTGCCGATCACGGGGTTCACCCGCTCGACGAAAGTCTTGTAGTCTGCAGTCGTCGGGTCTGCGGTCGGGTCGAACTCGGGATCCGTGCCTACGGTGTTGGAGCACGTGGTTTGGTCGAGCACACGCTCGGCGGGGGGGGCGTTGTTGAGCGCGTGCCCGTTGCTGATCCAGGTATCGAGCGAAGTGAAAGCGGGGCTCGTCAGGTCCAGCAGGCGTCCGCCGACGTGGGCGATGTCCGTGGTAACGAGCGTTGTTTCCGCGCTCTGCCAGGTGGTGATCGAAACCGGGTACGGCTTGGCGACCTTGAGCAACAACGCCGGGAAACCGTATGGGCCGTAGCGCAGGAACAAGTCCTGCCGTTTGCTGAGCGCGTCGTAGCTGGCCACGTTCAGATTGCCGAGCGCATTGCCGTGGTCGTCGGCGGAGACGTGGCAGCCGGATTTGGTGGGACTGGTCGCGCAGGTTTGGACCAGCGTGACGCCGATCTTGCGATCGTAGTAGCTGGTCCGGACCGGGTCGTCGTCTCGGTTGCAAGCCGAGCTCGCCAGAAGCGATCCTAAAGCGAGCCCCCGTAAGAGAAGCCCACTCCTTCCGACGAGACTGCGAAGCATGTCGCGCGCACGCATGAGACGCTCAACTCTACTCGACCAGGGCAAACAAAGCAGCTCGGCTCGGCTCCGCGATTGCCGCGCAAAAGCGCCAATTTCCGGATGTGCGTAACGGTGCGCGAGTTGAAATCTCAGAGCCGGCGGGCCGCAAAGCGCGCGGCGTCACGCACGGCCGAATCGCTGTCGTTGGCCGCGGACGACACGGCGTCTCGCGCCCGAGAATCCGCGATCTGTCCGAGTGCCCACACGGCCGCGGCTCGTACGCCCGCATCCGGCTCGTTGTCCACCGAGGTCAGCGCGATCAGGCCCATGACGGCATCGCCGGTCCTCAGCGTGCCCAGGGTTTGCGCAGCGCGCCTGCGCACCAACGCCGAAGGATCGCTGATCAAGCGGACCACGCGGTCGACGTTGCTGAACACGTTGATGTGCGTTGCGCCGTTCAGCGCAGCTAGACGCACCTGTTCGTCCTCATCCGAGAGAGCCGCGGAGAGCTCCGAGTTCGGACCCTGGTTGTTCAGGCGGATCAGCGCGTTGGCAGCCGCCAGCCGAACCTTGGCCGACGAATCGTTGAGCAAGGCCTGCGATACGGGCGCGATGCCCGCGCCCTCCAAGAACTCACCCAGGGCGTTCGCGGCGTAGGTGCGCGAGAGCTCCGATGCCCTCGAGTCATTGACGGTGTTGATGGTTTGCTCGTAAACCTCACCCTTGCCGAACACACCGAAGATGCGCCGACGCAGCCACCAAGCGCTGATTTCGCGCGACTTCGGATTCGAAGCGTAGAGCAGCTTCGAGACGAACGGCACGCAGTCCAAGCACTCTACGCGCTCGCCGTGCTCGAGCATGGTCCAGTACTGAGTCGGAGCAAAGCTGGTCTCGCCGTTGGCCACGATCTTCCCAGTGTTTCTGTCCTTGTGGGCGAGCAAATTGAGGAGCTTCTCCGACGTGCTAATCGCCTCCAGCGAGCTGTTGTTCAGATTCCCGTAGACGCTCGAGCGTCCGAGGTGAGTGGTGTCCACGTCCGCATCGGCCGCGCTCGAGACCGAGACTAGTGCGGCAACGGACAGGGTGAGCGAAGCACTCAGGAACTTACGAAATTGGGTAGTCATGGTTGGTTTCCTCGCAGCCCTTCTCAGTACTTACCGCTGACCGGATCGCCATCGCTGAACGGTTTGAAATCAGAATTTTGACGCGCGTAGTATTGGCCGCCCATGTCGATGGTGCGGATCAACTTCACCAGCTCGTCGCGAGTGAGCCCGGCGAGCTTGGCGTGATCGGTGCGGGTACCACCGGCGACATCGGGATCCGAGAAAGCCTCACCGAGCGGCCAAGCGTAGGTCGCCGAGTCTTTGATCGAAGTCACGTTCAGCTTCTCGATCAGCACGCTGTTGCGCGCATCGCTCGGTACGGCCCATTTCGGCGGAACCGTACCGGTGACGGTTGCCTTGCCCATTTCCATCGACATTGCCGCGGGGTAGAACAAGGACACGTAAGAGGACGGCCAGCTCGCCACGCGGCGGTCGTAGTAGACCGTGACCGGCGTATCGGTCAGATCCATACGGGGTACCCGGTATTCGGCCATCGTGCCGAGCACCGCGTTGGTCATGGTCAGCGTGTAGAAATCTTGCGGCTTGTCACCGTTCGTCGTCCCGTTGTGACACGACACGCACTTGGCGTTCAGTAGCGCCTGGATCTCGTTCGGATTGCTGGCGTCATTCGCCTTCGCCCACGGGTACTCCGTGCGGCTATCCACCGGCTTCATGAAGTTCTCGGGGCCGCGGCCAGCCGCGATGGTCAGAGCGCCCGCACCGACGCTGGGCAGGTTCGCCTGGTTGCGGTCTTCGTGGCAGCCACCGCAGACGCGGCTTTCGCCCGGCATGCCTTGAATCCAGGTGGTTTGGCTACGGATCGACAGATCGAACTCATCGATCGGTTGCAAGTGGACCGGCACGTACGGAGGAATGTTCGCCAGCCAGGAACCATCCGCCTCGACCTTGGCTTCACCCAAAATCGCGGCGCCCTCGGCCATCGTCAGACCGAACATGGTGTGGTTCGGTGAGCCCTCCGTAGAGAAGCCTTCGATGATGCGCACGCGGTTGGCTTGCGCTAGCGCCTGGTCAGTAGGGGTGCTGCTCGTAAACTGCGCGCCGGACACGGAGTCGTTGTGGCGCAGAGCGAGCGATGTCTCGCGCACGTTGATCGAGCCAAAGGTCGTGGGCTTGGTTGCGTCGGCCGTGACTTGGCTAGTCGGAATGATGCGCGGCTCGGTACGCACGGTAATTGCGTGCGCGTACAGCTCCCAGACGTGCTCGTCGTTGACGATCAGTTGATTTTGGCCGTTGCTCTCGTTGTACCAATACACGCCGTAGTCGGGCGGACTGAGCGAGAGCTCGTTCGATTCGTCGACGTTGCCCTTGGCCCAAGACACCATCACGCGACCGTCTGGCAGAGTGCTCGGCGAGCGGTAGCGGCCGATGGGTGAAGGTTCATCGCCGCGCGGGACCGACGGAGTGAGGATGCGGTACGCATCTTCTTGCGTCTTTTCTTCGTCGAATTGCCCCAGGGCCAGCGGATTGGCGGAGCGCGCGTCGAGCTTGACCAAGGCGCCGGCTTGAATCGTATTTTCGCGGTTGGTGACGATGCCGTAAAACACGTTCGGAGTGGGGCTCTCCGTCACCTGCACCATCGAGTTACCCGGCTTGCCGTGCTGACCGCTCAGCGCGACGATTTGCGTGCAGTCCGGGTTCATCGCGAACACCTTCACGTCATTGACGTTCTCGAGGTGCTCCCAGCGAGAGAAGCCGACGCGACCGTCGTGCATCGGAAACAAGGTGATGATGTGGGAGAGATTTTGCGAGCACAGCTTGCGGTCCGAATCACCGCCGGTGGTCGTGATCGTCGCCAGCTGAGTCACGGCGCGCGCGTGGTTGTACTCGTCCGCGCGGGTGCCCATCTCCGTGTACGCCTGATTGGTCGTGAACACGATGCGATCGCCGGGCGCGAAGATCGCTTGCTGGTCGTCGTATGCGCCGAAGGTGAGCTGGGTCACGGCAAACTTGCCGTCTGCGCCGCGATCGATCCCTGCCGAGTACACGTGGTAACTATCGGCGCCGTCCTTCTTCATCGTAAACAGGACTTTGGTGCCATCGAAGCTCACGTCCACGCTGGAGACGTCCGCGGTCGGATAGTCTTCGATGATGTTCGATTGCACCTTGCTCGTCTTCAGGTCGAACACTTCCAGCTTCCCGCCAGGCATGTAGCGGCCATAGTCCATGACCTGACCCATGCCGCCTGCGACATCGATGCTGACCGAGCCGTCTGCATTGACGATGGTGTTTTGGCGGACCGCATAGACGATGCGCGACACGCTACCCGCGCCGTCGTCGTCCGTGCTCTTGCTGGAGCAGCCGGAGAGCAGCGAAAGCCCCGCGAGTAGCGAGAGTGCGCCGGCGGTGCGAAAACGGGAAAGGTGTCGGGACATTCTCGAAACTCCTGAGGTTGAACGCGGAAGCGCGGGGGCGGCCGCGTCGGTCACAGATAGAGCAGGAACTGGGCCAACGTTAAATACGAATAATTTCATACATCTACTGGTACCGCTCGTGGGCCTGGACCCCCGAAGGCCGGGCAGCTCGGCGGCCCCCAGCCCCCAGCGTACATCGCCTGATACCGGCGCTAATCCCCGCGGAATTGGGAAAAGCTGCGGCCGGCGTGATCGTCAGCTAGAGGGATTGCCGCAAACATGACTCTTCAGTTCAACGAACAAGGCTTGATCCCTGCCCTGGCACAGGACCGCTTCGACGGACAGGTTCGCATGCTGGCCTGGATGAACCGCGAAAGCCTCGAGCGCACGCTGGAAACCGGCCTGGCCACATTTTTCAGCCGCTCACGCGGCAAATTGTGGGTGAAAGGCGAGAGCAGCGGGAACGTCTTGCGGGTCCATTCAGTGACCGCGGATTGCGATGGGGACACCCTGCTCTTGCTGGTCGAGCCGGCCGGCCCGTCCTGTCACACCGGTCGCCCGAGCTGCTTTTTCAGGAGCGTGGGTCCGAACGGCAGCCTTTCGGATCTACCGTTCGAGACTACTCCGTTCATCGCTGAGCTCGAGCGAACGATCCACGATCGCCAGGCCAGCACCGCCGAGAAGAGCTACACGAAGAGCCTGTTCGCCGGGGGTATCGCCAAGATCAACGCCAAGATCAGCGAGGAAGCCGGCGAATTGGTCGCGGCGCTGGCCGACGAAAGTGACGATCGCGTGCTCAGTGAGGCCTCCGACTTGCTGTTCCACCTGCTCGTGGGCCTGCGCGCACGTGGCCTCGACTTTCAGCAAGTGGTGGCTTCGCTCGCGAGTCGTACGAAGCAGAGCGGACACGAAGAAAAAGCGAACCGAAAAAAGGCTTAGCGAAGTGAAGTTGGGGGGTCTACTTACGCCGCGACTGACCGTAGTTGCATGTAGGTGCAAGCATTCGTCGCGGTGAGCTTCCAGGGTGCGGGGGCGGTTGGCCTCAGCGGGTTTGACCCTCTCCGGAGCGCTCGTTATCGTGGCGGTTCTCATTCCGACCAAGTCCTCGCAGCTAGCCCACTGATTGACCGCGATGCCCATCAAGATTCTGGTTTTCGAGAGTGATGCCACCTTCGCGGAGCAACTCAGGAGCGGTTTTTTGGCGCTCGGTTGCGAGACTACGGTGGTGGACGACGCCAACCTCGGTCTGCAAGCTGCCTCGCGCGATAAGCCGGATCTGATCCTGCTCGCGATCGAGCTGCCGCGCATGAACGGCTTCTCGGTGTGCAACAAGCTCAAGCGTGACGCGGCCTTGAAGGACGTGCCGCTGATCATCATGAGCTCGGACTCCACGGAGGAGACCTTCGAGCAGCATCGCCGCTTGCGTACGCGGGCCGAAGACTATCTGCACAAGCCGATTGGCTTCGACGCGCTCTTGGCGCGCATTCAGCCGTTCATCGCGATCGGCGCGCCCACGGCGACGCCCGCCTCGAACGCCGACGACCTGGGCTCCGATGCGATCGTGCTCGATGACGACATCGAGATCGAAGAAGCGGAACTCGTGGACCACTCGCCCGACGTGGAGACCTCCGTCCGCGAAAGCATGGTCGACCAAGACGTGAGCGATTTCGCGGACCAAGCATTCGGGGCATTGGAGGTGCCGCGGCCCAGCGCGCCGCCGGACGGCGACGTGCTGATCGACGAGCCCGAGATCGCAGAGCCTGAGATCGCGGAGCCCGAGATCGTAGAGGCCGAGATTGCAGAGGCCGAGATCGCACAGCCTGTGTTCTCTCGCCTGCCTTCTACCCACCCGTCGATCGCCGATGCCGAGGTGACCGAAGCGGAAGTCTCGGACGTAGAAGTGATCGACCCGTCGATCGCCCCGCCTGCTCCGTCCGTGGTTCCAGAGCCGGAATTTGCGCCGTTGGCGCCCAGCGAGCCGGCATCCGCGCAAGCGAGCGTCGTGCCACAAACCGACGAGGTCGAGATCGAACCGGCCGAGGTCGAGCCGCAATCGCTGGCGGCATCGGATCTCGAGCCGTTGGCAGTGCCGCCACCGCCGCTAGCGACCTCTCGACCGCCCATGCCCCCGGCGCGGATCCCCTCGTTGCGTCCCTCTTCCACGCCGCGCGCGGCGGAGATGGGCGACACCAGCAAATATCGCGAAGAGATCGAGCGTCAACGCGCCCGCATTCGAGAACTCGAAGAGCTCGTGCGAAGCGCCGACGCCAAGAGCACCGACTTGGAAGACGCGCTCAAGCGAGGCGGCGCCCGGGACAGTGAGGTTCAGCGCCTGCAGCGTGAGCTGGATGAAGCCAAGGCACGCTCGGCCTCGATCATGCCTGGCAAGGGCGCGGGCACGGCGCGCGAATTTCTGGATCTGCGCGAGCAGCTGAACAAGAAAGACAAGGAGATCCTGGAGAGCCGCGATCAGCTGTCGCACAAAGACAAAGAGCTGATCGGGCTGCGCGACAGCGCGATCGCGCTCGAGCGCGACAAAGCCGATCTCCACGATCGGATTGGGGAGCTCGAGAAGCAGGGCATCGAGCTGCAGAAGGCGACCGACGCCGCCAAGAGCGACAAGGACCAAGCCGCGAAGCGCGCCGACGACTTCAAGCGCAAAGCCGAGAAGACCAAGACCGAACTGGATGCCAAAGCCGCCGAGCTGTTCGAGGCTCGGAATGCGCATGAAGCCACCCTCGCCGATTACGAGGCGCGGGCTGCCGCGACCCTGGCCGATCACGAGGCGCAGCTGGCGCAAGCGCACGCTGCCCAGGCCGCAGCCGTAGTCGCGGCAGAAGCGGCCGATAGCGCGCGCCGGGAGGCGGAAGCCGCCCATGAGCAGGCCCTCGTCGCTCAGCAGGCCGCTGCCGCTTCAGCGCAACGCGACGCCATTCAAGCGCGTGAGGCAGAGCTCAAGCGCGAGCTGGACAACAAGCTCGCCGCTTTGCATCGCGCCAACGAAGACGCGATGAACCGGCTGCGGTCCGAGCACACGCAGGACATGGCCGACGCCGAACTGGCGGCAAAAAAGTTTCTTGCCGATCGCGAGCAAGAGCTGGGCGGACACCACGAACAGGCCTTCGCCACACTGAAGTCGGAGCACGGCAGCGCGATCGCCTCGCTGACCGCCGAGCACGGCAGCGCGATCGCCTCGCTGACCGCCGAGCACGGCAGCGCGATCGCCTCGCTCACTACTGAACACGACAGCACGCTCTCGACCCTCACCGAACAACACGCGAGCGCACTCGCTGAGCTGCGCTCGGAAAAAGAGCAGATCGAGGCCGCACGCGACGCGAAGGTGGCGTCACTCGAAGCCGAACTCAATGCTCGAACCGAGGAGCTGGCCGCCGCCCACGATGCAATCACGGCCAAGGACCGGACCATCGGCGATTTGGAAGCCAATCTGGTCGCGAGCGGCGAGGAGCTGAGTACGGCGCGCGCAACCCTGGAGAGCCAAGCGGCTTCGATTCAGAGCCTGGAAAGCCAGCTGTACAGCGCCAACGCCGAGCTGAACACCGCGCGCAGCAAGCTCAGCGACTACGAGTCGAAGCTGACGCGAGGCGAAGCCGCGCTCGCAGCCGCCAACGACGACCTACGAAACGCTCAGAGCGCGCTCAGCATCGAGCAGGGTCGCGTCAGCCGAGCCCAGGCCAAATGGACGGAAGATCGCAGCTCGCTGGAGCGCGCGAAAGACGCGCTCGCCGCGGCGCTGGCGCAGATCGAAGAAGCCGAAGCCCGCGCGCTCGATTGAGAGTGAAGGGCTGCGATGCACGAGCGCCGAGCGGATCGCTATGCCGCTTGGGGTCTGACCTGGGTCGCATATGCCAGCTATTACCTCGGGCGAAAGGGCTTCAGCGTCGTCAAATCGACGCTGCGCCACTCGCTCGGGGTCAGTGAGAGTGCGCTCGGGCTGATCGATACTTTTTACCTGGCCGCGTACGCGGGCGGGTTGTTCTTCAGCGGCTACGTCGGGGACCGAATCGGCGCGCGGCGCTTGATCGTGTGGGGCTTGGGCATCTCCGCGCTGTGCTGCGCGGCGTTCGGTGCAATGAACGCTGCGCTCTGGTTCGGCGTGGCATTCTTCGTCAACGGCTTGGCGCAGTCTACGGGCTGGCCCGGTACCACGCGGGCGATGGCGGAGTGGACCACGCCTCGAAATCGCGGCACGGTGATGGCCTTCTGGTGCACTTGCTATCAAGTGGGCAGCATCATCGCCAGCGATTTTGCCGCTTATTTGCTGCACAGAAACGGCTGGCGCGCGGCGTTCTTCGGACCCGCCGCAGGCATGCTGCTGGTGGCGCTGCTGATTTTCCTGTTCTTGAAGCGCGGCGATCAGCAGCAAGGACCGGCAACGCCCGCGCAAGCCGCGCTCGACGGCGAGAGTCGAAAGGCGGCTCAGCGCGCGGCCGTGCACAACCCCGTGCTGTGGGCGTTCGGCGCGAGCTACTTTTTCATCAAGTACATCCGCTACGCGCTGCTCTTTTGGCTGCCATATTATTTGCACGATACGCTCGGCCATGCGGTAGACCACGCGGCCTACGTCTCGAATGCCTTCGAGGCGGGCGGCATCGTGGGCGTGATCGCGCTCGGCATGCTTTCCGATCGCGTGCGTCGTTGGTCACGCGCCACGTTGTCGATGCTCAGCTTGTTTGGTTTGGGCCTCGCGCTGCTGCTGTGCGCCGCGCTGCCGCGGCACGACCTCTGGCTCACCGTCGGTGCCCTGGCCCTGGTCGGCGCGCTGCTCTTTGGGCCGGACGCGCTGCTCTCCGGAGCCGCCGCACAGGATGTGGGCGGCGCGGCCGCCGCCGCCACCGCCACTGGGCTGGTCAACGGCGTGGGCTCGGTGGGCGGCATGCTTGAGGGGCTGACTTTGCCCAAGATCAGCGCTCACTGGGGCTGGCAGGCGATGTTTCCAGTGCTTGCCGGCTTGGCGCTCTGCTCCGCGCTGGCCTTGATCCCAGCGGCGCGAAGGCCGGACACGCGCGTCGCGCTGGGTGGGGGATAGCCGCGATACGCCGAGTTTCGGCTCGGTTACGCTCCGTGACGGGCATGGGATGCTAGCGTCTCGTACTTGTCGCTTAAGCTGCTACCGGGCCGAGCGTATTGGGGTGGCAATGCCGCCACACGACGCATCGAACCGAAATAGCGACCATTGGAATCGCCTCCGGCACTACGTCGAGAAGACGAACTCTGTTGACAACGGTCGGGCCAGGCCGGGGCTCGCCAACTGCAAGCCGACGAGTGTCCAAAGCGCGGCCACGTATCAAGACGACGAAGATGACGGCCCGATTACGACTCGTTGGGCAGTAGGCTGAGCTCGCCGCCTCGCGGCTCGTGACGCCCCATCACGAGTGTCGTGTCATGCACCCGGGTTCTCCGTGTTGAAGGTGCATGAAAGAGTGGGCGCATGATCGTTGAAGACGCGCACGCGACTCTGGGGGCCGGACGCACGGATTCAGCAGACGGACGAGAAATCGTTTCGTTTCATCGGCGCAGGGACCTCCTGGGTGTCGAAATCCGCTCTCTGAGAAACTCTGGCCGAGCGTTCCACTCCTACAGCACGGACTTCGAGTTCTTCGCGCCCAGCACTTGGCACGGCGAGCTCTGGCACCGGCGTCGACACGCCGTGGTCGAGCCCGGTACGGTGCTGTGCGCGCACCCTGGCGAAGTCTTCTTGGCCCGCCGGGTGATCACGCCGGGCGCCGGGAATTTCCTCACGATCGACGCCCGGGTTTTCCACGAGTACCTGACCGAACACGCACTACCGACGAGCAAGCAGCAACTTCGCGCGTTTACGAAGATGTCGAAGCCGCTCGACGAAAAGCTGCGCGAAGTCTTTCGAGTCGTTCGACCGGGGCCGAGCGCGCTCGAAATCCAAAGCGCGCTGGTCGAGTTCGTCGGCCTGATGGTCGGGGAATTGCTCGAGGAATCGACGGGCGAAGCGGCCAGTATCGATTCTGGTCTGCGCACCGCTGCGCGCGTGCGCGAGTGCTTGCACTACGACTCGTCGGCGACGGTCGATCTCTCGACGCTCGCAAAGCAAGCGGGGGTCAGCCGTTACCAAGCGCTGCGCCTGTTCAAGCGACGCTACGGCCTCCCGCCCCACACCTATCAGCTCAGCGTACGCCTCGCGCTCGCCCAGAAGGCCCTACGCGAAGGGCAGCAGCCAGTGCACGTTGCGACGCACTACGGCTTCGTCGACCAGAGCCACTTTACGCGACACTTCAAGCGCTTGCTGGGCGTGACACCGGCGCAATACGCACGGGTCGGGGCACGACCGCGCGCTGCGAAGCCGCGCGCTAGTTCCGAGCCCTTCATAGGCAGCACGACCAGCGACAGTCGCGCGAGCCGAACTACGGGTTACGGGATCCTTGCGTAAAACCTGGTACGCCGACCAGCAATCGGTCCCAGCTTGGCGGATCTTTGAGATGCTCCGCCAAGAAGTCGACGGTGGCGCGGACTTTGGTCGAGAGCTGACGCGCCGAAGGATAGAGCGCGAAGATAGCGCTGCTCTCGAACTGCCAGTCACTGAGCACGCGCACCAGCTCACCCGAGCGAAGCGCGGGCCCAACGACCAGCGTTGCACCGACGGTAATGCCGTGCCCCCGCTTGGCGGCGGTGGCCACGGAATCGGCGTTGTTCGACGCCATGCGACCCGACACACTCACGGTCACGGGACCTTCAGGGCCGAGCAACTTCCATTCGCGGGGTCGAGCGAAGCTGGTGAACAGCACACAATCGTGATCGACGAGCTCCGAAGGATGCGAGGGAACGCCACGCCGCTCGAGGTATGAGGAAGATGCGACGAGCACGCGGTGATTCGTGCATAGCCGACGCGCGATCAGACGCGAGTCCGACAGTGAACCGATACGAAGCGCGAGATCCATTCCCTCGTCGATCAGGTCGACGAAGCGATCCGTCAAATTGAGCTCGATAGTGAGCTCCGGATAGACGTGCAGCAGCTGTCCAAGCAGCGGCGCAATGAACAGTTGCCCAAACACGACGGGCGCGCTCACGCGCAGGTTTCCGCGCGGCCGCAGCGCCGTCTCCTGCACCTCTGCCTCGGCGTCCGCTAGATCGACGAGGATCTGCACCGTACGCGCGTGAAACGCCGCGCCCGCCTCGGTCAACGATAGTTTGCGCGTCGTGCGCTGGACCAGCCGCGCCCCGAGCCGCTCTTCGAGACGCGAAACGATGCGACTGACCCCCGATGGGCTCAACGAAAGCTCATCGGCCGCCTTGGCGTAGCTCGAGTGCTTCACTACACAGTGAAAGACAGTAAGTTCGAGGGTTTCGGTGACCATGCGTCGTGAGGGCAGCAGTCTAAACCAAGCTCAGCGGCCTGCACACCGGAGCGTTTTCAGTTTCGGCCGCGCACACTGGCGGTCCGCGCCGCCGAAGGCTGAGTGCTCTCTGCCCGCACACGTGACCATCAAAACCCTGCTCGTCTTCTTTAATTGATGGTCACGCAACACCTCGCGAGCAGGCACAGCCTTCGGCGTCGAGGACGGATTTTTCGCTCGATACGGGTCGGAGGCGGCTCGCGCTCGCCGTGATAACGTAGCGCAATGCTGCGGACCATTGGTGCCACCGCACTGCTCTTGGTCGCCTGCGGCAAGGTCAGCGATGAGCACGCAGCGGCCGGGCCGAACAGCGCGGGCAGCGGAGCCATGGCGAACGACTCGGGAGCTGCCGAGCTGGGCGAGGCCGACTCGGGCGTCAGCGAGCCCAGCGCGAATTGCACTCGGGTCGAGATCGAGGATCCGGAGTTGCTCCGTAACGTGCGAAGGCGACTATCGCTCTCGGCAGCGGATGAGCTGACGCCGGCACGCTTGCTCCAACTCACCTGGCTGACCGTGCGCGAATCTGGGGAGCCGCCGGTTGTCAGCCTCGAAGGCTTGCAGTGCGCGAAAAACCTCAGCTCACTGACCGTAGAAGATGGGAGCATCAGCGATCTTTCCCCGCTCACGGGGCTAGAGCAGCTAGTTAGTCTCAGCGTGTCTGGCAATCAGATCGTAGATCTGAGTCCGCTGAGTGCGCTCACGCAGCTCGAACGGCTATTCGTGAACAACAACCCGATCCGAGATTTGAGCCCGCTCGCGGGGCTCGAATCATTGCAGGCGTTCGGCGCGATCAACACGGCGGTGAGCTCGCTTGCACCGCTTTCGAGCAAGCCCAGGCTTGCCGAGCTGTGGTTGGAGGGCACGCCACTCCGCGGTCTTTCGGATTTCAGCGCGCCGCCGGTATTGACGCACTTGTTTCTCGGTGAAAATCAAATCGAGGATCTGACTCCGCTCGCGGCCTTCCGGAGCGTCACCTACCTCGGGATTCGGGGAAATCGGATCCAGAGCCTGGAACCGTTGGTCTCGCTGCCAGCGCTCACTGAAATCGATGCCTCCAACAACCCGCTCACCAGCTTGCGCGGCCTGGAAGGTGTCTCCACCCTGAAGCTGCTAGACGCATCGCACTGCCAGCTCAGCGACATTTCGGCGCTCGGCGCTATGCGGGAGCTATTCAGAGTCGACCTCGACGACAACCAAATCACAGACTTATCTCCGCTTCTCAATCACTCTCAGTTGGACGACCTCCGGCTCGCCGACAACCCGCTCGAAGACGCGAACAGCCTCGCTAGCCTCACCAACTTGAGCCATCTCGACCTCTCGGGCACGCTCATCACCGAGCTCCCCAACTGGCACGCACGCAGCGCGCACGCGTGCCGTGCGCTGTCCGCGGAACGAGCACCCCTCAGCGCACGCACGATCGAAGAAGAAATTCCCGAGCTCTGTGAGACGTGGAACGTCAACGTGACGGTGACCGGAAAAAGTTGCTTAGTCTGCCTGCCGCCATCATTCAAATGAGCAACTCGGAGCGCAAGCAAGCCTGCGCCCCGAGCGGCATCACTGCCTCAGCGCGGCTTGATTCATCCGATGATGTAAGCGAACGACGAATACGTGATCGTGTAGTAAGCGTCGACGCGCGCTCCGGCCGCGTTGAAGCAGGCGACGTTCGCGAAGGCGTCACTCCCGCTCGTGTACCAATTGGTGACCTTGCACGTGTCCGATCCGTAGCCGTAACCGGTCACCTTCACGTTGGAGGGTGAAGCGGAGATCGTAGCCAGGCCCGGGAATTTCACGTTGTATGAGCCAACGCTGGAGCGTGTGATGGTGCCGGGCGCTTGCGTCGCGCCGAACGGATAGCCCGCGCCATCGGTGCAGCACGACACTTTTCCGATTTGATAGGGGCCGCTCAACGTGTAGCTCGCCGCCGTCGGGGAATAGGCCCAGGCGTAGCTGAACGACCAGATGTTGTTCGGCGAACTCGACCTGAAATCCAAAGGCGGCGGTGTTTGCGTGCCGAAGATCAGATCGAACTGCGAATCAGCAGCCAGGCCCGTCGAGCCATTGAAGCAGACGACGGTCACGCTGGTGCCGCCCCATCCGCCCACTTTGCAGTACGAGTTGCTGGCACCGTACGCCGTGACCTCCACGGTGCCGCCGCCGAGATTCTGACCGCCCAATGCGACCGTATAAATCCCACTGCCCGGCGTATGGCTGATGGTGATCGCGCCGCCCGTCGAGTTCCACGAGTACGTGGGCGACGGCGTATAGGAAGCGCTCGTTGGGTCGTTCGCCCAAACGTAGCTGCCCTCGATGCCCGGATGATCGCTGCGACGCACGTAATTGGCGGTAAACAGGGTATTTACCGGGGCGCCCGTCGCCGTGTAGCAATTGATATAGGCCTGCAGGGTGCTGCCGGAAGACGTCCAATAATAGACCTTGCAGCGCTCGCTGCCGCCGCCGTAGGCCGTGACTTGAACGTCCCCCCCGATCACGCTGCCGAGTCCCGGAAAGTCGACTCGGTACTGCCCAGTAGTCAACTGCGTGATGAAGTTCGCGCCGCCCGTGGAGTTGTAGGAGTAGCTCGTTGACGCTGCGAACGCGCCCGTCGGACTGCTCGACCAAACGAACCCTGCACCGCTAGCCGGAGCGAGCGCTTGCTCGCTGCGCGCCGTCGGTTCGCTGCTGGCCTCGGCTCCGCAACCGACGAGCCCGAGAACCAGTGCGCCGAGTGAAAGCGGCAATGACCAAGTCAATCTGGATTGGAGCATGACTACCCTCTCGAATTTGAGAACACAGCACGGAAGCTCGGTCGAAGTACCGAGGGCAGCACTTGTAGAGGAAGGCTGCGCAACGGCTCAACCCGTCAAAATGTTGGGGGTGCGACGCGCACACGACAGCTACGCGAGTGCCATGCTTTGCGCTTGCTCACTGTGACATGGCTGCGCTCGCGAGAACCGACGGCGGAGCCATGCCGGCGAAATTCGCCAGCGTGCGCAGCGCTGGGTTCCGCGAGCTGCTGCTGACTGCCTCATCCGACTGAGCGAATTGGATTTTGACTCATGGCGTATCGCGCCTTCACGCTAGCTTCCGCTGTTCGCGTCGGCTAATTTCTGGAGTCTAGCGGGAGATGCGGCGTGGGCTTGGTTCAGCCAGGCTGACTTCACGTGCGCGCAACGCCTGACGAGAAAGCAGATGACAGGACATCATTCGCCGCACGAACTCCCTTCGCGCCCCGATTTATTGCCTATATTTTGCGATGCGCACCGGCTCAGCCAGCGTGAGCGCGAAGTGCTGGATTTGCTCATCGCAGGCCGCGCGCCGAAAGAGATCGCGGGTGAACTCTGCATCGCCGCATCGACGGTTCGCTTCCACGCCGTCGGCCTGTACAAGAAGTGCGCGGTGAGCGGGCAGCGGGAGATGCTCGCGCTCGTGGCGCGGGTTCTTCGCGCGGGAATCGCGTAGCGCTGCGCATTCGACCAAGAGCGCGGCCGGCAACATCTTCAGCTGCCGGCCGTGCGTACGTCGCGCCGGGTTCGCTCAGAGCGCGCCGGCGTCGATCCACGAGCTGATGATGGCGATGTCGGTTGCCGCGAGCGGCGGCTTGTTGAGGGGCATCTGCCTGCCGCTGTAACAAGCACCATCTTGTGCGGCGCCCTTGAGCTTATCCACGATATAGCTCTGCGCCGCGCTGCCAGGCGCAATTCGAAGCTTCGATGAGCACCCCGCCGCGTGGACGCCCAGCGACGTTTTGATGTCGACTAGATTCAGCCCGCGCGCAGGGGCCGTGCCGGAGTGACAAGAGATACAGTTGGCATCGATGATACTCTGCACGTTCGCGGCAGTGGGCGTGCAGGTGATGGTCGTACTTGCTCGATCCGTGCAGGATGAGTCCGGATCGCCGTCCGAAACCGTGACCGTAACCGTGACCGGACCCGGCACGGTACAGCTGAAAATGGGGGCCGCCGCCGTCGCGTCGTCGAAACTGCCCGCACTCGCCGTCCAGGCGTAGCTGAGGGCCGCGGGGGCGTTGTCGGTGTCGTGTGCCGAAGCGGCGAGCGCGATCGTGCCGCCCACCAGAACCTCCGCAGGACTGGCCATGATCCCGTCCGCGACCGGACACACGTTGAACGTGCCACCGACTCGAACACTGCCGGCCTTCGGGGCCTGATGGCACAGCATGTGGACGGACACGACGGCCGTTTGATGTGCAACGATATCGAACGAGCCAGAGCCGGCGCAGGTGATAGAGCCGTCGCTCGTTACACCGCTCAGCGTGATCGTGTACCCGGTGCCCACCGGGAGACCTCCCAAGACAGCACTCAGAATGGTGCTATCTGCGACGTGCAGCGTGCCGGACTTGGCGTAGTCGCCCGGCCCGACGATGGCGTAGCTGACTTCACTGAGCGTTGCGCCGCCGACCTGCAGCTCTAGCCCAATACTACCAACGCTGTCGGAGTCGGTATTCGACACCTCGGGCGTAGACGAGCAACCATTGAGCGCTGCCGAGAAAGCAATCGACGCGACGAGCGCAGCAACCCCAGCACTGTGGATAATGCGAACCATGCGACCTCCATTTTGAAGACGAGACCCCGACTCGAGCCAAAGCCGTTAACGGACGTTAACCCTGGCCCCCGGGTCGAGATGATACGCGCCCGCGCGCTCGGGGCTGTAGGATAATTGACAGTCGCAGTACGGAGTCCACGGCGGAACCCGCCCGCACTGGCCCAAAAGCGGTTAGGGTGCGTCCCCTGAATTGCTCAGCCCCCGTAAACGTGCCCGTGCCCGTGCCCGCGCCCGAAAGAGGCAACGGGAGAGGCGGATGCCCGATAGGGTGGGATGGAGCTGGAGCTGATCACGTTGGCCCAGAGTTGCGAGGATTGAGTCAGAGCCGCAGCCAAAGCAGCGCACACCCGATCGCGACCGCTGCAACACCGTGCTGTCGATGCTGTGCCATTGATCGCCGACCTGGGCCCCGCTTCTCTGCCAGGAACGAGAGTGACCTTCGCCCACTTCCGATCGTCCAATTGGAGTCGAACCATCGACTTCCCATGGCACACGCGCCATCCAATGGCAGCCATTTCCCCACCTTCCGGGCACGGGCACGCTTACGGGAGCACCTGAATTCAGGGACAGGCCCTAGTCTTGGCTCGGATGTAGCGCGTTACCCCAACAACGCAGACGTGCGTTGACATCGACGGCGCAAGCATACCCGGCGAGGCCGACCGAGAGGCTGCTGAATGCACCGCTCGGTGGCTTGCTCACCGCTGCTCCCCAACACACGATCGAGCCGTCCTTCGTCGTCGCGCAGCTGTGGTCGTGTCCAACCGCTACGGTCGCAAAAGGACCAGCGGGCGGGCTCAGCGGACCGTCCCCCCAACAGCTGACACTGCCATCCGTTCTGACGCCACAGCTTGCATCTTCGCCCGCGCTCACACTCGAGAAGCGGCCGGAAGGCGCGCCGGATTGACCGCTGCTATTGCTCCCCCAACAAGCGACTTCACCATTCGATCGGACTCCGCAGCTGTGCCGCCTTCCCGCTGAAACATCGCGGAAGACCCCAGCCGGGGGTGCGGCTTGGCCCGCGTCGTTCTTGCCCCAGCACGCGACCCTGCCGTTGGCCTCGAGCCCACAGGTATGCGCACTTCGCGAGGAAATGCTCAAAAATGAACCGGGCGGCGCGAGTGTGCGGCCGTCCACCGGAGAACCCCAACACGCGACGGTTGCATCGGAGCGAATGCCGCAACCGTGGACCTCACCGGTTACCACGCTGGAAAACGTGCCCTCTGGCGGCGTCGATTGGCCGAAGGAGTCGTCGCCCCAGCAGTGCACGGCACCTGCCGTGTCGAGCGCACAGGTATGGAACAGATCGCCCGCGGATACGCTCGCAAAAGTGCCGGTGGGCGGGCTGGCCTGACCCACCTCATTGCTTCCCCAGCAGCTCACCTTGCCATCCGTACGTACAGCGCAACTGACGGCGTCACCCGCAGCAACACTCTGGAATGAGCCACTCGGTGGGCGGCTCATGGAGCAAGCAACGGTGCCGTCGCTGCGAACTCCACACACCTGCGTCGCACTGGACGACAGACTGCTGAAGGTTCCCACCAGCTGTTCCCCGTTCGTGGCGACACCCCAGCAGCCAACCGCGCCGTCCGTCTTGAGTCCACAACTGTAGTAAGCGCCAGCAACCACGCCTTTGAAGCTGCCGCTGAGCGGCGAAGCTTGCCCATACAGGTCGCTCCCGCTGCACAGGATGCTGCCTGCGCCCGTGAGTTCGCAATTGTGGTAGCGACCGAGCGCAATCTGCACGTACTGACCGGCCGGCGAGGGTGCCTCTCCGAGTGCGTTGTCACTCCAACAAGTGACGGTCCCATCCGTGCGAATGGCGCACGTGCTGTGCTCTCCGGCCGCGAGCGCGCTGAAGGTTCCACTCGGAGTGCTGGACTCCGCGGCAGTCCCCCAACAGGCGAGCGTGTCATCCGCCCTCACCCCACAAGCGTGCGTAAGCCCAGCGGAAATAGCCTTGAACGCGCCCGAGGGCGGCGCCGATTGACCAAAGCCGTTGTCCCCCCAACAGCTCAGTCGCCCGTCACCTTTCAGCGCGCAGCTGTAACTTGCTCCGACCGCGACTTGCAGCGTCGTCAGCTCGCAATTTGCACCCCACGTACCAGCAGGGCAATCGCAGACTCGAGCTCCACTCGGCAAGCTGGCGAGCGTGCCCCCATGTAGACAGCTCGGACCGCAGCTCGTGCAAGTAGCCACGCACGCTGCCGCATTCGGACCGATGCTCGTCGCATCACTTGCACAGGGCGAGCAAGCTCGATCGTACACGGCTGACCCCAGGCGAGAAACGTAGCTTCCGGCGTTACACACCGTCCAGGCGCGACAGTGCACTCCTTCAACGTCGTCCGCCCAGAATCCGGATGAGCAGGGCGGATCCGCATCGGGAACTCGCGTGCCGGCCCCCGCGCTACCATCCGGCACGTTGGGGTCCCCGTGCCCACCGATGCCGGCACTGCCCGCGGCTCCGCCCACGTTCGCCGATCCCGCTGCGCCCGCGTCCGCGTCCGCGTCGGGCGCGCCTGCGTCGGCACGGGGCGAGTCGCCCGCGTTCGCGCTGGGCGTTGCACCGCCTGCACCAGCCCGCGCGACGCGGGTGCCGCCATTACCCGACGTCTCGATCGCGCCGGACCCGGCGTGCCCGCCCGCACCGGTGTGTGGGCCGCTCACGTCGTGCTTGGTGGAGGAACACGACGCACCGCTCGATGCGAGCAGAGCGGCCAGCGCGTAGCGCGCGAGGGCTAGCAAAGGCCTAGGCACGACGCGCCCTGCGCCACTTGCGAACGGCGAGCACGAGAGACAGAAGCGCGACGCTCAGGCCGACTCCGCGAGGCGACGACACGTGAGAATCGACGGCACAGCCAGCCGAGTCGGATGAAGCGCGCGAAGCGTCACCCGCCGGCTCGCCGCCCAGATCGGA
>Ga0247772_1000103_pt1 | contig 29929 bp, 26 predicted proteins | sample UWRJL151409C6_FD_179945 | JGI IMG/M metagenome (GOLD analysis project Ga0247772, IMG submission 179945) | Plant litter microbial communities from Arlington Agricultural Research Station in Wisconsin, United States - UWRJ-L151-409C-6 | ecosystem: Environmental > Terrestrial > Plant litter >...
ACCCGCACCCGCACCCGCACCAATTTTGAGGTACATTCTTTTTATTTAGTATCTGTTTCTCTATGCTCTTAATGTACATTTATTAGCTCGCTAACCCTTATGACTTCTGCTATTTTATCTTTTGATGATTTTTATAATGCAGTGAATAATTAACCTAATTATAATTTGCAATTAACCTAATTATAATTTTAAATGAACCTAATTATAATTTAAAATTAACCTAAATTTAAATTAACCTTAATTAACCTTGATTTATATAAATAATTATAATAAACCTTTTAAAAATATATAATTCTAGACCTTTTAAACCATTTTTAAATAAAAATTAAACCATTCAATTAATTTTCTATATTAATAAACTTTACATTAATAGGTAATATCTATAAACCTGTACAAATATTACACTTTTAGATTAAATAAAACAATAATAATATAGGTTTAACAATATTATTATTAAAATAATATAAGTATAATAAAGGTTATATTAATAATGGATTAATTTAAAATTTAAATTATTTTATAAATGTTTATAAATGCAAGTTTATAATAAGGGTATGTTACAAGGCATTATTAAAAAAAAACCCCCAAAAAACCCCCCAAAAATATGTAGATACAAGGGACTAGTATTATAAATGCAATACCTATTGGTAATAGAACTTCAACAATAAGACATTAGTTGGTTATAACGTATTCTAGGTAAAACAAGCTTCAACAGAAAGCTCCAACCTTGTCTTTTGCATAACAGATGACGTGATGATCAATAGGGATATAGGATTGCCAATAAAGAGGAAGGAGTCAGAGATAACCTTCAACCAATGAGAAATATTAACGTTAACTTTTGCTAATTAGACAATGTGCTGATAAATTTAAATAGTAGATTACCGATAAATGACTCCAAGATAACTTAACAAATGAAAAGTTACAGCCACGTCTTTTGCGTATAAGATACTTGTTTATCTATATACTTGATTACTTATTCAAATCAAAGTGCCAAGAAAATTGTCCTTCTACGAATCCTGAAATCTCTACACTCATCTCATCCAACTGCATCCCTATTTTTGTACCAATCAGACCCCAAATCATCATCTTTGAGAAATTCCTTTATTTCTCGTTCACGCTTCACAAGAATTTCCCTTAATTGTGCGACCTGGTTACTCACTTTTTTTTCTTCCGTATTTCGCGCTTATTTTTCTCTTGCACTTCCACTTGTAACATTCTGACAGACATTTGATAGTTCTCTCAGGTGTAAAATAACGTGATCCGATCTGGAATTGGTTCTGTTCGCGATCCCACCGTATTAAATGTGACATTGTTGCGGTTGAATACAATGGATCTGTGCTTGAGGATGGTGTTTTTGGAGATAATGTTCCTGTAAAAAATTAGCTGTGTAGAAAAAAAAACCCCCCAAAACCCCCAAAAAACCAAAAAATCCCAGTGTTCCTACCTGATGAATCTGAAGATAATCGAAACTTAGATGGTGAATACAATGATGATATAAAATATACAATATTAATAACTAGAAAATATTCTAAATCAAATAAGTCATATTCAATTAAAGGTGGATGAAAAGATAACTCTAAATTATCTTCTTTTAAAAACGGTAATAAACGTTTCTATTCGAGTTTGGTGAATAAACAAAGTAATTATGTTTTATTTAAAGAGATAAAAAATATTTTAGGAAATAATCCATTGAATAATGATACTCAAAAAATTGCAAAATTAAGTATTGACAATAATATATTAAAATTGAGAAAGGACGGAATAGCAATTTACGATGTTATTGGTAGACTAAACAAAGATTTTAAAGAAGAACTATTTAGATGTGATAAAGAATTAACATCTTTAATTAAGAATTTTAAAGATAGAAAGCTTTATGATATTTATAAAGAAAAAAAACTAACAAAAAAAGAAATTCCATTATTACATTTAAGTAAAATTTTAGAAGTAGTACCTGTTGAGTATGTTATTAGTATAATGATTGGAAAATCTTTGAAGATTATGAATAGTTAAAATCAAAATGATATTAATACAGCTAAGATATTTATTGATTTAGGTGAATATATCATAAATCACTATGATTATATTTTATATACAAATAAAAAGAAATTAAAGACTCTACTTGTTATAATTTTAAATATAATATGTGGGATTGAAGACAAGAAAATAAAGAATTGTTAAAAAAATATCTAACTTTAACCAGAGAAACAGAGTGAGCACTAGAAGAGTAAAATTTCTTCTCGCCTACCGCTGGAGCAAGTGTAAGATTATTTTTAGAATTACCAAAGCCAAGTGTAAGATAATTAAATGCAAAGGTATGAAAGTTAATAGCAAAAGTAGCTATAAATGCAGTGTTTATAGTCGTTGGTAGACTCTTAAAATTTAAACTTATTCTTTGCATGGCCTATTTTAGAATTATTTATACGTCCTTTTTTTTTTGGTTTTTTTTTTGAAATTTTAGTAAAGTATTAATATACTCTACACCTATATAGCATAACTAGTACTATACAGATCGCAACTTTTTTTCGCACATGCAATAAAAGTAACTTTTGTTATTTTTGCATATATAGGTAACCACCCATAGACCTTTCATGTTTCATAGCATCTCCATCTTACCGCACGGTATTTTTAATTAGCGAGATTAGTTAGTAATACTACTATAAAAACTTCAACACAGAGAACCTTTATTTGTGTATTATTTATTCTGAACCCTTAGAACGTGGTGTGTATTTGTTAATATAGTAATAGAAACTACTCCTTGCTGTATAATGGTATTCACTCGTTTAACAAGTCTTTAGTTGTTAAACTACAAACCTTTCATAGCTCTTTATTAATTAAACTAAAGAATCCGTCTAATTTATGTATTATTTAAACGGTTAACTATTAATAAACTGACAAAACACAACAATTAAATTATCAATACCACGATAATCGATATTAAAACAAATGGTTATACCAATTTATTCTTAACTATCTTTCATACGTAGCTTATTCAACCTATAAACCTAAGAAATACTCAAGATTGATTAGAATATAAAAGTGATTATGATAGAAAGTGTGTTAATGTGAATATAATATCCCGTATTAAAATAGGAGAATCAACATCTTTATTACTTACTATAATAAAGAGTAAACTAACACATATAGTTTACAAATACCTACTCACATTTATTAACACTCATATAAAAAAAAGGGGTATACCTCTCTCAAATTATTGATTAATAACCAAACCTTAAAACCTTCTTAATTACCCACACAATCATAAACTCACTGGCTTTTTAACCACCGCAATAAATCGCTAAACTCCCATACAATGACTTACCATCAAAAGAAATAAAATCATTGGTATATTCATTGATATGTTTATATCCCAAAATCTTTATGAGTATAATGTAGATACTCTTTTATTATTATTATTCTATATTAACTAGGTATTTTCAAACACCTACTTGTCAATAAAATAAAACTCCCTAACATTACACAAAAATACGTAAAATTAGAAAGTATAGTATATACTTTTTGTTAAGACATTAGAACCTAAAATATTAATCCATACTTAATATTCCACCACAGGTGTCTCCTTATGATTTTATCTCACAAGGGAAAGAAAAGAATAGAGAACTAAATTTATCAATTTTTTTTTATAACAATCTTTAAATGTAACTATCTTTAAATGTAACTATCTTTAAATGTAACTATCTTTAAATGTAACTATCTTTAAATGTAACTATCTTTAAATGTAACTATCTTTAAATGTAACATGAGACAAGGATATGAAGGAGTTGAACCTTATATTAATGATCTGCAATCAAAATGCATAGCCGTATGCAACATATCCCTTTTTTTTAATGAAGTTACTTATTAAAAAGTAAAACAATATAGGATAGACACTTTACCTATAAATATTAAATATTTAATATTTACTAAGGTATTCACGTGTAGTCTCTGAAGATCCTACTCAATAGGAGTGTTTAATGCTACGTGAGCCCTTTTATATTTGGTTTCTGGCTGATTGCCTAATCCTTTGAAACTGCAAAACTATACAAATAAACTATGAGTGGGCCCTTTTTCTTATTATTGTGCAACTTATTTTATGAAAAATAAAATTAAGAAGAATTTATTTTCTTAGTACCAACCGAAAGGCGGTATTTATGAAAAATTACAACCTTCCTTTATTCATTCCAATTTTAATATTATGTATCTCTTCTAAACCCTCACTTGTCAAGTGAGCTTTGTTATTCATAAGCTCGGCTACTTTTTTAAAATCAGAGTAATCTTTGGATTTAATTCCTGTTATTTTATATTTTTCAAAAAATGGAATTACTTTTTCATTTAGATCTTCAAGTTTGGTAATATGCAAACATACAGTATCACGGCTTTTGTAAATCTTTCCTGCTCCAAAGAATTTCATTAGTCTATTCATTAACTCTTGTCCTATATTTCCAGATAGTGGTTGTACAGATGAATGAGGCACACGGTTATTTTGTTGTCCTAAAGGATCCTGCACTTGTCCAATATAGAGAATAAAAGATAGTTTAGTTATAAAAGCATAGGATAGTAATAAAATACTTATTGATATTAATACTCAAAATAATTTTTTGTGATTTGCATATATATAAGATAGAAATATAAATTTATAATACGCAAATCCCACCAAGCTAATCGTAAACATGCAAGGTAGCCATATGAATGTAATAATAGGTAAAACACCCATTAGAGAATAATTGTAAAAAAGGGAATTTTCTACATTTAGACCTTATTCATTATATTTATAAGATCAAAAAATGCAATTAAACTAAAATATAAAACTTTACTGCATAAAATTCCCTTTAAATATAATAATAAGTATAGATAAGAGTAAAAGATACTTAAATTAAACCCAATGTAAGGGCTGATAATTGTTTGATATATAAACATATAAAAATGTTTTATATTAACTGCAAGTATAAAAAATGTATGAATATATAGGGATACACCTTAATTGTGCCGTTTCAACAACGAATATAAACTGGCTTATTATTCTGCTATGGTATATACTACATATTCTCTACTATTTAGTTTTTGAGGGTTATATCTATAATAGACGCATATATTATTTAATATTTAAGAGACTTGAACCTTTATGATAATGATTAAAGTCATACACTCTACCATTAAGTTCTTTATTTATATACTTATAATTCATAAGTATTAAGAAATAAGTGATTTGAACACTTAACCTGCCGTGTGGTAAACGGATGCTCTACCAGTTGAGCTAATTTCTTTTTTTTTTTGTAAAGGCAAGTTAGTATATAAGTGGATTAGGACCGCGAATCCCCGGAGTAAACTATACCCCCGGAGGTAAACCCGTTATCTAACCAGATTGTATTCTTGTTAAAAAAAAACCAAATTATTCTACCGAGATATAGTAGCCTCTTTTTTACAGAATTCAAGAATTGCTAAACTAAACTGAGATTAAACATGTTTTAACCATACTGGACAAATAACTATACAAGTCTCTTTATAAATGCATAATGTGTATAATTATTAAATATATTTCCTCTCTTTGTATTAATGTAATTCTAAAGCGTCTTTAATGTATGAACAAGATAAAACGACAAAAACTTGAGATTGTATAAATGCAATCCCTAATTCTAGTCCTGAAAAGGCTATTATAAATGCTAATGGTAATAATCCTAAAATAAAGAAAATAAATCCTGAATTCATAATATTATATGTGAATCCGCTAAGTATATTTAATAGCATATGACCACTAAGTCGTTCAACAAATTCATCCTCAAATTTTTTTTATAAGTGAAGTTTTATTTAAATCCACGACATTACCTTAGTATTTTAATCTACGAGTTTAAACAAATATTTCCCTTTAAAAGGTTTAGTTCTATTTTCTTTTAAATATAAAGATATGCTGGCTTGACGATAACACAATGCTCTAGCAGCAGTGGTAATAGAAGAGTATATTTTAACCTCTTTAGTATCTACATCAGTAACCTCCACTTTAATAGAAGTTTTTTGAACCTTTCTGTGAATTAAATTTGTACTTTCATCGTTAAAATTTAAGTTTAATCTAAAAGTATATTTACCTAAAACAGGTTTATCTTGTTTCAAATAAATGTAATTTTCAATATATCTTTTATCAATATCTAAAGCCCGGGCTGCAGCTCTAATGGCATGATAAGTAGTAGTAATATTTGTTTCTAAATTAGTTACTTCAACTCCAATATTATTAGGTTGACCTTTAGATACTTTTTCTAAAAATTCCGGAGATTTGAATTTTTTAATAGCAGCTATCCGCATATTCTCTATTGTAGCTTCAGAATGTGTTCATCCAGATCCTCGAGAAGGGCTTCCAGGTGTTTTTAATATATTATACTCAGGAGAGTATACTTCAAAAAAGTGTTTTTCTCTAAACATAAGACTATCTTTGTCACAAATTTCTAAGATAGTAAGAGTAAAATTACTATAACCATACTTTAATAATGCAATGTTAATTGGCATACTTTTTTCGTTTAATAATCTATTTACATTGTAATATTCTAAAAGCCTACGATTTAAAGCTACAGAACTCCCTACATATTTCTTACCATTCAATTTATTAGGAAGCTTCGCCTACACATGATTTAGAAGGGAATTGCCGTCCAGTATTCATTCCGACTTTAATACTTAAAATTTGCTCTAAGCCTTCTGACGTCAAATGTTTCTTATCTTTAATCATCTCGGCGATAATACAGAAATCCTTAAAATCTTCAGATTTTTTACCTAAGACAGTATATTCGCAAAGGAAGGGAAGAACTTTATCAGTAATATCTGAAAATCCTGTTACCATAAAATCAACAGCATCCATTCCAGTTTTTTTGTAAACCTTTCCACAACCAAAATACTGAATAAAACTTCTTATAAGTAATTCATCTCTAATATGTTGAGTTATCCGGAATACTAATTTAACACCTGATCCTGTTTTAGTTTTAGCTTTATAAACATTTAAAAAGAAACTACCTTCAGCCGATATAAATCCGGCTAACCATTTAGGATCTCTAATTACTTGGTTTACTACTACAGGCCTTTCAACAGGTATATTTTTAGGAAAGGAAATTTTTAATTCTTCATTAAGCCCCCTATTCAAACTAGCCTTAATTCCAATAATAGCTTTAAGCCCTTGCTCGGTTAAGTGTGACTTATTTTTAATAAGCATAACTGCCTTCTTAAATAATATATAATCAGCAAGCTTCTGACTTATCAAAGGATATTTATCAAAATGTGGGATAAGTATATTACAAATTTCATCTAAAGAATAAAAGGTATAACTACAAATACCTTTATAATCTTCTCCTATATTTCCTGCTCCATCAAAATAAGATTGAATAAGCTTTAAAAGTTCTAAGTCTTCTTTAGATAAATTAATTCTAAAAATAGCTTTAACACGAAAACCTAGAGAACTTTCTGAGTTTTTGGTGACACTAATTATGAATGAACCCTCACCATCCGTGAATCCTGTTACAAAATGAGGATTAAGTTTATTCCATGAAAAGTTACTATGATTTTCAGAGATTTCTGCTTTATTTTTAGTATCTTTTAATAGAGATTTGTTTAAAAAAGTGTCATCATCTTCTACAATAGGTGAAATGCTGCTTTTATTAGGTATATCGTTTGTAACATGTGAATAATTTCTACTAGTTGAATAATTTCTACAACTAATTGAATTAAATTTTAAAGGGTACCTTTTGTAAGAAAAATGTGAAATAGGTCTGTGATTTCGTAACCACATTACTATCCTCGGTTATGAACGAATTTTTACTATATTTGTTAAAATTCTACTAATTATGCTTATAATCCTACTAATTATACTTATCATCCTACTAAAATGGATAAATATTATGCAACTTCTAACCTAATTTATCATCTTATTAATTAGAAACTTCCTCCCCTTCACATATAAATTCCAGATTTACCTTTAACATATTTAAGTATCTCTAGTTTATCTTTGTCCGCATCAGAGAAAACAGTTAAATTGGAAGAGTCTGTAGAAGAAAGATCATCATTTTTTGAAGTTGAAAACGCCCTTACGGTAATAGGTATGAAACACTTTCTAGATAAGGCATAATTTTTAGATTGACAAAATAGGCTACGTGGTCTCACGTTATGTAAGTAAAAACAATCAGATCTGTCAGATCTCTTAGTAAAATTTGGAATAAAAGATAATATAATTCGTTCACAACTTTATCCTTTCTTTAAAGGTATATATAAACTTTGTCCCCTTTATTTTAAGGTGTTTATATACTTTATCCTTTCTTCAAAGTGTTACAGTATAAACTTTACATATAACGGAATAACCGAAGTATTATAAAATGAGGATAGGCTATTGTGATATCTTTAATATTAGGTTACTTAATTTCTCCTAATAACCGGCTTTACCGGCGACTAGAGTACACCTTACAGTATTATTATTAATAACTGAAGAACCGTCTACTCGTTGCTCTTTTACAGATATTATCTGATTTAGATCCGCGATCACCCATTCCTATTACTAGAATCTCTAATGATATTACTATACCCTCAGTCATTAATGAGGCCGGATAAGAAGTTTCCCTTTTATCTTTAGTTATTAGAGCTTTATGGCTTCCCCGGAGTTTGGCTCTTTTACACAATTAGAATGAGGCACCTAATCTCAACTTTTTATGTTGGCTGCTAATCTTAACCCTAAAGAGACATTCCGAGCGAGATATGATCGACTGTACTCTTGGCCAATTAAAATTTTAATTTTTAATCATATATAGAATATTAAATTCTACTTTCCCCTCATTTCGGCTACGCCTCTTAAAGGAATACGGAATATGTAATTGTTAAACTAATTTTAAAATATACTTTTTTCTAAAAGCATTAGTACGTTTCTTTGCAAAATACCCAGATAAACTAGATCGAAGTACACCCAAAGCTTCGGCAGCTAAAGTTAACGAAGGATATATAGTTACTTCATTAGTATAAATATTGGTAACCTCTATTTTCTTGGCTTTTTTGTTAACTTCCTTTTGAGAATAAGCTATCTTGGAAATTGTATACCCTTTTATGGTTTCATTTCCAGATTTAACCGTTTTACTAAAGAAGTATCATAAACGCGCCCTAGATATATCCAAATATTTAGCAGCTTCTGTCATAGAAGAAAATTCTTTTATAACTCCCGTTTCCTTGTTAGTTAATAAAACAGGCTTTTGCGATAGTTTAGTATTATTATAAGGTGAATCTACCTCGATGATCTCCTTATCGGTTAAAGAGGGACGCTTCACAGAAATTGTATATTTCTTGTAAGGAATATTCTTTAATAAATATTTATTTACGGAAACCCTAGACATACCTAGATATTTTCCAGCTTCCGTCATAGAATCAAACTCTAGGTTCTCCCCTGTTTCTGTATTAGTGACTAGGACAGATTTTCGCAGGGTATTACTTAGACGCATTTTTTCTATACGCTCCCTATCAAAAGATTTTCCCAGTAAAGCTTTTCTTTTAAGATCACGGGTGGATTCTGATACCTCTCTATTTTTAGCAGCTATGCTTATTAGTTTTTTAGCTGCTTCGCTATGTCTGTATCCTATGGGAGATCCTGCTACTTTTAATATATTATACTCAGGGATGCACGTATCAAAGTAGAATTGTTCTCTTTCGATTACATTATCCCTAGTACAATACTCTAAAATTTCTAATTTAAAATCCGCATAACCATATTTTAACAACGCCTTATAAATATACAAATTCCGTTTAGGGTATGAGATATGATTATAGTTAAAATATTGTTTAAATCTGACATTAAGCTTAACAGATGAACCTATATAGCTTTTTCCTGAAGCTATGTGCACTCAACGATAAATACCTGTTCGTCCTTTATTTTCATTAACGATTAATTCTTTTTCCTTATCAGGATTAAGATAAACTCTCACAGGTACTGGTTTAGATGATGTAGACATAGTTCTTTTACCGTTTAAGGTCGAAATAACTGAGCTATAAGGTCGACTTAATACTATACCCATAGTCTGATGCTTAGTTGCCCCAGTCATATAGTGATAGTTATTAGGTGTCAATCTTAAATTACGAGTTATAGAAATAATAAATTGGCTTCTTAGTACTCGAAATATTAGCGTATGTAATAAATACAGACAGATTATAATGATCTAAGACTATACAGAAACTTTAATTTGAGTTTACTTGATTCTACTCAAAACCACTCTCATGGCGACTAGAGTACACCTTACAGTATTAAATACAATACTGAAGAACCGTCTACTCGTTGCTCTTTTACACATATGTATGCTATTATATATGCCATACTTAGAGGTGATTTAGATCCGCGATTACCCGTTAATTCTTTTGAATTATTTATTATATTCTTACCGTACATGTTTGATTAAAACATCCGCACCGTATCCCTTTTAAGATTGATGTTTGGTAATAATAACTTTAGGGCGTCCCCGGAGTTTGGTTCTTGTTCACAATTTTAAGTAGCCTAATCTACAATTATGAATTCAATTATAACTAAAAGAGGTAGTAATCCTAAAGGACAACCTGCTGGTACAAATAAAGAAAAGAATTTTAATCCATGTTCTTTAAACCCTAAAAGTGTAGCCCCTAATACAACAGTAAAACTAAGTGAAAATGTTAATATAAAATGTGAAGTACTTGCGAAACTATAAGGACGGCTTGATAAACATATAAATTTAACAAGTTGGACTATATCTTAACTGATCGGTTGTATATAACTTGAACAGCTTCTCACGTTTAGTCTCTGAGGATCCCTATAAAAAAAAACCCATCTTTAGGTTTCCTGCTGATTACCCATTGTTTCATCTTTAGAATTTTTACATCTTTTAAATCTTTTCAAATATTAAAAGATCGTATCTAAAGTATTAGAAGTTTCCAGCATATAGTGTGACGTATATTATTTTATTAATATCATCTTTAATACTTTTCAGATTAATTATCCTATACTTTCAAAAAAAAAAATACACAACAAGAAATAATTTTCTGTGCAATTTACGCGATCTTACCTTTCTAATAAGATATTCTTTTACTATTCATATTACTTTTAATTAAAGTTATATTCTTTATTCCTTCTTCCGTTAAATGGTCTTTTAATTCCATTAACTCAGCCACTTTTTTAAAATCCTCGAAATCTTCTTTCTTAGTACCTAATAAAGGATATTTATCAAATATAGGTATAATTTTATTTTTAATGTCTGAGAAAGAAGAAGTTATAAACGTAACTTCATTACGACTTGAAGAATGCTTACCACAACCTAAATAATTTAATAAATTCAGCAATAATTCCGAATCTCTATTATGTTGAGTAATTGTAAATCTTAAACTTATAAGTTTTTTTATTGCTCTTAGATTTCTGAATAACAACTAGAAAACACCCTTCGCCTTCAACAAATCCTACCAATCAGCGTATATCTTTTATCTCTGAAAGTTTTACCTCTGGTCTTTCTGCTGGTATTATGTTAGAAAAAGATTGCTTAAGCTTATCAGATAATCCTCAATTCAATGTAGACTTTATCCCAACTAATTTAAGTAAACCTTCCATAGTTAAATGTTCTTTTTTTTCTATTAAAACAATAGATTGTTTAAATAAAAGGTAATCAGCTAATTTTTTCGTGATTAAAGGGTATTGATCAAAATGGTTAATTATTACTTTTAAGTTTTTTATAGAACTGACACGAAATTCTATTGAATCCTTTCCATGTTTATGTATATTACCTACACCTCATGTTCTTTGTAATGCTTCTAATATTTTTCTATCTTTATTGTGTAATGATATTTTAAATATAGGTTTTACTTGTCATTTAGTTACCCTTCTTTCATCTATAAAGATCGATGTGGTAAAACAACCCTCTGCATCCACAAATCCTGTTATATAGTAAGGATGAAGATAGTAACTATTATTATCTTGCTTATTATATTCGGGAGAGATTTTCGTAGAATAATTAAATGTAACCTTATTGTTTTTTATAAAGTTATTATTTTTTCTGAAAGTAAGTAAATTGAAGATCGATATTTTGTATAAAATAATATCTAGGCTCCTTTTGACCATTTTGTGGCTTGTTTTTAAAGTGTATTTACGATTAAGTTATTTAATTCTAAGCAATAAGGGGGTATATTTTCATCTACTTTATTGTATAAAGCCGGAGGCCGTTTCGGTTCTTCTCTGGTTCATTTTACTATTTATAACCATAATCTTGGCTAATCCATCTTTAGTAAGATGGTCCTTAGATTTTATTAATTCAGCCGCTTTCACAAAATCTAAGAAATCTTGCTGTTTAATACCTGATAAGGGGTATTTCTGAAACAAGGGAATAATAATACTATATATTGCAGAGAAAGTAGAAACAGTGTAGTTCACTTCATTGCGTGTAGAGGCTGAAGAGCATCTCCCACAGCCTAAATATTTAATTAGACTCTCCATCAAGACTTTATCACGAGAGTGTTGAGTCAATGTAAATCTTAAACTCACTCAGGTTTTATCTTTAACTTTTTGTATAATAATATGAAAGCTTCCTTCTGCCTCTACAAATCCTCTCAATCAATTAATATCTTTTATTTCTGGATATAAAACCTCGGATCTTATCGCAGGGATAATACCAGGAAATTCACCTTTTAATTTTTCAGAAAGACCTTTGTTAAGTGAAGCTTTTAGGCTAACCAAATTTAACAAACCCTCTTTGGTTAAATGCGCTCTTAAACCTATCAATTTAACAGCTTGTTTAAATAAAACATAATCCGCAAATTTTTTAGAAATTAAGGGATAACTATCTAAGTGCTTTATTAGTACAGTTAAATCCTTAAAACCATATACCCGCAAATCTAAGGAATTTTCACCGTGTTTATAAATAGTTCCTACACCCAGTGATCTTTGAATTAGTTCTAATAGAGCTCTATCTTTAACGTGTAAAGATATTTTAAATATAGGTATAATTTGTCAACCTACTGCCAATTCACTATTTTTTTTTTTCAAAAAAAAATTGAGATATACTAAAACACCCCTCTCCGTCTATAAATCCAGTAAGGTGATAAGGATTAATAACATCCACTAAAATACCTTTACCATTGTTTTTAGAGCTTTCTTGGTTATTAGTAGAGTATTTATTAAATTTAGTATGAGAATAGCCTGATACCTTTTTATTGCTTATCGTCAAACTACTTAATGTAATACAATCGCACAAATTGTCAGTGTTTTGCAGAACCATTCCTATTAAGTTATTTATTAATATAAAAATAAATAATGCATACATAAATGGGAAGTAAACTTGACCCTTTTTATTATTAATTTGGTTAATTACTATACTGTGTATAGTAGCGTATAACGTTTCTTGAGTTAAAGATCATTTATTAGGAGCAATTTTTGCGTGATTAGTAGCTAAAATACTGAAATAAAAAGCTAAAAAAGTAGCAATTGTCATATATAAACCTATATTTGTAATAGATAGGTTAATATTTCCTAATAATGGTGTATCAATACCTAATAAGTTTCTAATCTCAAATTGATCAAGAGGGCTGATAATTGTTTCATATTTAAACATATAAAAATGTTTTATATTAACTGCAAGTATAAAAAATGTATGAATATATAGGGATACACCTTAATTGTGCCGTTTCAACAACGAATATAAACTGGCTTATTATTCTGCTGTGATATACTATATATTCATTTCAATTTATTTTTGAAGGTTATATGGATAATAGACTACTTAGATAAGTATATTAGGAATATTTTGTTTTACCATTAAACTAATTAATAATAATTGCAAAATATGTTTTTGTAATAAGGTACATTACTATAAACGGACAAATATGGTTGAAAGGTACATATTATAAAAACATATACTAGCCACCTTCTAGTTTTCAAGACTTGTTCCCTCCCACCAAGAGGGAGGAGAAAGGCTCCTTTAGATGCTGGGGGTACATAAATTTATAGACCCATATATTATTTAATATTTAATACCTAAAATTTTGGTATGCTTAGAATAAAGCCAGTTTTCAAACTTTTCAGATAAAAATCAAGCCTCCAAATTATTTAAATTAGAAAAATTTCTAATATTTCTAAATTTGGTAATTTTGTACGACTGAACATTTATACCATTAAATTTTGTTCTTGATGTAGAGAATTTCCTAATAAGTTTAATAACTTTTTTATTAGGAGATCTTTGTCTATTTATGCTAGCTAATAATTTTGGATAATCTAAATCCAAATGTGAAAAAGGAACTGTGGAATAAAAAGCGTCTTGTCTTAAATTTGCTACTTTTTTGGATAGCTTAATATTTTTTAATATAGTAGTTGTTTTTTTCATGATTTAAAAGTTTATTCTTATTGTTTGTTTCACCAAAATTGGCCTAATTGATAATATATTTAAATATTAAAAATATGATATCAGTGATAAGTTGAATCAATCTTTACATATTAAAACATCTCAGTGATAAGGTGAGAATCATTTACCCCCATTTCCGTTTTAATTACAGCCTTGTAATCCCCAACGGTATCCTTTTTTAAGGGCTCACAAACTCACCCACTCCATTACAGTGTTATCAAAGACCTTTGTAATCCATCTACATTATCTAATCTTTCAACAAATTATAGATTTCCATCCAAGGGGTCCATTCCCTGTTTCCTTCCAAATTTCAGGGATGAAAGAATTCAATAATATATTCACCCATTAATCTTATCAACTTTCTGTTGAATACCTATCAGTTGTCAGTTAACAAGTATTCACTATGCAGCTTCCTAGTTTTCGTCTTTCATACAAAACATATCATATAAAACATCCTTTTCCTATACTTTTTACATACGTCGAATAATAGTGATAACTTATTATTATATTGAGTAATTAACTCAAGTCGTTCTCAGTGCTTAACCATACCCTAGAAGACTAACAACCTTATTATTATCAGAAATAATATTGCTAGCCAAACGACAAGATGATTTAGATATTTGAATACTGAAACAATATGCTACTTAGTCCTATGATATGCTCTTTAATCCACAAAATCCAAAAGAATCTAGATTCGTTAGATCATCAAGTCGTGAAGGCAAGGCGAGCGCCTATAACTACAATGGAATAACATACATCCAGCCGCATATTATAGTTTTTATCATTTATAGTTTATATTGGGATTATAAATTTAACTTTGAACACTACCTAGACTTTTTGGAAAGTTCTCTAATAAAATACATATAAGAAACCTTATCCGGAATTTTATATTAGAATTTTGACAGTATTTAGATGGAATTTTTTATGTTCAAAGCCATAACTCCACTCCCTTCATTTTGGAAAGGTCCCCCTGAAAACACATCCTTTAGTTTCTCCAAGGGCCCCTTCATACCTGGCTAGAAATTCGTGCGAAATTTAGTCGTTACATTTTAGCATTAATTTTGGTTATAAACTGTAAAACTCCATTACAGTTTTAATTTTTATGTTAATACCCCTTACCGCACCCTCACTAAATAAGATGACCACTTTTGTTTCATATTTTTCTTTTAATATTACGTAATCTTTCAATAATCTTAATTATAGCTACCTTCTTAACACAATTATGAAAATGTAATTAATATGTCACTTCATTATCACACGTTTTTATTATAAATTTGTCATTGCGTTTAAATTAAATTTTACTTTCATTGTTCTATTAAATATCTTTTTTCTACACTTAATATTTAAGAACCTCAATAATACACTGAAACGAATAAAAATAATCAAACAACATCGACAAAATGCCAGTACAAAATCCCACTTTCGAGGCCCAGGTGATGGTTATTAGTTAAATGGTAGCTATAAGCTCTTCATAAACCTACAGCTAAGAAGGCAGTCCCTATTAGGACGTGTAATCCATGAACAATTGTGTTAACATTAGAGCTTTTTGTCTCTTATATCCATTCTTTATCGGAATGGTTCAGACTATGTCTTCATTTATAACATAAACTATTTATTATTTATATTATAAATGCGGGGTGTTCGTGGTAGAATTATTGTAAATAAAGTACTCATCTACTAGTCGTTGAGGCCTCATGTATCCCTCAAAGTAGAGCTTATTACTTGTGTCACTCTTTATTTTGAATATTTATTTAATACATGCTTCGCCGCATATTGTCCATATTATCTTATTGGCAGCGCCTTATAATAATGATGGAGTTTCATGCTATTTACCCCGTTTTCTATTAAAAAAAAACCGTTTTTTTTTTGGGGTTTTTTTTAGGTTTAAACAAATAAACCTTGTTAAATTAGACATAAATTACTTTAAATATTAAATTAGAATATTATTTTCTTTTTCTATTCATATTAGCTTTAATGCTAATAATTTTTTGTTTACCCTCTTTAGTAAGATGTGATTTATTATCTATCAATAAACTAGCTTTACAAAAATCATTAAAGTCTAAAGATTTTACACCTATTATATAGTGTTTTTCAAAAAAAGGTATTATAATGTCACGTATACTTACCTGCCCACTTGCAACATAAGTACCCTCATTGGGTCTAGAGGGTTTAGTTTCTACATAACCACAATTTAAATAGGATACTATACATTCCAATAGAGTTTTATCTCTTATATGTTGACTAATAGTAAATAATAATTTAAATGTAAATATATCCCCCAATTTACTTATAGGTTTTATATAAAACATACCCTCTCCACTAGCAAAGCCGGCAAGTCAAAAAGGAGAAGGTATCTCTTTAGTTACTATAGGTATTCTATCTGCTAAAACAATATTAGGGTAAAGTTCATTTATTTTTTGAGATAAACCTTTGTTTTTACCCATTGAACCTTTAAGGGATAATATTTTTCTTATATCTTCCACTTCTAAATTTTTTGTTTTCACATTCTTAATTATAGCTACAGCATCACTAAATAGTAAAAAATCTATATGTTTTTGTCCTATTAGAGAGTATTTCTCAAAATGAGGTACAATAACGTCAACTAATCCATTAGTATTTTGCACAGAATAAATGCTTGTAGGTTTTCCGTCACGTATTCTATCTATAATAGTTCCTACACCGAAATACCTCATTATCATTTCCAATATAGCTTTATCTTTAGTATGCAATTCTATACCAAATGTAGGGTTAATACTTATACCTCATTTTCTTTTTTTATCTATACCTACTTTTACAGTAAAATAAGATTCTGCTTCGCAAAACCCTGTAATTCAATAGGGGGGTAATTTATGTATATTCTCTTTAAAAATAATAGGGGCTACACTTAACCCAGTTGCAAAGTAAAAACAGCTCCCGAAAGCCCCATCTGATATAGTAAATGATGAAACTGAATATTCTACCCCCTGTACAAATATGTTATCATAAGGCATACTATAACCTTATTTCAATAATTCACATTATTGTTCAGACTATGTCATGTATACAATATTATCGCTATGTGTATACCAAAGTTTTTACATATCATGATAAGATAAAAGCATGTGTCAAATGTTTTGGGTAGAAAACTGCAACTAATAAACAGTTGTACCGAATGCTAAATAGTATTATCTTATCACAAATATTAGTCGTTGAGCCAGCCTATTAAATATCATATGTAATATTTAAAAAGGATCGGCTGCATATTGTCTTGTAGCTATTTTAATTAACACTTTATACTAAGAGCGTATTTGGTGCGTTTAAGCGTTTAATGAAAAGAGTTTCAAGATTTTCATGCATTTAACTTTGTTTATTTGCTTAATTTCGAGCAAAAAATTAATAGATCATTAATATGTTTATGCTGAACCTTAAGCAAAGGCCTACTAAGTATACTTTTTCATTAGTTGATTCATAAAAATACCTTTTATTAGTTATTTATTCTACCTCTATTCATACCAGATTTTAAAGAATTTATCTTTCTAATACCATCCTTAGTTAAATGACCTTTAATTTCTATAATTTTTGCTACCTTAGCAAAATCTAAGTAGTCCATATTTTTTATACCTTGTAATGGATAATTATGAAAAAAAGGAATAATCTTATCTTCAATATCCCTAAATTTATTTACAGTAAAATTAACTCCATCAGGTCTGGTGGAAGTTTTTTCAATCCTACCACATCCTAAGTAATCTATGAATTTAATTAATAAAGCTTCATCTCTTACATGTTGAAAAACAGAGAAAACCATTGAAACATTAAAACCTGTTGAATAATTTTTATTTTTTAACGATTTAACATAAAAAAACCCCTCTCCATCTACAAAACCTGTAAATCAGGAAGGATGTGGGATATCTTGATCACTTATTACTGGACGAGGTGCAGGTATAACAGTTGGAAATAGAATCTTTAATTTGTCAGATAATCCTAAATTAGATGAAGCCTTAATACTTATAATTTTGTGCATTCCTTTAATACTAGAACGTGCTTCACCTTCTAATAAGATGTTTACAGCTTGTTTAAATAAAAGATAATCTGCTTTTTTCTGAGTTAGTAAAGGATATCTATCAAAATGAGGTATAATTACATTAGCTATTGCACGTGCAGACTGAACGCTATAATATGCCTGAATCCTGTCTGAACGTTCCTTAACTGCACCTAGTCCGAAAAAGCTATGTATTTTCCTTAATAAAAGTAAGTCTCTGCTATGTAATGTTATTTGAAACTCTGGTATAACATTTCATCCACTACGAGTTGTACTACTTTTAGAAACTTTTAGGCTAAAAGTTGCCTCCGCATCTGAAAATCCTGTAACTCAATAAGGATCAACCTCCCTACGTTGTAGATTGATAGTAGAGTATAATCTTTTATGGGGATCAGGTAAACTTAATTCTTTAGTTGCGAAGCGCTTCGTTGGACAGTAAGCCTTACAATTATCTATTTTATATAGCATTGAAGGATGCATATATGGTTTTACTATAGTTCGTAATAAAGGCATAGAACCTTGTCTTATATAAATCATGAATTCAAGTTTTCCATTTGATCGGCGGTATTCTCTAATATTGCATTCTAATCTATATCTGATAATTAAAACATTCATCAATCTGACTACATCCATTTTTTTTTTTTTAAAAAAAAAAATGGAATTCGTACATAAAACAAGACCATGGCGTGCCGTTTGACCATCTCCCTGGATTAAATGCGCTAAAGCAACTGGTGTTAAAAGATCATAGATATTAGACGGAATTACTTTTTTACCTGCTGGATAAAATAAAGAATGTAATTCAGTTAAACATGGCATTGATCTAGTAAAGAACTGTAAAGCATAATTGCGATTACCTGCTCTTATCCCAATAACTAAACTAGGATAACTAAAACAATAATGAGATAATAAATTAAACACAAACCACACGTAACTTGCATGAGATAAAGACTGTTTAAAACCTAACCTAGCATTAGGTCGGCTCGCTCGAATAAGTCATCCGTCAGAAAGTATTAATCCAATTATCACACTTCTAGTGAAAGGAGTAAGTCTTACCATAGCTAGTTGTTTATTAGTGTATTTTTTTCCAACTGTAGATTGTAAATTAGTTCCAAAAACCACTAAACTTAAGTTATGGGTTGAAGCATCACAAAATCCTGTAACTCAGTGTGGAGAAACCTTTGGTTCAACTAGTCCGGTAGTGTAAAATCTTTTCATATGAAGTGGAAGTTTATGCTTTCTTACAACCCCATGTTTTGTTAATAATGCTAAGGGTTGTGAAGCAGGAAAAGTTCTTATAGAATATATTTTGGGTAAAATTTTTTTAGGTACTACGGTCAAATAATAATAATTTAAAAAGAACCTAATAAAACCAACCATGAAAAAAAATATAAAGATGTTCGTTAAGCCTGTAAATATAACTGCCAATATAATAGTATAAAGTAAACCATATAAAGTTTTTCCTCTTTTTCCATTTATTAAAAAATGATGTCCATATGTAACAGTAAATCCTGAAGCTAGTAAAATAATTGTATTAACTAATGGTAGTTCAAACAACCTATCTGTTTATTAATTTGTATAGCATTGTAGAGTGGAAATGGGGTTTAACTAACTCGATAAATTTTTGTCTGTAACTAGATTTTATATAAAGTCTATTCCTGCTATGAATTGAGGTTTCTAAATCTCAATTGTCTTTAAGCACACCCTGTAACAGTTTAACATCTTCCAAAACAAACCCACTGGTATTAAGAATATAGCCTGATTTATGGTTATCCCCATCATCCATGTCTCCCTCCCCCTGTACTTCCGTCTTCCATTGGAGGGCGGTGGGACCTTCTCTTCATTGTAAGACGTTTGTTTGCATGAAGGGAAATTAAGATTTTTAAACTTAAGCCGATAAACTCACTGAATAACTTAAGCCAATAAACTCACTTAATAATCATCTTTATCTCACTTAATAATCATCTTTATTTGATTATGAATCTTTTTTTTACCAGTATTACAATTCCTTCCTCTAAAAATTTCTTTCTAGCTTGTGCTACACTTTTGTGAGCACAACCAATTGCTAATGCTGCTTGACGAAGTGAGCTATACTTAGCTGTCTCTTTAGTTACCGTATCTAACACTTCTACCTCCATACCTTTACTCTCATTTATTTTCAACATACGAGCTCTGGCTTTCACTCGTTGCTCCTCGCTTGAATTATGTTTAATTAAATGCTCTCTTAATTTGCTTAGGTGTTCGGAAGAAAGTTTACGGCCTTTAAGTTTAGCTAAAGTTGATTCAGATAATTTATAACCCAAGGAAGAACCGGCAACCTGTAAAATGTTATACTTGGGACTCAAAAGGTCGATATAATACTGCTCTCGCGCTATCAACTGTTCAGCTTCACAATACTCTAAAATATCTAATCTGAATCCACTATAACCATATTTTATTAAAGCTCTAGCAATAACACTAGTACTATTTTCGAGTAACTTGTTTAAATTACTAAAACTAAAATACCAAGAAAACCTTTTAGATAAATTAGAACTACTACCTACGTAGAATTCATTATTTTTTAAATTAACTCAGATGTATACCCCACTTTTCCTTCTATTTTCGTCATATATATTTTTTTTACATATATCAACATTTAAATAGGATTTTTCGGGAGTAATGCTTATACCATTAACTACAAAAGGTATACCTGATAAATAACAATAATTATAATGAAAGCCTGAATTGGACCCAGATAATCATTTTACCTTAAATTCATAGGGCAAATCTATATACACGGAAAAAGAGTCAAACATATTTTCCCGCTATATAATCCCTTTACTCACTTATCCTATAGGCTAAAAGGTTACTTAACACTAGAAGTTGAAAAGGAGATAAAGAGATAGAAAATTTGATGTAGTCTAGGGTACTCAAATATCCGCTAGGGTAACCTCGCGAGTAGCTTCCCCCCTAGACAAAAAAACAGAGAATAAACAACTTACCGCAATTTATTCTCTGTTACTAGCCTTAAAAACAAATAAACATTACGGATATACTAAAGACAGATAAACCTTAACTAATAAAAATAAAGGTGCTCAGTAAGCTAAAAGCTTTTTTCCGTTATTAAGCTACTTCACCTGGGCTGTTTGATGAGTTTAACCCTGTGTCTCTTCCTTTGTTCATTCCTGCTTTTATCTTACGAATTTGTTCTAACCCTTCTAAACTAAGATGTTTATTTTCTTTTATCAATTCAGCTACTAAACAGAAATCCTGGAAATCCTTTAATTTTACACCCATGATTGGATATTTTGAAAATAATGGAATGATTTTTTCTACTATATCCATAAATCTCCAAACTAAAATATCTCCATGCTCACTTATCGAGCTAGGAGAATATTTTCCACAGTCTAAATAAGCTTGGATATTTTTCATTAATTGTTCATCACGAGAATGTTGAGTTAACTTGAATCTGAGCATTACTCGTTCTCCGTGTTTATGGGTAGAAGATTTCCTTAAATTTACTAAAAAGTTTCCTTCAGCACTTGTAAATCCAGCTAATCAATTTGGATTTATAGAAGAAGCTTCTGTAACTAAATATCTTGGAACAGGAACACACTCGGGAAAAGCTTCTTTCAGTGACGGAGTCCTTTATTCAGAGTAGCCCGAATATTTACAATTGCTTGAAGACCATCCTTGGTTAAATGTTCTTTTCGTTTAATTATTAAAATTACTTGCTTAAAAAGCAAATAATCGGCATGCTTCTGAGTGATCAAGGAGTATTTATCGAAGTGTGGTATTATTATATTAGAAATCTGTTCCAGAGATTCTACCCTTCAAAAAACAGAACTTCCTTTTTTATATATTGACCCTGCTTTATCGACAAATTCTCTAATTTCTCTTAAGATCTGTTCATCCTTTTCATGTAATCCTAGTTGAAAAACTGGTTCGACAGATCAGCCTAAGTGATATTTAGATCTATTTTTAAGATAAATACCGAACGAGCCCTCACCATCAACAAAGCCTGTAACAAATAAGGGATGCACCAACCGAAAAGTTTGATGTTCATGCAATTGAAAAAATTCTAGCGGATGTGTTTCGAATTCAAACAATCTATATTATTAATTTGTATAACAAAATTTTATATAATAGAAGGTGGGGTTAACCGTTGATATAAGAGTATAAATAAAAATACTTAATATGTGTTTAAGGGTACTCTTTTACTACCTTCGCGGTAAAATAAAATATGAAGTTCTGTTATAGCAGTTAGCTGGCGAGTAGTAAAATAGACAGAAGTTGTATTAAATTTTTTTATCTGCTACTTTAACTGAAACATTGTTAGTCCCTCTCCTGCGGAGCTCCGCAGGAGCTCTAAGGAGCTCCCGCTGGGAGAGATATTTAAATTTATCGAATATATGAAGGAGATATTCTCTATGGATTATTGATTGTTCAAATCTTAAATAAGCATTTTCAGAATTTTTTCTCGAAATGTAAGCGTCACCTAAAATTAACTCTATGCTATACAAACCCGCCCAAAACTTTACTAAGGATTGAGTGATTTTCCCTAATAAAAAAATTATTTGTTTTATTTATAATAGATAAATAACTAAAAAAAATAAGCGCAGCGAAAGAAACGGATTCTTTTACTAACGAAGTGTGTGAACTTCCCCTAACGAAGTTACGCACTCGCCCTTCTACACCCCCTCAGCACGGAATAAAGCTAAAATTTCCTCTTACTATTCATACCTTCTTTAATTTTTTTAATTATTTCTAAACCTGTACTAGTTAAATGGGTTTTGTCCTCTATAATTTTTGCAGCCTTAGCAAAATCTAAGAAATCTTGCAATTTAGCCCCTTGTAAAGGATTTTTTTGAAAAAAAGGTATAATAATATTTTGAATATCGGAAATTTTTGTAACGGTTAAAACAACAATTGGTTGTTTTTTCCCAGTTTTAATAAACCCACATTTAAGAACTTGTTTTAACATATAAGTTCTGTATCCCGGCTATGTTGAGTGATTGAAAATTGTAATTGAACAGATGCACCTGTTTTACGTAATTTTGACTCGGAAATTAAAATATAAAAACAGCCCTCCCCATCTATAAAACCAGATAGTCATTGAGAGGATATTTTTGTAGGTAATTTAATTTCAGGTCTTAAAGCAGGAGCAATATCAGGGAATGCTTCTTTTAATACATCGGATAATCCTCAATTTAATGCACCTTTAATACTAATTAATTTAGAAATATATTCTAAAGTCAAAGGTTTTTTTGACCCCTTGCTATAAATTATTTCTAAAGCGGACTTGAATAATAAATAATCTGCTTTTTTATTTGTTATTAAAGGAAACCTTTCAAAGTGAGGTATTATTACATTGGTTAATTCTTGGATGGAGGATACATAATAGAATACTGCGTTGTTATTACCTATAGAAATATTACCTACGCCGAAAAAAGCTTGTATATTTTCTAATAAAGGTAAATCCTTAGCATGTAAACCTACTATGATGCTCGGCTCTACCCCTCATCCTAAAGTATAACCAGGACGCTTAATAATTTTTAAAGAAAAAGAACCCTCCCCATCGATAAATCCAGAAACTCACTCAGGAGAAAGATTATCTCCTTTAGATGATCCAGTAGAGTATGGACGGTAAAAAGCTTTTAGAACTAGGCAAGGATTGACCCCGAAGCCATACAAGACTTCATAATCTTCCCTTTTTATTAATGGCAATCCACTCTTTCTATATCCTCCTTGTTTAACAGTCCGATCATTTATACTTGACATTGACCGGATACATGAAAAGGAGGCTAGTTCATCAAACTTTCTATAATAATTATAGATTAGATCAAATCACATATAAACACATATGGAGGTAGTACCGCTTGGACTATAAATTTTTAATTAAAAAAAAGTGGTAAATGACCTATTAATTATTATCTAGAACGGTCCCTTAATATAGGTAAGATAGTTATAACCGTTAATAAAAAATAGACTAAGCTAAAGGTCACTCCATATAATTTATATAAGAGCGTATGATCGTTGAGGTTCTACTTAGAGAACTGAGATAATAACAATAGAAATATTTTGGCTAAATTTATAGTATCTTAATACTATATAGAATCCACCATAACCATTGTCCATCTGGTCACCAAATATTTTATTAATAAATTATAAGTTCTACATATATTACCTGCGGATTGTTTAAATCTAAATTCTAGCTGTTACTGGTCAATTATGTATTAGGCAATCCTAACTAATTGCAACCTAGTGTAGAATTTATTAAAGTTTCCCGCATATAGCTCTTTTCTCACCGACCTAGCACCGGTGGCCCTTTGACAAAGGATCAATAGCTTCTATCCCTAAAGGAGGTCACATTGCCCCTAATTCGATAGCTGGAGAAAGAGCACTCGTTTATAACTGAGTATAACAATAACATAAGGATCTACAAAAGGAGTTTTACCCGTCTTTATATTTGAAATTTATCTACCCTGAAGGGTTCCTTAAGGAAAGCTGAAAGGTAAAATAAAATACAGGGGTTAAATGTAATGTTCAAGGGAAGGCAGCCGCCGAGAGAGGTTAGAGGATTTAGAAGATAACTATTCGCTTCTCTTTAAATATACTATTTTACCATTAAAATCAAAACGAGTTTGATTTTTTAGCCTTTTCTGAATACCGCTTTTGGATAACCCTAACCCTTCTGCGCATGAGGTTAAAGAAAGCCAACTCTTAATAACTGAATTATTTCCATCTAACATTACAATACTTACAGGATTAGTGTTATTATAATAATATTTACCTGAAGATTTAATGTAGATTTTTCCATCTATTGATTCAAAGTTTGATGATCTACTAAGCAATTCCTTTATTTTCGATAATAAAAGGTCTCTATCAGATAAGGTACTATTTACGTTAGTTGATAATCTTCTACTATTCATCTGGTTTAAAGTTAATTCTATTAATTCTAAACCTTCAGTCATGTAGTGAAAACCTTTCTCCTTCAAAAGAATGAGATTTTTTCAATCTTGATAATCTAATTCCTTCTTAGTATAGAATGTAAGATTATCAAAAAAAGGAAGTAATGTATATTTAATGAAATCCAATTTATGCACACTTAAGTTATATTTTTCATTTAGTTTAGCGATTTTTTTATTGATTGACGAATACAAACCTACGTAATTACGTGGTAACCCTTCTTCTGTAGCGAAGCTACCCTGCTCAAACGAACGTAGTGTTGGAGCGAGGCTTTCTTTATTTTTAAGATCTATAGTCATGGTTTGGTCAAACGTATTCAACAATGAAACAGGTAAACTATTAATATAATTTTTAATTGCTAGTAACAAATCTAAATCGACAGCCGATTGAATTATTAGTAACCTAAAATTAAGATTTGTGTATGGATTTCGGGTTCTAGAGAAATCAATATTAAAACTCCCATCCCCTTCTATAAAACCTAGCAATCAGTTTGGTGTCATACGAAAATGACGATTCGGTCAATAATAATCTGTCCTATTAGTATTCATTGAATTTTTTATATCTTCTATCTGCACCCTTAACTGGTTTTTATCTTTTATACCTTCTGACGTGTATAATTCAAAAGCTTGTTTAAAATTTAAAAAGTTTAAATGTTTACAAGAGTTAAGAGGAGTTTTAGAAAAAATTTCAATTATTATTTTAACTTCTTCAAAACGTCTAACTACAAATTCAGCTATTTTAGGTTTAATAAATACTGTACCGATTTTCAAGGTTTTTTGAATGTGTTTTAAAACTTCCAGATCATCAATATGCAACCCTATTCCAAATGCAAATGTGTAAGCGTTTCGATTTGATGTAATAGTAAAGTACCCCTCTGCGTCTACAAATCCTCTAAATCATTCATTAAAACCCTCAAGTTTTTTACCCTCCTTTCCTTCTTTTCCATTAGACAATAATGGAAGAATACCTGCTTTATCTAGATATATTTCTGACGAGATAAGATCTTGTATTAAATGTTTTACTGCTCCTAATCCTGTTGGTTGATATTCAACTGTAGGAGAAAGAGCGCTCGTTTTTAAAAACTATTTGTTTCTTTGCTTATAAAGCACATGTTAAGTTTTTAAATTTTTAATTTTATACACGACTATGTTAATATATTCTATTTTTATTCATACCTCCTTTTATTTTCTTTATTTGATCTAGTCCCTCTCTAGTTAAGTGTTGTTTGTTTTTAATAAGCAGAGCCGCTTTTTGGAAATCCTCATAATTATTTGACTTTACACCATGTAATTTAAATTCTTCAAAAATGGGAATCACTTTATCAAAAACATCTGTAAATTTTTCAACAATAAAATCACCATAACCTGATTTAGGTATATATCTACCACAGTTTAAAGTAGAAATCAAACTTTTTAGAAACTCTTCATCTCTACTGTGTTGAGTCAAAATAAATTTCAATCATACAGTTTCCCCTAATTTGGATTCTGGAGATTTTTTTAATGCTATAAAGAAACATCCTTCAGCATCAGTGAAACCAGCTAACCAATGTAAGCTTTTTATTTGTCTATCTTTAATCTTTGGTATTAAAATAGGCTCTATGTTAGGGAAAGCTATATTTAAACTGTCTGATATTTTTTGATTATTCATAACAGCTTTAATTGACATAATTTTATTTAAACCTTCTACAGTTAAATGTTTTTCTTGTTCCATATCAATTACTACTTGTTTAAAAAGTAAATAGTCAGATTGTTTATTAGTTAATAAAGGGTATTTATCAAAATGATTTATAATAACTTTTAAGTTTTCAGAACCATATACTCTAAACTGAACAGTTTCTGCTCCTAATTTAGATATTGCACCTACCCCAAAAAACGATTGAATCTGTTCTAATAAGGCAAGATCCCTTATATGTATACCCATATGAAAAGCAGCTTTTACTCTATATCCTGTTTTATATCTAGGGTTGGGACTAACACTTACATAGAAACATCCTTCCCCGTCAGTAAAACCAGTAACATAATGAGGATTTAAGCCATTAGTAGTAACATAATTAAAATTAGAAGATATTGCTTCAGTAGAAAATGAAAGAGAATTAGAATAAAAAATTTTAGTATAGAATCTTTGTATAGATTCAAAAATAGTGTAAACATATTTTATAAATTGTATAAAAACCAAGTTTCCCTGGCACTTAGAATACACCTTACAGTATTGTTTAAATACTGAGGAACCGTCTACTCGTTGCTCTTTTACAGATATAAGACTATCTGATTTACATCCGCGATAGCCCATTCCTTGATTTGCATCAAGAATCTCTAATGATCTTACTATACCCCCAGGCATTAATGGGGCCACTTTATAAGTTTCCTTATGAAGCTTAGTTATTAGAGCTTTAGGGTTTCCCCGGAGTTTGGCTCCTATCCACAAAATTCTCAATTCATGGAAAAATGTTCAAAATATGGCTAAAAAAAATAAAGCTTCAGATACTATAAATAAACCAACACCTATGTTTAATCCTCTCTGAACTGACATGGTGTGATTACCTAAATATGTCAAAAATTATCCAATAAATACTTATATTGGTTGGACTATATCTTAATTAATAGGTTAAATATATTATATTTAACGTATTAATCTTTTACGTATAGTCTCTGAAGATCCTACAAGGATATTTATCTGTCCTTTGGTTTCCTGCTGATTATTCTTATTTTTTTTTTGATAGTAATTTCCAGCATATAGTAAAATTTAAAGAGAGCACATAATAAATACTGTTTTTTTTTATAATTTGTGTATTAAAGATCTAATCTTTAATCTTCCTTCATCGGTAAGATGTTCCTTATTGATAAACATATTATAAACAATCTCTCATTTTTTAAAATCATTTAGTTTATCCCCTATTAAGGGATATTTATTAAAATAGTTAATAAGAAATTTTACACTATCTAAAGATGATACACTTATAGATAATATTTCTGAGTTTGTATTATTAGTATAACTTTTAAGATTACAAGATAAAAATAATGATAAACTTTCCATAAAAGGTTTCATAGAAGAAGATGTGGGTTTATCAAATGAACGCTGATCCAATCTAAATTTAAGACTAACACTTTCACTAACAGATCTTTTACGAGTATCTGATTTAGATTTTCTTTCTACATATTTAATACCAAAATGTCCGTCAGATTCAGTAAAACCTGTAAATCAACTATTATTTACAAGATTAGAATTATCTAATAAACTTTCTGGTGTGTCCAAAGAATATTTAGCATTCATAAATTCAATTAAACTATTAAACCTTTTATTTTTAGGTGTTCTAAGTTTACCGTGCATTAAGTTAATAAGAATCATAATACCTTTTATATCCCCTATAATATAACGAATAACGTTATTACCTGAAGTTTGGAAACGTCCTATGTTACTTAATTCTGATTGAATAAACGCATACATACTTAAATTATTAATATGTGAAGTAAATACTATTCTAGGATTTAATACTCGATTTAACGTTGTAACACCTAAAGACGGAAGAGAAATATGACCGTCACCTTCTAATAAACCTGCTAAATAGTAACCTAAGTTGTTATTATTTTTAAACACTTTAATATTATTTTTAACTTTATAATCATTAAGAGATTTTTCTAAATCTTCAACAGGAATAGCTCTAGCAATATTCAAATTATAATTAAACAGTATTGTGTTTTTTAGGTTCAGGGTACCCTCTGCTATAACATCTCTTCATCAGAATGACATAGATAAAACTAAGGATATTAAACTCATAATTAAATTATTTCCTGCATAAGCAAAGCCATGGAATGATAAAACTGCGGATGTCGTAAGGCTTAGTAAGCTAATGGATGTATATAAAGGCCATGGAGAAGGAGATACTAAATGAAATGGATGGGCCTGAAAATTACTTCTATTTAAGTTTAACATTTTATTTATTATTTAATTTCATAATTCATCTTGTTTTTCCACTAAAGCCGGTGTAAGAAAAATCTGTTTTTAAAATATTAGGGATTTTAACCCATAAAGATTAAAAAAGATCTTTTTAATAATTACTACTTTTTTTAAGTATAGGTGGGCTTTATATAAATAATGTTTCGTCATAAATCCACCGTCCCACGGATTACTTAATATGAAATGAAGGTAATCTTCTGAGATTTTTGGAAAGATTAACCCCGTTTTGTGCAATAGAAGGATTTTTCCCGATACCCTGATAATAACTGTTTAATCAGTGCCGATCCACGGGATTAATATGAGAGTTATATACAGGAGCTACTCTACCTCCATTAGTAGAACGAATACTATCCAGATGATTAGCTAAGTTTATAGCATAAGGTTGGCCAGAATTTTCGTCAGATGTTTCTATGTATTGAATTTGAGCATTCAACATACTCGATCCTATCCAATCTTTATGTAATTTTCATTTAGAGGTCTATCAAATTGAAATAGTTTCTTTCCTAAATTTTGGTTCATCGCAATCTCTGCGGGATTAGGTATAAATTTGGTAAATGGAAACTTGTATTAGTAAATTTGTTGAATGTATAGATATAGTCTAATACATTTCTATTTATTTATATAATTTGGGTTTTTTTTTTTTTTGGTTTTTTTTTTTACTTTTTCT